>Ga0214545_1000656_pt1 | contig 57652 bp, 41 predicted proteins | sample CNSS4metaG_FD_160064 | JGI IMG/M metagenome (GOLD analysis project Ga0214545, IMG submission 160064) | Root nodule microbial communities from cowpea collected in UCLA plant growth center, Los Angeles, California, USA - CNSS4 | ecosystem: Host-associated > Plants > Roots > Nodule | place: USA... | reverse complement strand
ACCAGCGCCGAAAATGGAAGCAGAGACAAACGCAGAAGTCATGAGAGTCGTCCTGGGAGTCGTCCTGGATCGTGCGCGTCCTATCAAGAGTGAGCAGTGTGTCGACATCATGGTTCTCGAGGATTCACGAGCGCCGAAAAAATGTTCAAGGTTCGATCGCTTCCATGCATGCCGCGCGCGTGGCAAGGCTGCCGACCTCTGCCTGATCTCGTCTCGGCCGGAGGTGATCATCGAACACTCTCTATATATGACGACCACATATCTAAGAGACGTTCTCGCAGTCCGATGCATCAAGGCCCGTCACGGTCGATCCGACGCGCCTCGGCGAGACCATGCGCTCCTGCAACCGGAAATTCGGCGTCAGCCGGCCTGCCCGTACCCTTGCAACCATCCGGAACCCGTCGCATTATCATCCATCGCATTTCATGAGGGATTCAATCCAATGAACTTCCGCGCCGTTGCTTCATCCATTGCCCTGGCCGCTCTCGGCCTCACTTTGGCAGCATCCGCGACATCAGCCGCCGAGCTCGCGCTTGCCCCGTCACAGCGGGCGGCCGCCGTCCAGGGCGGGCTTGTGTTCTGGGACAACGTCTACCCACCGGCGGTCTATGGCCCGCAGCTTCGCCCGGCCGAAGAAGTCGCAGCGATGAAGGCGCAGGCACGGCCGGTGTCCCAGCGCTGGTGGGGATATTGGTACGTGCGGTAGACGCGCCGGAGCAACAGGCTAAGCGCAACCCAACCGTCCTCATCAACCGCCGCGCCGAGTAAACGGCCGCGGCGGTTTTTGTTTGACTCACTTTGAGCGCCTTTTAGAGATCGGCCGAACAAGCGTGGCCGACGGGCGTAGCTTGGGCTATGGGCGCGCCGAGGCGCGAGTTTCCCTGTGCGCCCGACATTAAAAGCGCCTGCCCAAGAGTGCAAAGGCGCCGGCGATCAATTCCCTGCTTACAGGGAATTTTGCAGGGAAAAGTGCCCGTCGCAGGAGCGCCAACCGGCGTAAAATGCGAAATGAGGGTTGAAATCGCAGGCATTGCGTCGCGATGCATCAAAATCTTAACAGGGAAATTCCGCCGATGATCAGGGAATGTGCTCGCGTCAAACAGGCAAGACCTCTTGCTCTCATCATTGGAGGGGAATCGGGCTGGCTCGGTGGTATTCGCGACCATGGCCAGGATGCAGTCAAAGCAAGACCACGTCTCGAAGTGACGCATCTCCGACCGGTCCAGCCCAGCAGCGCATGCGATCACGGATCGGCCGGCCGCTCTTCACCGACGGCCAACACGACCACTATTTGGGCGCGTCGCAAACGCCTGCGTAACTCAATCCGAATTGGCGATTGCTATTGTTCGTTGCAGGACCTCTCCCCGATGCGGCCGCCATAGTTCGCAAGCAACCCCATCCCCGTCGCGATCGTGGTGCTGCCAATAGCCGGGCTCTCCGCGCCGCGCGGGTGCTAAGCCGACCAAGCGCTCAAAATCGCAATTGGGAGCGGACGCGATGTGTTTGAGCGTTGTCGTGACCGACCACGGGCTCGAAACAAGGAGCCAAATTGCCGGATAGGCGGCCAACAAGGCAGCGATTGCGATCAATGCCGTGATGGCCCACCGCAGCCCAGACCGCAGCTTGGTAGTTCGATCATGGCGCGCCGACACCGCACGGAAGCGGCGCTGCAAATTGCGCAGTCGCAGTTCAGGACCGCGACCGGGACGAACCGGATTGGGGTCGGGAAGGTGGGGCATCACATGAAAACAACATCACTGAGATCTTCTATTACGAACCAGGATCGCGCCCGACCTGCTCCGTCACGCCTGGCTCAGGGAGGGCGAATGGGCGCAACGGGACTGATCCTAGCGGCCGCAGCTTCGGCCAGTCTCCTGCACAAGCTCGAGCGCGGCGTCAGCATTGCGGCATAGAAGAACATGATTGGGCCTGATCCGGAAAGTTTCGCGGCTTGGCTTCATCCGACATCTAGCCTAGCATTGGCTAGGTTAAGGCGAAACCGCATCGGCTAGCGACCTTCATAGCGATGGGGCTTATAGTGGCCGCGATGTCGTTTGGGCCATCGACTTGCTTTGGATGAGCCGCAGGCACTTGCGATGCGTCTTCAGAACCTCAGCTTTGATGATTGGCTGGAGCACGCGTTTGGACGGGAGGTTCGCTTTCGGCGGGCACCTTGGTACTTCGATCCTGAGCATGATAGGTGGGATCCGCCGGCGGTAGAAGCCGTGTCTTATCTCACCCGACTGTTTGAAGACCCGGAGCCAGCGTTACAGGGATTTGCTGACAGCCAAATCGCACAGGGCCTAACTTACCTTGTGAATACCAATGCCGGCGGCGATAGCGGATGGCTTTGTTCAACTGATGTTCCGGTCGAAGACCGTGTTCGCTGCGTCACCTCTGTCGCGGCGCTGTTCGCGAAATTGTTCGAGCCTCGTTGCGACCCTGGCCTGTCCCACCTGAGCGAAGCCGCCAGCAAAGCCCTAAACGGTGTTTGCTATATGTGGTGGGATGCGTTTCCGTGCCTGGCTCTTCCTGGCGACCCCGCCCTCCCGACGATCCACGATTGCGCGCTGCAAACCATGGACCGTATCCTTCAGCTTGAATCGATCGCCTGTCAGGAAAGTGCTCTCCACGGCCTTGGGCACTGGCACCGCGACTACAGCGACAAAGTCACCCAAATCATCGACCGCTTCTGCGAGGCGCATGCCGGAATCGACCCGCGCCTGTCGGCCTATGCCCAATCAGCTCGGTGCGGATGCGTCCTGTGATCCCGCGGCAGTGGCGGCATGGTTGCGTCCTGCACCGAGGACATCATCGAGACCTCGTATCAGCGAGTCGGCGGCGCCCGAACAGGGAACGGCCGTGAGTCCGAGCGTCGGAAGTGTCTATTGTCGCGCACCTACTCGAGGGTCCGAGTAATTAATCCACGGCGGCGACGTAGTCGATTATAAAGCTAAATTACTCAAGCCCGGAACTTCGCGCTATGTAGCGAATTCCTCTTGCCGCTCGATTAAATTGGTTATTAAATATCTATTTAATTAGCGACTGAGCATCAACCGTTCCGGCAACTCACAGCGGGTCTCGCACGAGGCCTCGACGATGCACCGAGCGTACGTTGCCGCCGTTCTGCAGAAGGCAAGCACGTTCCGTTCGAATGTGGTTCGCGGTTTCTGAGCCAGAGCGTTGCGCACGGATCTTGGGACCGCAGCAACTCGGAGGAGAGAGGGGTTATGGCAATCCAGATCGTAATGCACCAACGTGGCGACAGCCGTCGGAATTCGACCCCGGCGACATAGAGGAAGTGACGAATGCGGAGCAGCGGTTTTACGAGCTGACGAAATTGGTTGTCACTTTGCGCTGCTTCGACATGCTCGCGATTCTAAGCCAGATCGGCGCAAAAGTGCGGTTGCTCTTTTTTAAATTGATGATGGCCGGGGCATGTCTGTTTCCACCAGAGCTTTGCTTGAAACAGTCGATCAGATCTACCAGGCGGGCTGTGATCCTGCACACTGGCCGGAGGCGGTCGCGAGCTGCCACAGTCTGTTTCCAGGGACAGCCTTCAGTCTGTTCATCTGTATGGACGGCATTGGCCATCTTCCGCCGACAACGACAGCCGGCTGGGATCCGGACTCGATCAGGCAATACGTCGCGCACTATTATAAGCTGAACCCGTACAACGACCTGTTGCGATGCGTTGCGCCGGGACAGGTGGCGCGAGCGTCCCAGATGTTCGGCCGGCAATGGCTTGACCGGCAGCCCTTCTATCACGAATGGCTGAAACCGGCCGGCGACTATACGCACGGCGCCAACCTGACGTTCAAGCGATCGCCCGGCTCCTTGACGCGGCTCAGCTGCGATATCCCCGAGCGCCTGTCGCATCTCGAAGCGCCCGCCGCGCAATTCTTGCACAGCGTCGGTCGGCACTTTGCGCGGGCGCTGGAAGTGACCTCCCGCCTGCGCGCGGCGCGGGCTACCGAGGGGGGATTGCAAGGGCTGCTCGATCGAATCTCCGGGACCGCGTTCTTGGTGCGCCCGCCGCGCAAGGTGGTGGCTGCCAATCGACGGGCCGTCGTTTTTCTGGAGCAACGTCGGCTCGTGCGCATGTCGCTGGCATCGGAGCTGACGTTCGTCGCGTGTCGGGCCGACGAAGCGTTTCATCGCGCGCTCCAGAGTGGTTTCGTGACGGCGAAGGCGCCGCCTCCGGCGAGCTTTATGGTGACGAATGAGGGCAACGGGCGCTATCAGGTTCTCGTGTTGCCGTTCAGGATCTCGAAGACGCACGCGACTCTGGGCGCGGATCCAGGGTTTGCCCTCGTATTGATCAACGACCGGCGACGTGCGCCAAGTCCCCCGAGCGAGGTGCTCAAGAACCTCTATAGGCTGTCGCAAGCCGAAGCGAGTGTAGTCCTGAGTATCACCGAGGGTGACAGCCTGCAGACAACTGCCGATCGGCTTGGCATATGCCGCGCCACCGCGCGCAACCAGCTGGCAGCCGCGATGGCCAAGCTCGGTGTTCACCGGCAAGCGGAGCTGGTTGGCGTCGTGACGGCACTGGCGCCATGTCTGGACCTCGGTCCGGACGAGTGACCGGAGGGGGCGGCGCCATGCGTATCTTCTACGAGAAAGAGTTCCCCCGACTGCTAGATATGCTCTACGACTCGGCGCTTGATCCCGAACGATGGCAGGCGTTCCTCAATGCGCTGCCGGGCCCCTTTGGCGGCGCGCGCGGCATCTTGCATTTCTATGATGTGGCTACGGCAACCACACCTGTATTCCGACATTTCGGCGACGATCCCGGACTCAACTCGTCTTATGCCAAGCATTTCCACAGCATCAATCCGTATCCACCGGCACGCCTCGAAACCATCCCTGTCGGCAAGGTAATTTACGCAAGCGATCTTCTTGACCCTGAGATCGCTGAACGCACCGAGTTTTACGCCGATTTCATGAGACCGCAGGGCATCACCACCGATCATCTGGGTGTATCGCTCCACAATGACGGTTATGGCGTGACGCTGCTAAGCATCGCTCCGCACGAGTCCGTGTACCGCAGCAACCGAGAGACCTACAGACGTCAATTGGCGCTGCTGGTGCCGCACCTGATGCGCGCCATCGAGATCAATCGCGTTACGACGGCTGCGCGCACAGCCCAGCGAGCGCTCGGAACCGGTCTTGATGCGCTGAGGCTGGCCGCGTTCCTGGTTGATGGGACCGGGCGGCTCCTGCTCGCCAATCAAAAGGCGGAAGACCTGTTACGGCGAGACAGCGTGCTATGCACCGATCGCTCCAAGCGGCTGCGCGTCGCCAACTGCGCCGACAACGCTGCATTCGAGGTCGCCATGATGCGCGCCTTGCGCCCGCCGACGGCGCTCGCAACCCAGCCCGTGCGTTTGACCTCAAGCGCCTCCGGACGGGCGTTCGTTGCCTGGGCCGTGCCCATGCGGTCGGAGCAGCCAAACGGACCGAACCATCGCTCGGAATTCATGCTCGGTCTCCGCGCCGAGGCGACGACCGTTCTCGTGCTCGTGGTCGCGGCCGAGTGTGCGTTATCTATTCCCCCAGGGGCGATCCAGGCGGCATTCAAATTGTCCGCCGCCGAGGCGCGGCTCGTCAGCGCGCTGATCGCGGGCCGGACGCTGGCGGAGTATGCGCGCGCCAGCAGCCACTCGCGCAACACCGTGCGCAACCAGCTCGCATCCGCGCTCGAGAAGACCGACACGCGGCGGCAAGCCGAGCTCGTGACCGCGATCGTCGGAACGCTGGGCATATTCGGATCTCGGTGAACGCATCTGGAGACCCGAACGAGTGATGAGAACGTGCGATGCGGAGCTGCCACGAGCCAGAGTTAACGGCAACCGAGGCGATCTACGACGCTGCTCCCTTTCCAGCTCGCTGGCCTGCAGCGCTTCCAAGGGAGCCGGCCGAGAAGCTCGGAATCGCGAACGAGACCGTACGAAATGTGCTCAAGCGAGTGTTCTCCACGGTTCGCGGACTTGTGGCGTTTCGCGTCCTGCTGAGTAACCTGGGCAGATGGCCTGGTGATTTCACGGGACCTTGTGCCTGTTGATCGTCGTGGTTCGTCCCGACGTTCAATGGCGGTTGCCCCTTCCAAGCAAACCTCTGGGACTTCGAGATAGGAAGGGTGTGCGGGATTTACAGGGTTACGCGATCCTCGCTAGACACACTTCGGTCACGGCAGTCCGGCGCAACGTCGCTAGGGTGAGCAGAGGCTTGGCGACGGCAAGCATTCCCTACCTCGAACGAGGTACATGGCGATTGGTACATTTGCATCATTCGCGCCGCTCGCAGCCTGTTCAGAATTCGAGCGCCCAGGCGCCCAAGAAAACAAGAAATAAGGCGCGGCCACGGAGGGAAGACGACAATGACTATTCAGGCCATCGGATCTGAATTCCTCGTCAACGCCACGACGGCAAACAATCAGTCCCAGCCAATCATCACCGGGCTGGCCGACGGGCGTTTTGTCGTCGCGTGGGCTGATTTCAGTCAGACGGGCGGCGACACGTCCTCGTGGGCGGTGCGGGCGCAGGTGTTCAACGCCGATGGCACGCCGGCCGGCTCCGAGTTCCTGGTCAACACGACGACGGCAAGCGATCAGATCGAACCCACCATTACCGCCCTGGCCGACGGGCGTTTTGTCGTCGCGTGGACTGATGACAGTCCGACGAGCGGCGCTGCCGTGCGAGCGCAGGTCTTCAACGCCGACGGCACGCCGTCCGGGTCCGAGTTCCTGGTCAACACCGTGACGACCAGCCAGGTCAGGCCCGCCATAACCGCTCTGGCCGACGGGCGTTTCGTGATCGCGTGGGACGATTTCGACGTGGGCGAGTACGAAGTGCGGGCACAGATATTCAACGCCGATGGCACGCCGGCCGGCTCCGAGTTCCTGGTCAACACCACAACGGCAAGTAACCAAGTTGAGCCCGTAGTCACCGCCCTGGCCGACGGGCGTTTCGTCGTCGCGTGGATGGATGTCAGTGAGACGGGCGGCGACACGTCCTCGTGGGCGGTGCGGGCGCAGGTGTTCAACGCCGATGGCACGCCGGCCGGCTCCGAGTTCCTGGTCAACACCACGACGGCAAGCTTTCAGTACCTGCCAACCATCACCGCGTTGACCGACGGGCGCTTTGTCGTCGCGTGGACCGACGACAGCCGGACGGGCGGCGACACGTCCGGGCTCGCCGTGCGGGCGCAGATACTCAACGCCGATGGCGCGCGGTCCGGATTCGAGCTCCTGGTCAACAGCACGGCGGCAGGCAATCAGTCCGACCCAACCATCACCGCGTTGGCCGACGGGCATTTTGTGATCGCGTGGGCCGATGACAGCCAGACGAGCGGCGACACGTCCTCGTGGGCCGTGCGGGCGCAGGTGTTCGACGCCGATGGCGTGCCGTCCGGCTCCGAGTTGCTGGTCAACACCACAACGGCAGGTAACCAAGTTGAGCCGGCAATCACCGCCCTGCCCGATGGGCGTTTTGTCGTCACGTGGACTGATGCCAGCCAGACGGGCAGCGACACTTCCGGCAACGCCGTGCGCGCACAAATCTTCGAGGTCGTGCCCGACAACCAGGCACCAGCCATCACCTCGAACGGCGGCGGCGACACGGCGGGCGTCTCGGTTGCGGAAAACATGACGGCGGTCACGACGGTGACAGCCACCGACCCGGACGCCGGGCAGACCCTGACTTATGCGATCGCCGGTGGAGTGGATGCGAGCCTTTTCAACGTCGATCACAGCACGGGGGCACTTTCCTTCAACACTGCGCCGGACTTCGAGGCGCCGATCGACGCTGGCAACGATAACGTCTACGACGTCACGGTGCAAGTCTCCGACGGCAACGGTGGAACGGATACGCAGGCGATTGCCGTGACGGTCGGCAACGTCAATGAGGCGCCGACGTTCGTCGGCGACGGCATGACGACGACGACCATCGGTCCGGCTGATGACTTTGGTCGAGGCGTGGCCGTGCAGCCTGACGGGAAGATCTTGGTGGCTGGCAGTAGCTTCAACGGCACGGGTGTCGACTTCGCCGTGGTTCGCTATGACGTAGATGGCCGCCTTGACACGAGTTTGGGCAGTAATGGAAAGGTAGTCACCGATTTCGGCGGTGCCGATGACAATGGCTATAGTGTTGTCGTAGACCCTAACGGCAAAATTCTGGTTGCAGGCTATACCGGGTCGGGCGCGGACTCCGATTTTGCCATCGTGCAATTCAACGCCGACGGCAGTCTGGACACCGGTTTCGGCGACGGCGGCAAGGTCATTACAGATCTGCTGGTCGATGACTTTGGCCAGAGTGTAGCGCTGCAATCCGACGGAAGCATCGTCGTTTCAGGTTACAGCTTTAATGGCTCGAGCTTCGACTTCGCGATCGTGCGATACAGCGCGGATGGCAGTCTCGACACCACCTTCAATGGCGATGGAAGAGTTACCACGGCAGTCGCGTTTCACGACGCCAGCTACAGCGTCGCCTTGCAACCGGACGGCAAGATCATCGCCGCGGGCCATAGTTTTACCGGGAACGGGCCGAACGACTTCGCAATCGTTCGCTACAACCCGGACGGTAGTCTCGACACGAGCTTCGGTGGCGACGGCACGGTCACCACGGACTTTGGCGGCACTAATGACGTTGGTCAAAGCGTCGCCGTTCAGGCCAACGGCAAGATCGTAATTGCGGGCATTAGCCAAACGGGCCCGAATGCCGACATCGCCGTCGTGCGGTACAACGCCGACGGCAGCCTCGATACGTCGTTTGCCGGCGACGGCACGGTCAGGACTAGCGTTGTGCCGGGCAGCGACGTCGGGAGCAGCGTCGCGATCCAGCCCGACGGCAAGATTCTGGTCGCAGGCAATAGCTTCAACGGATCGAACACGGATGTTACCCTTGTCCGCTACAATGTTGACGGCAGCCTCGATACGGCCTTTGGCATTGGCGGAGTGGTCACGACGCAGATGGGCCTCGGCTCGGACGAAGGATACAGCGTCAAATTGCAGCCCGACGGCAAGATCCTGATTGCGGGATATAGCAGCAACGGGTCGAATGCCGATTTCGCGCTCCTTCGCTACAACGCTGACGGCAGCCTCGACACCACTTTCGGCGCGCCCGACCTGCTGTCGATCTCGATTGCAGAAAATATCACGGCCGTGGCGACCCTCGCCGCAACCGATCCGGAGGCCGGGCCGGCCCTCACCTATACGATCACAGGCGGTGAAGACGCCAGCAAGTTCGTGATCAATGCCGATACTGGCGCGCTCTCTTTTGCCTCCGCCCCAAACTTCGAGGCACCCACCGACGCCGATGGCGACAACGTATACAGGGTGACCGTGCAGGTTTCCGACGGTAGTGATGCAACGAATACGCAGGCAGTTGCAGTGACCGTGACCGATGTCGACGACATCGCGCCGACGGTCATGAGCGTCACGCGCAGCGACGATACGCCGACGAATGCGCAAACAGTGCACTACACCGTCACGTTATCCGAGGCCGTGACCGGCGTGGATGCGAGCCAGTTTTCTCTGACGACGACTGGCGCCCTGATCGGCGCCGGCATTGCCAGCGTGACGCCCGTCACGGGCAGCGATGGCGCACAATACGTAGTGATCGTCGATACGGGTTCTGGTGATGGCACGGTGGCACTCGGTGTCACCGGCGCGGAGGTGCGCGACCTCGCCGGCAATCCCCTGGCGGGAGGCACCTTCCAGGTCATTTCGTCCATTTCAGGGATCGCTGGGCATGTCGCGAGCGGTGACTTGAGCGGCGATGGCAAGCAAGATCTCGTGTCCGAATCCACCTCGGGCGAGATTTCGGTTATGCTGGGCAATGGTGACGGCACCTTCCGGGAGCCGGTGAATTACGCTGCAGGCCATGATCTCAACGGCGTTTCGATCGCCGATGTCGACAACGACGGCCTGCTCGATCTCGCTATATCGAACGCAGGCGCCAACGGAGCCATTGCCGTACTCCTGGGCAATGGCGACGGAACATTCCAATCGGCGATTTCGTCCCCGACTAACCGCGCCCACTCATCGGATTCCGCGCTGGCGGACCTCAATGGAGACGGTCGACTCGACGTTCTCGTTGCGAACACCGGCGAGAATGGCGGCGTTTCCGTGCTCCTTGGAAACGGAGACGGTAGCTTCAGTCTCTCCACCGTGCTGGCCTCGAACGCGGATCCTCTCGGCGTTGCGGCCGCCGATCTCAATGGCGACGGCATCGTAGATGTCGCCTTTTCAAACGTTCCAGGAGCATTCGGCATTCAAATCTACCTCGGGACCGGCGATGGCACGTTCACGGCGGCTCCCAATGTTCCCGCCGCCACACACACAGCTTCCGTCGCGCTCGAGGACCTCGACGGCGATACCGACACGGACTTGGTGTTCAGTAGCTACGACGGGACCGTATCGGTGGCGCTAGGAAATGGCGATGGAAGTTTCCAGGCGCCGTTCTCCTATACGCTCGGCATAGCAAGTGACGGTGTTGCACCTGGCACCGTGACACTCGCCCATGTCAATGGCGATACCGCATTGGATCTTGTGTGCGCCAACCCGTTGTTGAATTCCGTTTCGGTTCTGCTCGGCAATGGTGATGGTACGTTCCAGAGCCAACAGCTATTTGCGACTGGCGGGACCCAACCCGGCTGGATAGCAGTCGACGACTTCACCGGTGGTGGGCGGCTAGATATTGCAGTCGCAAACTTCGGTTCGAATTCGATCTCCATTCTGCAAGCCAGCCCGCCGACCATTGTGGGGGATGCCTATGCCATCGACAAGAATGATACGCCAGCCATAACCTCCGATGGCGGGGGGACGGCGGCAGGTATTGCGATCGCCGAGAATACGACGGCAGTCACGACTGTGACCGCCGCCGATCCGGATGATGGACAGACGCTCACCTATACGATCGCTGGCGGATCAGACGCGAACCTCTTCACGATTGATGCCAACACCGGCGTGCTGTCTTTCAACGCCGCACCTGACTTTGAGACGCCAATCGACGCCGACGCGAACAACGTCTACGACGTCAACGTCCAGGTCTCCGACGGCAATGGCGGAACGGATATGCAGGCGATTGCGGCTACGGTCCAGAATGTGGCCGGCATATCCCTGACCGGCAACGGTGCCGCCAATACTCTGACCGGGACCGGCGAGGAAGACACACTCAGCGGCCAGGGCGGCAGCGATACGCTGCTGGGGCTCGCGGGCAATGACGAGCTCGATGGCGGCGCTGGCGGCGACCTGCTCGATGGCGGTGCGGGCAACGACAGCATGGCCGGCGGCGCGGGTAACGACGCTTACGTGGTGGACAGTTCTGAGGACGTCGTCGTCGAGAATGCCGGCGAAGGGACCGACACGATCCGGACGGCACTCGCGGTGTTCACGCTTTCCGGAATCGCCAATGTCGAAAATCTCACATTCGGCGGCACCGGCGATTTCGCAGGTACCGGCAACGCGCTGGCCAACATCATCACGGGCGGCGCCGGCAATGACACGCTCGATGGCGCAGGAGGCGCCGACCGGCTGGCCGGCCTGGCCGGCAACGACACCTACCTTGTCGACAACTCGTCGGACGTTGTCGTGGAAGCCGCGGATGCTGGCGCGGACACCGTTGTGACGACCAGCACGACCTATTCTTTGTCCGCAAATATCGAGAACCTGACCTATGGCGGCACCGGCAGCTTCAATGGTACCGGCAACGGTTTGGCCAACACGATCACCGGCGGCAGCAGTGCTGACACGCTGTCGGGCGCTGGCGGCAACGACACGATCATTGGCGCCGGTGGGAATGACACGATCAGCGGAGGAGCGGGCGATGACATGTTCGTTGCCACGGCAGGCGATGGCAACGATAACTATACCGGCAATGGCGGGAACGACACCTACAGCCTCGCCGGACTCAGCGCCGATGCAGTCATCAACCTGACTGCGGGGACGGCAACGAGCAGCGAGATCGGCACCGATAGTCTGACATCCGTCGAGAACGTGGTGGGGGGCTCCGGCCAAGACACGATCACGGCCAGCAATGCGAGGAGCGAGCTTTTTGGCGGAGCAGGCAACGACACATTCACATTCGCGAGCACCGCGGCCGCCGGCTTTGGCACCAATCGAGATCTGATCATCGATTTTACGGCGGCAGCAGATCGCATCGATGTCGGTGGGATCGACGCAAACGGAGGCCAAGCTGGCAATCCCGAGTTCGTGTTTGTTGGCGAAATCACCAACGTGGTCGGCGGAGTGGGCCAACTCGGGCGTGGCCAACTCGGCTACCACTATGAGACCGACGCAAACGGCACCGAGCATACCATCGTGGAGGGGAGTGTCGACTCTGACCCGAGCGCGGAATTCCAGATCGACCTGGTCGGCCGGCACACGCTCTCGGTAAGTGACTTCGTACTCTGACGTGCGCCGTTGTCGTTCGTGCTAACGGAAACGAGGGGGTCTTCTAGAGACGGGAACGGGCTTGCTAGTTATTGGCCGAGAGCCTTTGCCGATCATCGATGAACAACAAGGATGTCGGCGGCAGCGTGTACGAACAGCAACTGGTCATTACTTGCGCACCCCAAACCCGCGACCGCGCGATCGATGTTGTTAAGGAGGACGGAGGTAGGCCTCGTCTCCATCCCCTATTCGAGGGAGGCATCAACAGTAGGGAGTAACACTCATGCGCACATTGGGAGCTGTATGTCTTTCACTGTTGCTATCAACGATTCCTGCGACTGCATCAGATCACAATCTCAAGGAGGAATTCCGCAGGTTGACGACAGCGTACGAGCAGCACTTCAACAAGAAGGATGCTGCAGGGATCACGTCGCTTTTCACCAAGAACTACCTGCGAGTGACCCAGAATGGGATTGAGCCGGATAACACCAAATATTATGAAGGCGCGTTCAAGAGAGGGGCGGATCATCTGGCAATCACGACCAACGCTATTCAGCCTTTATCAGAGAACATGGTCATCCGCACCGGCGAAGCGCACGTCACCGGCAAGACCGAAAAGGGTGATCCTATTAACTTGAATATTGTCTGGACGACCCTTGATGTTCGTGAGAACGGGCAATGGAAGATCCGTATGCTGACATCGGTTCCTAAGCCGCAGCCGCCACAAGCAGCAAGGTAACTCGAGGAGAACTTGGGAGCGCGCGATCAAAGCGGCGGTGGCTAACCAACACCGCCGTTTTGCAATTAGCACTTGATATGCTTGCAGGAAGCGACTTTAGGAAAGCCCCAGCGGCCGTTGAGCAAGGTTCGCTATGCCGCCGCTGTTGAGGACAGGCAGACGGGGGATCCATCTGGCGATCATTGGGCCACGCCACAGGTATGCCCTCTTATGGCAACGCCCTGTGGCGCACACCATTAGTGCATGCTTCGCAACTCGCTACGCTCTCCGTAGGCTCGGAAGGATGTCGCCGTTCCTTCGACGAAAATCACTTTGGAGAACATGAAGCCGAACTGGCCTCGCTGCGCACGCGCGCCGACCCTGAATAATCGCAATTCAGGCGATCGACCACAACGTTGAGGCCGGCAAATGGCCACTTTCATTGTCAACCGACAGGCGCAAATCGACCGGGCACAGCCTCAAACAAGGAGGGCGCAATGCGGCCGGGTGTCAGCCTGTCGGAGGTCGCCCGACACTCTGGCATCGCGGGACGCCTGCTGTTCCGCGGGAAAGCAGGCGCTGACTGTGGCAGCGCCGGTGTTCCTTGCCGTCAAGGTGGTCGATGGCGGTGATGTCGGCCGAGGAGCCAGGTACCATGACGCGGCTTCCTCGGCGCGCGAAGGTTCACGCCGCCTTGGACTTCATCGACATGCGCAAAGGCCTCGATGATCTCGCCATGCTGGTGCCGGGCGTGCTGCGGCACGATCCGTTCGCCGGATCCGACGGCGGCGACCCGCTGGGAGACCGTCCGCTCCTCACAGCCACTGCGAAGCGCAGCGACTTCGGGCCCCTCGCCTATCCTGATGACGTGCTCCAGCGCATGCCCAACGGGCACCCATCAGCCGCCTCGACGACCTCTTACCCTGGAATGGCGGCCAACAACCACGTCAACTGACGCCACAGCGCAAGAAATGGACGCTTTCCAAAAAGGAAAAGCGCGTAAGCGTCGTGATGCTCGCAATAGCGCGCGGCGGTGCCCGATTGTCGGTGCATTGCGAGCACGAGCGGAGCGTTGGTGACAACGTCGTCAATGGTCCTACCGGCGATTCGATCGACCTCTCGCTTGCTCAATCGGCTCTTCGCAAGCAACGCTTGGGCTACACGCTCGATAGCACCTCGATGGCGACGCACCAGCATCCTGGTGACGGACCGGAGGCGCGCTTCCAATTCGGCCAATTTGACTGTCGTCTTAAAAAAGAGACGGACATGAGCGCCGCATCACATTCAACGGCAAACTTCAAATTCATCCGCAAGTAGAACAATGCGAATTCGAGGCCTCGCCAAAACGAGCGACGCCGCGCACCACCGAGAGCTCCCGCGGCCAGAGCGCTCAATCGATGCCAGGAATTACTTCGCCAGCTTGCATAGCGCACGTGCCGGAGCTTGGTACTGGCCGACTCGAACCGACGGGTCGCTGGGTCGGGTGAATGACGCTCTCGAACGTTCGTATCGCCTGCCAGCCGTCGATCGTGCGGCACGCGGGGGAGGAGATTTCCCCGAGTTATTCACAGGAATGCGCAAGGCCTCGCGAATCGATTCATTTTTCGTAAAGGCGACTCTAGTGGGATCTCTGCGCAACGCGATGCTTGGAGACACAGTGATGATCCAGCGTGCCCGCCTGTCGAATCAGACCGTGGGGAGCAATGGTTGCCCGCTCCGCCACGACCTCACCCCGATTCTAGTGCCGATTGGCGAGCTCAAACAGCTCGGACATGAAACGCGGCGGCATCCCAAGAGCCGACTCAAAAAATTGGCCGCGAGCCTGCAGCAGTTCGGCTTCGTTTTACCGGTCGTCGCCGATCGTGACCGCCGCATCGTGGCCGGGGCAGCGCTTGTCCAGGCGGCCGACGAACTCGGTCTTCACCAGGTCCCAGTGGTCCAGCTCCGCGATCTTACGGATGCACAGCTTCGCAGCCTCCGACTAGCGCTGAACCGCCTGGCTGAAGATAGTGACTGGGACGAGAGGGCTTTGCAGCTTGAGCTGTCGGAGCTTAGCGACCTCGATCCAGAGCTCGACTTGCAGATCACCGGGTTTGCCATGGGCCAAATCGACTCACTACTGGCAGCTCCGGACACCGATGAGGATGAACTGCCGCCTGTCGAGGCTCGGCCACCGGTCGCCCAACCGGGTGATCTCTGGAAACTTGGCGAGCACCGCATCCTCTGCGCCGATGCAACGTTCGCCGAGAGCTATCAGCTCCTGATGCAGCGTGAGCTGGCGCAAATGGTGTTTGCGGACCCGCCGTATAACGTCCCAATCGCGGGTCACGTCTCAGGCCGCGGCAGGATCACACATCCCGAGTTCCGGATGGCGTCGGGCGAGCTGTCCGCAGCCGAATTCGAGGCATTCCTGACCAAAATGCTCTCACATACTGCCGTCTTCAGCGTGGATGGATCATTGCATTATTTATGCATGGACTGGCGCGGCTTGGGGCCGCTCCTATCCGCCGCCGGCGCGATCTACACAGAAATGATCAATCTCTGCATTTGGAACAAACGAAACGGCGGGATGGGGTCGCTCTATAGATCGAAGCATGAGCTGGTGTTTATCTATAAGCACGGAAAGGCCGCCCACATCAACAATGTTCAACTCGGCAAGCATGGCAGAGCCCGTACCAATGTCTGGGACTACCCAGGTTCAAACAGCTGGGCAAATTCCCCGAAATCAAAATTAGGCCTTCATCCGACGCCTAAGCCGGTTGCGCTTGTCGCCGACGCGATCCGCGACTGCACCAAAGAGCACGACATCGTGCTCGATCCGTTCGGTGGCGCCGGCACGACATTGATCGCCGCGGAGCGCACTCGGCGCCGGTCGCGGCTGATCGAAATCGAACCTCGCTATGTGGATGTCACGATCCGGCGCTGGCAGCATGTAACCGGCAAGGCAGCCGTGAACGCCGTGACCGGCGCGCCGTTCGATCAGACCAACACCGCTAGCCTGGAGCGCAGCGGTGGCTAAGAAACCGAACAACCGCGTCGGCTACGGCAGCCCGCCCCTGCATACCCGTTTCGCGCCGGGGCAATCCGGAAACCCGCGCGGGCGGCCGAAAGGCGCCTTGAATTTCACCACCGACCTGAAAAACATCCTGCTGGCCACAGTCGCGCTGAACGACGCTGGCAGGGCACGACGCGTCACCACGCAAAAGGCAGCATTGCTTCGCTTGCGGGAAAAGGCGCTCAAAGGGGACGCGCGGGCTCTCGACAAACTCCTCTCCCTCGCGATGGCAATGACTGTCGGCTCCGCGGTGGAGACCGCGACAAGCCTACCGCCCGAAGATCAGGCCATCCTCCAGGCATATCGCCGAGACGTCTTGGCGAACGCCAATGCTGCGGCTGCAAGCCAACGCGATGAGGAGGACAACACATGAGGCCTGTTGTGGCGGCGCTGCTCCGAACTGAGTTGCGGTATTTCATCCACAAGACCTTCACCACCGTCTTTCTGGGCAGCGAATATCTGTCGAACTGGCATATCGATGCGATCGCCCATCAGCTCATGCGCGTCCACGATGGCGAATGTAGCCGTCTTCTCGTCAACCAACCGCCGCGTTCGCTCAAATCTCTTTCGGTCTCGGTATCTTTCGTCGCGTGGCTGCTGGGCCACGACCCGAGCCGGCGCATCATCGTGGTCAGCTACGCGAGCGAACTTTCCGCCGAGTTGCACCGCCAATTCAGAATGGTGATCGAGTCGGGCTGGTACCAAGCGCTGTTTCCGGCCATGCGCCCGGCTAAGGATACCGGCACCGAACTCGTGACCACGGCGGGCGGCAGCCGCTACGCAACCACGGTCGGAGGGACGCTGACCGGTCGCGGCGCCGACCTCATCATCGTCGATGATCCACACAAGGCGGAGGAGGCGCAATCGGAGACCGCGCGCAAGCGCGTCACCGACTGGTTTGGCGGCACCTTGGTCTCGCGCCTCAACGACAAGGACACCGGCCGCATCATCGTGGTGATGCAGCGCCTGCACCAAGACGATCTCGCCGGTCATCTGCTGCAAGCGGGCGCCTGGCAGCACCTCGACCTGCCGGCCACCGCGGTCGAAGATAGCGACATCCCTATCGGCAAACATCGCGTCGTTCGCCGTCGCGCCGGCGATCTGTTGCACCCGCAGCGCGAAAGCAAGCTGGTGCTGGAGCGGATCAAGGCCGAAATCGGCAGCCTGCAATTCTCGGCGCAATACCAGCAACGGCCGGTGCCGCTCGAAGGCAATCTGATCAGGCGCGACTGGTTTCGCTTTTTCGATCAGCTCCCGGCCGCGGCCGCAGCCGGCTATGTCGTACAGAGCTGGGACACCGCGATGATGACCGGACAGGCCAACGACTACTCGGTCTGCACCACCTGGCGGGTGATCAAGAACGACTATTACCTCGTAGATCTCTACCGCGGCCGACACCAATATCCCGATCTGCGGCGCGCCGTGGCCGCGCTGGCCGCAAGATATAATGCGGACGCGGTTCTAGTCGAGGACGCCGGCCCCGGCATGGCGATGCTACAGGACCTGCAACGCGATACGCCAAACGGCATGCCGCGCCCGCTTGGCATCAAGCCGGAAGGCAGCAAGGCCGATCGGATGGCGGCACAATCGTTCAGGATTGAGGCCGGACAAGTCCATCTGCCCGCAGACGCCCCTTGGCTTGATGACTATTTGCTGGAGTTGCTGGCGTTTCCCCACGGCAAGCACGACGACCAGGTCGACAGCACCTCGCAATTTCTGAAGTGGGCGGCCAATCACCCCATCTTCGACGATCTTGAGCTGAACATCATTTCGGTCGGCCGAGGGGGAGTACGGCTTCCCATAGCCATTTGAGGTCTTTTTCGCACGCCTTCGCCTATTTTCGCAGAACGAAGCCAATCGCGTACGGTCCGCAAGCTTAGTGTTGCTTTGACTTCAGAGACCGAAGCGCGCGCTTCTGCATCGCAAGTGCGTTGCGCTCATAACGCTCCAGCCCGTTGAGCCGTCTCCCGATGGCTTCGACCGGACCATCCAATAGATCGGCCAACATCGCCTGGCGGACCAATCGCACGTGCCATAGTTCGCATTTGGCATGCGCAACAGCCGCTGCGGTATCTGATCCAATCTCGCAGCCGAGACCCGCGAGAATGGCGACCATCAGCGTCGCCAACGCCGGGTCACCCGGCTTGTAAGTCCTGGCGAGTCCATGGCGCAGCGCGTTGCGGCTAGACCTCGTCTTTCCATCCGCCGTTTTCGGGCCGGTGCTGCGCGCCGCGTTGCGGCGATTGGCTTCGATTTGTCGAACTGAGGCCATGTCCGAGCTCCTCGGCCGGGGGCGGGTTGCGTCCCCGAAAGCTCGCTCCAACCTCCTGAACCATCAAGGCTTTTGTCGCCAAACGAACCGCAAAATTACTGCAGAAAGGACTGGCATCCCCGCGCGAAAGGAGCGTTAATCACCGGACCGGCCTTTCGGTCCTTGGCCCCGGTCTTTCCCCTCGCGGCGGCGGGGGTTTTGGCGGTGCGGCGGCAAGCCGCGTCAACCCAGGAGAGACCGGTGACCACGATTGCAACCGACGGCGCCGCGGCGCCCCGCTCCGTTACCACCTTGAACCGCCACGACCGCCGCGCCTTCATTGGCGGCTCGGACGCGCGCATCATCATGGGCGACGACCAGGACGCGCTGCTGCGCCTGTGGCGGGAAAAGCGCGGCGAGATCGCGCCGCAAGATTTGTCCCGCAACCTGGTCGTTCAGCTCGGCGTTGCCACCGAGGCGCTCAACCGCGCCTGGTACCAGGCCGCCACCGGGCACGCGATCACCGACATCCAGAAGCGGGTGCGGCATTCCGTCCATTCCTGGATGGCGGCCACCTTGGACGGCATCGTCGCCCAGACCGGCGCGGTGTTCGAGGCCAAGTTCATGCTGCCCTGGGCCTTTACCGAAGAGGCCGCGGCCGAGAAGCACATGGCGCAGCTGCAGCACAACATGTGGGTGGTCGCGGCCCGCGCGGCCGTGCTCTCGATCATCACCGGTGGCGGCAAATGGATCGAAATCACTGTGCATGCCGACCCGCTCTACCAGCACCTGCTGCTGACCGCGGAGAAGAAGTTTTGGCGCTGCGTGCAGAGCGGCGAGCCACCGCTGCTGTTCGGGATCGAGACCCCACGGCCGCGGCTTGCCGCCGTCAAGGTCGTCGACATGACCGCGTCCAATGTCTGGGCCGAATGTGCGGCGATCTATCTGCGCACCCGCGAGGCCCATGCCGAGCACGAGCTGGCCAAGGCCGAGCTCAAGAAGCTGCTGCCGGAGGATGCCAAGGAGGCGTTTGGCCACGGCGTTCGCGCCAAGCGCTCCAAAGCCGGCGCCGTCAGTTTTGATCCGGTTGAGATGGAGCGCGTCCATGCACCAGGCCAGTGAGCATATCGGCGCGATCGCGGCGGCGCTGGCCCGCGCGCAAGCCGCACTGACCAACCCGGAAAAGACCCTGACCGCTCAGATCCGCTCGCCGTTCCTGCGCGATGACGACCGCACCTTTCGCTACGCCTCGCTGGCGAACGGCCTCGACATCGTGCGCAAGACCTTGAGCCAGCAGGAAATCGCCACCATCCAGACCACCCGGGTCGAGGAGACCACCGGCCACATCCACCTCACCACCCTGCTCGCCCATTCCTCCGGCGAGTGGATCTCCTCGGACTGGCCGGTCTGCGCCGCACGGGACATCGAGGCGCCGCATCGCATGGGCGCAGCGCTGACCTACGCCCGACGCTACGCTCTGTTCGCGCTGGTCGGGATTGCCGGCGAGGATGATCTGGACGCCCCGGATACGGTCGCCGGTCCACCCGCACCCCCCAACCTCAAGGCCTCGCCCGGCAAGGGCGCTCTCAACCGTCCCCCGGTGCTGCGGCCGGGCGAGTCCGCCGCACTCCGGGAGCAGCTGTTGCGCCAGCTCGAAGCGCTGCCCGCCAGCACCGATCTGCTCGGCTGGGCCATGACGAGCCTCCCGCTGAAGAACAGCCTGCAGGAGCCGGATGCCCGGCGCGTCGAGGCCGCCTATCAGGCCAAGCTTGAGGACGCCGCGCGTCCCGCCGAAAGCCAGACCGACCAACCGGCCGTCCTGGACAGCGCCCCGAGCCCACCAGCGGCGGCTCCCGCGGACGCCGAAACCGCGCTGCAGCCCGCGCCACCCGAGGCCGGGCTCGCCCTCCCCAAGGAGCCGCCCCGCAAGCGCAGCAAGGCGCACCTGCTGTTTGTCCGGGAGCAGCCCTGCCTGGTGTGCCGGGAAACCCCATGCGACGCCCATCATCTGAAATTCGCCCAACCGCGGGCGCTCGGCCGCAAGGTCAGCGATGAGTTCACGGTGCCGCTGTGCCGCGCCCATCACGAGGAGCTGCATCGGCACGGCAACGAACGGACGTGGTGGGCGAACCTGCAGATCGCGCCGTTGCCGGTCGCGCAGGACCTGTGGGCGACGAGCCCGATCCACGGTCCGACCGGCAGCGCGGTCGGCGCCCCAGCCGTCCTCGCAAACCTGGGCGCGGAGGCCGCATCCCGATGAACGGTCCCTTCCAAACCGCGCGCGAGCTGACCGCCACGACGCTACCGGCTGAGTTTGCGGCCTTGGCACCGCCGCCGCTGCTGCTGCCCGGTGAGCATCTCGACCATTACCTGGCACTGCGGCAGGCAATCTTCGCTGACCTTGCGCCCCGATCCGCCATCGAGTGGCTGCTCGCCATTGATGTTGCCGAACTGTCCTGGGAGATCCAGCGCTACCGCATGTTGAGGCACAAATTGCTCGAGACCTCTCGCCAAAAGGCCATCGAGGCGGCACTGCTGCGCATCGACATGACCGGGATCGATCCCGACTTCGAAGAGAAGGCTGCGTCCTACACGCAGCAAAATGCGCTGAGCTGGCGGATTGACCCCATCGCTGCGACCGAGATCGACGCGCGGCTTGCCGCCTACGGCTTCGATCAAGACGCCATCACCGCCGAAGTCTACGTGCAGGCGCGCGAAGTCCTGGGTCTGTTCGAAGGCTTGCTCAATGCCGCCCAGACCAAACGAATGTTGCTGCTTCGTGAGATCAGGAATCAGCGCCTTCTAAGTGCACCGATGCGCCGGCCGCGCTAAACATCGCGCTGCCGAGCGCCCCGCTTGCTTTTCGGCGCGTCAACTCCTGCCAAGATATAGCAATGGGCGACGATCAGTGATGTCGCTGCTTGCAGTCAGGGTCCGCTTCAAGGGCATCCGCGAGTAGGTCCAGCCATTGAGCCGCTTTCCGCAGCTGCTCGGATGATGGTGGCTCGCCTCGCTTCATCTGCCAGTACAGTGCGATGTCACGCGTCGGTAGCGATGACGCCTCGATGACAGCCTGCACAGCGCCGATTGCCTTATCCGGCCGGTGTGTCTGAAGTGCCTTTGCCGGCGTCATGTATTCTTGTTCATGCGTCTCGTTGGTGACCAGACGAAACGGTGCGGGCAGGCGCTTTACTTCGGATGTGCCGCGATAATACGGCGAAGCTAGTCGGAGCGTTTCGTGAGTGACCTGCACATTGATGGTCCTTGCCGGACTAGGGAGCGGTTTCGCAGGCTGCGAAACCGGCGCGCGGATCGACAAATGGGCCATGCACATCCGCCACGACCAGCGGTCAGGGTTTTGCATGAAGTACTGGCGGGCCGCCTTGGCGTGATTGCCGATATAAATCAGCGCGGCACGATCGTCCCGGCTGACGCATCGGAGACGAGCTTTGTCGATCCATTCGTGGAAAGCTTGATCACTAGGCAATTTCTTGCGCGCTGCAGAGAATGCAGCCGCCAACTCGAACGTGCCGGAGATGAAGCCCGACCGTGCTTCCTTGGTGCGCGCGTATGCATTTCTTGCGCTCCGCGCGAGCGTGGAAAGTTGTGCATTTATTGTCTTCGTCACGACCATTTCCCTTCGCTGAACGCGCTGCGCGACAGCCGACAGGCTGTCTCGAGACGTAACTGTGATGTCAGGTGAAATGGTCGTGGCCCTACTCTGTGCTGGCTTCGATGCTGGACCGTTGGCCCCTTGGGCGCAGGTCTCGGATCTTATCGCTCGGAACGGTGAGGGACACCCATACGCACGACCATGCCCAGCATGGCCTAAGTTAGTGCCATCGTCAAGCATGCGAGTGCCAGCATGCGAGTGGCTGTGGTGTAGACCCGTCCCGAGCAGGTTGCGAGGCAACACCGGAGCAGCAGCATCGCACTCGCAACCTTCGGCCCGTCTGTCAGTGAGGCTGCTGCTTGCTCACAATGTCCCTCTCCAGGGCTTCTGCAAGCATTTCCAGCCAATGCGCTGCGTCTCGGACTTGGTCGGGTGCAGGTCGCTTCCCCGGCTCCACCCGCCAGTAGAGCGCGACCCTACTCGTCGACAGCGATGATGCCTCGATCACTGCTTGCATCGCCCCGATCGCATCAAGCAACCCCGCTGTCTTACCTGGTCGAGGCTGCGGCAGGGATGCTCGTTGCTCAGGCTCGCGCGTGATCAATTTGAATGGTGCAGCGAACTCTTCGTTTCGGAAGGGTAACGATAATAAGGTGCAACGAGGCGAACGGTTTCTTCGGTAACTTGCAACCTGACTGTCGTTGCCGGACGGGCCACTGGTGTCGCAGGCTGCGAAACCGGCCCGCCCACCAAATGAGCCGCGCACCTACGCCATGACCACCGGTCCTTGTTATCCATGAAGAAACGGCGAGCCGCTTTGACGTGCCGACCAATAGTAACCAGCGAGCGCGATTATCCTTGCTGATCGACCGCAGACCAGCTTGTTCGCTCCACAGATGGAAGTCTTGATCGCTCGGCAACTTGCCGCGAGCACGACAGAAGGCGGCTGCCAACTCGAACGTGCTCGCAATGAAAGCAGCGCGCCCTCTCTTGGTGCGTTCGTACCCACGCTTGGCGTCCGCGCATGCGTATGAAGATGTGCTTTGCTTTCGTCATCCACCATTTCCCTTTTGCCGAATCGCGCTGGCGACGCTTCATTCGGTGAGCGGCCTCTAGCGGCGGCGTGATAGAGCCGGAGCAGACGGCTTACATGTCTTTGGATCTTGCAGTGTTCAAGGCCACGGACTGCACCGTGGTCACCTTTACCCCGTTGAGATCGAGCGCGCCCCCCTGATGCACGAATGGGCATAAATTGCCTCACAATTGTCATAGCGCTTCCTTTGCACCGCAATATACTTCGCCTAACAATCAAGGATGTCAGGCGAACTTTCGATGATCAGACATGCGACTCGCATGCTGGCCATAATGTATTGCGTTTACAGCCAGCCCGCCTATTCGAGCTATGAGTCCCTGGCGCTGACGCCACCGCTGTCATTCTCGCAGTTCTGCATGCAATATCCCGAGGACTGTCAGCACCACGATGATCGGAGGATCAGAGATTTCCGCTCCTCAATCCAGCGTTGGCGAGAACTCGCGCAGATCAATTCAATGGTGAATTTCGGCATAGCGCCGAAAGATCCGCGCGCAAGTCGGCGTGACGCGGAGTGGCGGATATTCCCATACGAAGGCAATTGCGGCGACTATGCCGTCACCAAGCGCCAACTGCTGCTACGATCCGGCTGGCCTAGTTCAGCACTCCTTCTCGCAGAGGTCGTCATCCAAGCAACTGGAGAGCACCACCTGGTGCTACTTGTGCGGGAGGGAAAAGCCATTCTTGTGCTTGATAATCTAAGCCCGGTGGTTACGCCGCTGGTCGATGCGTTGAATCGATTCACTATCGTCCGTGCCGAGTCAGGCACGGATCCGAAGCGTTGGACGCGGGAGGTCGCGGCCTTCTAGCATACCTCAACCGCATGGTTGTTGGCGCTCTCATCGTAGGAATAAGGAGCAGCTCTGTTGATCTTTAGAAACTCTCATGCCCGCCGATAGTCGTCTTCAATCCGGATGATGTCGTCTTCCCCGAGATAAGAGCCGGTCTGGACCTCGATCAGCTCCAGCTGGATCTTGCCGGGATTCTCCATCCGGTGGACGGCGCCCATCGGGATGTAGATCGACTCGTTCTCGTGCACCGTCTTCACCGTCTCGTTGACGGTGACCTGCGCCGTGCCGCGGACCACGATCCAGTGCTCGGCACGATGATGGTGCTTCTGCAGCGACAGCCGCCCGCCCGGCTTCACAACGATGCGCTTGACCTGGTGGCGCTCGCCATTGTCGACGGATTGATAGCTGCCCCAGGGCCGGTGCACCTTGAGATGCTCCTCGGTGACCTTCGGCGCGACCGATTTCAATTTCGTCACCAGGCGCTTCAGCCCGTTGGCATCCTTCTGCCGAGAGACCAGCACGGCGTCCGCGGTGGCGACCACGACGAGATCGTCGACGCCTTCGAGCGCGACCAGCGCGGAATCCGTGGTGACGTTGCAATTGCGGGAATCCTCGAACACGGCGGTGCCGTGCGCGGCATTGCCCTGCGCGTCCTTCTCCGACAGCTCCCACACCGCATGCCAGGAGCCGACGTTGGACCAGCCGCACGACACCGGCACGACCGCCGCGCGCGAGGTCTTCTCCATCACCGCATAGTCGATCGAGATCGCCTTGGCCGCGCCGAACGCCTCGGGCTCCAGCGTGACGAAGCCGAGATCGCGGCCGGCATTGTTGACCGCATTGGTGACGGCCTCGACGCTTGCCGCATCGACTCTGCGATATTCGTCGAGCAGCACGCTCGCCGGGAACATGAAGTTGCCGCTGTTCCAGAGATGGCCGGAATTGACGTAGTCGGAGGCCTTCACCGCGTCCGGCTTCTCTACGAAGCGCGCAACCGCCTGCACCTCGTCCGCGATCACCTCGCCCGGATTGATGTAGCCATATTCCGTTGCCGGCCGTTCCGGCTTGACGCCGAAGGTGACGATGCGCCCGGCATTCGCGGCGGTGAGGCCCTCGCGACAGGCGGCGACGAAGGCGGCATTATTCTGCACGACGTGATCGGCCGCGAGCGCGAGCACGATCGCCTCGCTGGCGCGGTTCTGCGCGAACACCGCGCCGGCCGCGATCGCAGGCCCGGAATCGCGCCGCATCGGCTCGAGGATCACGTCGGCCTCGATGCCGATCTCGGCGAGCTGCTCCAGCACCATGAAGCGGTAGGAGGCGTTGGTGATGACGATCGGCCGGTCGAACAAAGAGGGATCGGACACGCGCAGCAGCGTGTCCTGGAACGTCGAGCGCGTGCCGAACAGCGGCAGGAACTGCTTGGGCCGAACCTCGCGCGAAGCGGGCCACAGCCGCGTGCCGGCACCGCCGCACATGATCAGGGGGATTATGCGTTTGTCCAAATCTCAAGCTCCTCGCCAAATTCCAGTTCAATAAATTAGAGATCGCATTTATAGAGGCACAAACTCGCACTGGGGGATGTGAATTCGAAATAACCTTATCACGACAGCCTGTTGCCTATTCCGCAGACCTCGCAAGCCGTTAATCTAAGCTTGCTTTTTTGGTCCAGCCCATCTCCCTATTGCCTCCGCTTTCGAGTACGTACGGGTACCCAACCTAGAGATTATTATGACAAAGAAACGTGCACTTATTACTGGCGTAACTGGCCAAGACGGCGCCTATCTCGCTGAATTGCTGCTGGAGAAGGGATATGAAGTCCACGGCATCAAGCGCCGGACTTCGCTGTTCAATACCGATCGTATCGACCATCTTTACCTCGATCCGCACGAACCCAATCCGCCGTTCCGCCTGCACTACGGCGACCTGACAGACTCTTCGAGCCTGATCCGGATTGTTGGCCAGGTGCAGCCCCACGAGATCTACAACCTCGCGGCACAAAGCCACGTGGCCGTTTCCTTCGAGGAACCCGAGTACACAGCGAACTCCGACGGCCTTGGCACCCTTCGAATTCTCGAGGCGATGCGGATCGTCGGATTGGAAAAGGCGACCCGGTTCTACCAAGCATCGACGTCCGAGCTGTATGGTCTGGTTCAGGAAATCCCGCAAAAGGAGACTACGCCTTTCTACCCGCGTTCGCCGTACGCCGTAGCCAAGCTCTACGCATATTGGATCACGGTCAACTACCGCGAAGCCTATGGGATGTATGCCTGTAACGGCATCCTCTTCAACCACGAATCTCCCGTCCGCGGCGAGACCTTCGTAACCCGAAAGATCACGCGCGCTTTGGCGCGTATCCATTTGGGTCTGCAGGAGAGGCTTTATCTCGGCAATCTCGACGCATTGCGCGATTGGGGACATGCGCGTGACTACGTCGAAATGCAATGGCTGATGCTGCAGCAGGGCAAGCCTGAGGATTTCGTGATCGCTACCGGCGTGCAACATTCGGTCCGAGATTTTGTCGATGTCGCTGCCAACGAAGTGGGCATGGCGGTCCGCTGGGAAGGAAGCGGCGTCGAAGAAAAAGGATATGACGCCAAGACCGGCAAGTGTGTCGTTTCGGTCGATCCCCGCTATTTCCGCCCTACCGAGGTCGCGACGCTTCTTGGTGACCCGTCAAAGGCCAAGCAGAAGCTTGGCTGGCAGCCCAAGACGTCGTTCGAAAGCCTCGTTCGAGAAATGATGAAGGAAGATCTCGAATCCGCGAAGCGCGACGAGCTCATCAAGCAGCACGGGTTTAGATATTACCCGCGCCACGAGTAGTTTTCGCGGACCAAGGCGAGCGATCCAAGCGGAACCTAGCCGGAATGCCTCACGACCGACGAGAACCCAGTCGTGAGCAGCGCCTTTCAGGCCGGTATTCTTTTGCGCTATCGTATTGCCCTGTGCCGTGGCCTCAATTGTGCGTCGATCCGGACGCTCAACGGCGCGCCTTCCTCCTTCTGCGTCGAAATGTTCGCGGAGAGCCGGTGCCACGCTGAGTTGGCAGACGGCAAGCTCAAGAGCGGCCGAACCTCCGGGCGGAAGCACAACACCGCACCCGCGCGTGCTGAGATCATGTCGAGTTCGGCGTGAGCGAGCGATCGGGCCCACCAGGCACGCTGTTATACCATTTGGAAGCTTGTCGTTCTGATACCGTTCTTACCGCAGCCTAGCTTTGGAGCCGCCATCATTACGAACTCTTGAGGACTACTGCCATCGGCCCAGAATGGACGCGCGCTCAAGGCTTTGAAACCGAAGATGATCGCTGGCTCAGCACTAGGCTCGTGATCTGTCACGCTGGTTAAGGCATTCGGCGGCTAAGATACAACCGGCCCCGTCTCCGGCCGAGAGCGGACGAACTGAGACGAACCGTTCGACAGTATCTATCCACCGCGCGCTCATGTAACAAATGAATAATCCAGAGCACCCAGATGCGTGACGCCCGCAACCGTGAACTTATCAATTCCTCCAGCATAATGAATGGCCCATTCATCTCCTTCAACGGTTAGATACGCGCTAGCGTCATACCCCTTGAAGAGTAGTTTGTCGTGCTCGGCTACAGAGCTTGTATATACATGGAAGTCGGCAATCGTATCGTGCCCGTTGCCCTTGATATAGACAAAGGTATCGTTGCCTGCGCCTCCGAACAGCCAATCATCGCCACCTGCGCCGTCGAGAATGTCATTGCCACTTGACCCTGCCATTCGATTTGCAAGATCGTTCCCCGTTCCGTTCAAGCCTCCTTGCATCAGGCTTAGATTTTCGACATTTGGCGCGAGCGTCTGCGAAACACCCCACACCTGAACTGTATCGACACCTTCGCCCGGTTTCTCAACAATGATGGTATTTGCAGAACCGACGACATAGGTGTCGTCGCCCGCACCGCCGACAAGAGTGTTGCCCGTCCCACCCGTCTTGAGATTGTCGTTCATGGCGGTGCCATAGACGTACTGATCAGCCCGGGTGCCGCTCCAGTAGCTAGCGGCTGTACCGCTACTTGGCAGAGTTACCGGAAGCTGGAAGTTGTCACTCACGAAATCGGAAATCGCTGCCCCGCGAAAGACCAGTGTCTCATACGGCGTCAACGCGAGGTAGACATCTAATCCGACCTGGGTCATCGATGATTTGATGTCACTGAACGAGGTAAAGCTGAAGCCCGTTAGCGCAACGACATCATACTCACCTGCGCTCCCAACTTCAAAATCAGTGATGATGTCAGATCCATCCCCCAGATTGACCACGAACTTGTCACTACCACCACCTCCCGTAAGAATGTCGTTGCCTTGTCCTCCAGTGGTGACGTTTGCAGCTGAATTCCCGACGATGATGTTAGCTTGGCTGTTGCCGGTCCCATTGATCGTAGCGGCCCCGGTCAGGATGAGATTTTCGACGTAGTTGGAAAGCGTGTAGGAGACCGATACTCGCGCGGTATCAACCCCGCCCCCCGCAACCTCAATGATTTGGGCGCTAGCATCCGTGACAATATACGTATCATCGCCAAGACCACCGGTCATTAGGTCGGCGCCACCATTTTCTCCTATTAGATCGTTGCCGCCGGTCCCCGCGAGAGTGTCGGCGCTGCTTGCACCGGCAATCGTGCTAATTGAAGAGCCGCTCGACAGAAGCGTATAATTTGCCAGTGTGTACTCAGATAGTTGGTAGGCCTCAATCGAATCGATGGTCAGGGTCGCGGTAGATCCGGCGGCAGCGGCTCCGGCCCAGCCACCCATAGCGAGATTAGCGATCATGTACATCGCCGTGTTCATGTCTGCAGGCGTGGGAGCCTTGGCGATCTGAGCGCCATCGACAAAGAACGTCAGATCATACGGCGTCCATTTAACAGCAAAAGTATGCATTCCCGACGTAAGATCAGTCGTATTTGCCCAAGCGCCGGGAGCGGCCGCCGATCCAGTCGACGAGTGGACTTGCCAATGAACCTGATCCGGATCCTGCCCGAATGCCTCAAACACGTCGAGCTCGGCGCTGTACTGCCCATTGATCGGCAGCAGCCAAAAGGCAGGCCAGGCTCCCGTCGTGCTGGGCAACGTGGCTGACATCTCGAAATAGCCGTAAGTTTGGACGAAACTGTTTTCGCTCGAGATCATGCCAGTGTAGAATTGCGCTCCGCCGACATATGAGCTGACGGTCGAAGGCACCGGCTGAGCAGTGATCAACAGCTCACCATTCTCGATGGAGAAGGGATTGAGACCAAGCGAGCTTGATGCTTGCGTTCCCGGTAAACCGGAGAAGCTGCTATCGACGTAAACCCCCTGCTCCCCACTCAGCAGGTAGCTCGCTGAGCCGCTCCACGCGTAGCTAGTACGCCAAGTCAAGCTGGGGTCCTGTCCGGCTGACAACGAATCGAAATTGTCGCCAAACGTCTTCACAAGTCCCGAGAGCGGGATCACAATATCGACGTTAGCTGGTACAAAGTTTTGAACATCGGCGTGCTCAAGGGTGATCCTCTCGCCATTCTCGAGCGCAAGGTAGACATCCGTGCCAGCTTGCGTCATCGCGGCCTTTACGTCGGCAAAAGTCTTGAAATTCGCGCCGCTAATCTGAAGGATATCGCCGCCGGCTCCCGCGGTAAAATCGGTGATGACATCATTACCGTTTCCGGCTTTGATCACGAACCTATCTGTGCCGTACGCACCTGTAAGCACGTCGTCGCCAAGGCCTCCATCGATCATGTTGTGGCCGGCGTTACCAATAATGATGTTGTCAAGCGCGTTCCCGGTGGCCGGCGCCGAGTTGCTCCCGGTGAGGGTCAGATTTTCGACGTTCGGCGCGTTAACGAGGCTATAGCCGTCATACTTTGCACCTGAGATCGTATCGATACCTTGGCCAGCTTGTTCGACGACACTCGTGCTGCGGTCGTAGACGATATAGGTATCGTCGGCGGCGCCACCGACGAGAGTCACTGCCGCGCCGCTAGCCTGGAGCTTGTCATTTCCCGAGGTTCCGTAAATCGTGCCGGTCACCGCAGCGGCTGGCGCATAGGTGGCGGTCGCACTTAAGGGCAGAGGATTGTCCAGTTGGATATTCGCCGCAACCAGCGACGAGACCGCAACATTCTTTAGCGTCACGGTTTCGGTGCTGGAAAGTGCTATCACCGCATCAGGGCCAACCTGTCTGGCAGCCGCCAACAAATTCGCATATGTTGCGAATCCGTAGTTCTGCACTCGCAGCACATCACCGCCGATGCCGGCTTGGAAATCGCTGACGACGTCTGAGCCAAACCCTTTAGCGACCACGAAGAGGTCACTGGCTCCGCCTCCAATCAACACGTCGTTGCCGGAGCTTCCAAATAGGATCTCGCTTGTTGGAGCCGACGGTTGTGTCGCGGCGAGGGTCAAACTGGCGGTCGAGGTTGTTGTTAACGACCCATCTGATGCCGTGTAGTTGAAGCTGACGGGTCCATTGTAGTTCGCAGCCGGTGTATACGTCCAAGTACCATTGCCATTGTTGACTATGTCGCCGCCGCCGTTTGCCACAGTGACCGACGTGATCGATAGCGAAGAATTGTCGACATCCGTGACTCCAGCCAACAAGGCCGCAGCATCGATCGTATAGGCGACATCCTCGATACCTGCAGCGAGCGTCACCGACTTCGCCGCCGGGGCATCGTTGACCGCCGCAAGGTTCAAGCTGGCGGTCGAGGTCATTGTCAACGATCCATCCGATGCCGTGTAGTTGAAGCTGACCGGTCCATTGTAGTTCGCCGCCGGCGTATACGTCCAAGTACCATTGCCATTGTTGACTATGTTGCCGCTGCCGTTTGCCACGGTGACCGACGTGATCGATAGCGAAGAATTGTCGACATCTGTGACTCCAGCCAACAAGGCCGCAGCATTGATCGTATAGGCGATATCCTCCATACCTGCAGCGAGCGCCACCGACTTCGCCGCCGGCGCATCGTTGACCGCCGCAAGGTTCAAGCTGGCGGTCGAGGTTGTTGTCAACGATCCATCCGATGCCGTGTAGTTGAAGCTGACCGGTCCATTGTAGTTCGCCGCCGGCGTATACGTCCAAGTACCATTGCCATTGTTGACTATGTTGCCACCACCGTTCGCCACGGTGACCGAGGTGATCGATAGCGAAGAATTATCGACATCCGTGACTCCAGCCAACAAGATCGCAGCATTGATCGTATAGGCGACATCCTCGATACCTGCCGTCAAGGTCACGGAGCTCGCCACTGGCGCATGATTGATGGCGTCATCGCGGAGGAGAACATTCACGGCGGTCAGTGAATTCAGTTTTACATTGCTGAGCCTAAGGGATTCGCTCGTTGACAGAGAGATAACGACGTCAGACCCGACTTGCTTCGCTGCAGCTTTGAAGGCGGCGAAACTTGCAAAGCCATAGTTCTCGACGCGCAGTACGTCACCACCTGCACCACCGGTGAGATCGCTAATGGTGTCGGAACCAAATCCCTTGGAGATCACAAACGTGTCGCTTCCGGCTGCTCCAGTCAACAAGTCGTTGCCGTTGCCACCAAAAAGCACGTCGTTGCCGGAAGTACCGGTTACAATGCTCGCGTAGTCGACCTTCTGAGCCTTCGCCGAGGTGGCCGGTGTTGCCGATTTTGCCATGAGTGTTCCCGCCGTTTGATGCAGGACGATCCGAACTTTCCTCAAACATTCGATTATCCAGATACAAACAAATTGAACTAGAACTCACCTGCGCTTCGCTGACTTAACGTTGAGCTTATGGGGTTCTCGGACAATCTTGCGCCTCATGCCTTGCTGGAGGCACATAAACCAGTATGCCTTAGGTGACTACACAACGTTCGGCACAATCTGGCCGCAGCTGGCGCGAGCACTAGCCCTCCTTTCTCCCCATGACCGAGGCTTACCTTGGAGTTCGCCTGCTTGCTTCAGAAGAGGAAAGGACGGCCTACTTGAGTCAAGTTAAGTTAGCGCGACGTTTCTGGCCCAACTGAAACCAACCACTGTTAATTTAAGATTGAAGTTTTCGGACGGACTTCATTTCCGACTACGAATGGCGGCGAATAGAGACTGTTCATGACAAGAACGTGGATTAGTTACTGGCGTGACGGGCCAAGACGGCGCCTGTTTCGCTGAATTGCTCCTGCCAAAGAGGTAGAAAGTCCACGGGATCAAGGCGCCGTCTCTCTCTTCAACACAGCGCCGTATCGATCACCTCATCTAGATCCTCACGAGCTGAATCCAGCGTTCCGCCAAACGCAACATCTGAACTGTATCGTCTTGTCCAGGAGATTCCGCAAAAGAGGCCAACGCCTCCGCGCTCGCCGTACCCGGTCACCAAGCTCTGAGCTACTGGATCACGTCAATTGCCGCGAAGCCTATGGGATTTACGCCTTCAACGGCATCCTCTTTGACAATGAATCTCCCGTCCGCGGCGAGACATTCGTCACTCGGAAAGAATCACGCGTGCCTCGGCGCGCATCCATTTGGGCCTGCAGGAACGGCTCATCAGGACAATTTGGAAGCCCTCCGCGATTGCGGGACACGCGCGTGACCACGTCGAAATGCAATGGCTAATGCGACAGCAGGAGAAGCCGGACGTGATTGCTACGGGCGCGCAGCATTTCTGTCCGAGATTCTGTCAATGCCTCCGCCAAACGAAGTCGGGGCATGACCAGTTCTGATGAGGGAAGATCGCGATTCCCGCAGAGCGCGACGAACTGATCAAGCAGCACGGATTCAGAGACTATTCCAACTAGTATCCGCGACACGAGTGATAGCGGCGCGAGGCTCGACTGCTCGCTCTAAAGCCGGGACGGCCAGAAGAGCGCTGCGGCCCTTCTGGCAAGGATTGGACAGTCCGGGGCGGCCGATACGCGGCTTTTACTCAAACCGCCCGACGGGCGACTGCGAGCGCCAGTCGCGCAGAGCAGCCACAAGGTCAAATTGTCGAACAAATCCGTCGCTTTGCAATTTTTTCGGAACGATATTGGTAGACCTAAAAAGCTTCAGGACACGCGCTCGATTGATCGGGGTCTTCAAGCCGAGCTTGGAAAGCAGTTCAAATGCTAGCCCTCCCAGAAGAATGAGGCTTATCGGAATTGTAAACTTCGGCTCTGGCAAATTGGCCACCCGGCAAAAGGCCGCGCAAATGCCTTCCGTCGTCACCGGTTCGTCGAACGCAAAATTGTAGATTGTGAGCATCTCTTCGCTGCGACGAGCGAACTCCAATGAGGCGACCAAATCTTTAACGTATCCGCAGGCTTTTTTGGTGTCTCTCCTGCCAGGATAGAAGAACGCCCTTCTCTCCAGTGATCGAGCTAACCTGGTGAAATTCCCTCGTTCCTGAAACCCAAATACAACGGCCGGCCGGACAATCACCAGCTTTCGGTCCCTCGGCTCCTCTAGTTGCCAACTCTGATGAATACCTTCGGCTAGAAGCTTCGATTTTCCATACGAACTCTCGGGGTTAGGATCCGAGAATTCTGAGATCTCATCTTCACTCGGTCCATAGACCGAGATCGAGCTTGTAAAAAGTAGCGTCTTCACTCTTGCAAGCCGGGCATATTGCGTCACGTTCAAGGCGCCGGATACGTTGGTCCAGTAGTACTCCCAGTCCTCCGGGCCCGGAGTAACGTGCACAGCCGCAAGGTTGTAAATCTCCGTAACCCCAGGTGCCAGGTCCGCCGGAATTGGCGACCTCACATCGCAAAAGATATATTCGACACCCTTGGACCTGAATCTCGGCTGCGGCGCGATATCCGCGCTTACGACTCGAACATATTTGCCTGAAGCCACAAGCTCACGAGCAAGATGTGAGCCGATGAATCCGTGGCCACCGAATATCACTGCAATTCTGCCACCGATCTCCATTAGATGCCCCTGCTTCCCTGAAATGTCATGCCTTGCCAATTAACCCGAGATATTGGTTCATAATGGTTTGTTTGTTCATGCACTCGGACACGAAAGTGCGGCCGTTCTCACCTTTTCGCTCTAACTCGTCCTTTCTATCGAGAAGGCTGGTCACTGCTTCAAACAAGCCATCCTCGTCTCCCGGCGAAACGCAAATTCCTGCTCCAGAGCGCTGCGTGAGCACGTCAAGCGGACTTCCGGCCTCCGCTATACAGACATACGGTCGTCCAGCCGCCATAATTGAGAAAAGCTTGGATGGCAGTGCGTAGTTTGCGACGTCCAGCGCTTGTGGCACCATGTGGAGAGCAGCCGCCTGCAAGCTCGGAACGAACTTGTCCACATCCACCAGCGGCGCAAACCTGGTATTAGTCACGCCTGCCTGCTGAAACAGGCGAACGATCCGTTCTTTTTCTGAGCCGTCTCCCTGCATCACGACTTTGATGTCGGCCCTTTCGAGTGAAAGGCGTTTGATCAATGGTAGAAGCTGATCCAGATTCTGCTTCTTTCCAAAGTTTCCGGAATACATCAATGTTAGGGGGTGGACTGGAATGGGCGATTCAGACGCAGGTGAAGCCCAGATAGAAATGACGTCGATCGGGCTCGTACACCCGATCTTCTCAAGCTCGCACTTCATTCCTTCGGTCAGTACGACAACCCGATCCGACCGATTGAGTACGAAGCTCTCCACTCGCTCCATCATTCGCAATATCAGAGGGTTCTTAGCAATACCAAGTGACCGCGCTAACCCACTTTCGATATCGTGAACGATGGTTAGCACCTGTGCGCCACTCATAAGTTTTACCAATAATGCAGCGAAGACGGTCAAAATACTCGGGACGTAGGCGATAACGACGTCCGGTCTGCTGAAACGTCCGAGCAATGCTTTCCGACAAACTGAAATTACAAAGCGAATGTCGTTCTTCACGCGCTCCTTGAAGCCGCCGACGCCTCTCTCACTTACCCCGACTCGAGACACCTTGATGTTTTCAAACGTCTCTTCGTCGCGACTGCCATCGCTCCATGCACGGAAATTCTCTGCCGTGGGATAATGCGGTCGAAAAGCTATTGTGTGCAGCCGATGCCCCGCGCCCTGCAAATACCTTGCAAGGTCGGTACAATACGGCGCGGACCCTATCTCTTCCGGCCAAAAATAAGGAGACAAATAAAGAATAGTCTTCGTCAACTTAAAAACCTCAGCCCAACAGCAATTATAACCTACGACCTGACGATCGCATCCAGCCTGCGACCTCCGCTCTGCAGGAAATCATTGTACGTCGCCGCCAGACCGGACCCCAGAGTGGTGTTCGGCCGCCAACCGATCGCTCTAATCCTAGAGCTATCTAGCAGCTTGCGTGGCGTACCATCGGGTTTAGACGTGTCGAAGACCAGCTTGCCCCTGTAGCCCACAACGTCCGCAACCGTTGTCGCAAAGTCAGCAATCGACAACTCGTCTCCACTACCGACATTGATTGGAAGATCGCTTGAGTAGTGCTTCAGAAGGAAAACGCAGGCATCCGCAAAATCATCGACATTGAGGAATTCGCGGAGCGGCGTCCCGGTGCCCCACACCGAAACGCTGGGTGCATTGGCGAGCTTGGCTTCGTGGAAGCGTCGGATCAACGCGGCCGGGACGTGACTATGATCCGGATGATAATTGTCGCCACGGCCGTAGAGATTGGTCGGCATCACCGAGATGAAATCGTCGCCGAATTGCCGCCGATACGCCTGACACATCTTGAGGCCAGCAATCTTGGCGATTGCGTACCACTCGTTGGTGGGCTCTAGCGGCCCGGTCAGCAATTCGCTTTCGGCCATCGGCTGCTTGGCGTGCTTGGGATAGATGCAGGACGAACCGAGGAACAGCAGGCGCCGCACACCCACCGCGTGACTTGCGCGGATCACGCTCAATTCCAGCGCAAGGTTGTCGCAGAGAAAGTCGACGGGGAAATTGTTATTGGCTGCGATACCGCCGACCTTCGCAGCGGCATGAACCACGACGTCCGGGCGATTGGCCTCGAGCCATCTGAGCGTGGGTTCTTCCTTTGTGAGGTCCAGCTCACGCCGGTCAGCCGTGAGCACGGTGCAATTCTCTGAGGCAAGCCGGCGGACGACAGCTGATCCAACCATGCCGCGGTGACCCGCGACGAAGACACGTTTGCCCGTGAGATCGTAGGTTGAAGCCCCTGTCATCGTATCCTCTATCAGCACCCGGCCGCCTGGATCGCACCACATGGCGAGATCCGGCGACCAGCCGCTTTACGCAATCACGCTGCCGATGCAGCCCCGCCGAACTGCTAACACAATCTTCACCATGCGACAGCCTATCCCGGCCCGACAAAGATATTCATGGTGAACCTGCGCTGCGCGCACAAATGATCAGCACACAATGAAACAAAAACGAGCAAGGCAGCCGCATCAATTGCGCGACTGCCTTGAGAACGATCGGTGACAGGCGGCAGCCGCCGCTCGGTTCACCTCGATCTTAGTACGCCCGGCGCAGGACCGGACCGACAGGCGCGCAAACGCGATCCATGTACCAGCCATAGGGCGTCTCGACCCGCACCAACGGACAGTGGCGCCGCGGCACATACCGGTAGGGGTAGGGCTGCGCCCAGAATGTAACAGGCGTCACCTGGCTGTCGCCTGTGAGCAGGGCGGCCGGCGCTGGCATCTGCATTGCGGCGCTCGCTCCGCTCGCTGCGCAGAAGGTAACGGTTGCAGCCAAAAGACCTGTTCGCGTCAACGTCTTAAACATCCCAAAAAGCTCCTCGCGCTCTGCGGATTTGATTCCCGAATGCGCTCCTCAGATCCGAGCCAACCGACGTTCCCTGTCGTGAGGCCGCTCCGCGACCAGCCCAAATAGTCAACCGAACTTTACCAAGCCCACCCCCGAAAATGCAACCGATCCTGAGGCAGCCGTGGGTGTCTCGGAACGATATGGCGCCCAAGTGTGGCTTCTTGGTTCTATTTGTGCTCGCCCCAGGCGCCCGGGGCCGCGAAGGGGGGCGAACGGCGGTACACATCCCGTAGGAACTGGTAGTTAACCACCTGGGCCAAGGGCACCCCCTCCTCGCCAAGCTTGGCGAAGAGGAGGATATCCCGAAGCGTCCGCCAGCGACTTTCGTCGTAGTCGCCGATGCGGCCGCCTATGGGCACCACCAGCGGGCGCTGCTGCTGCAGGTCGAACTTGAGCCGCTCGGAATTCAGCCAAGCTGGGCCGGCGCCGGCGAGAACGGGCACGCTTCGTGCATAGTCGGCGTAGGTAAATTGCCATCCGCGAATCAGGCCCTGAAGGAAATCAGCGACAAGGGAAGGCTTGTCATGAATCAGGTCATTGCTCGCGAAATAGACCTGGCCTGGGACGTGGATGCCGTAGTCCTGAGGTTTGATGACGTTCAGCTTCACGAAAGTCGAGCTGGAGGGATCGGGCTGTTCGTCGATAGCGGCAATGATCGCATCCACCTCCCCGTCCCTCAGCGCCACGAAGCTGTCGCGGTCTGGGATCTTCGCGATCTGGCTTCGAGGAAGCCCGAGCTGCGCCATCATGGCATCAAAAACGACGTCTCCCTCACTCGCCCTGCGATACCCGACCCGTTTTCCGACCAGATCAGTCGGCTTCCGCAAGCCGGAGTTTTCGAGTGTGAAGATCGCCACGGAGGTATCGAGGAAGCTTGCAGCGAAGGCTGTTACGGGAACGCCACGCCAGCTTGCCAGCAGGAAATTCTGGCCGCTCGTCACACCGATGGCGTGTTGGCGTGCAATGTTTTGGACGAAGTCAGGGTCTTCGGGCTGCGCCGACACCTCAATCCGGGAGGAAAAATATCCCTGCGTCGATGCCGCGAGTTCGCCGGCAAACCGCGCGCTATATGGCCCGTCCAGGAGGAGCTTGAGCGTGATGGACTTGGCAGCTGTGGGAGCGCGTATGGCGGCCTCATCGGGACGACAAAGGAGAAGCACAGCTCCCACCAAAGCCGCGACGGAAAGGCCAACCGCGAAGTAAGGCTTTCCTCTTGGCCGATTGCGACTTCGGTACTGAGTTCGAGGCAACGAGAACTTCCTAGCGGGTCACGAAATTTAACATATCAGTCTACGCGAAATGAGCTACAATGCAGCTTATCGGGTAAGGTTAATTTTCCCTTCTCCTTGTTGTAACAGCGGTTTCGACTGATAGCACGGATTGTTCGCGTAGTGAATTTTGCGTCAATGGATTTGGCAGGATGACGATTCTTTCCACTCGGCCGGTACCCGTCCCTGATTCTAGAACGGAAATTAGCGTGGTCGAGCCAGCTGGATTCACAGCTGCAGGCTTTGCACCTAGCTGGCTACGTCCTGTAGTTGCTGAACGCTTGATGATGGTAGTCGATGCGACGCTGATCGTGGTCAGCGGGATTGGCTGCGCGGTCGGCTATCTCTTGGCGACCGCGGGTGTCGTCGGGAAGCCCGAAATCTATGCGGCGGCTAGCATTCTGGTTGCCATTAATTTCGTCCTTCTCACTATTGTGCAGCAGGGCTACCAAATCAAAACAATCACCGACCGGCCGCGCACGTTCCGCATGACGCTGACGACCTGGACCGGCCTGTTCGGCGCGCTTTTGGCGATCGCCTTCACGATGAAGGTCAGCGAGGGCTTCTCCCGCGGCGCCACGATCTCGTTCTATCTCGTCGGCCTTTTCCTGCTGCTCGCCTGGAAGACGGTGGCGGCGCGCTGGACCGCGCATGCCTTGCGCAGCGGAGCTTTCGCCAATGGCCGCGCGATCATGATCGCCGAGTTCGGCCTTGCCAGCTCTTCCAACGCGGTCGACGATCTCGGCCAGCACGGCTACCGCCTGATGCGCGTGATAGAGATCCCGGCCAAGGAGATCGCCTCGCCCCTGCTGCTGTCCTCGCTGGCGCCGCGCTTCGAGGAGCTGATCAATTACGCGCGCGAGCACCGGATCGAGCACGTCTTCCTGCTGATCAACTGGAGCCGGCAGCATGCGATCGACAGCATTCTGGACGCGCTGAAGATTCTCCCCGTGCCGGTGCACCTGGTGCCGGACCCCAACACGGCGCGTTTCCTGCGCTATCCGCTTTCCGGCACCAGCAACACCTTCACCGCCGAGCTGCGCCGCGCCCCGCTCACTTACCGCGAACGCGCGCTCAAGCGCGGGCTGGACCTCGCCGGCGCGAGCTTTGCGCTTTTCGTGTTCGCGCCGGTGATGATGGTGACCGCCCTCCTGATCAAGCTGACTTCGAAGGGGCCGGTGTTCTTCCGCCAGACCCGCCACGGCTTTGGCGGGCGCACGTTCAAGATCTTCAAATTCCGCACCATGCGCGTGCTCGAGGACGGCCCGACGATTCAGCAGGCGCAGAAGAACGACCCGCGTGTCACGCCAATCGGCAAATGGCTGCGCAAGACCTCGATCGACGAGCTACCGCAGCTCCTCAACGTGCTCAAGGGCGACATGTCGCTGGTCGGCCCCCGCCCGCACGCGGCCGCCCACAACACCGAATATGAGCAGATCATCGGCAATTACGCCTTTCGCCACCACGTTAAGCCCGGCATCACGGGCTGGGCTCAAGTTAATGGTTACCGCGGAGAAACCCGCACACTCGAGCTGATGCAGAAGCGAGTGGAGTATGACCTTTGGTACATCAATAATTGGAGTATTTGGCTAGATCTCTCAATCTTGGTGAGAACTGCTTTAATTAGTTTTGGCCAGCCGACCGCATACTGATCGACGTCATCCAGGCAAACAAGACGATGCTCGCGGGAGCGCTAGTTTTTCAGTAAAGTAAGATCACAGGTTAAAGATTTGACTGGCTGCACAATACCGGTCGAACACGTAAGTGGCACGTTATATACAACTTGCGATCCGTTCTCCTGTAAGGCGGCTGCAATCTGCCCTTTTATGACAAAGGTGCCGGGGTGCTTGGGCGCCGGAAGAACAACATCAAATGTCCGCGTCCCATTTGACCCTTTATCTTGAGCTACGTGAAGGGCTGCTGTCACGGTCGATTCACGCGCTCCGGTCAACTGATCCGTAATTGAAACCTGAAGGGTTCGATTCTGAGTCGGGTAGGAAGGCGGAAATTGGATTGGCAGGCGCAGCCGTATCTCTCTATGTCCATTTGGCTCCGTGAGAACCTGGCTATCGCTTGTTGATGCGCCTCGGATCAGGTCCGGAGCAAGAAGCACCGGCTTTTGCATATCTCCAATGTCAGAAGAGTATCCGTAACGAGTTGGGTCCGGCGTCAACTCGCTATCGCCGCATCGACTTTTGCCCTCGTCGGAGCTAGTGAATTGGCACACGCGAACGTAATCAATCTTGAAAGACTGCGGGAACGCCCGATCTTCGATTCCATACCGGCCAGCCCAACCTCCGCCAACAGCGAAATTCAGAACGACTTGAGCCGGCGGTCCTAAATGTCCATCTTTGCGTAACCACCTATAGGGACGGCTATAAATCGGGCGACCGTCCCAAAAGAAAGTAATTTCTGTTGGAGCCCAGACCAACCCCGCCACATGCCACCCTTCATTCAGGGGGGCAGAACTTCGCATTTCCCCGTGCCTAGTCTCAAATGTGTTGTCGACAAAATTGAATGTATCTGAAGCTGGTTTCTGTGGCCCCGAGTGCAGCATCTTTTCCGTGTCATCTTTGCCATTTATCACAAATTCGAAGATGTCAACTTCCGGTGGATGCCACGTCCGCCCATCCCGATCATAATCTCCGACCAACCAGAAGGCCGGCCAGATTCCACGTCCCTTTGGCAGAAATACCCGAGCTTCGAAGTAACCATAGTAGAACGTCTGGCGGCTTCGAATCATTCCGGACTCATACGAGCCGTCGCCGACTTGCCGCGCCACCAGATCCAGCACTCCTGCGGAGAAGATGTGGTTGTTGTTGTCCCGGTACCGTTGCTTCTCGTCGTTGAAATGATCCAATGTCTCGTTCTGATAGATGTATCTGGTGGCCCATTTGGTACGGTCCAAACCGTCACGGTCGAACTCATCCGCAAACACGAGCATCCAACCGCCGCCGAAAGCTGACGACGCAGAATTTACCAAGAATGCAAGCGAGACAGAAAAGAAGGTAGCTCGTCTAGCCCAATCTAACAAAGATGCCCCCCGATCGATGGCCAACCAGACACAAGCGAAACGCTTCGATAGCTAGCTCTGCCGACTGGTTCTTACTATACTATGCTAACGTGCCCAACTGTCCAAGCGTTTGCATTGACAGCTACGTCGCGAAGCCGCCAATGGTTGGCGCGTGAGTTGCAGGAAGGATGTGCACAACGCAGCCTGCGCAATCATCCGGTTCGACAACGGACGAAAGTAGACCGAGGTCATATTGTCTAGAATTTCAATTAGCATCATAATTACGAACTACAATTATGAGCGCTACGTTGGTCAAGCGATTGAGAGCGCTCTTCACCAGACGCGACCCGCTGATGAGATCATCGTCTTAGACGACGGTTCAACAGACGGATCCCGCCGGGTTATTTGCTCTTATGGAGACCGGATAACGCCCATTTTTCAGGCGAACGAAGGTATCAAATCGATTTCAAACACTGGCTACGGCCACTCGAATGGAATGCTGATCATCTATCTCGACGCAGATGACGTCCTGTACCCAAATGCCCTCGAGCAAGTTGAGAAAATGTATAGCCCCGGGGTCGCAAAAATTCAATTCGATCTCGATCTGATCGATCAAAATGGCTCATTTCTGGGCCGGCGCTACTGCAATTTCCCGAGACCAATAAGCGCGGCTGAGACCGCTGCATACTTTGAACGATTTGGCACCTACACTTGGCCCGTCACGTCCGGAAACGCCTACTCTCGATCGTTTCTGGAAGAAGTGATGCCACTTACTCCACCAGTTTCCCACGATGGCGCACTCAACACGATCGCGCCCCTCTATGGACGGGTTGAGACAATCATCGAGCCACTTGGCCAATATCGGCTTCACAATCGCAACATCAGTCGAATCGACGACACTGGGCATATCAACATCATTCCAGATTTTGCGTCGCGCATACGAATCAGGAAGCAGGAGTTTGACTTGCTGCGCGAACACGCACGCCGGATTGGAAAGCCGCTGCCACAGAAGGACTTGCTCGATCATGAACTGGTGTTCGTGAACTACCGAATCATGGCCCGGAAGCTAGACCGCGAAGATGGGACAGACGCAGATCGCCCTCTTATGGAGCTTTGGTGGAATGCAATCTTAGTAATATGGCACGGCCCATATGGATACGGGACCGCTATGAAGCATTTGGTTTGGATCTGCTCACTGATGTCACTCCCAAACCGTTTAGCGCGACTCCTGATCCTGGCGCGCTACAGTCGAGCCCACCCGCTTTCAAATCTTCGCACGCTTCTTAGCTTTGCCCGCATGTCAACCTCGCCCTAAGCTTGGGTCCGACCACAAATGAACATTCTCTGGATCTCCGGCCGCTTACCGGGTCCGCTCTTCAGCGGCGATGCGCTATACTCTGCTGGCCTGATCAAAGCGCTCGCGAAGATGGAAGACGTAACGCTTTGCGTTCTTGGGAATCGAAGAGACAGCACCTCGGATTTTACGAAGGCAATCGGTTCTCAGCGCGTTACGTTCGTGGACTTTCCGCCGCCGCTTGGCTCCGACGCGTGGAGCATATTATCCGGCCTTCCAAAAGATGCGTTCAAACTGGCTACCCCAGATCTGCAAGCGGGACTTATCGAACTGTTGGCCCGCGACTGGGACTGGATAATAGTCGATCACGCTAACTCGGCCGGGCTCCTTCCAACAATTCTGGCCAGGCGAGGAAAAGCACGGCTCTGCTACATTGCTCACAACGCTGAAGGAAAAATTCGCCCCGAGATTGCAGCCAGCGCGACCGGCTTGCTGGTCCGCACAACCATGCGTCTCGATGCCGAGAAATATCGGAGACTCGAGAATGCGGTAGTCTCGGCGGCAGATTCCATCATCTGCATTTCCGATGCTGACGTTGGTTATTTCTCGTTGGCAAAGAACGTTCAAGTCGTCCCTCCGGTCTATTTGGGCCAATCAACTCCTTCTATAACCATTGGCACCTCTCGTCCGAGGAGATTGCTTCTGCTGGGATCCTTCGAATGGCGTGCCAAGCAACGAAACTTGGAAAGCATAATAAAAACGGTCGGGCCACAACTAAAGAAGAGCGATATTCACCTGGACGTTGTGGGCGCAGTGCCGCGTGAGGTGACGCAGCACGTTTCTTCCACGGCTTCAATGGTGACGTTCCACGGGCAGGTGGACGACGTTCGAGAATTGTTTCAATGCGCTCGCGGCGGCCTTGTCGCCGAAACGCTCGGGGGCGGCTTCAAACTCAAAGTACTAGACTATGCGTTTCAGGGTCTGCCTATATTCGGGCTGCGAGGAGCGCTTGCCGGCACGACTGCAGAGGAACAGTCTTGCATGTTTCTAGCCGACAGCTTGGACGATCTCGGCGCAAGGATCGTCGAAAATATCGATAACACTGATCGATTGAACCGCAGCCAACGTAAACTGCACGAACTGGCTTCCAATCGCTATGGCTTGGAAATGGGCACGCGGCGCTTAAGGGACGCCTTTTTTGCGAAAGCTTGAAAGGACCAATCTTAAGCTACGAAGCATCGCGGACGTTAGTATTCTCCAACCGAGCTCGGCATCTGCCTTTGACAATGATAGAGAACCAATCCGCCTCTCATGGCTCGATTAATCGGGGTTCGATTGAAGCGCGTGAAGTCCAACTAGATATTGTTGGTGGCTTTGCCCTTAACGCCTCAATCGTATCTATTATGTTCTGCTCGCAGATTGCGGTCAACATCGGTGAGTTTCCTGTATCGGTCGATTTTATTGGCTACTTGCTTTTCGCCGCCTATCTGCCCCTCTCAGGATTTGCGACCATAAGCACGAAGACCTTCCTTTTACTCCTTGTCGCGGCAATACTTGCTTGCTTCCGAATGCTCTCGCCGAACAGTCTCACATCGTGGTCGTCTTTATCGCTTTTGTTTGTACTCTACGCGCCATTTTGTCTGCGCCTACAATCCAGGAGTGGCATCGAGGAGGTAGGGAAGGTTATTCAAGCTAAGTTCATTCTGGTCGTCTGTATCATTGCAGTGATCGCAGACGTGCAGCTCGTCCTGGTTAATCTGTTTCGAGGGACAACATACTTTTCGAATATTGCTCTTGTTTTGCCGGAAGAAATTCGCGGTGCCGGAAACTATGCTTTCGTTCGAGAGGGCGGCGGCATTATCAAAGCGAACGGATTCTTTCTTCGAGAATCGTCTACTTTATCAGTAATGACCGCCATTGCACTAATGCTGGAGTTCTTCTCTAGAAGGCGACGGCTTGTTCTTTGCATCCTAATAGCAGGCCTGCTCGCTTCGGTTTCAGGCTCCGGATTGCTCATCGTCCTCTTTGGTTTTCTACTTCCCACGAGTGTTCGTCAGCTGCCGTTGTTCGTACTGGGGCTGCTCTTCGTATTCTTAGTTCTCATTTACGGCTCCGAGATCCCGGTATTAAACCTTTGGTTGGACCGAACATCAGAGTTTGAAACTCCTGGATCGAGTGGGTACGCGCGTTTCGTCGCACCTTTCCAAATGTTGGAACGCAACCTCGGTGATGGAGCATCAACCTGGCTTGGAGCTGGCGCAGGCACCTATCTTCGCACCGTAGCTGTGCTACAGCTGAAGTATGAGATCAATGATCCCACTTGGGCCAAGCTGATTTACGAGTACGGAATCAGCGGTTTTTTCTTCTTTTCGATTATCTTCATCCTCCGGCTCTATTCGAGCGCTCTCCGGAGAGAGGTCTGTGCGGCGCTGTTTTATGCCTGGATGAGCGCCGGCAGCCTCCTGAAGCCTGACTTTGTTTTCATGACCTGGATATTGACTTTAATCTCGCTTCCTCAAAATGACAGAAAGACCAGCGTCAAACGACAAATTCCCGTACCCGATCCGAGCCGAGCTCCGTATACCGCCTCCTAAGAAGCAGCCGCGGTCTCACATTTCACAGTCAGCTGAGGCCCGCGATGGAATCGAGGAGTGCACCACCTGCTCATTTTCCCTCCGAAAGCCAACAGTCCGAGGTCACGGCGCACCGTCTTGGCACCTTCAGCAACATAGGCAGCGTCCACGTTAACCTCCTTGATCTAAGAGCCGCGACTTACATTTCGCAAAACAAGATGCAAACCTTTAGTTGATCGGCTATCGTGATATTGAAGAATTGCGAAGATTGCTGCGATAGGAGTTCTAATTGTCTCTTCGACGGGCCGCTATTAGCTCAGTCCTATGGAGCGCGCTTGAGAATGGAAGTATTGCCCTCGTCTCCTTCCTATCACTGATAATTTTCGCGAAGCTGCTCAGTCCGAGCGATTTCGGAGTGTATTCGATCGCTCTCGCCGTTATTGAAGTTGTCGGCATTCTTACAAATATGTTCTTTCACGACGCGCTGGTTCGGCAAGTCAATGCCACGGACGAGCACTTCAATAGCGCCTTCACTTTCTCAATCGTGATAAGCATCTTCTCTTTTGTTCTTCTCTATGCAGCATTCCCATTCTGTACCCTCCTTATCGATGACCACCGCATTGTAGCAGTTGGACGCATGATGGCCGCAGGATTGCTATTTTCGGCACCTGCAGCAATCTTGAGTGCTCGACAGGCTCGTCAGTTCGGTTTTAGGCTCTTAGCGCTGCGTAGCTTGTTGGGCCGCATTGCAGGGGCGACTCTAGGCATCCTCGCGGCTTTTCTCGATTTTGGGATATGGGCCCTAGTTGCCCAATTCTTATCGATGACGATCCTGGGAACCATCACGCTGGTCGCGTTCAGCGACTGGCGACCGCGATTAACCACTAAACTGTCGCCAATTTTTGACCTGCTCGAATACAGCTTTGGCGCAGTAGTTTCGCTAGCGTCGAACTTTTTAACAAAGCGCGCCTTCATATTTTTTGCTGGGACGTTTCTCGGAGTCGAGCAAGCTGGATTCTTGAGCTTGGCTTTCAGGCTTGTGGATACGGTTTGGGCAATTTCAGCCACAGCTGTTTCCCAAGTCCTGCTGCCAACGATGGCACATCTGCAACAAGATGCACGGAGGATGCTGCAAGCATACGAGACGGCTTTGGGGCTAGGATGTTTGGCCCTATTTCCGATCTTTTGCGGAATAGGCCTGATTGCACCTGAACTTGTCCTCGCGCTGTTTGGCACCAAGTGGTTGCCTGCCGCAGAACCAGCGTTCTGGCTGGGCCTGCTGGTTTTCGTCCAGTGCCCTAGAATATTTTGCACATCGCTGTTGAATGTAGGCGGGCAGGTAAAGACTGTAAGTGCAGTAAACCTTGCTACTCTCATCTACATGGCGCTGGCAATTAGCCTGACTCGTTTGCCCTCTATTCCCTGGGCCTTGGCAACGTGGTGCAGCAGCGAGGTGCTGAACTTTCTCCTGCTACAATACTTCGCGAACCGTCGCTTCGGCATATCGCTCACTCGGTTCGTTGCAGACGTTGCGCCATCGTCGATCGCTGCATGCCTCATGATCATCGCGGTCAAAGCTGCACGCGCGCAAATACCGGAAAGCGGTCCGCTACTCGTATTAGCCCTGCTCTGTTGCGCGGGATTCCTTGCCAATCTCCTATCGTTGGCTGTATTCGGAAGGAAGTCGACGCTTCAACTGGCTAGGACGATCCTGATGGTCCGAGCCAAATAGCATCCGGCGTTCTACCCGAAATGGCCCCTATGTTTGAACCAAATTCGAGTTGCCTTCGAGCCCGGAATGAAGCGCAGACTAAGATCGCTATCGGCCATGTCGCTGCCGGGAGCCAAGCTTAAATGAGCGTTGAACCCAAGCTCGTAACGGTCATCATCTGCAACTACAATTACGCGGATTATGTAGGGGAGGCGATCGCTAGCGCCCTTGCGATTGATTGGCCGAATGTAGAAGTTATCGTTATTGACGATGGCTCCACCGATAACTCGCAACGCGTGATCGAAAAGTATGTTCCGCTCGGAGTGCGAGCTATCTTTGGCTCAAAGCAGGGCCAAACGGCTTCTGCAGAGCGGGCGTATAACGAAAGCCGCGGCGCTTGGATCTTATTCCTCGATGCGGATGATACAGTACATCCGGCAATCGTCCGAGAAGCCGTAGGAGTGATGAAACCTGGCTGGTCGATGATCCAGTTTCAAATGTCGACAATCGATGAAGCCGGTCGCTCTTTAGGCACTATTTTCCCAAAGTACCGGAGTGACGTGACGCCTGACCTTATTCGCTATTGGGTTTCGCATACTGACAGTTATCCCACCCCTCCGAATTCAGGAAATTTCTTAGCGCGAGACTTCTTGGAGAAAATTTTCCCATTAGAGAAAGGCATGGATCGCGCCACAGACAGCTACTTTCTTTCTACTGCACCAATCTTGGGGGACGTGCTTACAGTACGTAAGCCGCTCGCCTCATACAGAATCCACGGCAGAAATTTGGGAGCTCAGTCGACAACTCTCAGCTTGAAGAAGGTTGCGACCGATTTGCAAAGGCACATCACTCGGTGCAACTATGCGACGAGAGTGGCTGCAAAGTTTGGGGTAGTGATCGCAGCGGATCGATGGCGTTACGGGTTCTACAATTTGGCCATGAGGCTGACGTCTCTGCGACTAGATCCATCAGATCATCCAATACCGAACGATACAATTGCAAAGTGCCTTAGGGACGCAGTTCTTGCGTTAATTACGCCACAAGGATTAACTCTATTTCGGCATATTGGAATTTTCATATGGCTTGTTGCTGTTGCCTTATTTCCCAAACCTCTTGCACGTCGTATCGTCTCTTGGCGGTTTGTCCCATCATCGAGACCAAACCTATTGCGCCGATTAATGCAGGCCGCTTAGCGCCGGCCTTCGGCGAAACATCGACCAAGAAGAGGCTAGCGCAACGGTCAATTCGGAATTACTGATGCCGGGCAGGATGCTATGTCAAAGGATAGTGCGCAGCTTTCGGTAATCATCTGCAACTACAACTATGCTCAATTTGTAGCGAGCGCAATTCGCAGCGCCCTTGCTATAGATTGGCCTCGCGTAGAAGTCATAGTTGTCGATGATGGCTCGACCGACGACTCTCCCGAAATCATTAAGCAGTTTGCCGAAGACGAGGTGAAGGTTCTCCTGCGCCCCAATAGAGGTCAGGCGCGGGCCGCCGAAGAAGGATTCCTGTGCAGCTCCGGCGATTGGATCATATTTCTTGATTCGGATGATCTGCTGGATCCGTCAATAGCTCAAGAAGCTGCCAAGATCATGACGCCGGGTTGGTCAATGATCCAATGCCAAATGAGGGTCATCGACAAAGATGGAAATGCTCTCGGAATTGGTTTTCCAAAATACCTAGCAAGCACGACGCCAGATCGGATTCGTCATTGGGCCTCGCAAACAGATTCTTACCCTACGCCGCCCAATTCAGGGAATCTTCTGTCTCGAAAATTTCTAGCAAGGCTGTTCCCACTGGAAGAAGGCGTTGATAGATGGGTGGATAGCTATTTCCTCTCTACAGCTCCGTTTCTGGGCGACGTCATTAGCCTTAGCATGCCGCTGGTCTCGTATCGGGTTCACGGTGCGAATGACGGCGCTCAAACTGATCTTGATCTGTCAAGGATCAGACGTGACCTCAAGAGACATCTCACACGCTGCGAATACGCAACGAGAATTGCTCACAAGTATGGCGTCCCACTGGATTCAAATCGATGGAGGTTTGGCTTCTACAACTTGGCGATGCGAGTGGCGTCACTGCGGCTCGGCCCCGATCAACATCCGATTGCCAAGGATAGCATCGGCAGATGTCTGGCCGATGGGATAAGATCCGGCGTAAGGGCTCAGGGATTGAGCGCAGCCAGGCAGGTCGGGATGGTTCTCTGGCTTTTTTCGGTTGCGCTGCTGCCGAGATCGTTCGCTCGTAATCTCGTCTCTTGGAGGTTTGCTCCGCTTTCCCGCCCACGATGGCTTCAGGAGCTTATTCGATCGGCCTAATGCTCGCCTGACAGGCTATTTCTGCAAAATCGAATATCGAAATATCTTTACTCCCGTCATCGTCCCCAAAATCACGTCGGATCTACCATAGCTGCCGAGAACTGCATCCGTGCACCGCTCTGAGTTGGTGTAACAGACCTTGATCTTGATCGTCCTGGAACAGTTGTTCTTCACGCTGACGACGTGATCGATGAGACTCGAATTGACAATATGCGCTCGCGCTGCAGCTTCGACATTCAAACAGGGCCGACCGAGTGCATCGCGAGCGATCGGTGAGTTGGATGGATCGGCACCGCCCTGCATCGTCAACCTGGGCGTGGTTGAGCCGCTTGTCTGAGCAAGAACCTCACGTTTTTCCGTGGCAATGATAAGCGCAACAGTGAAGATACAAGCTGCAATTCTCAAACTGAGATTGAAAGTCATCGCCGCGAAAATCCGCTGATTTCGACGCCCGGCACACTCACGCTGATCCCGTCGTAGGCAAGCGCTCTGGCAAATGTCTCGCGCGAGTTGATATCGACCTGCGAAAGGCTTGCCAGCAGCCGATCCCTGTGGGCCCAGCCCACGGTTGCTATGTTGGCCGAGGCGCTGTCCGTGAAGCCGCTATTGACCAGCGCCGCAAATTCCGACACTACCTTTTCCTGCAATGATTCATTCAATTGCGCGAAAATAGCTAGAGCCAGCTTGTTGCGCCGTAGTGCAATCCAGCCCTCCGTCGCAGCCAAATCATATGATTGGTGGAGGTAGGCCAGGCTCCTCTTCTCAAAACCGTTCTGAAGGTTGCTACCCCAATAGAGCATGAGCCACAGATAAGCGTCGGAAGGGTTAAGGCAGAGCGAGAGTTTCATCTTCTGCTCGGCAGCCGTCAGCTCTCTTTCAGATTCTTCCAGGCTTTGTGATTGTATTGTCTTCTCCGCGATACGAAGCTTGATAAGTGCTTCCGCGCGTTCAAGAGCAGGGTGATTCAGGGTCTGTCTAGCGTCGCGATCAATATTAACCAATACACTGGTTAGAACCCCTGGTTTGAAGTGCTGCCCAGCGATGATCGACTCAATCACACTGCGGGCAGGAACTGCTCGCCAGAAGGACGGGAAAGCGAAGAACGACCAAAGCGAACCGGCAAAGCCGAGCAGCAGCAAGGCCCCGCGGACGCCAACTTGCGTGACGTATCGACCGCTACTCGCCATACCCGTACCGAGCGTAGTACTTCTGGTAGTAGTAGCGTCCTTGATAAGACTCGTAGCGAGCGAGCAGCTTGGTATCAGCCTTGTTCAACACCACGCCGAGAAGCTTATTCTTGACCTCTGGTGCGTTTCGCAGGTTATGGAGCACGACGTTCTTGTTCGTCTTCCCCCACTCGACCACGTAAATATAACCATCGACATAGGGGGAGGTGACGCGCGCGTCGACAACAGGCGCCATTGGCGGCATGTCGAGTACCACATAATCAAACTTCGAGCGCAGAAAGCCCATGAGCTCGCGCATTGGCTTAGAACCTAAGACTTCATTGGTATGGAGCAACTTCGAAGTTGCGCCGGCTGGTAGAATCGCGAGCTTGGTTTCCGGGTCGATTACTAAGACATTTTCGAGTTGCTCCCGCTGCGCTACAACATCGACCAGTCCCGCTCGCGCGTCCGGCACCAACTCACGCGACAGCGACGGATTGCGAAGATCCGCATCGATCAAGATAACTCGGGCACCCCCATGCGCCATAAGCTGCGCGAGATTTGTAGAAAGAGTGCTCTTCCCTTCATTCGGCAGTGTGGAAGTCACCGCCAGTATGCGATTCTCGCGCACGATAGAATTAAAGTCCACTGCCACCTTGAGGGAGCGTATGGCTTCAGAGAAGCGGGACAAGGGATTGTCCACGACGTAGCGCAACAGGTCAGACTGCGGATCATCTGTCTTTCTAGCGAACTTATATGGGACGCTCGAGAGTAGCGCAGCGTTGCGAAGGGCCGGGAGCATTGCAATGCAACTCGTACCAAGCGTTTCCTCCACCTGCCGCGTGGTTCGGAACACATTGTCAGTGATCTCGCGCGCTATCGCAGCGCCGAAGCCGAGCACCAGGCCTGCCACCAGTGCCGCAATAAGAATGATTGAGGACTTTGGAGAGCTCTTCGCCAGTGGCGGCGTCGCCGCGCTGATGATACGTGCTTCCGTTATAGGAAAGGATTGCTGCTGCACTGATTCCATATAGCGCTGTAGGAAGTTGTCGTACATCGCCTGGTACGACTGAGCGTTGCTCTCGAGCTCGCGCAACTGGATCTGCGCCTGGTTCGTGAGCTGCGATTCCGAAACGACGCTGGCGAGACTCGACTTGATTGCATCCTCGCGAGTCTGCGCAATATCGTAGTCACTCTTGTAGGATTCTTGGATACGCTTGAGCTCGTCTTGAATGTTTTTCTTGATTTCTGCCATCTGTCGGCGAAGATTGACTGCAGCCAAGTGATCCGCGCCATATTTCATGGCCCAGATCGATTCCTTCGATGCCATGTCGACGTATTGCCCCCGCAGCTTGACGATAGTGTCGTTCTTTAGCGCGTCGCCGACGTTAGCATCCGGAATTCCTTGCTTAACGATGTCATTCATGCGGTCGAGACGCGCCTTAGCCTCAGCCGTCGCCGCATGCGCCATAACCAACTGACTGTTGACCTCCGCGAGTTGCTGCTCGTTCATCAGGCGCCCGCCGCTATCGACAATGTTGTTGGCGATCTTGAAATCCACCACCGCCTTCTGAGCGACTGAGGCTTGCGTCCGCAATTCCTTAATCCGGTCCTGGAGCCAGACGCTGGCGCGACGAGTGGCCTGATATTTCGCCTCGAGCTGATCAACGATGTAGGCGTCGGCGATAGCGTTCGCGATGCGCTCGGCCTTTTGCGGATCACGCGAAGTAAAGCTGATCTCCATCACATAGGTGAGGCCAAGCCGCCTGATGGTGCGGTTGCTGGCGAACCGCTCCAGCGCCTTGCGCCTCAGCTCGAATTCCGATGGTGCGCTGGCCGAGGAGAACAGGCCCGTGACCGAGCTCATGATGGCCCCGAGCAAGCCAGCGCCGCTGCCGGTGAACTCCGGATCTTCCGTAAGGTGCAGGTCGCGAATTACGGCGAGGCTGATGTTCTCGGATTTAAGAATTTCAACTTGGGTTTCTACCGTCGCGGAATCGATCGCAACATCGCCGAGCATCGATTGCTGCTGAAACAGCTGCACCTTGCGGGTGTCGATGACCATCGAGGCCGTGGAGGTGAACAGCGGCGCGGCGGTGAAGAGATAGAGCAGCGCCAGGATCACGCAGGCCGAGACGATCGCGACGATGGTCGGGAACTGGCGCCTGACAATGTCGAGATAGAAAGTCAGCGTCTGCGACGGAGAGCCGTCAGCCTCGGCGAAATCACGGTTGATCTCCGAGGGCGGCTTGTTCACCTGCAACATCTAGCAATTCCTGAAAATGGATCGATGTGTGTTCTTGGGATCAATGGTGGCCAAAGCCAGAGGGCGTCCGGCGCAAACCCGATGCCAAAAGCCGCGCTGCACAACACTAGCACAGGCGTGCCTGCAATTGAACGCGGTGGATGCACTGCGCAGCACGGGTTGCGCGACTTTTTGCATGAACCTTAACGGCACAAAAGCAAAGCGGCGCCTGCTGGCGCCGCTACCGAGAAATATCATAGCCGGCCGCGCGGGCTGGTTTCGGTCAGCGCACTGGGCTGACGCTGTTAGCGGCGCTGCCGACGCCGCCGCTGCCGGTGTTGGGCGGGTTGTTGGCGTTGGTGTTGTTACCAAACACGACGACTCCACCACCACCGCCGCCCGTGGGGAAGCCGTTGCCCGTGGGGCCGCCTGCGCCGGTGCCGCCGCCAGCGCCGCCACCGGTCGCGGCGATCGCGACGTCGCCGGTCGCGGCCTGATAGGCGGCGATCACGTCGGGGTTGCCGGTGCTGGCGATCGCAGCCTGGATCTCGTTGGCGTAGGCTTGGTCCTGCTGCGCGGCCATGCGGGCGACCTGGGCGAGGCCGGCGACGATCGCGCGCATCTGGTCGGTGGTGGTCACGGGATCCTTCAGAAGGGCGATCAGGCCGGGCACCGTGGTCGGATCGGACGCTCCGAGGTCGCGCACGCGCGAGATCATCTGCGGGCCACCAGTCGGATATTGCTGCAAGAGGCTGTTCGGGGCAGCTTTGAAGTCGGAAATGACGGTGGCCGGCAGCTGGCGCTGCGGCGGGTAAATGGCGGCGTTGGCGGCCGATGTGATCGTGGCGGCGAGCGCCGCGGCGGCAGCCATGCGAAGCGCGTTTCTGATAACGCTCATAAAACAACCTCCAAAAAATCAGCTGCCCCGATCTGCTTCCTCGGCCCGGGCAAAATGGCTGTGCAGTGCAAGAACCTAGCGAAACAAAGAAGGGCTGTCCATTTATACTAAAAACTTCGTAAACGGCGCAACTGCTTCAGATCTAGACAGTTTTGTGAAGCTCGGGCCGAGGGCGCGGAGCTGGAGGCGGGGTTGCGGAGCGCCCCTCGCCTCGCGGTGCGGTGGCGCCGGCGCCCGAACTCGCGCGGCCCTCCCGGCTGGAGAAGGACTGGGCCAGGCCGGCGCCGAAAAGCGCAAAGAACGGAATGCTGTAGCCGGGCATCTGGAGCGTGAAGTCGAGGCACGAATGCAGCAGCGACAGCGTCGCGGTCGCCGCGGCCGAAAGCGGAATGATGACGTCGCGCCGGCGGGTGAACACACCCCGCGCCAGCACCGCCAGCATGACGGCCCAGCCGAGCGCCACCAACAGCGCCATCGGGATGCCCACCTCGGAGGCAAGCTCCAGCGGGGTCGAATGCGCAGCATCCCAGACACCGCGAATCGAGATGTTGGGGCTGCGGTACGGCGGGAAGGCCCATTGGAAGGTGCCCATGCCGGTGCCAAACCAGGGATTGTCGGCGATGATCCGCAGCGTGGATTTCCAGGCCTCGATGCGGCCCTCGTCGACCAGGCCCTGGCTGTCGAAGCGGCTGGAGACGCGGCCGCCGAGCAGCTGCAACAGGCCGAGCGCGACGGCGGTGCCCGAGCCCAGCGAGATCCAGATGCCGGTGCGCGGTGGCAGGTCTTTCCTCAGGAACAGCGTGAACGCGACGATCATCGCCAGCAGCGACAGGCCGACGCCGGCGCGCGAGGTCGTCATGAACATCGCCATGAGGCAGATCAGCTGGCATGCGAGTTGCGGCAGGATCTCTCTCGGCGGGATCGCGCGCAGGTCGAGCGACAGGCGCCGCCATTCGATGTGCCGCTCCGGCAGGCGGCGACGGACGTCCTCCAGGATCAGGAGCATCCAGATCACGGCGGCCGAGCCGAAATAGGCCGCCGCCGTGTTGCGGTTGATGAAGGTGCCGGTGACACTGCCGAGATAGGCCGTCTTGTCCCGCCACAGGATCATGGTTGGCTCGATCAGGAACGAGAGCACGCCGTAGAGGGCATAAGCCGCGCCGGATATCGCGATCACCCAGAGCAGGCGGCGCGCGCGCATCCGGTCGGCGCCGACGGTGATGCCGAGCACGATGGCGAGGATGTTGGCAAGCGGCGCGCCGAGCGCGAAGAACGCCTCGTTCTTGACGATCGACGCCGAGGGAGCGATCGGCACGCCGAGCAGATCCGAGGCCTGCTTCCAGATCGGCTGGAACGGCGCGACCCAGGGATTGTCGGAGAGCTGCTCATGCAGCACGAAGGCGTAAGCGGCAACGATCACGCCGATGCCGGCGAGCAGCCAGAGATGCGGCCTGCGCAGATCGCGCGTCGGCGCGAAGATCACCGCGATGCCGAGACACAGGCACCAGAACGCGATCGACAGATCATTGGTCGAGCCGAACGGAAACGGCGCGCCGGCGGCCACGAAGAACAGGATGAAGACCGCGGGCAAGCTCCATGACCAGCGAATCTTAGGAAGCCGAAGGCGCATCGTTATGTCTTGCGAGCTTTGCTTAAGCCTAGAGGAAGCAATCGATCGGATAGATCTTCAGATCCACGTTGAGGCGGCTGTTCCGGCTCTGCGCTCGGAATGCGTAGAATAATCCAAAGCTATCACTCCCCTGATCGAGTTTTATTCCGGGGGTTAGTTCGTCGGGCGGGACCAGAACGCCGATGTGCCGGTTGATGGCGGAAATCTCGATCCGCCCCTCCCCTTGCGCAAAATGCCCGCCGAGCTGGGTCACCGTGACCTTTGGCAGGCCGCGACGCTGATGGCAGACATCCTCCTCCCACAGCTTGGTCTGCTGCACCAGTGGCTTGCCCGGGCCATCGGGCACGACGATGTCAGGGAAGGACGGGCGCAGCATCCCGAAGAACTTGCTCTCCTTGGAGTTCGCCGAGAGGCGAACCGTGAAGGACAGCTCGCCCCTGGCGCCCTTGAGGCGCGACAGGACGGGAGCATCCGGATCAGCGGAAACCATCACATCGATGCGATGGCGGACGCCCATCTCTGCGGCAGCGCCGAGCACCGGCCCGACCGGTGCAAGCGCGAAGGTAAGCGGGACGAGAGCCAGAAGACGGCAAAATGTTCGAAAGCGCATGAAGCCCCTTGCAAAGCCGCGGGGTGACCGATGACCGGCGCGCCCGTGCCGAGTGGCGCCTTGATCCAGATCCCGGGCTTGTCGGCGCAGCAGAACCGCCTCGATTGCTAAACGAAAATGGCACCGGGACAAAGCCCCGGTGCCATCGATTTGGTCGATCAAGTCGGCGTCTTACGGCGCCAGCTTGATGTTGTTGCGGAAGATCAGGGCGTCGTTGGCGAGATTGATGCTATCGCTGCCGGTCGCCATGATCACACGCAGGTAGTTCAGGAACTTGGCAACTTCGACGTTGCGCGAGTTCGAGACGTAGATGATGTCGCCGTTCTTCATCATGACCTTGGTGGCGAGGAAGAAGCCGCCTGGATCGCGGAAGTTCACGTTGAAGATAACCGGGATCGTCTCCGAGGTGTACTTGCTCACGTCGATGCCGAGTTGGGCCGCAACCTCGCGCGGCTCGCGGCGATAGAGATAAACGGCCGCCGGATCGGCCTGGCCGTCCAGGAGACCGCCAGCCTTGCCGACCGCTTCGCCGAGATTGATGCGCCAGGCGTCAAAGTTGAACTCGCCGCTCTGGCCGCTGGCGCCGAACGCCAGGAACTTCTGCTGCTCGCGATAGACGTAGATGCTGTCGTCGGGCCGCACATAGACGTTGTTCTCGGGCGCCATCACGAGATTCTCGAACGGCACGGTGGCCCGCCGTCCGCCACGCTCCAGCATGACCCACGTCTCGAAGCCCTGGCCCTTGATGCCGCCGGCGCGGGTGATCGCATCGAGCACGCGATCCTTCGCGCCCGCCGCGCTCGCCGGATAACGCGCCGGCGAATTGACCTCGCCGAGCACGCTGATCAGCTGGGTGCGCTGCGAGGACATCGCCACGACCGCTTGCGGCTCGATGGCGCGGTTGCCGATCCTCTCGACGATCGCGCGCTGGATTTGGACCGCCGTCAGGCCTGCGGCCTTGATCTGACCGGCATAGGGCACGGTGATGAAGCCGTCATTGTCGACCGACTGATCCGGGATCGTCACATAGTTACCCGGGCGGACACCGGCTTCCGCCGGGATGAACAGACCGCCTGCCGCGGCTTCGAAGATGGTGACGCTGACGACGTCGCCGATGCCGAACACGATGCTGGCAGGCGGGCGGCGGTCGGTGAACACGCCCGCGAGGCCCTTGGGCTCGTGGGTGTGCAGGATCTTCACGGTCGCCGGATTGAGCGGCACCAGCTCGTAGGCCGGCGCGTTTTCCGTCTGGATCTTGTTGTTGACGTCGTCGGTGAGCGGTCCCGACCCGGGATTGGTCGAACACGCCCCGAGCGCCAAAGCAGCCGCCAGCAACGCAGGCATCAACACGTAGGTCTTGGCAATAGATGACATGAATCGCGCCCGAGGGTCCCCAATTGACGTAAATTGGTACGGCCTAGGGGTGGGTGCGACAAGTGTTGCCGGTGGTTAACGGAGCGATCCGTTGGCCACTGTTGCGTACAGGCCACTGTTTGGGGCCTGGTTTAACCCTTTGTGACCATTTGTTGTATTTCGTGTGCCCGGTTCGAGCGCATGTCGCCCTAGTCGAGGGCTCAGTGTGTCGAGCGCAAGGCTTCTTAGCCTCGCCGCCGTCTGCTAAAGCTGGGCCCGTTAAGAGCAGGAATCCCCCTTGTCTGTCCTCCTTCTGATCCCGCTGTTGGCGGGCTCCCTCTTTGGCGCCGCCGATCGCGCATGGGGCCCCGCCGTCCCCTGCCCTGGCAGCGCGGGGTCGTTGTGCCGCGGCGCCGTTGTTGAGGTGGCCGCCCCTGCGTCCACGTCCGTCTGGAAATTCACCCGGACCCAAGGGGCCAAGGACGGCGAAAGCTTCGCGGCCATCATGAAGACCGCCGACACCACCCAATCGGACCCGGACTTCGCCGGCCTGATCGTGCGCTGCGCCCCGAAGGGCAAGGTCGATGTGCTGGTGGCCTTGATCCGACCCTTCCCGCCCCGGAGCCGCCCCAAGGTGACCATTGCCGCAAGCGGCGGCGGCACCCTGAGCTTCGAGGGCAGCATGGCGGCCGCGGGAGCGGCCGTGCTGTTGCCCGACGAGGTCTCGGCGTTTGCCGCCGGGAAGTGGCAGACGACGGCCTCGCTGTCCGTGGTGGTCAGGGAAGGCGACAGCGAGATCAAGGGGATGGTGGCGCTCAACGGGCTGCGGCAGGCCTATCATTCGCTGCTGGCAAATTGCGGCCAATAGGCTAAATTTAGCCATACAACTTAAGGGTCTTTTTAGGCGGGGAATCTAGGGTCCGGAGCACGGAGAGTGTTTCGGATGACCGCCTTTT
>Ga0214545_1000654_pt1 | contig 57705 bp, 21 predicted proteins | sample CNSS4metaG_FD_160064 | JGI IMG/M metagenome (GOLD analysis project Ga0214545, IMG submission 160064) | Root nodule microbial communities from cowpea collected in UCLA plant growth center, Los Angeles, California, USA - CNSS4 | ecosystem: Host-associated > Plants > Roots > Nodule | place: USA... | reverse complement strand
ATATATATATATATATATATTCCATTTATAGAACTTTTTTATAATATTAGATATGACAAGCTGATAGTACTATTTTATAAATCTTCCGACTTATTGTTTTCTATTTCTTTAATTTACATAAATTTCATTAAATATTGAGACTCAATAAGAAAAAAATATAAGACACTAGAATGGCGTTTTAAAAATTAATATTAATTTAAAAATAGTGAGATTCCATTATTTTAATATTAAAAAATTTTAGTATAAATAGAATCATTATAAACGAATTTTATTATTTTAAAACACATGATCTGTTTAGAAATCACATTTTTAGAGTTCTCTGACGGTTTTTCTTATTTGTCCGTCTAATTGGAGATCTGAGATTGTAGGAGGTGATCCTCGTGGTGAACAATTCAATTTGGATTGAGTTTCTTCATTCGTATAAGTTGAGTTTCAGTCATTTAGTCTTTTTCTGTTTTCTGTTGCATGTGGGTTTTTTCCGCTTGCATGTGAGGTTTTAATCTTCTATATGAGTCTCTACTTATCGATGATCATAATGACATGTCTTGATCGTTTTTGTGATGTTTCTATGTGTAAATAGAGCACCCTATGGAGTTAACAGTGTTTTAGAGTTGTTTAAGCTAGATAATAGATAAGGGAAGCTAGTTGTTTTTTGTATGCGTGAATTTGATAAATTTAATGTTTATCATGTATGTGATTGATTTTATTTTGAGTGAATTTGTTTGGTATGTATAATTGGTGTATTTTTGACTATTTTGATCTTGTGGTAATTGGAAGAAATTAGAATATGAGTCATTGATCAAATTGGTATCAACTCAAATATTTTAAATCTATTTTGGACCAGTACCTAAAAGAGAAGTACCAATTTGAGCTATGAAATAGGTCCAGATTGCCAAAAAACCACAAAATAATTTTGCTGATATCTAATGCACTATTGAGCCTCAAATGGTGTCGCTGAGTGCCAACTGTTGCAAGTTGATTAGCGCTAAGCCCTGGCCAAGTGGAGCTGAGTGCTACAAACCATTGCAAGTCTAGGAGCATCTAGGTCTCAAGGCATTGAGCATGTTGTGTGAGCATGTGAAGTTATGATCAATTATACTACAACTTTAGATGTTTAAAGCTACAAAGGCCTCAATGTTAGAGTAGGTAAAGGTCTCGATGAGCTTTAGGAGTGATTGGTTTATATATAGAGCTTGTTAGTTTAGTTTAAGTGTATAAAAGATATAATTTTATAGTCATATCTTTTGTAAGACTGTATTAGTATATTTTGTATACTGAATTATCTATTTTGAACATTATGATGAAACATCATATTTTATTAATTTAAACTACTAAAATTGGGATGGTAAAAAAACATTGAAACTTAAATATAAATAAAGCTTAATTAGTATTAATATGATCTATTTAATGTTAAGCGTATTACCAGCACAAATAAACAATAATTACTTAATAGTTATTCCAAAATACTTATGCACAATAATTGATTGATAACTCATTTAGAACAAAACTGTTTCCACAAATTGTGTTGATATTTAAGGAACTTAAAATATGAAGAAATAAATATTTCTTTTGCCATTTTATCAAACACTTCAAAACAAAATAGATGAAAAACAATATAATAAGTAATCGTTAAGGTTAGATTTCATCGAACCTCATTCTCGTGCATACAATTAGTCATTGTCTTTTCAATTTAATTTTAAAAATGAACCCTCAAGTTTAGCCAATCCTAATTCCTTAGTAAGATGAACCTAAATTTCAGTGATAAAAAATAATTAAAGATAATTATTAATTACAATTATAGTGATCAATTTAGATAATAAAACATTATCGATTATTAAAGTAGTCAATATTATGAATAAAAAATTATAATCGGTCTCTTAAAATTTAGTTATTATGATTTTGACTACGAAATAAATTAGTTTATAAATTGTTCACTAAACATTAACAACAAAGTTTTAACTACCTAAGAAATTAGTTTTTAAATTAGTCTCTAATTAATTAGTAACTAATTTCATGATCAATTATAATCTTTATTCATAATAATGATTATTTTAGTAACTAATAATTTTTTTTATTTTGTAAATAAGTGTCTAAATTAGTTAATATAATAACTAACAAGTTTTACTAAAATTAATTATTATTTAAAGGTTTTCTTTGTAATGTATCTTATTTAATTAAATTATAATCTGTTAGTAATCTATGTTAATTGATTGTATGCTTTTGTGACTTTTACAAATGTACGGTAAACAAGTTAACTGGTTAATTAGTTAACATATTCATTCAAGATTATTAATAGAAGCATTTATTTAGTCATTTAATTGAATTTCTTTTAGAATGTTTGATGTACTAACTAATATTTTAAAATAGTATAAACATTTATTGTAATGCGTAGGTCTCATTTCAAAATTAGTGAGATAAATGTTGGAGATTTCACGCTCACCACATAAATTTTATCTTACAAATTAATTTTGTAATATTAAATTATATTTAAAATTTAATTTTAAAAATAATATTAAATTCATATAAGTCTATTTCAACAAAGATTTATTATTTTATTAAATTTATCATCTTAAAGATTAAATTAAGGTTAAAACCCACTCCTAACTTATAATCCATTTTAGATGAGAAATGAGTACTCCAAAAGGTCTTACTTTCATTGGTTTGAAGCACTGTTACTGAGTAGTTTGATTTTGACAGGGTGTTATACTCTTTGCAAAAGTCTGGTTCTGACTCACAGATTTTGATCCTGCCATCTTATTCAAGTGCATTTTAGCTTTTTTGAGTTGGGTTTTGATTAGTTAATTAAGTTAAAAAACAAAATTTCCTTACAAAGATGTTTATTTATTAAGAAAAAGACTACATATAATTACATATATATACGCTCTGTCTATTTGTATTGCAGTGAGTATGAACATTTTTACTTTTATATATAATGTAAAACATGTCTTGTCATATACAACAATATCATCGAAAAACCATGCCCTACTTTTGAATTTTGTTCAGAAAAACATTGGAAACTAGATTTATAGGACCTGCGCATGCAGGTGAACTTTGAAGGCATTATATAAAAGAAAAATGATACGTACTAAAGAATAGTGTGTCTGAATCTGTATAAGTACTTTGGACCACACTCTTTGATGAGGCCAGCTACTTAGCAGTTGAGATGCACATGCAAGGAGCCTCTTTTGTTCAACTCAATTAAATTCACAGACAGATAGAGAGGTGAAGAAAATGAAATAGCTGGAAAAGAACAGTGCAGCTTCATTACTAAATGCTTTGCCTCATCTTTCTGCTATCCATTAACTTTTCTGTCCCCAATGGTCAAAAGGGTCTGTCTAAACTTCAACTGTCATAAATGATGACCAAAGTTTACATCACAAGGAAATTAACTAAGCAAAAGCGACATATAATGGTTTGTGACAGTGAAATCCTCACTCGTGGCATCCAAGTTTTGTTGCAGTAAATGATTTGCCAAAGGGACAAGACCACCAGATTTTTTTCTGCACAAACCAAAAATTGCATGTGTATATATTGTATTCATATTCTTCAATTCCTTAGTCCAAAATTCAGATACTAAATGTTGGAGATCGGACATTTACTACAAATAAAACAATTTCATGGTATATAAGTGGATTACAACAGATTTTGTAGAGTTGAATTAGGTTTAAAATCAAATTCTTAACATTGAATAAAAGAATATTCGGAAAGCATGAGTGTATGAACTAAAACAGTGGAGGAACGAGTAGTAGTTAATGTAATCACAGCAACTGAGATTTGAGAATCAGAAATAAGTTCCATGTTTGTTGGAAATTTTTAAGCATTTTGCAACTTTGAATTTATGAATTATACGTGAATGAAGAAGATGTTGATCGAGTCCAAGGTGGAGGAAGTGGAACATAGGATAGAATACTAAAATAATAACTTTTCTGGTGATACAAAAGGATGAACTTCTAATTCCTAGTACAGAAGATTTTCTTATTGCAACAAAGAAACACTACAGAAGGTTGAAATTCACATTGGTGGTGCCAGCCATGTTATCACAATGGGGCTTCTCACAGTGTGCAAACCATCCTTCCATATCAAACTTCCAAATTCTGGAGATGTTTGCCGAACCCTTGGTGTGAATGTAATCTTGTAAGACAGCTTTTGGTGTTGTTTTGTGAAATTCAGAGTTTCTGGCTCAACTTTGACAGAAGCACCTTCGAATGGAGAGACAACAACTTGGTATTTGGAATCAGGAGGGCCAACATTGGTGACAGTTCTGTGAACAATGACAGGACTGGAGAATGAAGTGGGTGTTTTCTGAGTAAAGATTGATGATATGGCTGGGTAGTTCAAGTCCCCTGGACTGGGAAGAGAGTGTTTGCAAGATCTGTTGGAGTATTTGGCAAAAACTTGAAGTTGGGTTGGAGTCAGATTCTGTGTGCATAGGAATTCAAAGTAGTCTTGTGGCTCAATGTCATATACCAAACCAGGGTCAAGAGCTCTGATAGGGTCAATGTGTCCAGAACCATGATCATAAGGACTTGAAGGTTTAGCAGTTGAGGCATCTGTGAGAGTTTTTCTGGTGTTGTCAAGAACGTAAGCAGTAGTCATCAAAGCAGATTTTATAGCAGCAGGGCTCCACTCAGGGTGATTGGCTTTAAGAAAAGCTGCTACACCACTCACATGTGGGCATGACATTGAGGTTCCAGAGAGTATATTGAACTTCTCTTTTCTGTTGTCCACTTTCAAACCTGATGGACCAATGGCCTCACTCCATGCAGCAAGAATGTTCACCCCAGGAGCCACTAAATCAGGCTTCAGAATTTCAAGGCTCAGAAAATTTGGCCCTCTTGATGAAAATGCTGCCACTACAGGAGATGGCCTTATTCCCAACCTAGTACCTTTAAAAGCTAGAGTTGCAGTAGCACTTTTACTAGATAGGACATAGCTTTTGAGATCTTTTCCTTCTTTTTCTCCTATAGCAACTGCTGGAAGGAGGTGGCAATCAGCAACTAGTTCTTCTCCATTGGCTTCGGTGTTTGTGAGAATCATTCCCACCCCTCCTGCACTTCTCACCACATAACCCTTTTGCACTCTAGGACTAAGGCCTCTATCACAAACAACTATCTTTCCTGAAACCACTTTAGGATCCAAAGTCCCTTCCAAGCACATGGATCTTGGATCAACCCTGCTAGAGTTGCTCCCCAAGTACACCAAAGGGTATTGTTTCTGAATTGAAAGCACACTTTGCCCTTTGTAGAGTGAAACTCCTGTCACTACTTTACCATTTCCAAGCTTTACTTCTGCTGGAAAATCTCTATCCATTGTGCTGGCTCCAACTGTGGTGATCCATGGTGAAACATTGGTGAGGCTTGCAGGATCAGGTCCTGCATTTCCTGCAGAACATGAAACAAAAACACCCTTCTCCATTGCTCCAAATGCAGCAACAGATAAACTGTCACGGTAATAAGAGGAGACTCCACCACCCAAAGAGATGGAAAGAATATCCACTCCATCAGCCACAGCTGCATCAATAGCTGACACAATATCTGAGCTGAAGCACCCACCAATCCAACACACTTTGTAAGCTGCAATCCTTGAACCTGGTGCCATTCCTCTTGCTGTGCCATTAGCATAACCAAGAAGGTTAGCCCCAAGCACAGGAGAGCCACCAACTGTAGCTGCTGTGTGAGTGCCATGCCCATCTTGATCTCTTGGTGATTTGTACTCCTTCTGCTCATTAATTCTACCAATTGCTGCTTCATATCCATGGTAGAACACTCTTGCCCCCACAACCTTTCTATTGCAGTGACTTTTTGTGAAGCCTGTTCCAATCTCACAGGCACCTTTCCAACGAGCAGGTACTGGTCCCATGCCTACATCTTTGAAGCTATCACTCTCTGGCCAAATCCCAGTGTCCAACACTCCCACTATAACATCATGGCCAGAAAACTTTTCTGACCACATGTTAGGGGCTTTTGCTGGTTCAAGCCTGAGGAATGCAGGACTTCTTGTGGTGTGTAGCTCATACTTTGTGTCTGGGAATATGGCCACAACTCCTTCTTCAGCCTCTAGCTTCTTAGCTTCTCCTTCAGTCAACTTAGCTGCAACACCATGAAAAGCATTCTGGTAAGTGTAGATAATTCTCTTCTCACTCTCCGCATCAGTTTCTTCTGGAGATGTGGACAGTGCCGATTTCAGCTTTGATGAATACCATTCAAGGTGGTTGGATAAGGCTTTTGGCATTACTGACTTATCCATTTGAACGAGGTAAGTCTTCTTGGCAAATTGAGCATTTGCAGAGAACAACATTGTTAGAACTAGGAGACAGCTTGTAAGAAAACAACCCATGTTTCCCATTATGATCTTGGCCATGTTTCATGCCAAAGAAGGAGAAAGATAGAGTGTTTGAAGAAGGGTGTTGGGTTAAAAGGAAGGAAGTGTGAAGAGATATATATAAGGGGTTTGTGCTTCATAATTCACCTGTCATCTTGAGGTTGCAATATTAATTACTAGAATGGAGAGACCGCTGTCGAATTTGGATTTCTTGTTCGATTTTTAAGATATGCCTTCAAAATATTTCAATAGACACTGATTTTAATATTTTAAAATATATTAAAAATATTTTTAAAATACTAAAATCAGTATATTATTTATGCTCGTAATAGTATAAAAAAAAATCATTATGGACTCCTGTGTTCCAGTTATGGACGTAAAAAAGAATTCGTGCAAACATTTGCGGATAAAACTCAACGGATAGAAAATGAATATTGTAAATGGATATTTGCAGATAAAGTGTATGACATATTAACGGGACGAGTACGGAGTATTATAATATTCGTACTCGTGGATAACTGTATCTGTTATACTATAATTTAAATTAAAAAAAAAATAAATAAATAAATTAAAATATTAACATATTTATTTTGAAAGAGTTATTTTTTTTATCAATTATTTCAAAAATAAAATCATTTATTTGTAAAATGTCATTCAATACTATTTAAATGAATTATTCAAACTTTGTTTGAAATTTATGAATGTTATGTATTATATTTTATTTGCATTTACCATTAAAATATGTTATTAACTATCTATTTTTTATTTTTTTAAATATTTGTGGATACTCGTGAATATCCATAAATATTAAAAAAGTATGCAGGTATCCGTTATAAATACAAATACGAAACAAATATTTATTCAACCGGCAAAGTACGGGAAGAGAAATACTACCCATACCATGTCCACCCAGTTGACATCCCTAGTCCCGCATAAAGGTAGGTGGTTGTTTTATGTCTGAGTTCTGGTGGCTGGTATGAAGTTACTGCATGGTTAAGGTCTTCTGACATCCTTGCAAAACTGTTTCTTGATTGATGCATGCACTTTGTGCTCTGCATAATTATTTTAGTCATTACTTTTGAACAAGCTGCTACGTATGAGATTGGGGACCTTAATGTAGTTTGTGCTATCTTGTTAGTCACACAGTTACTTTAAGGAATGATTATATAGTTGCAATTATAATGGTGGTTGTGTATGGTGAAATCAATTGAATTTGTTTATGTAAGTTTATAGTGAGAGAGAGTACGGAATTTGAAGTTGTTTCCCTACTATAACAATGAAAGGATACTCCAAAAAAACTAGTGGAAAAATTTGAGAAGGAAAAAGTCTCAAAACACCATTTACATGTAAAAGTTGATTTTTAAATTTAAAAAATTATTTTTTTTAAATTTAAGAAAAAATTAATAAAGGATAATAAAAGATAGCATCAAATGAACGGAAAAAATTAGTGTTAAAATACCATTATCTTTCAAGAATGCAAGTTCAACTCGTCATTCTGTATCTAATTTTCAATAAAATGTACATTTAAACACAATTAGCAATTATTTTTACTTAAACTATTTTGATCAATGCATGAATACATTACATGTATTAGATATGACACGTGTATGATATGTTAATACATTTATCTTGAAGATAATAGGACATTATATGTGATATATACATATTAAAAAATGTACAAAAATTCTTAAAAATATTAAAAATATGTGATTATTATTGTGTGAATCTAAGTTAAAATCATACGTATTAAACATTGTCCAAAAAAAATTATAATATCATCATTATAAAAATACTACTGCTTTATGATTGAATACTTTATTTAATATTAATAAATAATTCTAAAATATCAAACAAAAATACGTATTGAACGTAAATAGATAAAGCAAATTGAAGTATTGATACATCATAAAATTACACCACTTATCCAACACTGACAAAAAAAATATATTTTATATTGGTTAACATAATAACAAATGTAAAAACGTAATTTTCCATGTGGATTAGAGTTATAACCAACATATAATCCTTATGGTATAAATAATTAAAAAAATACAATTTACTTTTGTTAACTAACATTACAATAAAATGTCTTGTTAATAACAAATTTTAGTGACTAAAAGTTGTTACTCACTATAGTAACCAATTTAGATATCAATTTATAAAATAAAAAATTGTTGGTTACTAAAATAGTCATTATTATAAATAAAAAATTATAATTGGTTACTAAAATATAAATATATGTGTTTTTCGACATCCTAAGTTCACAATTTTCACCGAATGTCGATATCTGAAAACATCTTTCACTAAAGTCGACATCCGAAAACAACATTTTGAATGAGATATATGTTACTCGATCAAATGGTCAAAAAGTATTTTTAAAATATCAAAAATGTTGGGGGTGTAGAAAAAATATTGGAGTTACATGAAGAAACTCCCCAATATCTATTGTGTGCTACTAATGGGCGGGAGTAGGCCCATTTGAGTGCATGATTTCACCTAACCTAGTTCAAAAGATTCTCGTTGTACACCATAATTTTCTTCTTACACCCCACCGTAACTAAATATTAAAACTCTTTATTGTTCTCTTGTGTGTTTTTTTATATTTGTTCATGTTTTCGCATTATCAAATTTGAAATACAATTCGAACTTATTCTGGAAGAAGTATTTCAGAATTATACGTAGTTAAATGTAAATAAAAATGATTAAATATGTTAACTCCATGTCTGATACAAAATGAAAACTAACCTGAGTCTTCCAACTGAAATCCAAAGAGACTATTAAGTATTAGTCCTGAAATTGATTCTTTATCTTTATTTATAGTAAAAAGATTAGCATTTCTTCAATATGGATTTTATACCCTAAAAAAGTATTTATATTTAGGGTTAAATATGTTTTTGGTCTATTAACTTTTAGTGAATTTTAGAATTAGTCTATTTTGAAACTTTGAACCAATTTAGTCCTTTATCTTTCGAAATACATGAATTTAGTCATTTTAATCAAATTTTATTAGGTTTATTTGATGTTTCGTAGGCATTTCAAGATTGTATTTGAATTGTTTATACTGTTTAACACATTTTTGCTTTAATGTTAAGTCAAATACTATTATGAGACACGTTTGAAATGTCAAATAAACTTAACAAAATTTGATTAAAAAAACTAAATTCACGTATTTCGAAAGATGAAGGACTAAATTGGTTCAAAGTTTCGAAATAGACTAATTCCAAAATTCACCTAAAATTAAGGGACAAAAACATATTTAATCCTTATATTTATGACAATTATATTAGATTTATTATGATACTTAAATTTTTTTTACCAACTTCTTTCCTTCCACTTTTTTACTTTCTTTATTATCAAAGTTATCTATCCTCTTTCATCTTTCACAATTAATATTAATTGATTTTTTTTCCTACCATTTTCTTTTAAAGAAAGTTTAATATTGTGAACTTATTCCAAAGCTCATCATATCTTTTTTTTTTTTTTTTCATTCAAAATCTTTTAACTACTATGTATATTAAAAGGACATATCTATGTCATAATAGTGAAATGAGAATTGCCTCCCTATATATTATAAATTGAATTAATATTTAGTTGACATGAAATCTTTGATACACATTGTCATAAAACTAGCTTAAAAAAAGGGGAATGGTTATCATTTATATATATATATATATATATATATATATATATTATAAATTAGTCTAATTTGATGTTAAATCTCTAATATATAAAGACATGTTATTGGTATCTCCTTAATATTATCACCCTTAAGAGATTCGAGAGTAGATGTTGTTCATCTCTATAAAAAACCTCTCCATAGCATATTCTAGCATGCAAATAAGAAGTACGCTATATTTTTCTCCTTCTTGAAAGCATTACAAATGATAAATAAGTTGTAATTTGTGCAAAAATTAATTAGAAAAATTGTAAAACTTATTCATGCACAAATCCAACTTCTACAAAATAATTTATTCGTAAATTAATTATAATTTATGAAAGTTGAAATTGTTTTTCTACAAGAACTACTTCAAGAATGTTATCAAATATATCCTTAAACCAACTATGTCATGCAAAATAATCATCTCGGGTGTCACAAGTATTATAATAAAGATTTTATTGTAACATTTTATATCTCACAATAAGGTGATATATAGTTACAGATAAAAAATGCTATTAAATCTATGTTTTAAATTAAACAATTATATTGTAATCTACACTGAAAATGAATCCATCCACTACACTGCTTTATTCAAACTGCAGTAATTATATTCACCCAAACGCAGTCTTTATTTTACCAATAATATTCCCAACATATTATCCATTGGTGATAATAAACCAGAACCGTTGTGATATTCAGTTTGGCTGGAATCTTTGAGAAGCATGCAGATGAAGACCACCATCAATGTGAAGAGTGAGCATAGTCTTATAATTCACCCATTCATTTTGGACACGCAGCTTGAATATGTAGCTGTGACAAAGAACAGCAGCAAAAGTTTTCATCTGCCTATATGCAAAATCTTTCCCCAGACAAATTCTTGGACCGGCCTGCATAGTCACAACAACTTCAATTTCAAAGTTTCAATTACTCAAGAAAGCATTTAACAAGCTATCTAACATGTTAGAACTGAGTTTTAAATCTAACTCAACCCCACCAAAACCAGCTTGTAAGGTGAGGTTTGCACTTCACTTATATATTATGAAATTGTCGATGTGAGACTTCCAACAAAAAGTATCACGTACCAGGCCGGATAAAATCGAGAAAAAATGACTATTATATAAGTAAAAAGAACTATAAAATTATTGTGTTTTAATATCTTCTATAGATTTTTTTCACTCCCTTGGTGAAAACCTAACACATTCTTCACATATTATCAAAGTTTTCATAATAAGCTAACCTGAAAGGCTGTGAACTTGAAAGGACTTTGTGGTTGAAAAGTTCCAGTTTCATCAAGCCATCTCTCTGGTCGAAATTCATCTGCATCTTCACCCCAGATGAATTCCATCCTACCCATGGAATATGACTGATATGATATAGAATCACCTTTCCTAATTCTAAATCCATCAGGTAAAGTTTCATCTGATAAGCAAAGTTTCCCATCCTGTAGCATCATCACAGATAAAATCTTTAGACAGAATATGGACTCTTAAGGGAGATGGTGATAAAATGCAGAATGATAAATTGTTAAAGTTTGTTCAAATATTAACAGTTCTTTCTTCACACTTTAACTTCTGAAGTGTTGATGCTGTTTCTTTTTGGTTTTTTAACGTTTGATTTTAATGCATATAGTGCACAAGTTCATTACAAGTGGAACCGCAGGGTAAAGTCTGAGTGTTTCAGTTAAAGCTGCATGCAAATAGTGCATTTTTCCCAGTGCCTCATCGGTTAGCCTATCTGCGAGTTCATCAATACTACAAGTGTTCTTCAATTCTGTTACTTCTCCAACTTCATGCACAACTTTTTCTTGGATATGAGGGTGCTTGCATAGCATGTAGAAGAACCAGGAAAGAGTAGCAGCTGTTGTATCTCTTCCTGCAATCACGAAGCTGAGAATAATGTCTCTTAGGTACTTGGGATCTGTCTCATTCAGTGCCAGAAACCTTGACACCATATCTGCTTTTTTCTCCTGTCAACAGATATACATATCAAATCACAAGAATTTAATATCTATGCTCAATTGTCGTAAATTTTTCTTAGAATTTCAACATTTTAAGAATGAATTGAATTTTAAGTTTAACTAAACTTTACAAAAATCGACGTATAAGATGAGATTTGAACCTACTTATATATTATAAATTAGTCTTGTGTGAAATTTCCAATACACTTTCTCACACGTCGAGACATATATATCTCGAATATCTCGAACGTGATATTAAACATTAATGGTATGGGTAGTTCAATAACGGATGAAATAATAGATCCAACAAACATAAAATTTCGTTAAGATAAATTTTAATTTATGATTCTGATATAAGGTGAGATCTGTACCACTTATATATTATAACTTGACCTTATCTCTAGTCGATGTCAAGTTAGAAATAAAGTCAATTCACAATATAAGCCATAAGCCATAGGTCGAGTTAAGCCTTATGATATGTAACAATTTATGACCGTATGCCATTGCCAGCTTAAAAAGGCTTCCATTGTGAATGCATATATTATTTACTCTTAATATAACAAGAGGGGTGAAAAAATTTGACTCACAGGAAAATCAGATTGTGAATTCTGCTGCACTTGCTCTGTCTTGATTGTGATTAGTTTGTAAACAAAATCATCCACCTCTTTAATACGGTTTCTAAGTACTGCCTCTGATCCAATGTTGAGAAAACGCTTGAGCTTCCAGAAAACATCAACATACCGATACAGCGTTATAGCACTTGCTTCATCAAAGGCATTGGAGAATTGAGTGCCTTCTTCGTATGTTCCGTATATGGTGTTCAAGTCTACACCCAGGACAATCTTAAAGACCGAGTCTAAGGTTGATTTCATAAACAATTCCTGTCAATAAACACCATTGGATTAATATTATAGATTTTTTATTTTATTTATAATGGATTTCACCAATTTTTATAACAAAATCTTACTTGGAAATCAACTGGATTATTTGACGTAGCTGTTTTTGAAACAACTCCTGCAAGTTTTACTGCATTGGATTTGAACACTTGAAGGCTAAAATCTCTCACTGCTTTGGTGCCAATTTCATAGCTCGAAACCTTTCTCTGCTGTAGCCACTTCTCGCCGTCCACCGAGAATATTCCATCTCCTAAAAGATCTGTCAATTTCTCATAGTGGTACCAGCCCTGTAACAACAGCACACCAGAATAAAAGTGATAAAATTTCGAAGGAAGGGTGAAAAAGATTGTGTATTCAACTATTCAGACAAAAACTATAAGGTTAATTCGAAAGTACCTTCACATAGTTTGCAAAGTTTGTTTTGAGGATGTATTCAACGTTGACAGGGTCCACAGTGTAAATTTCGCTCCTGCGAAACCAAAGCAATCGGTAACTCTTGTGTTTTCTGGCAAGAGCAGTCATGTAATCGTGCAGATTGCGGAAGTTGAGCAGCAGTTCTAACATAGTTCCCGCAACCACATGGTACCTTCCTTTCTTGCACATGAAACTTCTGAATATCACAAACACTGTTATAGCTATAGCTGCAAAGGTTGCAATTGCAAACATTGGATCACAATGAAATTCCAAGAATCTCATGATGAGAAGATTTTAAGCTGGTCAGGAAGAAGATGAAGAGAGAGATAATTGGCAAAATGATTATTATATGATCATTTGCAATTGGAAGGAAAGTGCTTATATAGTATACTATAGTATGTGATGTTGACCATGAAGGTAGAAAAGTTTCTCATGTTGCATCCTCACATACAATAAAGGTTAAGTAACTAAATTGCGTTCTAAACTATTTTCAAGTAGGTATAGGTTCTCAAAGTAGAAGACCAACTTTAAGAGTGGTTCATTTTTTCTAAATTGGGTTTACGTGACCATTATTGTAACAATCATTTTAGGTAATATTAATGGACCGGTGTGAATATATTTATTAATCTGCATCAACAATAAATATGTAAGCTAATTATTAGTTATCTCTCAATTATTGATTTTTAATAAGACCAACTTCAAGGTTGATTTATATTGTTTTTCGTCTAAATTCTGAAGTCATGGAGGATGTGGAACAAGCTCCAACTCAAGTTCCAAAGGAAATAAAAGTTTATTTTAAAAAATATTTTTATTATCTCGATAAGATACTATTACAAATTCTCATATTATATAGGAATTTTCTTGCAAATTTCTTAAAAAACTTTATAAGAAAAGACTTTTTCCTACTATCTTTTCTAAAAATTTTAATTGACAAGTAATTCTTTCGTGGATAATTATTTCCTACAAAATTATAAAATTCGCAAGTATTTCTTATAAAATTTATTGCGAAAAGTGTTTTATACAAAATATTTTGTAAAAAAATTAGCAGTAATTTCTTACAATTTTTTTTCATAACAAAATTTATAAATATTTTCTAAAAAAAAATTCAAAACAAAATTAACACGAAATATAAATTTTTTTAGTAATAAGAAATGTTCGTTTTTAGAATTTTGTTTTCGTTTCCACATAACACAAATATTTCGATCATAAGGTTGTTGATATAACATTATTATGATCGATTATTGCATCCAAAAATTAAAATCTAAAATTTTATGGTTTTATTTAAAAAAAACGTCTCAAAACATTTAAAAAGAAAATTATATTTAAATTGTCCTTAATTTTGAACTATATAAGATAGTTATTTGTCCTAAAACATCAAAAAAACATTATAGTACTCAAAGTTTAATATTAAATCCTTTTATTTCTTTTAATAATATTAAGGGTGACTAATTTGAATCATGATTCTTTCTGTACTCTTTTATTCTTTTTAGCCCCTATATGTCTTTCTAAATTATTCACATAATTAATAGATTGTTGGGCCCTTAAATATATTGTTACATGTATATAGGTATATGCCAAAAAAGAAAATCGTTAAGAAAAAAAGTATTTCCATAATTAGTTCCAATATGTTGAAAAGTTATACTACATGTTATGGTAGATCTTCATCACCATGTTTCGCGCAGAAGAAATAGAATTAAAGAGGAGAGTGGGGTCGAAAGGTAGGAGGGGAATATTAATTGAGTTTGTTTGATTGAGAAAAAATAACTAATGAAAAGATAGTAGTATTTACTAAAATTCATATCAAATATTGTTCTTTTGAATTTATATACAAAAATTTGGTAGGATTTTTCTTAAGACAAAACTTATCAATGAAATAATAAAATTAGTAATCTAAGACTATTTATGAGATATTTTAATAATTCTGTAAGATGATTTTTTATATTAAAACTAGTTTTAATCTTTTTATCAAATTATATCATTATTTTTATATATTTTTTTATACCTTACAATTTTTTTTAATTGAAGATATCTTTTACTCCTTTTTCTTTTATAAATTATTTTGCTTTCACTTTATTTTTTCTAAACCAAGCAAACCATAAGTGACAAATAGTACCAAGTGTCCGTGGATTTTATTTTATTTTTTGACATTTTTCATCACTAGTTATTAGAAGTGTAAATTTAATCATAATCTTTAGGTCCAATCTTATCTACTCCTAAATAAGTCTCTTTAGGATTACTAAATGAGTAAGGTAAAAATAGTCTTAGTCCCTAAAGTCGCATATGATAGATGAGGATGAAGTAGGTTTGATCCCACCATAAAATTTTAATTAACTTTTAAGTACAACACATTTAGTCTAGATCAAATGTTAACCCAAGTTATTTCAATTCAAGGTCAACTCGAATCTACTCAGACCAAAGTTATTAGAGTTGAGTCGACGCAAAATAAAGGTCAAATCGAGTTGGCCAGAATCAAAGTTCAAGTCAAGGAAGTAGTTCGAGTTGAGCAGGTTAGAACAAATGTTAGGCAAAGTAAGTCAGATTGAAGATCAAAACGAGACAACCAACAGAAGGTGAGGCAAAGGACAAGATAAGCAAATTATGATCAAAATTCAAAACAAGTTGACCTGAAATGAAGATTGAGACAAGTTAGCTCCAACTGAAGATCAAAGCGGGACAGTCTGCCGGTACACTAATAAAAACAAATTTAATTTTTATTTCCAAAATGCTAAACAATAAAAAACTACTTTTTATTTATAAAAAGTTGGAGTCCGTCAGACCTATCTTGAAAAAAGTTGAAAAGTTGTATAAAAGAGTAGTCTCCCAAACCCATGCTAAATAAAAAAAAAGTTAAAGTTTTATTTATATAGGTGTAGCAACAACCAAACTCATGCTAAATAATAAAATAAGTTAAATTTTATTTATAAAGGGGTGGTGCCAAAGCAAGCTCACATTGAAGAATAAAAAAATTTAAAATAATAAAAGAAAATTAAAATTGTATTAGTAAAGGTGTAGTGTCAACCAAACCCAGTAAAAATAGCCAGCTGAAGAATAAAACAAATAATTTGAGTTTATAAAAGATTAGCGTCGCTAAACTCAAACTAATTAATATAGAGAAATATGGGTGTGATTGGTCACCACATATGTGAATGGAGTGAAGTGTAGTGAGGGTGCATGAATTATAAGTTTATATGAACAAAGTTGTCTGGCAAGGGTTAAAAAATGAAGAAGAAAAAAAAGATATGAGTGCTCTGTTTTTGTAGTAAAAAAAAAGCTTTCGAGACAATTTTTTATTATTACTGACATATTCATATTTTTTGTCACAATGTGACAATATTTTTACACTAAATTTACATGAAAAATGTTCCTACACATAATGATTTCAGATTTGAAGTCATTGGAAATAGGAATGTCAACAAGCGAGTATAGTATGTGTAATAGCTCTTTCGTACCTTATTTGTTAAATAAATATTTGTCCCGTTATGTGGATATTTGTATAATTTTTTAATATCCACGGATACTCGCGAGTATTTAAAAAAAATAAAAATAAATATTTAACAAGATATTTTAATCGTAAATTTAAATAAAATAAAATACATAACATTCATAACTTTATTCCAAATAACTCATTTAAATAGTGTTAAATGACAATTTACATAAAAATGATTTTTTTAAAACTAATTGATAAAAAAATAACTTATTCAAAATCAATATGATAATATTTTAATCATGTTTTTTTTTATTTTTTTGTTAATTTAAATTAAAGTATAGCGAATATGGGTATTCATAAGTACAAATACTATGATACCCGTACCCACTCCGTTAATATTTGGGTATTAAAAATATTTGTACCTCTTACTGCGGATATCAATTTACAATATTTATTTTTTATCAATTGCAGATTTTATCCACAGATACCAATTAGTACGAATTTTTTTGATATTTCTACCTAATTCGGATCATGATAACATCGTCCTGGAATGTAAATTAAGAGTTAACCAACCCCCATTTTGTAAATATCAGGAAAACTAACCCTGTTTTGAAAAAAATCCGCATATTAATTTACTCTATTACTATACGTCCCGTAAATATTTAACATAAAAAAATTATTCACCAGAATGCTCAAAATAAATAACTTAAATTAATTTATTTATCTTATTGTTAAAATAAAAAAAATGTGATGGAGAAAATCAGCACAGTAAATTTATATTATGATATTTAACTACAAATCATATAGGTATTATCACATGAGAGATATGGAGATTCATACTATTTCTTTCTAAATTGAGTATTTCTTCGAAAAAAATTAACATCAATTCGTATGGATTTAAACGTCTTAAGACCATTACATGTTACTAATTACCAATTCTATAGACACTTGAAATTTAAGAAAAAAATTCACTATCGAGGAAGAAATTGACTCGTTGGCATTTCATTAATGGAAAATGGGGTGTGGCCATTGGTATGTTGTTTGGAATGTGGAACTGGTCTTGAATCCATTCTACCATGCAAGAAGAATGCAGGTTCTTCTGGATCTGGCAATTCAATCGAATGATTGCTAAAATATGAAACAACTTCCATCATTGTTGGTCTTGCATCAGGATTTTGTTGAACACATAATAAACCAATTTGAGTGCATTTAATAACTTCTTCTTCACAATATTTTTCTTTAATACTAGGGTCTAATATACACAAGCTATCACTCCTCCATTGTCTCCAAACCTGTAACAAATTTTGAATTAGAATTTCTGAATTAACTGCAATTGAATCAATCTAAAAGATGATCAAAGATGTCCCCTATAGCAGCAAAAGCATAAATTTCTTGGATCCAAATTTTTAGATGATATACTCACATAACTTGACAGGCCATCACCAACACCATATGGTTGATCATAAGAATTTGCATTCCTTTTTCCAGTGATAATTTCTAAAACCATGACACCAAAACTAAAAACATCTGATTTTTCTGAAAAATGTCCGAGCATCGCATATTCTGGAGACATGTAACCACTACAAAAATAAAATGTGAATATAATCAAAACATATTATGTGAAGAAGTAAAGATGAAATGATAAGGATTTTTTTTTTCAAACGTACTATGTTCCAACAATTCTATTTGTACTCGCTTGGTCTTCATGTATTTCAATAATTCTAGCCAAACCAAAATCTGAAATTTTTGGAATCATATTTTCATCTAATAAGATATTACTAGGTTTAAGATCACCATGTATGACTTTGAGTCGAGAATATTCATGTAAATAAAGAATTCCGCGAGCAATCCCTCCAATAATGTTATAACGATCAGACCATCCTAACAAATTTGCTTGTTGAGAATCTACATATTCAAGTGAGAGATGTAAGTATAAAATATATAATTTATAAAAAAATATACATAATATCTACATAAATAACAATGAAAAGTTTAAGGGTAGAAAAGTCAAACCAAATAAAAAATAGTCGAGACTCTTGTTCAGCACATATTCATATATTAGAATTTTGTTTTGATCTTCAAGACAAAAACCAATAAATGTCACAAGATTTCTATGTTGAAGTTTGGCTATCAATAAAACTTCATTCTTGAACTCATTTGCACCTTGCTTAGAACTTTTTGACAGTTTCTTTACTGCGATTTGTCGTCCATCAAGGAGAATACCCTAAAAATTAAATTATCATTTAGATGAAAAATTGAATACAAAAGTAATATGTCATATGTTCTCACCTTATAAACTTCTCCAAATCCACCTTTTCCAATCCTATTCTCCTTTGAGAAGTTGTTGGTTGCAACTTCAATTACCGTCAAACTGAATTGCAATGGCTCTAAAGTGACACTTTCATTACCAACTGAATCGAGAATATAAGAATGAATTGTAAAATTAAAATGATAAAGATAATGAAATTTAGAAGGACCATGCATTTTTAACTATACTTACAATTTTCTTTTAGAATAGTCTTAGCACTTTTTCTTACTTTACTCTTTATCAAATAGTAGACCAAAAAGAAGAGTATCACTGAAACAATTGTGGGTACAATAATCAAGATCATTGTTAGCAATAATGATACTTTTCTTTTTCCTGCAAAACAATCAACATAAATATAGTATAGTTAAATTGCCCATGATGTACTCATAATTTCTAAAATTTGTTTATTTTATTAATGATCTCAAGTCAATTTATAGAATTAATTGTCAATTTTATATAACATAAAGAAATGATATACAATATTTCTTGTTCTATAAATACGTTTGTAATGTGTTTTTTTTAGAATTCCCACATCGATTAGAAATAAGATTAATTTAAAATTTATAAATGGATGTAAATTTTATCTCACAAACTGATTTTGTAATATTGAGTTAGATTTAAAGTCTACTTCTTAATATGATATTAGAATCATGAGTTAAAGTCCATATCCAAATCAAATTTATTGTTAATAAACTATAATTAAACCATGTCTTTAGCCAATTTCAAACTAAATAAGTACCATTGAGGTTGCAATTAAGTAGGTGTACTGAATTAAACCAATATGGTTGCGTGATGAATAAACATAGAAGAAAAGTAAGAACGAGAGTTCTCATTGTGGTTACTTGCATACCCCTACTAATGTTTAATAGTATCGAGAATAATTCAAGTGTGAATCAAAGTTCTATATTGGGTAGAAAAGACAAAGTTAAACATTATATAAGATGAAAGATCCATGAACTCACTTCTTTGAGATTTTGGGTTAAAAATGGTATCAAATGCCTTATGTGTGTTAGACTAATGTTAAGTAGGAATACTCAATTGAACCAATATGGTTGTTTGATTAATAGACATAGAAGAAAAGTAAGAACGAGACTTTTCATTGTGGTCACTTGCAAACTCCTATTAATGTTTAGTATTATCGAGAATAATTCAAGTATTAATCAAAATCTCACCTTAAGTAGAAAATACAAAATTAAACATTATATAAAATAAAAGATCCATAAACTCACTTCTTTAAGATTAAGTTAAAAATAGTATCAAATACCTTATGTGTATTAGACTAATATTATATATATGTGTTCACATTTTTTAATAGACTAATATTATAGTATCAAAATGTACATGTGTTTGCATTTTTTTAATTTTCATAAAAATTTAAGTTAAGATCAATAAAAAATATATAATTAATTTCTAAAAAGTTGTTAAATGTAAAATTAGAAAAATAAGGTATGTACACAACAAAAGTTCTTACAATAACGATTGAAGATAAAAAGAGGTTTTTAGAATAAAGGTAAAAGGTAAATTATTTATAAAATAATTAATTTTTAAATTAATAATTAAGTGTAAAATTAAAATAACGAAATGTCACAAAGATATGTCTTTTTTTTATATATTGTTATAGATAAAATAATCGATTCTAAAATAAATACAAAATAGGTAAGGATATGATTGTAAAAAAATTATAGTTTTAAAAGTAGCATTTTCATAAACTAAAATATCAACATTAGAAAAAACAGTGAGTTTAGTGTTTACCTTTGTGGGGAGATGGAGAAGGATCACCTGATTTTGGCCGTTGAGGTTGGTCACCAAAGCCGTAAAATTGGAACAATTCAAACCTGAGACTGCAACTGGGATTCAAAACTCTTCCCCCCACGCTTCCCAAGAGAGACCAAGGGATATTTCCATTTATATCTTCCAAACAGCCCCTACAATCATCACTAGATAAATCCTGCGTACATTGGCTTAACGCATAAAGCGTTTGTAAAGCATTCAATTTCGATGATTTAGTCAGATATCTCTCATCACTATCCTGTGTCTCCTTCGCCAGATTAGCCAACATAGTTGATAGTGTAAAAGCGAAGAACTCTTGCTCAGGGGCGGAGCTGGAGGCACTGGTGACTTTCAACAGTTGAAAAGTTGGGATTTTTTGTACTCGGGAGAAGAAATAGCGATAGGAATAGCGAAGCATGCAATGGCTGTACCAAATTACACCCTCTTGAAACGAATTGCACGCTGAGGATATTCGGAGGGTTGCTTTGGTGACGCATTGTTGACAGAGCCCAGATGGAAGACCACCTTGGCACATGAAGAGCCCATTCACAATGTTCTCCACGCTGCCCTTATAAAACATTTTTCCATCGGTGGCATTGGTGGACATGTAAGTGAGGAGGGTCTCTACATACATTTTGAAAGTGCTGCCAGCAGTTACATTAGTTGAGCAATTGTGGTTTAGATAAGTTGGATCTTCTGAAAATCCTGAATCTTCAGGTCCTTCTATGGAGCGATAGAAAGGGTAAAGTTCATACCTAACATTACAGCTGGGGTATAGAACTCTCCCTCCCTGCTTCCCCTGGCAGCACCAGGGAAGGTCCCCTATCACTCCACTCAGACACCTTCTACAGTCACTGAGTGACAAGTCCGGAGTGCACTGAGCTAGACAATAAAGGTTCTGAAATCCAGAAATATATGCTTGCCTTGTTGCAAACTTGTTACCGACAGCAGCAGCGGCTTCATTTGCAGTTTTGTTCATGGTCTGAAACAGTAAAGTCATGAAACTTTCCTGGTTTGAGATATTAGCAGTGTTCAACAGGCCAATTCTAGGTCTGGTGGAGAAAGTGGAGAAGAATGAGTTGTTGGAGTAACGAACGGTGCACTCATCGTACCAAATCACAGCTTGCTTAGCCAAGGAACACTCTGAGGATAATCGGTGGGTTGCATTTTGGACACATTGGTGACAAAGCTGAGAAGGGACGTCACCCCTGCACATGAAAAGTCCAAAGACAGAGTCCGAGGGGTTTTGTCCAGAGACAGTGTTGTTGTAGAATCCGTTGTTGTCGGGGGCGTTATCTGATAAGGAGGAGAGTAGGATGTTGAGATTGGATTGGAAGGTGCTGCCATCTGTTGTGTTGCCCATAGGGCAATTGTGGAATAGATAGACAGGGTCGGAGTCGGACTGTGCGTGAGCAGTTGCAAAAGTGAGGAAGCTAACAAGGATAAAGAGGAAGAAAATGTTACAGGAAGCCATGGATGTGCTTACGAGCTCTTGGATCATGTTTTCTGAACCATTTTTTGTTTTTATTATTATGACGAGGAAGCGTGCTGGTGTTTGGCTTGGAAAAGTAAGTCATCGACGAGGCAAGTCAAGTAAACAGAAAACATAGACAAGGCGAGAAAGAATGAATGGACGGAAGAAAAAGACATCATTCACGAAGAAAAGTCTCTCCCAGTTATAATGAATCATGATGTTCTGTCCTTAAGCAGTGGGACCTTAGAAGGGCATCCAAGATTTTTTTAATTTTCTTTAGATTTATTTATTTTTTATAAAATATAATATTTAATACTAATGAATAATAAAATAAAAAGTTAAACCTAGTAAAAATTAATAAAATTTATTGATATCTTTTTTCAGCTCATTATGAATGTAAAAGAAAAAATAAGAGGAAAAAAGATATCAATATATTATTCTTTTTATATTTTTTATATTTATCTCTTAATTTTTAATTAGATTTTGATAAAATATTTTTTAATCTGGTTTTTTTTTAAATAAATATATTGATGAAAAATAAAATAATAGATTCATTTTGTTTTAGAAAAATAAAAGGAAAAATATCCTTAAAGAAAAAAACAATACAAATTTACTTCTTCACTCATCTTCAAGTATGATCCTAGAAATTTAACTATTGAATTAAAGAATAATTTCTTAAGATTCAAAAAATTATAAGTGAAACGTTTCATATTAGACAAAATGTTTTATATTAATTCTTTAGAATTTATTATAAAAGAGTCTTCTCAAATATTATATTATCCAAGAAAATAAAAAAATTAGAAAATTTTATTTAAAATAAGTTTCATATAAAATGCAATTTCAAAATTATTATTTTTTTTAAAAATATATACAAAATTTTTAATATTAAATTATATATATATTTTTTTTATATTAATAATAATTAAATATATAAAATTTAAATATTTTATTTTGGACCTTCAACTTTTTATTTGACACTACTTTTAAGGAAATGGATTTTGGCCAGAATACTTCCATCAAATTGCTTATACTTAAAATACTTTTATTCACGTCATTAAAGATCATAACTAAAATACTCTATTTAAACAATGAAATTAAAATATAATAAATTACAATAACTTAATTCAAATGAAATATTAAAATAAATCAATTTAAAATGAAAAAATAAACTCAATGTTGAGATTTTTCTAGAAGGAATAGACTAACCTCCAATCGAAACTCCATTTCTCCTCAAGGTCATTGTTTAAACTCATCTTTAAATTCCAAACACTATATATTTAAATATTTTACAAATTATATATAAAATGCCTTTTCCAATTACTTGAGGTATATCATCTAAGAAAATAAATATATTCATTTCACTTTTATTAAGGTTGAATTAAAGACAATTGAGAAGTCTTTCTTAGTTGAGAATTTTCTCTTCTAACTAGCTTATATTTTGCTTTCTAGTACATATGGTAAATTGCGAAGATTCCTAAGTCGATGCAAAATATTATAGCTTTTGGGTTTAGAGGATGCATTTTCGGCCTACCAAATTAACGTCGGTTTTTCTTCGTTTTCATCAATTTTCTGGGAATGCTAAAAAGAGAAAATGTTATGAAAATTTTTGAAATTTTATATTTTAGATGAAATTTAAACTTCAATTTTTTTAAGAAAAAAAATCATACTCATAAATTTATAACCAATTTTACAAAAAAATGTTGATAACTATAATAATTAATTTAAATATTAATTTATAAGTTAAAAATGAATAAAAATTATAATTAATTTCTAAAATTTAATTATCAATTAAAAATTTTCATTTATAATATTAATTATTTAAATAATTATCTTTTATAAATTGATATTTAAATATGTGACATAGTAATTAATAATTTTTGGACACTAAATTTTATTATTATTTAAGAGTTTTTTTTACTGTGTATCTTCACTACTAGCATACTAAAATTATTTAGATTTTAGATTTTTTTTGTTGAATTTTTACAAAAATTTGCAGAAAAGTGTTTCTTACATTTTTTTACGAATTTTAATCGATAAATAATATTTTTGTAAGTAATTAGTTATAGTGAAATTTTCAAATTTTTTAGAAAATTTCTTCTAAATTTTTATAAAAAGTATTCATAACAATTTTTTACAAAAAAAAATGTAAAATATTTCCTAAAAAAATTAATTTAAAAACAACAATTACCTTTTTCTACAAATTTAGATTTTGAAAGTAATTTTCTTACGGTTTTTAAATGTGCAATTAGTTTCTTGCAAAAAAAAAAATTGTCCTACTTTTAAATATCGATTTTAGATTTTAACTTTTTTTTAGAGGTGGTCCTTCATCGCCATGATTTCACTTTTCTTAATTTATTCTACTTTTTCAATTTTTTTTGTTTGATAGAAATATTATTATTTTATCTTAAAATACTTTATAATTTAAATTAAATAATAAAAGATATTATTTGTTTTATAAAATATTTACATATATGCTTTTATAAAATAAAATTCACATATAAGAATAAATTTAAAAATAAACAAATATATTTAAATAAAAATTTAGAAATCTTAAAAGGTAAAATAAGAAAATATTCCAATTGTAATATTTATTTATTAATTAAATTATTAAAAAATACATTCAAATTATGTTTATATAAAAAATTAAAAATCATAAAAAACTAAATACAAATTTAAACAACTTAAAAAAAGGTAAAAGTGTTGAAAAAAAAATCTATTGGTACTTCTTTTTTTTTTAATTTCTTTTGCATTGTGATATGAAAATACTTTTTTATTTTAAAAAAAATATTTTTAGTAATTTTATTTGTAATTTTTTTTAAAATGTTATGCTTTTTAAGTTTTTATATAAATATAATATTTTTATTTTCAGATATTTTTAGTAATTTTTTATTAAATGAAAATTGAAATCGGAATTTTTAAATTGTTTTACTTCCTTAAATTTTTATTAAATATATTTTTCTCATTTTAAATTTTTTTACGTTAGTTTTTCTCATTTAAAATTTAATTTGTGTGTGTGTGTTATAAGAATCTTTTGGATGTTTGAGCATCAGATATTTAATCATTGAACTAAATCATTTTCTTATATTTAAGAATATTTTTGATTGCTAGTTTGAGAATCAGATATTTAATTATTGAACTGAATCATTTTCTTATATTTGAGTCTAATTAATTAATATATATATATATATATATATATATATATATATAAAAGAATTGAAGTCATATATTTGGGACTATGTTCGTGAGAGTAACAATACCTAAACTTATATAGATGTTCAAGAATCTTTTTCATTGTTCGTTCTATAATTAGGATCTTTAGTTATTGAACGAAATAATTTTCTAAATTTGAGAAGAACTTTTGGATTCATAGCTTAATTAAATTGAATTTATCTCATAGAGTATAACATCAATAACTCCCAATTGGATCTGTTTTGCCTTAACAAATATTTTTTTGGAAAAAAGAAAAAAAAATCTTTCCTAGAAGAGAGATAATGGAAAAAACCATATGTAATCAAAAGACCACCTCGGAAAAGCTTAATAATACATAGAAGTCATGTTTTGGATTTCACTTTTAAAGTTGTATTTTGAAAAAACAAATTACTTTACATATGTTTTTTTTTTTTTTGAAAATTTACTCATTACGATAAATTTAAGTTAAAATTACACAACCAAAAACATGTATTAGCTTCTTTTCATTGTTTTATCTATTAAATAATTGAGTTACAATAAGTTATTGTATGGAAATGTCATGTTCCTCGTTTAGAAGGTGAATGAATAATAGAATTAATAGTATCAATATTTTTAGAACCCCTAGGTTTTGTCAATTTGCAATGCAAAATGATGTAAACAATCTTGGAGACAAGAGAAAAGATATCATAGTTTGTAAACTTTAGAAATACGAAGATTTGGATGTAGCGAAGGTTCACGTTTGATGGTGTGCTCAATTGATCATCTAAATGATTTTTTTTTTTTTTACGATGTTAATTTATAAAGGAGTGGTATCATGCATCACAAGCTAAATAGTAAAACAAAATTAAAATTATATTAGTATAGGTATAGCGTCGACCAAATCCACTCTAAGTAATAAAAAATGCTAGCCGAAGAATAAAACAAATAATTTTAATTTATAAAGGATTATCATTATCTAAACACAAGCTAACTAATAATAAAATTAAAATTTTACTTATATAGGTGTAATATTAGCCAAACGCATGCTAATTAAGAAAAAAAAAGAATATTTATAAAGAGATAACATCAGTCAAACTCACACACTAAATAATAAAAGAAATTTCATTTTTTATAAAAATGTAAGTAAAGGAAGTAAAAGAATAAGAGTAAACATTTAAATGGATAGAAATTAAAATAATAACATTTGTGTGGGATACACCAACATTAAGTAAAATTAAAATATTAATATTTGTGTGAGATACACCAACGTTAAGTTATACATTTTGAATCCACATGTTAGTGAAAATGAATAGGATTTATAGATTAATTTTGATGTAATAGTCCAAAATTTTAAACCCCAAATATACTCTTGTTACAGGAAGCTAACAAGGATAAAGAGGAAGAAAATGTTACAGGAAGTCATGGATGTGTCAACGAGCTCTTGGATCATGTTTCGTACATCATTTTTTTTGTTTGCTTTAAGATGACGAGGAAGTGTTTCCGGGTTTGATTTGCAATAGTAAGTCAAGTCAATTGAGCATGAGAATGAAAGGTTAGGTGGTGCCAATGATGCAAAAAGAGGCACAGCATTTACCATGTGTTTTATGAGGTTGGATGTTGGATGTTTCCATGAAATTCATCATCCTTCCATCAAATTACTATACATACACTTACACTTAGACGGTCAAAACGGTTCATAAGGTTGACCCACCACATGTTACTCGTTAAATCAATTCATTCTGATTCATTTGTTAAAGAGTTAAACATTTTGAATTCAACCTGACTCATTACATGTTAGTGTATTAATCGAGTTGGTTTACTAACTCACTTAAAAAGTATATATATTTTTTCAGTTCCAAAAAACTAAATTATAATTGCGATTAAAATCTAAATAAACTTCAATATATTTCAAGATAATGATCAACCCCAAATACAAACCAAAATCACAAAAATATTATGTTTGCATTTGTCAATCCAATATGTTGGCTAAAAAGAAAAACAGTTCAACCCAACTCAAATACAAACAAATTGTGTGACCATTTATCTACGGGTGGGTTGATGAGCCAACCCAGCTCACCACAGGTTCAACCTAGGCGAGCCTGGTTCTTGGTAAGTCGGGTCAAAAATTGACCCTATTGAAATTTATAAAAAAATTTCAACCCAATCCAACTCGAATCTGTGATGGATCGGGTTAACGTACGGGTTCTAACCCACTTTGACACTACCATATACACTAGAGACTTTCTAATAAAGGATACTTATATTTCTATCAAGAGTTACGTAATAAAATATGATCTTTTGGTAGAAAATTTAGAAAATTTGAAAAATAAGGCTAAATATGATTTTAACTCATAATTTTGATGTAAAATTAGATTTTTTCTTTCTTCCAAACTTTGATATAATTCTCAAATTGTAAAACTACATAGGTACACTGTTTTTAATCAAATTACGTTAAATTTTTATTCCACACTTATGGATGATGTTTGAGCTATTTTGTTTACTTGTACAAACAAATTTAATATTATTGGCTTATGACGACTATATCCATTCAATATTTATGTTTAGATAACAAAATGTATGAAAGTTTGAGAAATGAGTTCCAATTTTACATTACATTTAGCAAATAAAACTTATATAACCTTAAAAATTAGTACATTGTTTAAAATTATTTTCTAAAAAAAATCATTTAAACAAAAATAAACATTTGAAATTTTAGATATTTTATGTATATTTTATTTGTATTCTTTTAGATTGACCATTTATATTTTTATTTATAAAGAAAATAAAATATGTTATTCAAATGGATATTAACTATAATTTATTTAGTTGACATCTTTTATAAATTAATTTTGTCTAATACTGGTCATGTTCTTTCATGTTAATAGAGAAAACTTTCAGCCTCTTCAAGTATAATTCTTTTTTATGAGTGTTAACTGAGAGATTTTTAGTGTGTAGTTAACTTCGGTTGAAGAAATAGTTAAAAAACTATTCTGAATAATGTAACAAAGAAGAATTAACTTTTAAGTGAGAAAATCATAAGAACTGTTATCACTGAAGAAAAATCAACATCGGTTAGAAAAAGTAATAATCAACACCTCCATGTGTTTGAACATCGAATAGAAGACGATGAAGATCTTCATTTTTAGGGGTGGACAAAAAATCTAATTTTTTTGATCTGATCCATTTTTGCTCCGATCCAATCAATTTAAAATCTATTTTAATGGATTTGAATTTCAATCTAATATATATTTTATATATTTTATGGATTGAATATTCATTCTCTAAATCAAGATTTTCAAATGTGGATAATCCAAAAAATTCAATCCAAATTTTCAATTTAAATTTTTAGTTGGGGTAGGCTAAATGTTGAAATGGATTAGACTAAATTCAAACTCGGATGGGCCTTGCTCGACGACTTGTACGGACCAGGAAGGCCCGACGATCTTGAAGGGTTGTGCGAGCCTGATGATTATAACGGGTTGGGCGGGTCTAAAGACACGAACGGGACTAGGCGGACCCAACAAACCAGAAAAGTCAGTCAGGCCCAACGACCCGAAAAAGTCGGGTAAGCCTGATGACCCGAGTGGGCCAAGCAGGCTTGAAGACTCAGATGGACTAGGCTGGACCGGCCCGACAACTCAAACGGGTCGTTCCTAACAACCTGTATAGACTGGGCAGGCTCGACGACCTTGATGGGCCGAGTGGGCCCAACGACCCAGACTAACTGAGTTGACCCGACGACCCGAATAGGCAGGCCCGATGACCCAAACGGGCCAAGCAGGCCCGAAGACCCGAATGGGCTGGGCTAGGCCAGTATAATGACTCGGTCAGGTCATGACCGATGACTTGTACGGACTGGGCAAGCCCGACGATTCTGATAGGTATAGCGGGCCCAACGACCCGGACAGGCTGAGTCAGCTCGACGACCCAAACAGGCTGAGTCGGCCTGAGGCTGAGTCGTGTCAACCTTAAGGACACAAGTTTTAGAAAATTCAATTTAAATTTCTTTTATAAAGAATGTATTCGTGATTTTGAACTTGATCCAAATATTTGGATTGGATTTAAATCTTAATCCAAATATTTGGATCTGGATTTAAAAAAAGAATCCAAACTAGTTTTGCTGAAAGATAAACACCAAAGAAGAACCTTAGCAATACATTGGAACCACTAAACCAAAGCACCATTATTTTATGAAAGAATCAAGTATTTCAGTGTAATAATGTGAGACGTGCAACGTGGGACGTGAGACGTGCTACGTGGGACGTGGAAGGTGGGCGTGATACATTGGATGTGGGATGTGAGACGTGAGACGTGAGACCTGAAACCTGAAACCTGAGACTTGAGACGTAGGACGTGGAACATGAGACGTGGAACGTAGGACGTAGGACGTGAGACGTGGAAGGTGTACGTGAGACATGAAACGAGAGACGTGAGATGTGATACGTCAAAAGTAAGACGTGAGACATGGGACATGAGACGTGGAACGTGAGACGTGAGACGTGAGACGTGAGACGTGAGACATGAGACATGAGACGTGGAACGTGAGATGTGGGACGTGAGACGTGGGACGTGGGACGAGGGACGTGAGACGTGGGACGTGGGACGTGAGACATGAGACGTGGGACGTGGGACGTGGGACGTGAGACGTGAGACGTGGGACGTGGGACGTGGGACGTGGGACGTGAGACGTGAGACATGAGACGTGAGACGATAAACGTAACACATGACACGTGGGACGTGGTACGTGAGAGATTGGGACGTGAAACGTGAGACGTGAGAGACGTGGGACGTGAGAGACGTGCGGCGTGCGATGTGCGACATGAGACGTGAAACGTGAGACAAACGACATGCGACATGCGACGTGAGACGTCCGTAAACACTAATCCTTGAAATTTATATTCATAAACTTTAAACCTTACAATTTAATTGAAAATTTTAGAAGTTTAATAAAAGAATTGTTATTGTATCCATAAATTTGTACTAACAGATTTAAATTTAGTCATATTTGATTGAGTTGGCATGATCCTATACAAAATTTGGCTGAATTAGGCCAAATTTTGTCAAGTCGATCCCGACCGAAATTTGGCCCAGCTGGTCTTGGACAAAGTTTTGAAGTATTCGGTTGAGTTCACCCCGACCCAAATTTGACTGCATTAGGTTGACCTAGACAAAATTTGACTGTATTTGGCCGAGACAACCGCTAACAAAATTTGGTTGTATTTAGCCTAGCTGGCTCCAGTCAAAATTCGGTCGAATTCAATCGAGTTGGCCCCGATTAAGATTTGGTCGAGTCGGCCCTGACCCAAATTTGATCGTATTCGGTTGAGACGGCCTAGGATGAAATTTGGTCGTATTCAAATGAGTCGGTCACGATCAAAATTTGGCCGTATTCAACTGAGTCGGCCATGACCGAAATTCGGTCGAATTCAGTCGAGTCGGCTCCGTTCAAAATTCAGTCGTGTTGGCCTCAACTAAAATTTGACTGAGTTGGTCCTTACCTGAATTTGGTCATATTCGGCAGAGTCGATCATGACCGAAATTTGGTCATATTTAGGTGAGTCGGTCCTAACCTAAATTTAGCCAAATTCAGTCAAGTTGGTCATGACCAAAATTTGGTCGAGTCGGCACTAGCCCAAATTTAGCCGTATTCGGTCGAGTAACTCCCGAACAAAATTTGACTAAATTCAACTTAGTCGGTTGTGATAAAAAATTGGTCATGTTCAGTCAAGTCGGTCCCGGTCGACGAATTTAGTGGAGTCAACTCTGACCGTTGAGTGATCAGGCTCTGGCCCAAATGTGGCCATATTTGGCCAAGTCGGCTCTGGCCAAAATTTGGTCGTATTAGGAAAAATTGGCCCTGGCCGAAATTCAGTCGAATCCAGTCAAGTTGATCTCGACTGAAATTTTGTCAAGTCGACCTTGGCCCAAATTTGATCACGTCGTCCCCGACCGAAATTCGTTTGAAAGTCATCCAAGTTCATCCCATGCTGAAATTTGGCCTCGTTGGCCCCGACAAAAAATCTGTCAAATTCTATGGTGTCAGTCCTATGGACACAAGTTTTAAAAAATTTAATTTGAATTTATTTTATGAAAAATGAATTTTGAATTTTGAATTTTGAATTTGATCCAAATATTTAGAATATTTAGATCTGGATTTAAACTTGATCTAAATATTTGGATCTGAATTTTTAAAAATCCAATCTACTTTTTTTGAAAAAATGGATTTGGATCGAAAATCTAATGTAATTACTTGGATCCAAAATGGATGTGGATTAGATCATTAAAAATTCAATTCATAATCACCCCTAGTGGTGGAGATGCAACACACGGTTTACAACGGCAGATGGTTTATTCCACTCTTGAGTTGTTCCTATTGATTTATAAAATTTACAATACAATTTACAAACATTCAAAAGACTATAACAACTAATATATTAATTATCTATAATAGTTAATATATTAACTAGACATGTCAAAACACACGAGTTGGCTCACCACGAGCCGGGTTGAAAATGAGTGAACCCAACCCGGCTCACTTTATGGTAAGTTAGAAATTTTGTAACCTAAAAAAATTATTTATTTATTTTTTTAGTATTCAAATATTTAAATAAATTTTTAAGTAACCCATGAGATGACAATCATAATAAAATCAAGAACCAATGTTTTGATTATGCTCACGACCAATATATGAAGAATTATTTCCAAGAAAGTATCCATATAGTCTAAGAAAGCATGACTAATATTAAAAATTTTCTGTCATGCTATTCAACAAAATATAAATAAAAAAACTATACATTTTTTTCATGCTAATTTAGAAAAAATTGTTTATAATACAGTTACTTGAGTAATTTACTATAAAGATTATAGTTAAAGATTAAAGTATCAACCTATATAACTTGACAATCAAATTAATTAAACATTCAAACTATTCAAATATAATTAAGCAACATTCTAGCATTTAAAAATATGAAATTGTGAACAAATATAATAGGAGTAGTAAATAATTATTAAAAAAATTTAAAAAAATTAAAAGAAAATTTAAAAAAAAATGTTGGTGGGTTAAGTGGGCTAACCCACCTTCAACTCGGCTCGAACCCGTTTAACCCGTGGGTTAAGTGAGCCGGGTTGAGTTCAACCCACTTTTGAAAAAGTTGAATTTTTCTCAACCCAACCCGGCTCAAACCCGTAGTGAGCCGGGTTGGCTCACGGGTTGAAAACCATTTTGACATTTCTAATATTAACTATACTAATTCATTACTAACCAGATCGATTAACTTATTAACTACTTACATTGATTAATTCATTAACTTATTTAATTTATTAACTACTATTAACATATTTTAAGTTTATTTTAAAAACAAATGAATGGAGAAGAATTAGGTCAGGATCCAAAGATTTTTTTATAGTAGGGGGTGAAGACTGTAATTAAGTGGTTGCAGGAAGCAGAAGATTAAAGTCGGTGTACTCTGCCCAATGAGGGCCCGCTTCATACTTGTCTTCGACAATTTCTTCTTGCAGCTCCACATGTTTTTTCTTGCATTCCGCATAAAAAACTTTCCATTTTATGTTTTTGGCTTGTATAATCTAAAAGTTAAAAACGACTTTAAAACCGAGGAATTTCAAAGTTTTTTGAATTTTACATTTAAAAAAAATTAAAATTATATAGAATATAGAATATAGAATGTATTTATTTTTTAATACAAGTTCCATAATCATATAAAAAGTTTGACTTTTCATACCGATTAAACTGATAATATTATAAAAAGTATTTAACACGTTTTCATTCTCTCCTCCATTTTTCTTCATCTTGCTCTCATCACTTACATCCAAGGACAAGTGTTTGAATTAATAAGATAATTTTAAACATCAATTACAATTGTTGAAATTCACACATAACTTAACCTACGCAAGAAAAGGGAAAATAATTGTAAGAAAATTTGAGCTTCTTCCCCAAATATAGAATAAAAAATAAATCCAAACACAACAAGCAAGTATTCATTAGTACATCTATATCCACAGACAAAAAAAATAATAAAAAGAAAACTCTTAGCGAGTACCAGACACCTTTGTCGTCAATGTATCTTTCTTCGCGCGGAACCCACTGCTCGCTAGAAGGCTCATCAATGACAAAATCGTGTCAGACTGTCTAAGTATTACCTTGTTCTCCTCAACTTGCTATAGCCGCAGCAACGCGCATGTTGGCAGAGGCGATGACCTCCTTGTTCTCATTATAAAATGTGAGATTCAAAATTATAGTGACATCGTATTCTTGGAGCTGGAGGTTCAACAATAAAATAAGTGAAATCATCATTTTTATTACAACACATGTAAGAAGAAACTTTAAGCAAGAGAGAATACTTTGAGAACCCTATGCTTGTGTGTTTACAAATAAAAAAATAATAAGAAACTACTTTCTATATTGATTATAATTAGAATTGGTACAAAAAAGTTTTTTTCTTTATTGAAAAAATGTTACCACACCCACATTTAACTACAACTAATATAAAAAGTGTTCTTCTTTATTACAAAAGTTCCATCGCGTTTACTTTCTATACTAGTCATAACTACAACTGTGATGGGTTTATATATATATATATATATATATATGGGTTATGGTTATAGTCATTAAGAGATTGTGGTTCCATATGATTATATGACATTAGTCTTACACATATAAGACATTTGACATCACTTTTACCCCAAAACCTTAAAGCAATGGTGTTATGGGTCTTTATTCTTATATAGTGTTTAATTTTGTCTTTTCTATCCAACGTGGAACTTTTTGACTCACACTTGGACTATTCCCAACAAACTAGTATAAAAAGCATTATCTTATTTACAATTCTGCAACTATGTCACTTATTATAGTGGGTAAATTATAACTGTTATAAAAAGTTATTTTTGCACTAGTAAACCTTAAGATTTTTTATTAAAGATAATTTCAATCTTTTATATGGATCTGACTAATATCTTATTGGTAATGAATTTTGTGTAACTATCTAATATTCAAAATCCAAATAGTGGTATTATAGTCAATATCGTCTTAGTGTTCAACTTCAATAGAGACAAAAAATCTTGATGTGGTAAGACTAACAATAGTTAGGTTTAGGGAAAGTGTGTCCAGATAAATGGGTGGGAAAAACATGTCTTGTTGTTGTTGAAACCCATGAAAAAACAAACTCACTTAGAATCATTGAAAGTCTTACATTTAGTAATATATAAAAAACAAATTTAAAAATGTTGAGCTAAGATTTTAGATCAGATGTATTGTCAATCTCTTATATAGATTTGAATTGTGTATTATTATTATTATTATTATTATTATTATTATTATTATTATTATTATTATTATTATTATTATTATTATTATTATTATTATTACATCTCTATAATAAACCATTCTAAAAAAAATATCACTTTACGTAATTATTATGTATTTATAAGGAAGAAGAACATTCTCTTGATATGTTTTTGCATGTAGGACCATTCAAAAATAAAAATTCATATAGTGTTAAGCTATCTCAATATACATGGTCCTAGATCCCAATCAATTGTGTAGATGTCACATACCTAGCCCACAAGATAGAGACTTTAATTGGAAGTCATCGATCCTATTTTTTTCCATAATCTCACTCCTTTTAATAATTTTGGACATATATTGCATTTCATTTTACATTTATTCACCAATCTTTGTCTTGCTTTTATTTCCTCACCATTTCAAGACAAAACCAATTTTCCCATATAATGTGCTTTCATATAATATCTTTGTTTTATATTAGGAGTGTTTATAATAATGATTTAATACAATGTAATATTAGTAAATATATGTCTCTTTCATTAGTCAAGTTGGTTTTCTTTGATAGAACAATTCTTGGTCGAATAGTCCAACACGTGCGACTTAGTTAATTGGATTCCAAATATACAAATTCAAATAATATAGAAATTATGGTATCCAGTTCACACAACATGAGATGTTGTCTTTTCAAAATATTAAATTGTGTGATTCTACACCATTAAGAATCTAAATACTACATTATCTGTAAATAAATAAATAAATTATATCGAGATTGATTCTTATTTAAGTTTGTTTCATATATCATTGTTATTAAATCTTCATAAAAGATCTCATTAGTGATATTAAATTAATATCATAACCAAAGATTCAACTTTTTTTATATGAATTTAACTTCTTTATAAAATATTTATGCATTGAAAATTCAAGTGTAAGTCTAAGTATGTAGAAATGTGAAAGTTAAACCCCTTATAAAGTTGAGAACTCAAACTCATTGTCGTAAAGTTTTGAGTTAAAAGTAGTGCTCATTCCTTTTGTGAATTAGGCTTAGGTTTCATTAGTGTCGTGTCTCCTCGATTATTCTTCTTTTGACAAACCTATCAATATTATCACAGTCGATGATTAGTTTTGGTGACCAACTATATAAATATAATATAGAGAGTGTAACCATGTGGAATAGACTCACTCTTGAAGGGAAGATTTTGAGAATCCAAATATGAGTTTAAGTCTCACATTTAGTAGAATTGAGAATATTGAGCAACACTAAAAAGGAAAAACCATAAACTCACTGTCTTAAAATTTTATGTTAAAAGTGGTATCAATATCTTATTTAGGTTGAATTCATATCTCACGGGTATTTGTCTCCTAGATAAATTATTCCCTTAAAATATCTATCACTATCAATATTATCAATTCTTTAAGATAATAAATTTATGCAAATTCAAACTTATATGTCATTAAACTTTGTAATTTTTACCATTTCCATTTAAGATTCAAATTCTCGTTTAAATTCGTAGCTAATAATATAAGAGTGATGTTTATGTTAATTCTTCTTCTTGTTCATTTCTATTTGTTCATATCTACTTCATTGGAAAGTTTTGACAGCCCATATGCTATCCATATCCATCCATTAGCACATCCATATTCTTCTTCCTTATCCTTATTAGTTTGTCAGTTTCGCAACCACTAAAGAGGGGTTTGTTTGATTTGTGGATTGAATTATACGTCGGAAATGATATTTTCGAAATACAATTTATCAAGAATATTGTTTTATTAAAAAAATATTTAGTTAATATCTATTACTTGTGGAATATTCTAGAAGTTACCCTAATATAAAAATAATATATTTTTTTAAAAAAGGAGAGAGATAAAATAAGATAATGGTGAAAAATTAACCTTCTCTAAATTTTTCTCTTGGGAAGGCAGCACCAAAGGAACTTCGAAATTACATGACACAGAAATGTGGCATATCTCGTAGCTCGACAATGACTGTGAAGAATCCCTCTAGTCAAACATTAACAACCAATAGAAAATTCCTCATCACAACAGTTACCTTCATTGGTCAATGTTAACTTAAAAAAGAATATTACAACAATTGTTTTTTTTAATATAGGGACTAAAATCATGAGAAAAATGTGAGACCAACCACGAATAATAAATTATGAAGACACTAAAATTATAATTTAGCCTAAGAAAAAATAAAAATCCATGTAATATATATGAGTCCAGATTTTTTAAAGGTTAGGTTGGGGGTTCGATTTTCACTGACAACAACCCATCCAATATGAATGGACGGAAAAGGGTGATGGGTTGGGTGCATTGGGATGCAGTAACCTAACATGGTTGGGACACCACCCGGTATGAATGGACGGAGAGAGGTGTGTACGTTAGGGATGTTACAGTTTTGATATGTCTAATAGTCTCGTAACGCTTAAGAGTCAAAATCAATGACAATTTAAACATTTTTTTTGTAATTAACACTCTGACACCCTTTTAAGAATAAAATATTGATATAACTCTAAATCCCAAAGCAAACAATATTTCAGATGTTATCTTAATGAATTTATATGATCATAAGATTTATAATTGAATGATAATAAGGAACTCAATAACCAATTATATTTATACTTATTTTGATTTTATAGTCTTTATTGAGGAAAAAAAAATCTTTGATTATGTAGAAAGTACTTACTCAATTCTCTTATTCACTTTTAAACTTAAATATTTTATGATTTTTCACTCTTACTTGAAAGTCGGAGAATATTTTATTACTGGATCTCTCGTTATGTTTATCAACCACTCAAATGTAAGTGTATGAGATTTTTGTTGAACAATATAGAGTGCTTTCATTTGGGTAATATAATTCAAGTGGATTCAGGTTTGGCATATGTTTTTGCTGTTGATTTTTCTCTCCAACACAAATAAGACACTCCAATATTTAAGTAAATAACTATTGAATTAAAATGACAATAAATTTTTATTCAGATCGAGAATTTGGAATGTTTTTCGTGTTTTATATGACCTATTAATGATAAATATTTTCCAAAAGTCAATATAAACGTGTAAGAAAGTCTAACCCTTGCTGAACTTGACAAAATGGTGGGCGAACCAAAATAATCATTGATTGTAACACAAATTAAATGTAGTATATATAGTATTTATAAAAAAAAATTCCTTATTTATTACATATCGTCTTAATTTTTCCAAAATTTGTAGAATTTTTTGTAGAAAAAAAATCTCAATAAAATCTTAAAATTCATGGAAAAAATCGTACAAAAAGTCCACAAAAATTAAGTGATCTATCATTTGTTTTGCACCACAAGCTAAGCTTTCCAAGTTTTATTCACCTTATCACTTGACCTATCTCATGGTTGACTATAATTTTTATTAAAGGATTAAAAGATATCGGTGGACATAAAAAAAAAATGCTAAATAAAACTTAACAAATAACATAATAGAAAAAAAATATATAAAAAACACGACACTGATGTTTAAAAGTAATGGATTATGGAATATGTGATTATAAATAAAAAATAGTTAGTAGTAGTGACTTGCTTCATATGACAATGCTCTCAACATTTTTTTCTTACAACGCATGCATGGCTTCATACAACATTCTCATCTTCTTCATCCTTAACTTCCTCAACTTTGCAATCACCGAGCCACAAGATTATCCTCCACTCTACCAATATTGTTCCAGTGAACAAACCACCGACAATACCTCTCTCCAAGTTAATGTCAAAACCCTCCTTAGTAACTTGTCTTCTCTGTCCTCTGGCCACACCCAATACCACACCAATTTCTCATGCGCAAACCCCTCAGACTCTATCTATGGCTTGTTCATGTGTAGGGGTGACACTTCACCTCATCACTGTCAAAAATGCGTTCAAGGTGCCAAAACCAAACTATCCTTAGATTGTTCTTTGTCCAAGGAATCTGTCACTTGGTACGAAGAGTGCATGGTTCGGTATTCCACCAACTACTTCTTCTCCACCGTGGCCACAACCCAGTGCAACACCGGCAAGGTGGTCTCAAACCCTGAAAGCTTCATGCAGTTATATTTTCTGACCATGAACCAAACAGCAGATGAAGCAGCACGTGTTCCAGAGGTTCACAACAATACCAAGATGTTTTCTACGAAGCAAGCACACGTGTCTGGTTCTCACACCCTTTATTGTATGGCTCAATGCACACCAGACCTATCACCCAGTGATTGCAGAAGCTGCCTCGGTGAAGCCATAAGGGATGTTCCAAACTCTCCACAATGTTCTGGGGTGAGACTCGGAGGGAAAGTTCTTTATCCCAGTTGCAACATTAGGTATGAATCTTATCCTTTTTATCTCGTTCCACCAACAAACCCTTCATCTGAGCTTGTTCCCGAAACAAGAACCTCTCACCATGCAGATTTAACGTTTTCAGAAGACCCTCTTTATCTCTCTCACAATTGTTCAAGCAATAACAAAACCCTCGTTTCTAATAACGCTTCACAAATAAGCCTCAACACTCTCTTCTCTTACCTATCTTCCAACGCCACCAAAAGGAAATATTACGAAGCTGATGTGAACAGCACAGTTTATGGCCTCTTCATGTGCCGAGGTGATGTCTCCTATTGCGTGTGTGAAAAATGCGTCCAAAACGCAACACGGCAAATAGCATTAGATTGCAAGTCCTTCCAAGAGGGTATAGTTTGGTACAGCCACTGCATGGTTCGCTATTCCTTCAGAAAAATTTTTAGAACAGTGGAGACAAGTCCTAAGTTTTCGGAGCTGAATAAGACTGTCGGAATCGAGGAACAAAGTTTCTTCAGTGTTACGTTGGCGAAGACGCTGGATAAGGTTGCGGTTATGGCAGGGGACAGTGATGACAGATTTGGAAAATACTCAACGAAACTGAATGATCAACAAACCCTTTACACTCTTGCTCAATGCACGCATGATTTGCCTACTGACGATTGCAAGGGTTGCTTGGGAATTTTGATAGGAACAGAAATTCCATGGTCTGGTTTGAAAAGCATAGCGGGAAGAGTTCATTATCCTAGTTGCAATATCAGGTTTGAATTTTCCCAGTTTTACTTGGACAAACACCAGCAGCACAGTAAGGGCTTTTATTCATCTGCAAAACCAGGTATAATAATATATGTAGTTGTTGTATAAAGCTTCTTCGCAAAATCACTGAATTTTACTTGCAAAGATTATAATACTTTTGAATGACTGTGATGATGTTTTTATGTTTCATGTGCGTGAAAATTATCATAAATAATACTGAAATACTTTGTGACTTGTTTTATTCAGGAAAGAAAAGAATCAATGTACGAAGAATTATATTAGTTACTGTGCCCACAATTATTTTGATGAATCTCTTGTTCGTGGCTTGGTATTTTCAAAGGAGAAATACAAGAAAGAGCCATGCGACTATTCTCAAGGAAAATTGTACGTGCTGTAAAAAGATTACTTTCACTGATACAAGAAGTATAACTAACAATTTGATCATATTTGCTAGTTGGTCATGAAACTGCCACTTTGGAGCCCTTACACTTCAATTTGACAGCAATTGAGTTAGCTACTAATAATTTTTCCAACGAAAACAAGATAGGTAGAGGTGGATTTGGAGAAGTTTATAAGGTAAAAGATCGATAATATATAGTCTTTTCATTGAGTAAACAAAATTTGGATATATTTAATGTTTTTAATTTGTAAATATTGTAGGGTATTCTTCCAAATGGACGTCGAATTGCGGTGAAAAGACTCTCAAAAAGTTCTAAACAAGGTGTTGCTGAGTTCAAGACTGAAGTTTTATTAATTGCAAAACTTCAACACAGAAATTTAGTAGAATTTATTGGTTTTTGTCTAGAGGAAGAAGAAAAGATACTTATCTATGAGTATGTGCCCAACAAAAGTCTCGATCACTTTTTATTTGGTTAGATACTTTCAAACTCAAACTTCCTAGTCAATGTTTATATTCATCCTTATATGGTCTCTTTCAATCAAGTTGATTTAGTCTCTTTCAATCAACTTCATTTAATTTCATCCATATATTACATATATTACAAAGACATGTTTCATACTTACATATTATTTAAACTATTTTGTAGATCCTCAACCACAAAAATCATTAAGTTGGTGTGAACGATATAAAATTATTGGAGGTATTGCACGAGGAATTGTTTATTTACATGAACATTCTCGACTTAAGATCATACATCGTGATCTTAAACCAAGTAATGTTCTACTTGATGAAAATATGACTCCAAAAATTTCAGATTTTGGCATTGCTAAAATTATTGAAATAAGTCAAGACCAAGAAAGCACAGATTTAATTGTTGGAACTTGGTAAGTTGACAATGTTCATCTATCTTTCCCTTTTTTGTTTTTATGAAACATATACTTGAATAAATGTTAATTTGTGTAATTTTATTTTATAGTGGTTATATGTCTCCAGAGTATGCAATGTTTGGACAATTTTCGGAAAAATCAGACGTGTTTAGTTTTGGAGTAATGGTTTTAGAGATTATTACAGGAAGAAAGAATATATATTCTCCTGAACCACGTCGTATAGTTGATGGTCTCCTAAGTTATGTGAGTATTGTAATTAAACAATTTATTTCTTGGTTTCAAACATAAAGCAAGGACCTTTTATAATGTCTAATTTGACATTATTATAGGTTTGGAAACAATGGAGGGCTCAAACACCATTAAGCATCTTGAACTCAAGTATTAAAGAAAATTATGCAGAAATTGAAGTTATAAAGTGTATTCAAATTGGTTTATTATGTGTTCAAGAAAGTCCCGATGTTAGACCAACAATGGTAACAATTGTTTCATATCTTGATGGTCACTTTAGTGAATTGCCAACTCCACAAAGACCAGCATTTTTCTTGCACGGAAGAATGGACTCAAAATCTATTGGGAGGAAATCTAGTTCTAGGAGATTTATGAATATTTCTACACCATTATCAATCAATGAAATGTCTACAAGTGAATGTTTTCCTCGCTAATGAATTAATTATCATGAGTATTTTTATTGAATGATAGTGCCTTGTCTCTAATAATTGTTAAAACAAATAGGCCAATCTTCTTAAACTAAGACCGGGGGGAGGGGGTTGAGTTACTTTTGCAAAAATTTAGCTTAATTTGTTTTTTTCAAAACCAATTTTTAAAAAGAAAAGCTTGTTAACACAATGTGATTGGATGCTTAAGTGTTGGATTGTTTATACCATGACAAAATAAGGTGAAGGAAAGATAAAACACACATAGGGGTTTATACTGGTCTGATTCCTTAGAATCTACATCCAGATTCCCCTAGCAAACACAACTAGAGAATTTTTCCTATTTCTCAAAAGATTTACAAGATTAACAAAGGATTTAGAAAATCTTAACTCAAAGACACAAGACAAGAAAAATACTTATGCAAGGGTACACACATTTGAAGTAAACACAATCACAAACTCAATGATTTTCAGATAACAAAATACATATTCTAAAAGCAGTAATCAGATTGAATACACATATTCAATCAAATTTTCCTTCATCTTGACAAGTCAGGATCCATTTGTTTAACTCCAATCTTGAAGGTTTTGTATGAACTTCAGTTGTTTCCTTCAATGTGCTCCAAGAAGACTTTCTCTGAATCTTTTCCAGAAATGAATTGTTCAATTTTGTCAAAACGAAATTCCATATTTAATGATCAAATACTTATTCTAAGAATTTTAGTCGACTCTATTATTATCCTAATGGATTAGCTCTCTAATCTATTAGATTATTAACCTAATAGATTAATTTGACAGTTTTTCAGATACCTTTCAAACTTTTATACCATGTTGATTCATAATAGATTATGCAAAAGTTTAAGATTCTAATGAGTTCTAGTTTGGCCTAATTCTAACACATCTTGACTTTTATCCTAATCATACGGAGAAATACTTGTCATGGTCCATTTTCCTATTTTAGAGACATCATAAAAAATGAACAACTCTGCCACACACAGATTTCAATTCTAGTTCAATTCTCTAGGCACAACAATCACCTTTTTTTTTAATTTTTTGGTAAAATCTATTGACAATTCGAATTTACCAACGAATTTGTTTTCATCAATAAATTTTGTCAATAACTCCAATAATTTGTGTAGTAATCGTCACGAAAAGGAAATATCGTTTAATCACATTCATTTCGAGTTCAAGCAAGCATAAAGAAAAGGAAAAAAATCATGTCATCTATGTAAAATAAGTAGTTCTTGATTACTATCATTTGTACATCAAACAAATGTTAACTTTTTAATACAACAACATTGCAATTCCAATAATCGTGTAATGGTTTGTAATAATTGTCTAATATTCTAAACTAAGGTGTTTGCTAAAAAACCAGAAAAAGTATAAATAGAATTTACTAACCTAAGTTGTTTCCTACAAATTTGATTTATGATTCACTTTAAAAAGTCCCTGTTAAAATATGCAATAAGGCTTTAGAACACAAAAAGAGTAAAGAGGTTTTAAAATAGTAAAGAAATTAAATAGAAGGACATGTTGATTCTCTAACTCTTCCATAGTTTAATTCTTTATCGGCTATTCTATGATTATCATTCATTTAATTTATAAACAGAGATTAAATAAGCAAGATAAACATCAATATGTTTAGATTATCTATCATTCCAACATATAAAATTAAGACACTATTTAGACTTCATATGTTCCAATATATACATATAAAATCCTACTATATGCTTTTTGTTAGAAAATGATTAATCAAATAATACTATTAATAATAAAATTATTATAATATAATAATAATTATTATAGTTATAGTAATAGTAATACTAATACATATATATATAAATTAACAAATATTAATCACAGACCCAACAATTATAATTATAATAAGAGATAAAAATAAATGAGAAAATGATAGAGAAAGTCTGGGTTGAGGCACGCATAGCGCTATCCTGAGAGAGAAAATGCTCCTACTGCACAGGATAAAAAAATCATATGTGCTTCTCTCCCAAGATACAACAACCCGTCAGATCAATCGAGTGCAGCGAAGGATCTTCGAACCTTATGAACACCATTGTTTTAAGAAATAGTATAGAGGAGAAAATAAGAACACTTCTGGGAAAACTCTAGTGGTTTTTGTGTTAATGTTGTCTTTGTTGTGTATCTCCCATACATCTAGGTGGTATTTATAAGTAGAAAAGGGAAACACAAGAATAAATTGTAATAAGAAATATAGTTGTTAACCATAAATAACATTAACCCATAAGATTAAAATTTCACGAAAATTTCAATAACAATAAAATTTTTATTTTAATTATTTATTTTTTAAATTATAATAAAATATTTCCAATACTTCCATGTAGAATAAATGTTTTAATTAACTTGATATTAATTAGTTCATCTTAGTTTTTTACTAGTTGAAATGAATGTAAGTGAAAACTTATTTCACTACACTTATTCCAACGTATATAAATGAAGTGCTAATTATATTTCATAAGATTAAATGAATGCTCATGAAGTACTACTTTTCACTTAAATAAAAGGTCAATAGTAAACCGACAAGAAATCTAAATAAATCAATAAGATTAAACAATCCTACAAACAATAATCAGGAATAAAAACAAGAAAAGGAAAATATATTTCATTTTAATAAAAGAAAAGATTAACAAGTTTATTGCACGTCATTTTTTAATTAACTATGAAATTACAAGAATAAAGACTCCCGAAACATGAAGAAAAGTGGTGGTAGATGGATAAGGTGATCACTACTATCTTCTTTTTATAGTAGTTCTGGATGGACTTTGGTTGCTGCAGTAGCCACGTTAAACATCCCAAGTACTCTCTTCAATGTGATCTTGAAATCACACTCAAACCTAATTTTGTTACAAATTTTATGCTTGTTTTTTGAAGATATTCAAGAGCTTAATTAGAGATCAAATTCAATTCATAAGATAAACCAAGTTACTTCCAATTTTATCTCTAAGGTTATCTAATGTAAAAATGTTCCTTGAATCTAGCAGATAATAACAAATTAATCAATACATTTTATCTCATAGAAAATTTAGCTCAGCATTTGGTCTAAATGGATCCTCAAAACCTTAAAACAATATTGCCTTGGATTCTTAATAATCCTTTTTTCAAATATAAGTCTTTTCCACATTGGTATATTTCGTGACATTTTTATTTATATCGTTATTTATTTTAATAGTTGTTACAAAGACAAACTTAACTCTAATATCAATGTTGAGTCTTTCAAGAGAGTACATAACGAAGATCCAATAATAATAAGTTATAATATAAGAGACTACAAAATCATTTACTACTCAAAATTTCAATTAAGAAAATATGTTTATGAGTTGTGTTTCTTATATATTACTCAACTTTTTTATTCTATTTAATTTTGGATTAAAACTCATACTTGAATTCTTAAGATAAATTACAACAAAAACAAATATAATTCTCCATGCAAAATTTTAACTCAAATAGAAAATATTTTAAGTTAACTAATTTGTGAAAATAAGTTATGGGTACGGATGACTAAGTAAATGAACTTGGTAGGGTAGTTGGTATTTCCAACCTTCACCTACTTTGGTACATCTTACCTATTTTGTTTTACCTGGTTTGTCAATTAATGGTCAAAAACCAGAGAGAATGTACTAGATCGTCGATTCACATTTTCAAATTAATATTTAAAATAAAAATTAGTTTAAAAAATTAATTTTTGTATTATATTATTTTAGTGAGACGAGTATATATATTTAAATCAAATACGTATAAATTAAGTTTAATTATTAATTGTAATGAAAAGTAATAATCTTTTTAATTTGTCTAAATGTTAATTAATCAATTGAGGATTAAAAAATATTTAAATAATTAAATGTGTTATATATATATATATATATTGTATATATTAAAATAAAAAAATTAAATAAAAAATAAACTAGCAATCTAACTTGTGAGTTTAGACTAATCAAAATTTCATTTTATCGTATCTCATTTTCTCTAGAATAATAATTGACCATATCAAAATAAATATGACATATTTTTGTCACCCTGAATAAGGATTTTTTTTATGTACTTATTTTATCATTTTAGTTCATAAATTTTTTATTATTTTAATAATATAATATAACATTTGACTATTTTTTATCTCTACTAAGAGACTTTTATTATTAGATTTAGATGATGACATAATAAAGAGAATATTATATTATTAGAAATGAATCGAGTTAAAGGAATAAATAAGTAAATTAACATACAGAAGTTAAAAGGAGTAAATTAGTGAAGAGAAATATATTGAGATAAATAGGATCGAGAAAAATGATTGAAAGAAAGTGTTGTCAAGAGATCGAGAAAATTTTGGTTGAGACAGAAAGACACCGAGAAAAGGACAATCGAGATAGTGACTAAAAATGAATCGAGAAAGAAGTTATTCACAATAATAGCTAAAAAAACAAGAAATAATGGTCATTCCTAGTACAATGTGAGTGGTTTTAAATCGTTACTTCATTTATGTAATTGAACTTTTATCTTACTGTAGTGTAACTATCAGAAAAATGGGGAAATAAGAAAAGGTAGTTTAAATGTAAATTAGTGCAACAAATTATGGATAGAATTTCGAACAAGAAGAAATGATTAATTTAGTGTTGGTTATAACAATTTGGATTACCGCTTTTATTGATTTTCTTTATCCTTTCTTTTTTTATCTTTACATTCCTGCAAAATCTTCATTTGCACTCTTTTTTTCATCTATTATTTTCTCTAATATGATCTTATTTAGGAGAGAGTACAATTGCTTTTGAATTTAAATATTTTAGAGGCACGACAAAAGTAAATCAAAGAAGAACGTAGGATAAAATAGGGCATGGAGGACACCACAATCTAGCAGATTTATCAGTCAAGTGAAAGTTCGCCACAAAGATATTAATCTTTTGTAAGAACATGAGACTTAAGTCAATAACAAAGAGAATCATCTCCTTAATGAAATAAAATTCAATATATAACTAAAAGTATTTAGTTTTTGATACCTATATATATAGACTAATAAGTTTAAGAAAACATATAAATCCAATCCTAAAAGAAAGTTCAAAGCCCAAAACACAGAAATATAACAGAAAACGCAAAAATTAAAGACACAGATTTTCACCTAGTGAGGCCCACTCGTCCAACGAACACAAACTGACTCACCCAACGAGATTCATTTGCCCAACAAATTTAACATTTTGTAAAATTAAAAAAATTATAATTTATTTAATTTCCTAAATTATTCTTCAATTATACTCACAATCTTCTGTTTTTTAAGTTCTCTCTTCCAATAAACATTATAAGCTTCATGGAGATATATTTTAATATTTGACCTTGTCATAAATCATTTGAATTGTAAATGTTCATTCCCAAGTTCTTCTTATATATGTTTTGGAGATAGTTCTCTATCGTTCTTCATTTTATCTTTTTTCATTTATCCATCATTTCATCTCTAAATACAAAAAATACCACAAAAATACATACATCGTTGGAGATAAATATACAAATTCTTAATTAAAATATATGTTAAGAAAGATTTTAATGATTTGAGGACTGTGACTTTAATTCATAATATTAGTGGATTCTCATCAACTTTATTTTAATAATAGATTCATAAATATTAACGCACTTGACTTGAAAATCATAAGTTTGTTAGTCCATCAGAAAAGAATTTATGTCAAATTGATTTGATTTATTGATTAACACTTTGAATTGTATGAAACCAAAATCCTGAAGAAAACACTAATATCATAATGGGTACGTTGTATCATCGTTTAAAAGAGAAGACTTTAGCTATAAGATTAAAATAATAAAATTTTAAGGGACCGAAATAAAAAAATAACACATGTTTAAACCTAACTCATTTATTATTTAAACCAAACTCATTTATGATTTTATGTTATCTTTAACCTCTTTTATGCCACTATTCCACTGTTATGCACATGATCTTTATGTCAATTAAAATTTATTAAAAACCTAAATTACGTCTTACATCTTCAATATCATGACTTTCATAAATTATTTTATGAGTTCTTTTATAAAACTCAACATCTCTTAAAGAGTCAGAGAGATTCTTTATTGAGTTTTTTTATATTATTTATCTGTTGTACTTTTATAATATTTTTAATATTCATAAGAGCACGTAGAAAAAATTCACTAAAAATTTGACTCGGATAGGGATCTAGTAAATATTTTTATTGTTGTCAACTTATAAAAAAAATATTTAATAAATTTATTATATTTTAAGAGGGGAAAAATAATATTATTAATATAGCATGCATACACCTTATTTCATTTATATTTATACTTGTATTAAAATTATATGTAAAAATAATAAAAAGTTAATAAATTTAATTATATATTTTATTTATTTAATTTATATTAAAATAGTACTTTTAAGAAATATAATCTTTTACATTTGAGTGTATTTATAGCAATAATGATATAATTTTTATAATTTTGTTAATAGAGAACACAAGTAAGTATATCGAGAGGTGTTAAATTTCAATATTTTTTATGTTAGATGAAAGCTTGTTAGGACTATAAATGAGTAACATTTAAAAAAAAAAAACTTAATAAACATTTAGAGCGTTAAAGTAGATAGAATGTCATAATTTCTAATATTAGTCATACAAACAAAGGGTATATATTCTCATAAACCACATTAATAAAGAGTGCATGCATCATTATGATAATGAAACACATTACAAAAATTAAGTACACATTAATACTAAAGTTTAAGGGTGATGCAACGACAATGGTGACTATCTATCTTATTAAGAACGATTTTTTTAGAATGTTAAAACACAATATAGATGTTAATACGCCAATGAAGCATTATACGATTGAAGTGAAGAATTGAGTTAGAATTGATTAAATTATAAACAGAATATAATGATTAAATACTCCTAATTTTTTATATATAATGATTAAATTATTCAATTTTTCATATTTTAAAACTTTAATTTTTACTTTTTATAATTTTTAATTTGAGTTTTAGTTAACACTATATTTCAAAATAAAATAAGAAAAATGAGCATCAATCTGTTACATATATAGAGAAAATAGGTATCATTTATTAGAAACACACAAAAATGTAAACAACTGCTCTAAAAGTAAAAAACTTATGAAAATCATTTTATAAAAAACATAAAAGAAATCTTTAAAATTAAAGAAAGTGTGAATTCCATTTATCAATCAAAGGCATGTGAAATTCTTCTTGAAGAAAAACTTAACCATTGAGTTATATTATATCAATAGATAAAAACCACTTCCTCTAAAAATTGCATTATTAGATAGATAGATATACCAGCATTTCTCCTTTCATAAAACTACCATAAATTCAACATAACATAACTCCCATAAAGCATAAAAACAAAGTCACAAAGTAACTGACTTTGGCCAAGGGTCTTACACATCTCATCTCATCATGTCCCTACTTTCTGCTGCTATAGAGTGCACTACTACTAAGTTTTACCTTTCATATGTAAAAGCACTTTTGGTGTATTAGATAAACTCCATAACACTATTAAAGCAGAAGGCTAACAAAAAAGCCTGGAACCAAACTCATGAGCCATTTCTGAGATGATAGTTGGAATGCAGAAGAAGAAGGAGAAGGAGGAGTTTGGCACACATTGTAGCCATACCATGTGTCATTGGGAATGGAGGTGCTGAAAGGGAAAGTAACAGGCTCTGAGTCATAGCCAAAGATTTTCACACTCTCAGGTTTCCAACCTTGCTCTGCACCTGATCTATAAAGATACACAAAGCAAATGGGAGATGCACATGCACCATCTATCTGAAATGTGTCTGAAGAACATTGCTCAAATGTCTTTGAAAGTGGATCATCTAGTCTTGGCACATACACCTGGTAAATCATGTTGCAAGCAAACAAATCACATCAAAAGGTTTCAGGCTGCTGCAGAGCCTTTGTTACTCAGATTTTTTTTCACTTTGAATGTGCAACTTTCAAACATGGGTTTAAAGGTATCTAGCTGTTTATTTCTAGTGTTTTAGTCAAATGCAAAATGTTATTATCACCCACCTAAAGATAAAAAAGAATGATTATTTTTTCATAGTAATTACAAGTAAAGAATTTTAGGATAAAAATCATTAAATTTTCACCTACAAAGCTGGCCTATTTGTTGACAAAATTCATGAACCAAGTTACAACAAAAATATATCTGAATAATTTTTTATTTAGTATAACAAAAACAAAAATTAATCACTTTTTATTAAATATGAGCAAGAATCTAGTACTCTGTTAGTTGGCTCTCAGCAAGGTTGTTTGTTAGCCTTTAAAAACAAAAACAAAAACCTTTTCAGCTGTAGAACAAGGGATAGAAGAGTACTTATTTGCCCAGTTTATTTAGAAAAAGATTTTTTTTTTCTGTCAAACTACAGAAAACCAAAACTGTCCCTACTACAAAACAATAAACAAATCTGGCTCCACCAAAATGAAATGTAGATAAACAATATTTAGAACCATACAGTAACAGTGTGAACTGCTGCAAAATAAGGAATATCCATGACCTTTTATTCTGGAGTTCAACTTCAATTAAGGGTTTGCTATAACTCTTCTAGAAACAACATATTCATCAATATTTCCTTCAAAAATATATCTTAACCCCTTCTTTAAACACATACCACAATGAATAAACAACTAAATCTTGAAAATCGAAAATTATTGAAGGAAAAAGGCAAAACCTGGTTTCCTTTACCATCTCCAAACGCAATACTGATCTTATCCGTTGTGAACTTGGGCGATGAACAACTCGTGCTTATAACCACCAAGTACGAACAGTTTGATGCAGTTTTCATCTATTGAACAGACAAAATAAAAGCATTAATTGGTTTTCACAGACAGCACAATTAAACTCCAAAAATGAAATACAAAAAAAAAGGGTCTTCTTAAAAATCAAGATTAAACTACCTGAATATACCCAACAGAGAAGGATTCAGCTGCATGAAGTTTCCCAGAAACAGCTTCGGACTCTGAAAATGAAAGGCTCACTGCAGAGGCAAAGCATAACAAGAAAAGAACAAACTTGATCATTTTCTTTTTCAGAAACTGAAAACCCCAAAATTTTGTGAAATTCTGCACAAAAATGGTCAAAGTTCAATGTCTGTGTCTCTTTGTTTTGCTTTGGAATCTATGGGTACAATATTTATATGCATCACGGCACCACATAAACGGCAGGGATAAAGGGTCGTTTAACGAAGGAAGGATAAATGCGACTTTTCATCTATTGCGTTTTTCCTTGTCCATGTCATTCCATGTTCCATGTTTTTATTTTTTACTGGTATATCCTTTCCGTGCTTTGCACGAGTTTGAATTTTAAAAGAGATGCATGGACATAGCAGTAAGGTAACACTAAAAACAACACGGGACCACGAAATTCTGAATTAAAATGAAACGTGTCAGTTTAGCTTCTCTTCCATTTTCTTGTTATTTGTTCTTGGTAGTAGTAATAATAATAATAATAAATATCAACAAAAAATTGTATTAAAAAGTGAAAACGTGCTATCTCTTCTTCAGCCTAACAACTAACTAAACTAACACATATTTTGTCTTGAGTTAAGGTGTATAGCATGTATCATACGATATGTATTTATATATTCATATATTTATTTTAAAAGTAATAAGATACAAAATGTAAAAAATGTGATATAAGTATATTGAGAAGTGTATAATAACTTTTAAAAACATAATAAATATATGATTACTTATATTTATATTTGAATCCAAATTAAAATTGTCGTATCAAACTTATTAATATAAATAATTTAAATTGTTGTCATCATATTAAATTAGTATTATTTTATAAAATAGATACTTTATTTATAAGTATCAGTAAAATGTCATGTAAAATATCAGACTCAGCAAGTTTTTTTCAGACAATAAATCTTGAATCTGCATTGCTCTACTACTATAAATACTAAACACAAATCACAAAGGTGCAACAAAACAAACATGGATACAAAAAGCACAACTATAACATCTACTAATAGTCAAAACCTTTTGACACTATTATTTCCCCAAACCATTAGAATTAAGAAAGGAAAACTACATCTGATCTAGTCATGAGTGTGCACTCTCATTCCTTTATAAAGATGTTTTATGTTTTAAATAAAGTTTCACAAACAAACTCTATTAAACTTGAATAGTTAAACTCGCCACACATGACAAACCCATAACCCTCAAGTCATCCTAAGGACGAATTGTTTTGATACCAAAATGTAACATCCCAATTTTAGCAGCTTAAAAACTAAGAAAATAGGATGTTTTAGCCCAGTGTTCAAAACAGGTAATCTAATGTATAAGACATACTAATACGGTCTTATAAACGATATGACTATAAGAATATAACTTTTACACAAAACAACTAAAAACCAAATCTAGCTTTATACACAAATTAACCACTTATTACAGCTTCTCGTTACTCCCACTAAACTAACTCATAGCTCCTCATCCTCCAGAGGTTCCTCTAAACCTGCAACCACCTCTGCTTCCACCAAATAGGTGATCATCGCAAAAGCAAGACAAACAACACAAGACAAAAATATAGAAAAATGGTAAGCTAATGTGCAAAAGGGATATTCATACACACATATATTTAAATTGTGTCAAATACTTACAAACATGTTATAAAACATAACTCTGATCTATAATCACACAAGTAGTTGACACTAGACTCAATGATTTAGATCATGCTATTGATGATTAAAATGATACATGCAAGCGGAAGAGAGCTCACATGCGACAAAAAAAAAGACCAAAAAGAGGACAAAAACTCAACTTACGCAAATGTTGATCGGTCAAACTTGAAGAACTCGTCGAGAGGATCAATCATACAGTCTCGAATCTTCAATCAGATGACCAGAGAGATAAAACTCTAAACTCCTAGAGAGAAGTCAAAAAACTCTAAAAAAGTGATTTCTAGCATGTTTTAAAATAATAAAACTCTTTTATATCAATTTTATTTACACTACAACTTTTTAATAATAAAATAATTGAATCTCGCTACTTTTAAACATGTATCACTTTTACAACATTTTTTAGGATCTTACAATATTCAACTCAACTATTATGGATTCAATATTTAAAAATTGATAAATTACTCTTTTGGTCCTTCTATTTGTCAAGTAATATCAATTTGGTCCTCAAGTATTTTTTGTCTCAATTTGGTCCTCATTTTCTTAAAAATGATTCAATTTAGTCTTTGTCGTTAGTTTGACCAGGCGATGTTAAAGTCAATGCCATGTGTCAATTTTTGATTTTTTTGAATTATTTATTTATTTTTTACATGTGTCACTTCACAGTTGTGTCACATGTCAAAATAATTCAATTTTGTCCCTATATTTGTTTTTATTTTCAATTTAGTTCCAATTTTTATAAAAATGAAGCAATATTGTCCATCCTTAAATTGATACTCAATTTACTTCTTTTTTATAAATCTTATGGTGATATTCTTACTAAAATTAATGTTTTTATTAAATATTTCTAGAAATATTTTAAATTAACTTTAAATTCTATACAAATCATTAAACTTTGGTTTTGTTTTAAACTTTAAATTTAGTTCCTAAATTTATGTGTGACAAGTTATTTGATTTTTAATCTTCACTAAGTTTGTATAATATGATACACTTGATGTCTTTATATATGATGACAAAATTGTTAATTGTTGAAATTAAGTTTGGGGTCTACAAATATTTAATAAAAATGTCAATTTCAGTAAGAATATCATCAAAAGATTTATACAAATACTAAATTGAGTGTCAATTTAAGGAGATACAATATTGTTTCATTTTTACAAAAATTAGAATTAAATTGAAACTAAAATAAATATAAGAACCAAATTGAATCATTTTGACACGTGACATATGTGGAGTGACACGTGTAAAAAATAAAATATTTTTAAAAAAATAAAATAAAAAAATTCAAAAAAACCAAAATTTGACACGTGACGTGGACTTTAACACCGTTTGGTCAAAATTAGCGACAACGACCAAATTGAATCACTTTTAAGAAAATGAGGACCAAATTAAAACAAAAAAAACTTGAGAACCAAACTGATATTACTTCACAAATAGAAGGATAAAAGAATAATTTAGCCTTAAAAATTATATTACAAGTCTGGAAATTGTTTTCCGAAATATAAAGGACAGCTCCAAATAAAAAACAGAAAGGTATGAATGAAATTAAAAAATAAAAACAAAAGAGTGCAGGAAGAAATTGATCAGGTGCAATAAGCAATTGCTATCAAGTAAACCTATATAAAATATTTGGATGGCCCGTTAAGACAAATAGTGCTGTTTGTTCGGGTTCATATTATTTGAAATGTTAAAAAAATTCAAAAATATGAAGATACTGTTTTGAGATATAATCTACAAGGTTGATTTGAACTTTATGAAGATATTGTTTATTATAATTTTTGTTGGAATATTGATAAAAAGTGATCAAAATTACTACTATACATGTGTTATTCATCTTTTAAAATCATGTAGGTATTATATAGTATAATGTATGTGTATCTGAGTGCCAAACGTATATAAATCACATATAATTACAAACCAATATTGAAACATTCAAAATGTACATTTCACATCTTTATTGTTATTTTTTAATGTTAAATAGACTTTTTTTTTATTTTAGTATATTTCATATATTTTATATTTTTAAAATTTTTATATATCTAGCACTTCCAAAATATTTTTTTGAGATTTAGCATTAAGATAATCTTAATTAGTATAACTCATTATGAATAGATATTATTTGCTAAATAATATACATGTCATACTCGGTTCTATTCATCCTATATAGTATTGTTAAATTTTTTTCTTCCAAAACATCAACAAACATGGAAGATTTTCCGACCACATTGATTTTGTTATTTGAAATTGCAACCTAGAAAAATGCATTTCAAATTCATAAGTTTTGTGATGTGAATGTTTTAAATATGATTACAAGTTTGTAATTAATTATTGTTAAAATAATATGGATGTTTTCAAGTTAGGGGGCATTTTTCTTTTCATTCTCAATGTACAAAATTATGCTTGAAAAAATAAAGTCTCTTGTTTAAAATAGAGATTAAATGTGAATGTAATCACGCTAAATCAACTTTTTGTTAGGTTTACGAAAGATACAACATCAATGAAACCTGAGTTCAATTATATAAGATATTGACATCACTCTCAATCCAAAACTTTAAGATGATGAGTTTATGAGCCTTGATCTTTATATGTTGTTCAACTTTTTCATTTTTACTCAATGTAAAACTTAGACTCACGTTTGAATTTCTAATACCTTATTAACTCCTTATATAAATTCTTACACTCAAACAACATAACTATCCCCTAGAAAAAAACACCATTTCGGAAGGGAAGGCCATTTGCCAGATATGGTGGATGACTCGTATTACACCAATAATGGCCATACCATTTAGCATCAGGGAGGGAGAAGTGTATATTGATTATGGGAAACCATGTGTTGTTGTAGCAGATTTTCACTGATTCAGGTTTCCAATCATCCACTGCACCAGATCTATATAGGTACAGATAACAAATATCAGATAAACATGCCCCATTTATCTGAAATACATCTAAAGAACATTGCTCGAATATCCCTGGACCATCTAATCTTGGTTTGTATACCTGCTAAATCACAACATTTGAGTATTTTAAAAAAAAGATACTTAACTAAGTTAAAAAATAACTAAGAAAAAATATTCAATGGTTCTTATAACGATTAAATATGTGTTTGATTCCTTATTTTTCAGTAAAATTTGGAATTAGACCTTTTTTGAAACTTTGATCTAATTTAGTCCCTAACTTTAAAGATGCATAAATTTAGTCATTTTAACTAAATTTTGTTAAGTTTACTCGATGTTTTAATTGTGTTTCATGATATCATTTGAATTGTTTATACCTTTTGAATTGTTTCATAATAATATTTGACTTAACATTAAAATAAAATTGCATTAAACAATATAAACAACTCAAATATAATCTTGAAATACATACGAAATATCAAGTAAATCCAACAAAATTTGATTAAAATGATTAAATCCGCATATTTAAAAAAATAAAGGACTAAATTAGTTCAAAGTTTCGAAATGGACTAATTCTAAAATTTACATATTTAACCCAAACATTTAAAATTAATTGAATGATAAATGCGAAGCAAAACCTCGTTGCCATGAGCATCTCCAAAAGCAATTCCGATCTTCTCCCATGTGAACTTGGGTGATGAACAACTTGTAGATATAATCACAAGGTAAGAACAGTTCTCTGGGGTCTTCGTCTATTCAACACAAAAACTAATCATGAAAAAACAAAATAGAAAAAAAAAGGTGTTGCTCGAAAGATCACACACTTTCGTACCTGAATATAGCCAAAAGAGAAGGAATCAGTATCAGGATTTTGAAGAGAATCAGATTTGGACTCTGAGAATGAAAGGGTTAAAGCAGAGGCAAAGCAGAGGAAAAGAAGAACCTGCTTCATCATTTTCTTCTGCATAAACTTTCACTACTAAAGTCAATATAGAAGTAGTGCTTTAGATAACTACCAGTTTAATTATATGCAACTATGTACCTCAATAAAGGACCACCCTAAGTTATTATAAAATAAACACTACTTGTTTGAATTAGATTATTCATAAGTTTTTTCAAAAAAAAAAATATTTATAAGTTAAAATTAATTCATACATAAATTATAAAAGTTATATCAGATTTTTTATAAACTAATCATAACATGAATTAGTTCCATTTATGAAAAAATGACTCTTTTTTTCACTTTTGAAACACTTTAATGAAAAATAAATAAATTTATATTTTCTGTCAGAGAATTTTTTTTTTAATTATTTTTCTGTTGTGTCTTAAAAATATATTTATAATTAATGACTTTAAAGTTTTAAAATACATTAAAATAATATTTTTTAAGGATAACACAAAAAAAAAAAATCATTAAAAAAATTGGACTCAAAAAATTGTGACATGTATTTCAATCCAAAACAAATTGGTGGTTTGAGTGTAATAACTTTAGCTTTGATAACAAAAGGTGAACAATAATATCAACTAATCAAACTTTCACAGACATAAATTTTTTAAGATACATTTTTTTAAAGCTTTATATACTTCCTTTACGACATGAATTAAAGTGCTAGTGAAAATAATTCATGAAATATTTATAAACTATTTCCTAAAAATATATCAATGAAATATTCATTGATATAAAATATGTTTTCATGATTTTTTTTTGACGGTTTTACATTTATTACTGGGAACAAAAACATGATAATAATTTTATAAATAAATATAACTTTTAATAACGGTTGTTTGAAAGTATCGTTAAAAATAAAAATAAAAATTGAAAAACAGTGATAATTTTACGAAGCAATGTCCATGTCACACCTACTGCCCTATTACCGCGCTTGTTGAATTGTTGATGGACTTGTTGGTCCTTCTTTGCCTCTGCTCGGTGTCGCTCCTATTTGTTTTCAATTAGTATTATCTTTTTTTAAGATGAACATTTAAAACCTAAGACGTAAGATGTACGAATATAATATTTGTATATTTGTATCGATCAAGATAAGTATTTGATAGGTGTAAGCCTTTTTTTCTTTTCCTTTGCTGTCCCAGAGGAGTGGGTCTGGCCCTTCGTAGACCCAAGGGCAGCCCTCTGAAGGGCACCCTACCCTAACACAAGCTCTCCATTCTCCTCATTCCTCAACTTTTCTTTTTTCAGAAACAGCAGTTCCATACCTTGCCCTCTGCTAGGTACTCTGCTAGGGCACACCATCCGCACGTCTCCAAGCTACCAAAACTCCTTTCTTTGTTTCAGGTAAGTGAACTTCGAAGCTCCTGGTTCGTTCATTCCCTTTTCCTCTTCGTTTAAAACGCGTGGTGCGAGTTAGAGTTAAGATTCTTAACTTCAGTTTTGTCCTCTTTTCCAGTTCTAGCCCGCTTCCTTGGTTCAGGAGCTGTTATTTCGTTGATCGCGGGTCTGTTGTCTTGT
>Ga0214545_1000653_pt1 | contig 57732 bp, 35 predicted proteins | sample CNSS4metaG_FD_160064 | JGI IMG/M metagenome (GOLD analysis project Ga0214545, IMG submission 160064) | Root nodule microbial communities from cowpea collected in UCLA plant growth center, Los Angeles, California, USA - CNSS4 | ecosystem: Host-associated > Plants > Roots > Nodule | place: USA... | reverse complement strand
TATATATATATATATATTCTTAAATTGTTTTTTCTTTACATTTTTTTTACATCATCCTACCTTTGTAGTCTTAAAAATATTAATTATTTTTTTTCCTCAACTTCTAAGTTTTTTGGACAATGATACTTTGACTATTAAATTTTGATAACTTCCTCTTACAACATGAAGTGACATCTTCTAGTGGTTTTGAAATATTAAAAATGAAAAAATGGAAAACTATTTCGAAAATCGTAATATTGCAAGATATTCCTAGTATAGTAGATGCTATCACACATACAATCATACTTAATTCGATGGAATTGTTTGATCTTAAAGGGGACCTTCTATAATTTCGCACGTGAGGAGTTATTTCTTGGTTTCGTTCAATAATTAATAACTTGATTATTTTTAGATAATATTAGATAGAAATAACACTTGTAAGGAGTCCTATTAAAACCAAGAAATATAAGTCTGTCATCCACACTAGAATAAATGAAGTTTTTCGAAAAAACCTGCTAGTGGAGGAAGACCTCCTAAGGATAAGAGACATAAGGCTAAAGAGAGAGCCAAATAAGGATCTTTCAGAGAAAGTTATGTAATAAAAAATCATTTTCCAAGTTCTTTTTAATATAACGTATATTTACTTACCTAATAAAAAACGTACAAACAAATACCAATGATTCCACGAGTAAACACATGTTTAAGACTAATTAGTAAACAGCGGAAAAGTAATTTTCTCATATCAATATTTTATCTGTTTATTTTATATAAAAGCTCATAATATTCTTCTTAAAGTATACTTTAAAGTATACTGAGAAGAAGAAAGTAAGAAAAGAGCCACAAACAAATAAGTTTTAGGAATTTATAGTTTGATTGAAATGTAAAGTTAAATTTAAAACATCAATATCATAAGTATAAAAATATGATAAATTTAAACATTTTAAAATGTATTAAATATGATATTACATATTTTATTTTTGACGAAAGATATTTTATATTATTGTATATGAAAAAATTAATGAATAAAAAGTTTGGAAATTCAATAAATAATTGTGAAATTAATGATTTTATTAATATGCATAAAAAATTTTCATTTAAGTAATAATAAGAAGACTGAGATAGTGTATATAAAGAGGGTAATTATGGAATATTAAATTGTAAATGTTTTTATATTCATAGTGTATATAAAAAGTAAAATCTGGATAATTCGAAGTATATATTTATTTAATTGAAACCAGAGTTTTACTTGAGATGATTTATATTTTTAATTATACAGGATTGTAAGATAAAGTTTACTTTAAAATAGACCGATTTAACAGGAGAATAATTATAGGGTGTGATATAAAAGTTGCAGATATTTTGTTCATAAGAAATAAAACAAAAGGAGCACAGATTGATTGAGAAGTATTTATTGGACACATTGAATTGCAGTTTCCGGTCAATCTTAAACAAGCAAGAGACCAACGTAAGGGCAAAAGGACGATTAGTCTGACGTGAATAGATACCGAGATTATCGCATGGCAACAGGATTTTATGTGCTATAAATATGCCAATTCACTGCTATCTTTTTATACCCACTTTTCATACAAAATATCTGTTCTTCTGTCTCTAAAAGAAAATGGCTACTTCAGTTCAAATGAAGCATGTCTTTGCTGTTTGCGCTGTGATGTTGTTGACATGTGCTTATCAAGCCATGTCCCGAACATTGTATGAATCTTCTTCTGCAGAAGCATTCCAGGATTGGACGTCCCAACACGGACGCGAATATGTTGATGATGCAGAGAAGGAAAGACGGTTCAAAATATTTGCAGAGAACTTGGAATACATAGAGAAGTTCAACAACGGTGGGAAGAAGAGTTACAAGTTGGGGCTGAATCCATTTTCTGACTTAACCGAAGAAGAGTTTATCGCTTCACACACAGGACTCAAGCTCAATTCAAGCCAACCACGCTCATCCTCAGCTACATACTTGAGTGTCGATGATAATGTTCCAGAAAGCTTGAACTGGAGAGAGAAAGGAGCCGTCACCCCTGTTAAGGACCAAGGTCGATGTGGTATGTAATCACAACTTCATCTTCTGTTTTATATTATCATTTACATGAAAAAAAAACTGGTTATTATTAATTTTATCTCTTTCACCGGTTAAATTGCAGGAAGCTGTTGGGCGTTTTCAGCCGTGGCCGCTGTAGAAGGCATTTTCCAAATCCAAAAACAGAAGTTGGTGGCGCTCTCAGAGCAACAATTAGTGGACTGTGATAACGATAGCAACGGGTGTGATGGAGGTTTACCGGATCATGCATTCAACTATATCATAGAAAACGGGGGTATCGCTGGCGAAACTGACTACCCATACCAAGGATCTGATGGAACATGCCAGACGACACAACTCGTAGCTCAAATAACTGGATATAAAGACGTGCCTCGTAATAATGAAGAGCAACTACTACAAGCCGTGGCCAAACAACCAGTGTCAGTTGGCGTTGCTGTTAATCAAAACTTTAAGGCATACGAGAGCGATGTATTTGAAGGACCATGTGGCTCTAATCTCAACCACGCAGTTACTGTAATTGGTTATAACACCACCGAAGACGGCAAGAAGTACTGGTTGATCAAGAATTCATGGGGTGAGAGATGGGGAGAGAAAGGTTACATGAAGTTGCTGAGGGAAAGTGGTGAACCTGGAGGTGTTTGTGGCATCGCTATGCAAGCTTCATATCCAGTTATGCAGTAATTTCAAAACAAATTTCCTGAATCCGTTTGTGTCTGCGTGCATGCATGCTGTTCTGTTGTTACGGGAGCAACTAGTATTGTAGTAAGTTTAAGCATCGTTTTTTCTTTGTCTCCATCTACTGTAGTACTCGTCGTTTACCATATTTTCAAAAACTAGCTTTCTCCATGTCTTTTACTTTGTAAAAGTACGAAGTTCTTCGCTTCGTCTATGAATCAATGAATTATACACAATTATTAATGATTATGTCGGAAAATGTTATTACAGATGTTTAGAAAGTCTTAAAAGTATTGAAGTCCAAACCTAAACTCTAAACAAATCTTTCTCCGTAACTCTTATATTTCCAAGTGACATTGTGTTTGTGTGCCTTTAAACGAATAATGCGCTCCGCATGTAAATTAATGTCTTTAAGTTTTTATTTAAAAACTTAAATAAAATGAACGTTCTATTGTATTTTGTGAAGGTGCAAAAAAATTCTAGCAATCTCATTTAAATTATGAATATTATTGCCCAAAATAAGTGAAAATAAATTAAATAATGTCATTTAAATTATGAATATTGTAAGCCTGTATAAGGAAAAACCTAAACTGGTAATAAAGACACTCAGTCTAGATTTATCGGTCACTTATTATATTCAAATTCTTTGCTCAATTTAGTGGTTCCATTTGGGAAAATAATTTCCTTTTATATAAAATATTAAATTTATAACATTTTATAACGCAAGAAGTTTATAAGCAATTTTTCACAACTTTTTCTTTTCTACTTTAAGTCAATGATGTTACGTCACATAATTTTTAAATAGTTTTTTACAAATTTTAGTCTAAGTGATTTTATAAAACTCACAATTTTATAGTTTCTTATTTGTATTTCAATTTGTTACTACTGAAAAGATTAATTTAATCATTGTAATTGGATGTTACTTTAATATTATTCTTTATAAAACATGATAGTAATGTCGAAAAACTATTCTTTTATTTTTAAGATTCAAAATAATATATAGCATAGAGGTCTCCATTTTATTACATTTGTCATGATTATATCAACCTATTTTAATAAAAAAAAATTAATATAAAATTTTTGTCTTAAATTTAAGTATTTTACTGAAACTTTTGTATTTGAGATATTCTTACTTTTTAGCTTATCGGATAGTATTGGGAAATTCTTAATGAAGAATTGATAAGTGATAGATTGAAATTGTTAATTTAAAAGTCACTATTCGTTAGAAGATATACCAATAAATAATGATTTAAATTATGAAAAAAATTAATTAAAGTTCGTAAAAGGTTAAGTTTAATCCAGTTAGTATTACAGTTTTAATGAAGCTCAATTATCCGGCAATCAAGCCACTTACGATTCTGCCAATGCTCGAAGTCTCTCATAATTCAGATTTTTCTAGAATTTGAATTCTTGGCAAGTCTTCGATATTCTATAACATTTCTAAATCTCAGATCTATTTAAGAGGGTATTTACGAAAACACAATTGGATTTGGATGATCGAGTATGTATTTAAACTTTATAATTATTATATTAATAAATGCATAATTTTAAGGTAATTATTAATTTATACTATTGTAAATGGCTTATGTGAGCCTTTGAAAATGAAATAATATATATCGTTGTTAATTAACCTTTGTTTAATTGTTGTTAAAGAATAATAATTGATCATTATTTTAGTTATTATTGTTTAATTGATCATTCCAAGCATTGTATATAGTTGTGTCGAGAGGTTCAAGACCTTATTACTTAGTACCTCCTCCGGGTTCCATGAATTCATTCAATGCTTGGCTTAAACCTTCTCGATTTATGAGGTTATACAATCCATCGATTCTTTAGCTTAAGTGTGATATGATGATTATAAAGGAAAATTTTGTTTCTTTGACAATATGTTATATCAATGTAGTATTCTACACTAGTCCCTCATTTTTTAGTAGAGATAAAAAAAATACCCGTGTCTGTAGATATCTGCGGATAAAATCCGCTATGAGTAGTTAATACCCGCGAGTATTTATTATCCACGGTAGCGGATATTTTAATACCCACTTATAAAAGGGTCGGGTACGAGTATCATACTATCCATGCCCGCGGGTATCCGTTACTCGTAAAACATTAAAATTAAAATTTAATTTATATTTTATTAAGTTAAATTTAATTAAAATTAAAATTAAAATTATATTTTATTAGGTTAAATTTAATTAAATTTAATTATACTTTATTTTATTTTTATAGTTTTATATTAAAAAAATTATAAAAAATATATATTTTTTAAATATTTGCGGGTATACGAGTATCCACGGGTACCTGTGGGTTTTAAAAAAATCTGCGGATATTTTTTAAGCGGGTACCGGACAAGTAAACAGGCAGGTAACAGACGAATTTTTCTTTTTATGAATTGGGTTGCGGGTATGCACTATCCGTACCCGATCCGACCCGTTGCCATCCTTATTCTTGAGTGTAATATAATGAGTTTGAAATGAATTTGTATTTTAGTGTAATAGTAAACGTGGAATATTAGCGGTAAATACCTTGGGTAATTGTTTATTTGTTAGGTAATTGTCTATTTATTTAGTAATTGTCTATTTGTACTATTTAATGGATGCATTAATATAACTTTTAATCTTGATGTAATTGTTGTTTTGGTTACTTATCGGTTTTTGGTATTTATTGTGGTTTAATTGATTATGCAAGTTGTATATGGGTGTACTAAGAGGTTCTTAGCCTTGCCTAGTACCCTCTTGGTTCCATAAATCCGTGTAATGTATTAGAGTCAATCTTAAATTTTCTCGGTTTATAATGTTCAGAGTAAACTAACCTCCTTGTTTAACTGTAATATCATACCATGACTCTTAAAGATTTTTTTTAACCAGAATTTATAGTACATAAATATTTTTGTAGTTGAATTTATATGCTCATTGAATTAATTGTGGTATGATCTAATTTGTTTTTGAACAATGAAACTTTGGTGAGATAGAATTCCATATCTATATGCGCCAATCCAGTAAGAAAGAATGTCTTTATTATACAGCTCATTCTTAATATATAGAAAAAGACCCTGAAGAAAAGTATTATTAAATAAAATCAGCATTATTTTATTTAATTATATATATATATATTGTTAGTATTTACTGAAAGACTTAAACTTGTCTTCAGTTTAAGAATTATTTTTTAGTCCTTAAAATATCTACAGAAATTAATTTTCCAAAAACATATTAAGTTTCGCACGATGAATCATATGTTTCATTTATTCTATGGACTGGAATTAGGTTCGATATGTTTTAATGAACTGAAAACTTAAAATATGGTTTTTTATTTACTTTTTCACTCGTTTAATCAATTTAAATTCTTAATAAAAACAATTATATACTCCATTTTTACGTAAAAAGGATAAGATTTAACAAATAAAGATTTACATTTCCAATAATATGTATTTTATTTTGCATATAATTCATTAATAAAAAGCGATAGATAAACAATAAAATTAACACAACAAATGGAAAATAATTAACAGCAAAACTAGTTTCTACATATTTGTTTTAAAAGATTAAACACGGGTAATCATATTTTTTAGAGGGTTAATCTTTATAAATTTATTTTAGAATAAATAAAAAAGAAAAAAAGTAAAAGTAGATATATAGTGTAAGTTGAACGTGTGAAGCATGGCATGGTTGAGTAGAGTTTTGGTTTTGCTAATTTTTGACATCCTTCATCTTCTCGTTTAGGACGCGTTAACCATTATTCACGTCTCACACTCTGCGCCAATCTTCCTTAATATTCAACTTTCTCCTTTTCTGTTTATTTATCGTTTTTCAAATATATATAAACAAAAGCCGACATGAGAAATTGTTTATAGTATAGTACTTATGGTCAAAACTTAAAAAAGACAAGAAAAATATTAAAAATTAGATTGTTTATCATTTACATTTTTCCACTCTGATTTTTATATTTTTATATAGTCTTTTTTTTTTCATAGACTATCTTTTATAATTTTAGATGATTTATTTTTTATATTTTTCTGTATCATTTAACCTTTGTGCTTTTACGGTATATCTCTTTGTATTTTCTACCTTTACATTTTTTGGAAAGTTAACTTTTAATTCTTAAATCTTCTACTATTTATATTTTTTTATATCATCTAACATTTATATTCTTAAAAGAATTTATTACATTTTTTTTTTCAACTTCTAATTTTTTTTAATATAACATATATTTATTAACGTCATAAATGACAAAAAAAAATCAATGCACGAGTTTAAGACTAATTAATAAATAGAGGAAAAGTAATTTTTTTATATTTTTTCATAAATCAATATTTTATTATTTTATTTTAATATAAAAGATCATAAATTTCTTCTTAAAGTAAATTGATAAAGATAAAGTGTGAGGAAAGAGTCAATAACAAATAAGATATAAGAATTTAGAAATTGAATGAAATTTAAAATTAAAATTTAAAACATGAACATTGTTAGTATTTTGAAGTACGATAACTCTAAATTAGAGATGTTAAAATCAGTTGGCTCAGCATGGATTCGAGTTGGGTTGGGTTGAGAAAAATTTAGTTTGTTTTAAAAGTAGATTGAACTGAACCTACATCACTTAACCTACAAATATTTTTTAAAATTCTTTTTTGTTACAATTATTTACTATTTCTAATTATATACGTTCAAAATTTCATATTTTAAATGTAAGAATATTGTTAAATTATATTTGAAAGTTTGAATGTTTAATTAATTTGTTTGTAGGATTATATTCTTTAATACTTTAATCTTTAACTATTATCTTTATAATCATATTTCGAGAATTAGGTAAACACTTTGATTTCAATATTATAAAAAATAAATTAAGTCAATTCACTCTCATTGTAATACAATAAATATGTAAAGTAAATTGTAAATAAAACATTAGTAAATGAGTCAATCCACTAATCCACCAACTCATGGTGAATCAAACTGAGTTAAAAAGATTTTGACTCACCAAAAAGTGAGCTGGGTTGAGCTATCCCTTCTTTAGCTGAATCCATGGTGAACTAATATATGTGAGCCGATTTAACTCACTTTTAACACCCTTAATTTGAACCTTTAAAAATGTATTAAATATGATATTATATACATATTTTATTTTTGATGAAAAATATTTCATATTATTGTATACGAATAAATTAATGAATAAAAAGTTTGAAAATTAAGGAAATAACTTCGAAATTAATCATTTTATTAATATACAGAAATAAGCTTCATTTAAGTAATAATAAGAAGACTTAGATAGTTTATGTAAAGAGGGTAATTATGGAGTATTAAATTGTAAATGTTTTAAAATTCATAGTATATATAAAAAGAAAAATTTAGATAATTCGAAGTATGTTTTTATTTAATTAAAAACTAGAGTTTTACTTTTAATGATTTATATTTTTAATTATACAGGATTGTAAAATAAAGTTCACTTTAAAATAGACGGATTTAACCGGAGAATAATTATAGGGTGTGATATAAAAGTTGCAGATATTTTGTCCATAAAAAAAACAAAAGGAGCACAGGTTGATTGAGCTGTATTTATTGGACACATTGAATTGCAGTTTCCGGTCAATCTTAAACAAGCAAGATACCAACGTAAGGGCAAAAGGATGATTAGTCTGACGTGAATAGATACCGAGATTATCGCATGGCAACAGGATTTTATGTGCTATAAATATGCCAATTCACTGCTATCTTTCCATACAAAATATCTGTTCTTCTGTCTCTAAAAGAAAATGGCTACTTCAGTTCAAATGAAGCATGTCTTTGCTGTTTGCGCTGTGATGTTGTTGACATGTGCTTATCAAGCCATGTCCCGAACATTGTCTGAATCTTCTGTTGCTGAAGCGTTCCAGCATTGGAAGTCCCAACACGGACGCCAATACGTTGATGATGCAGAGAAAGGGAAACGGTTCAAAATATTTGCAGAGAATTTGGAATACATAGAGAAATTCAACAACGGTGGGAAGAAGAGTTACAAGTTAGGGCTGAATCCATTTTCTGACTTAACCGAAGAAGAGTTTATCGCTTCACACACAGGACTCAAGCTCAATTCAAGCCTACCACGCTCATCCTCAGCTACACACTTGAGTGTCGATGATGATAATATTCCACCAAGCATGGACTGGAGAGAGAGAGGAGCCGTCACCGATGTTAAAGACCAAGGTCAATGTGGTATGTGATCACAACTTCATCTTCTGTTTTATATTATAGCATTACATGAAAAAAACTGGTGATTAATTTTATCTCTTTCACTGGTTAAATTGCAGGAAGCTGTTGGGCGTTTTCAACCGTGGCCGCTGTAGAAGGAATTGTCCAAATAAAAACCAAGAAGTTGATCCCACTCTCAGAGCAACAATTAGTGGACTGTGATAACGATAACAAGGGGTGTGATGGAGGTTTCATGGATAATGCATTCAACTATATAAAAGAAAACGAGGGTATTTCTTCCGAAAGCGATTACCCTTACCAAGGCTTTGCCGGAACATGCCAGTCGGCACAGCCCGCAGTTCAAATAAGTGGATATAAAGACGTACCTGAAAATAGTGAAGAGCAACTTCTATTAGCCGTGGCCCAACAACCCGTGTCAGTTGTTGTTGCTATTAATCAAAACTTTCAGTCCTACGAGAGTGATGTATTTGAAGGACCATGCGGCACTGAGCTCAACCACGCAGTTACTATAATTGGTTATGACACCACCGATGACGGCAAAAAGTACTGGTTGATCAAGAATTCATGGGGTGAGAGTTGGGGAGAGAACGGGTACATGAAGTTGCTCAGGGAAAGTGGTGAACCGGAAGGTGTCTGTGGCGTCGCCATGAAAGCTTCTTACCCAACTTTGGATTTAAATTAAATCTTCCGAAGATCCGTTTGTGTTTGCTGTTATAATAGTATTTTGGTGAGTTCGAACATCTCGTAGATCTTTCTATGTCTGGCTCGAATCTCATGTATCTGTTGTTTACCATTTTTACAAACAAGGTTTATGTCTTCCTATTTTGTATACGTTCCAAATTATTGGTTTCTTCTATCAAACAATGTATTTGAGACATTTATGGATTATGTTGGCATGGATTTGTTATGTTTTTTCTTTATGTTACATGCACAATCCTCAAATATTTTTATTGAAAAAATACAAGTCGCCCCCAAATATTCTTATTGAAAGAAATAGAAATGAAGAAGAGTGAGCGAAAAACCTGAGAATGTAGGATGGTGACAAAGTAATTTGAAAAATATAGAAGAGATTAGAGAATGGTGGAGATGCAGGGGATCGAACCCTGTACCTCTCGCATGCAAAGCGAGCGCTCTACCATTTGAGCTACATCCCCATTCGAAAACTCAGTAAAATAAAATTAAATTCATTAAAATAAACTTTTATAACACAAAATTAGTATTTTCCCGTCCCTCCCTTAAACTAGTATTCACAGAGAGGTGAAGGAAAAAAGAAAATTGGATAATGGCTTCCTTATCGCTTTGCATAGTGGCGAAAGCGCCCACTCCCTTAGCTTCTCTCGTTCTGAATGCCCCAAAGCCATCTTCACTCTCTCTCAACGTTAGCCGCAGCAGTTTCTCCAACGTTCGTTCTCCTCTCCTCCATTGTTCCTTCCTCTCCTCTCCTTCCCATCTCTCTTCCCCTTCCTCCTTTACAGGTACTCCTCGCCTTTATTTCCCATCTCGGTACTTCTTATTTTCCCTTTTCATCTCATTCTTCACTAATTACGCACTGGCTCGTTTTCAAATCGGTCACTCTTGGTGAATTTCCTTCTGCCTTGGTTATCATGGTTTTTTGTAGTTTTATTTAGTGCTGAATTCTTCATTCTCAATGTATGGTATGCCAAGCTTAAACATTTTTTAATAGCTGTTTTAGTTGGAAGAGTGGCAGTTATTGAATCGGAAGCGATTTCTCTTTGTTTTAATAGGGATGTAGGGATTTATGTTGCTAATAGGTTTTTGAAAGGAAAATGCTTGTGGTTGGGTTTAATTTAACTTGAACATGGACACAATTTGGAACGAACGTTACTCTTCTGGGTTTTGAAAGGGATTTCTTTGTGTCAATTTAAGCTATGTAGAAGTTGATATGAAATGGGTTGTAAGTGAAGCGAAGCAAATATATTTATGTAGTACACGAGTACCATTACAAGCTTTTTATCACTGCTTAGAACAATAATACCAGTTTAAAATGCTTGCATTTTTAACCTTTGGGTTTTCGGATTAAATGCAATTGGCAGCTCTGAAGTCTGAATATGAACAGATCCTATGAACTTGACTATACATACTAATATCCCTGAATGGCAATATTAAAAAGCTGGATGAGTGCGGCAATCTTTTTAGTTGTTGTGGTGAAATTCTTTCTTCTTTCTGTAAGGATTTGTGATCTGATTGTAGTAGTACCTAGTTGTAACACACAGGAAACCATGATATCATCAATAATCCAAAATCCTTAAGCCAATACATTTGTGATTTTTTTTTTTGCTTATATATTGCTAACTTACTCGTTTTTACACTGGGAAACTCTCAATCAGACTTGAAGACCAATAATAACATAAGAACAAATGATTCCAGAACTTTTATGGTTTAGTTGGTTAGTTTACTGATATGGAGGTTCAGTTTATTAATCCTCCTGTCTCAAAGGATTTTGGCAGGCTGTGATGGAGAAGAGACTCCAGTGAGCCTAATATGATTCAAAGATTACATCTAGACGTTAGCCGTTATTGTTACGCTTGGGAATATTTTCTCTTAGAATAAGAAACAGATGTCCTTTAGGATTGACTCAAAAATAATTCAAGGTCTTTATAAGGCCTATCCCTGTAACAAGAAAAGAAAGACACAGAGTAAAATTTGAATTTTGTTCTTCTTCCTGGCGCATAACAGCTTGCGTCAGTTAAGAATATCTCAATGGCATCCTTTCATTAATGTTCAACATATTTTGCCATTGAAACTTCATAGTAAATAACTTAGCAAAGAATAAAGATAAACAGTGGACAGAAAAGTAGAGTTGTTAGCATTGTTAGTAATAGGTGACTCGGTTTGAAGTGTTTGACAAGATTTGTTTAATTTGCATATGAGCATAGGAGGAGTTGTTGAAATATAGATTAAGTTGATCTGATGAAGTAAAATTGTGAATGTGAAGGGTTGTCACTTGGATTGGAGTTGACATGTAATGTTGGGCCGAGAAGAGGAAAAAGTGGTGGTTTGGTTGTGAGGGCAGGGAAGGCTGCTCTTTGTCAGACAAAGAGAAACAGATCAAGAAAATCATTGGCACGAACTCATGGTTTCCGCAAACGAATGAGCACACCAGGTGGAAGAGCTATTTTAAGACGACGACGTGCCAAGGGACGGAAAGTTCTTTGCACCAAGACTCACCCAAATAGTGGCAAATAGGGCCCAAAATGGCCTCTCTTCTGTTAGTTTCTTAATGTGTTGATTCCTCCTAACTTGCTCGCATTTCAAGCTTTTCATTGTTTTCCTAACAGTGGTTCTTTGTACCCTTTATGTTTATTTTTTTATGCTATTTATCTGTGTTGTCACCTATAATTCTTGCCATTTTACATCCAGATTTGCTTCAAAGATGAAGATTTTCCGAAAATAAACCAAATTAAAAAATTTAAAGGTCAAATTTCGACTATTCAATAACCGAATTCTAAGCTTTGATAATAAAAGGGTTTAACTTGAAAAATAAAGTGAAGTTCTTTATTTTTGTAATTGGGTTTATTGTGGGAGAAAGATCTCAAGGATGTTATTAGCATAAGCGAAATGAAGATCAGACTTGATGCAATGGCAAACAAGATAGTAATCGGTTTTGCTTGTACATGTTCTTGTACCGGTTAATCATTGATAATTTATCTTTAACTTTTTTAAATCATAAAACTATGGATGTTACGTTATGTAATTGGGGTATATTTCGTGGACAGATATTTCTTCTTTTACTCAACATTTGAAAATGCTTGTTAGATCCGATATTCCATTTGGCTTTAGTGGCGTCACTTGCGCACAATGTCTAACAGCCCTCTACACGTTAATGGCGCACTGGCCAAGATAATTCGTAGTAATCCATATTTATAAAGGATTTGGACTATTCTATAAAAAAATATTCTAAAAACTTATAACAGAAAAAAAAACTATTGAATGAAAAAGTTGAAAGCATATTAAATCGTTATCAAATTACATTCACAACAAGTTCCTAAAACAGCAACTATTTTTAATCCTGGAAAAAGTTACATATATCATACATTTTCCCTTAGTCTCACTCACTGTTATTCTACAGGAAGATTCACAATCAAATGATGATAATTTCAGTGACTATTTTTTAATGATTACCGTTTGGTATCAATTAAGCCATTAACTTGCGACTTCATGTACCTGTCTGTTAAGTCAGCCAGAGATCTAATCAGTGAACTCGGGTCATAAATTATACCCACTTTAGGATCTCGTATGGAGTCAACAACTATCTGCAAATTTGAGAAATAATAGGATGGTCACTAAGTAACTTACATCATAAAATTACCACGGATCCTGTACCATAAGAAGAATTCATTTCCATGAAGTGTTAAATCACTAATTTGTAACAATATCAAAGTCTGACTTTAGAGCAACTGCTTTTGATAAGTAGTAAATTAAGGTTAATTCTTAGACCAAGTGCCAGATCCATGCATGAACTTGTCCACAGAAAATTTCAAACAAAGAATCTTGGAATATATCTTCATCGTGCATAGAAGAGATTCTATCCACCTAATAACACAGAATGAACAGATTAAAAAGACATACCACGTCAAATATTCCTTGGGCAGCCAAACTGTCGATATCAACTGGAATTTCACCATTTCTCGGCACCAAAAGGGTATTTATATAGTGATTTGGCTGGCATCAAACATTAACAGCGCATAAATTACCTATATTACATCATTCATTGTGTACAGTGCTTTTTGGTTTTCATTTTATATGATAATTGTATCTAAAGTTGATGAAACATTTTACATACCGAGCATTCCATGATGTATCAAATGAAAATATTTAGAAAACACTAAAAGATAAGGTAGCATATTTTTCTGGGGATTACGTCAAATATGTGAAAAGAATGGAGAAGGCAAGGGACAGATGTTAACAGTTAATTAATGAAATAGTAAAAGAACCACAGCTAAGCATCCCTAAATTCTACATATTTTTATGAGGTTTCTTGGAAAAGCCAGTAGTAAAAAAAAGATTACCACTTCACTTCATACAACTACAGCTGATGAGGAAATGAATATAACTGTCTTTGAAAAAATGTAATTCTTAATTAGCCATGGCACTAAGGAAATAAGTAATTCGTAGAGTTATATCAAAAAAAAACAAAAAATATATTTATTATAGAATGAGCATTCACGGGATATTTTCAGCTGAAAAGAGAGGGACAGTAAAATTTATCCAAGAGATCGATCAATCATTTATTTTAACAGTGTACCTCTTTATCAGAATTATGCAAAGTATAATAACATCTCGCTAAGAGAGTCGCGTGAATCAAATGTTTTATTTTGAAAAAAAGAAAAGAATATAGAGAATTGAGAGGAATTTTCACTCACAAGATTCTGTAAGCGATTGCTAGGTTCTCCATATGTTCGATTTAGAGCATCCGTAATGGCAGTTACAAAACAAGAAGCTGAGAATCCATTAGTTTCCCGGTCCCAAGTACCATTTAACATAAGTACCTACCATTTTTCTGAATCAAATTAATAAGCTGAAAAGGTATAGTTTTGAATGTTACCATTTCACAATCCAAAAAGACACCCCTAAAAGAATTGATTCAACAGTCTGAATCTCATGTAAGAGCTATCAGCAAATTATGCAAGAAAGAATTAATTTCCACCTAATAACAGCAAGCTTTGTGTATCTAGAAACATGCTTACATATTTAAAAATAAAGGCATGCAACTTGTTGATGGAAGCACTCTAATGCCACTACAATGGGACCAGAAAGCAAGGAATCATGGAAGCAGAGATGTGTGCCCATAGTAAAATATCAGCAGCTTATGGTCCATTTTGTCTCGTGCAGCAGTAAACCTAAGTTAGACCACTATATAACTTTATTTTTTTCACGAAAAAAAGCAATCTTGTTTCTCTATTATAACAGGGTAGAAGGTATATTACACTTTCTGCGGATAACCAAAGCAAAAAGTAACATTAAAAAAAATAAAATACCTTGAGGCAGGACCTTGAAGAAATAATCTCCCCAATTCCCAGTAACACCTAGCAAAATTTTCCGTAAACTTCTAATGAGAGACTCATCGTTATAAGTAATGAAGCTAGAAGTTTGTTCCAACTAATTACATATTAATCAAGTAATCAATAAATACTTAAAGAGTTGAACAATCATGTTTTCCAAAATTTAGACACAATATGGACAAAGTAGAGGGCCTCGCCTAGCATATGAACCTCAACTGCTAAAATGAATATCAGAGTTGTCAAATATATGTAATCATCAATAATAAGAATCTTTACCAGTGAGGGGCAGATTGAAGTAAAAAGAGACCCCATGCCATACACAATGCAGTTCACATTATTTAACCACTCTAACACAGCCGCATTAACTGAGGGAAAGACCTATTCACAGAGAAAAAGCAGTTCCAAATTATAATTTTTTTATAAATTTGGACCTAAACTCCAAATCCTTTAGATTTCGTACAGTGAGATAAGCAAATTTAAAAGGTACCGATTATTGTTATTTTCATAATGGAAGCAGACAAATAAAAACTGTACCCACCTTCAAAATACACGTTGCTTATTTAGCTCCATGTTATAAGTGTTCCCCCTTCCCCAGTTTAAGTTTGAACCTCAAGTAGACTAAAAGTTGAAACCTTGTTATAGATAGATAATAACTCTAGTTCGGACCAAATAAGTTAGACCATGTATGTAAGTATTATTCCATGAAAAATGGCTCTCCTCTACGTAAGGTTCTCTAATTGGCATTAAATCAGAATGAAAGTTATTAGTTTATCCGTATTTGTTATTTTTTTTTTACCATTTCTTTTCTGTCAACAGAGCATGTCTTTACTCTTTACCTCCATCTCATTTGACTTCTTCATTCTTTTACATTAACAAATGAAAAATCAAATTTAATCTAATATTATGTTACACTTCAATAAAAGACAGAATACAAATCCATGCTAATTATGGGATAACTTTCCCTGGTTTCTTTATAAAATATTTTCATTTACAATAAATATATTTAAATAAATTCCCCCTCTGTTTGCATCTTCCGTATAATGCATCGCTTCTCACTATTGTTGATGGAAACGCATAATAAGATGTAATACATACAGCAAAGATCCTTCAACAACATGTGAAATAAGTGGGTCAAATAAGACAGTACTTACCTCATGCAGCAAATTTTTTCCCTCACTTGACATGTAGAACACTCGTTTTATTCTTGAAGGAAGTGCTGGAGTCGAAAAACTTCCCTACCCATGAAAATATAAAATGTTAACACGAGAAATAAAATATTAATAAGAAACCTATTCACCATGAGGGCACTTTTATGTGAGAATAAGAAAAGCAAAATTGGACAATTAGATGATATTGTGAATTGTTAATTTAAAACGCAAGCCATGTAATATGAGATTTTAAAAAGTCATGTAACTTTTGTAAGTGATCATATAGCTTTTAATCTTAATCATCCATGTACAAATTAGAAAGCCTATATTTACTTAGCTCAGTCATTAAAGAAACGGGTCTCTTCCTCTCTCACTCTATACAGAGAGAGAGAGAGACTAAAAACCAGCAGCACTTTGTAAAATCTCAATCATTTGCATAGACGTCCACTGGATGGGCATTCCAATCACCGCTATTATGTAATTACTAATTACAAAATGTGAAAGGGGAAATAAAATCTATATTTCACTTTAAAATTATAATCCAACTTTACATTGGAAGGTAAAATTCCCTCACCAAAATTTATAAAAAAAACAAGCAAAAGCAAAGGAATAAACTAATCATTCTATATTTCAACTTAAAATCAATATCCACCAATAATTTGGAAGGAATAATTCCCCCCTCACCAAAACTTATACAAGAAATAGAAAAATAAATGGAATAAAATAATTCTAAAATCTATCTTTTCTATATTTGTCCAAGAGCTCCAGCCCATGTCAAACTTAATTGGCTCCTGTTCTGGCTAAATATTTCAAAATTCCAACCCAACATCAACGCCACAGTAGCATACAGCCATGCCACAGCAGCATACAGCCATGGACATTACTAACCTAAAAATACTATTACTAGATACCATGATTGTTGGATCCCTTGAAGAACAAGTGTTCATTCCTTTCAATAAGAGACTACTATACAAAATTCATCTCAGACAAGTTCCTTTCACATCGATGTAAGAAATATAAACAAATTATCATTGGAGTAGACATAATGTAACAACAAATACACCAGCATACCTTCTTAATAAGCTCAATTGTTCCTCTGGTTGGATGAGAAATTTCATTTTGTCCCCGTATAATAGTTCCATCCTATGGGTATATTAGAGAATAAAATAAGATAGTGCAATAATAATGAAATAGCAGGTCAATAATTTTTGTGAATTCCTATATGAAGTTCGTTTACAGGGAAAAAAAAAATTCTCTCAGAATTACTATGATAAACCTCTGAGAAATCATAATTATACAGTTAAATAGATTCACAGCATACCCACAATTCACACCCTAACGTAAGTCTGTCATTGGTTGAAATCACAGGTAGAACCAGGCTTTCAGGGGGAATATCTGAAACCCGTGAAAACAAAAATATTGCAGCATCCAAGGACTGAAAAAATATGCGTGCTCCTGCAAAAAAGAAATTTCCAATGCTGCATAGTTTATAAAAATCAGTCACAATGTTTTAATGGTACACCCAAAATTTCAACCAGCAGAAGAGGTATGTTGTTGTGTAATTTGGACATATGAAGTATTTATTTCAACTAGAGAGGATGACCAAGTATCATTCAATGTGGATGCTTTATATAAGCTATTAAATGATCTCCAACAGGTTGGAACAATCCATTCTACGGGTCTTGGCAACGATTGCCAAATCCTTTATAAATGGTGTGTAGTTATTGTCTACAATACTGGTAAAGTAAAGTAAGGTAGTTGTTCTACAATACTGGTCTTGGCAAATAAAATTAAAACCAAAGTACAACAGAAGTTGCATACACAAAAGATTACAATTACAAAAACAAAAATATAAGATCTGCAAGAAGAAGTTATTCATCAATCTTGGGAGAAAGAATCATGAGAGCAGTTAAACCCATTCCATCTCTCATTTATTACCATTTCTATGTTTTCTGAAAAAGAAGTTATTTTCTTCAATGCTGGAAGATGCTAATTAAGTTTTCATGTAATACTTATAGAAGAGAACTACGCTCTTCAAAATCCCGCAAGGATGCAATCTTTCTAACTAAAATTAAATCAGTGTCACACGCACAACAACAACAACAACAAAAAGAGAACAATAAGGTGGAGAAAGAAAGAAGTGGTAGTACTACCAGTTATACTGTCTCTTTTAACTAATTTCAGGAAAACATGGTTTGAGCATTATACATGTAACTGACATGACATATTTGAATTATGAAACCAATCATGAAGCGTGCTAGCTATGCATATCTCTAATAGATTTGCATTACAATAAACCTATAATTTTTCTGAACCATTTACTGATGTCTGGGTGGACCTTGGGAGGCGAAAACCACACCAATAAAGCTAGCTGCTGTAACTGGAGAGCCCTAGGCCTTATAGACCCCACACCAGAATCTCATACTCCCAACGTTGGACTCTAGTCCCAAACTTGCAATTGGATCCTAACATATTCCCAACTCAACCCACGGGCAAGTGCCGCATTCCATAATCTAAAACTTTAAGTTTATCCTCCCAGTAAAGAAAGGAGAAAGAAACATCGTATGACAAATATAATCAATAGAAACAAGGTATTTTTAGGGTGAGAAAACACTGGCAAAAAGGAAAATCACAACAACAATGTTACTGAATAAGAAACAAAAGACCTGCCGTTGCTGAAACAAAATGACTCTTCTGCCCGGCGGAGAATCTATAAAAAGACCAAAAGAAATGTCCAAATTTAATGCCAAAACCAAAAATGCTAAAAGATTAAAAAAGCTTGATCTAAAGCAACTAATAAAATATCATAATGAATAATGGTTATTACGATCATCATATTAGTATAATTTAACTAAAAATTGGAAAATAAAATGTTATTTAACAATATAATTACACAAAAACATTCCATGGCTATTTTATACCTACGTATACCTCCTTCAGTTTATATGACAACAAAATGTTGTGTACCCATTCTATTTATATAGACTCCTTCCTGATTCATTTCTAGTGTTATATGAATGGAGGAAGATTATTGTAAGGTCAAAAACGTAAAGGACATCGGGTGTATTTATGTAAAACCTGGAAGGAAATGGATGTAATTTACCCCCCAAAAACGTATAATTGGCACAATCGCAGTTAAATGCTACACCTCAAGAGGCATAATCTAAAAAACAAATTATTAAAATATAAATAAAAAACAAGCATTTAAAAAGTCATATAAAAAATATGTGCAAAAAAGAAAAGACCCTTTAGGTGGCAACCGAGAAATACTAAAAAAATAGCCCCAGTTTGTTTTTCCAAATCACCTGATTCTGGAAATAAACCAGAAAAGCTCGAATAGTCTCCCTGTAGGGTTTTGACACATCTTTCCATAAAACATGATCACCTTCCACGATAGAGTACCTATACAAGTCATCGGGGTTGAAGTTAAACTTTTAAAAAAAAAAAAAAATTATGCAAACATAATATAATACAGGACATTTAAAAAAATAAGATCATCGAGTTCCAAACAATGGAATATATGGATACTTATTGTTATTATTACACTCACTTTCTTCTGACCATGATCCCATCTCCTTTTCACCTCATTTTTTCTTTTCGTCTATCTTCAATTCAAATCGCATCATTTATCATATATTTTCCACTGTCTCTCACTTTTTCTTTCCTTCCCCCCTTCCTAAACCTATCCACCAAAAAATTCGGGTGGAGGGCATTCCACATTTTCCTGAATATAAAAGAAAACAAGGGTCAAAGAGTACAAAAGAATGTCAACATTTCAAAAACAGTGGAGAGGCCATGACTCTCAACCTCCCACATTAGGTATCCATTAAATCAACACCCCTAAATGATACAACCTATCAATTAGCATATACCCATTAAGCCCAGCCCAACATGTTAACCCTTAAAGCAAGTAACATGGAAAGCGGGGACCAAGTCAAACTATCCATAGTTCAACCATAAGTATCAGGCATTGGGAAGGAAACACAAAGTAAGAATGTGGTACCAACCATTCTGATTTAGCTTGAAGTGGATCCAGTGGTAGACGATGCCCAAGCAAATTCCGAACCGCGAGAGCCTCAACGGTACTTTGATCGGACAACCTCAGACACCTGGAACGTATGTCTCCAACAGCAGGACCACCTGCAACGCAAGCACACGCACCCACCCAATCAACCAAATCCTTAATTCCTCGCCCCCAGAATTTGATTCCGCGACAATGCAAAATATAGCCAAAAATAGAAACACTGGTAATTATAATCTATAAATATTAATTAACAAAACGCCGTACCAAGAACACGAACAATCTCCGCAGTACTTCCACCATCGTCGGAAACAGGAAGAACGTGCGCAACGCGGTCTGTGAAATTCTTGAGCTCTTCGATGACGCCGTTGAAGGCGGTGCCTCCGGAGAAGACCAGCAAGGCAGGCTGAGGCTGAGAAGGGTTAGGGTTGGAGTAACATCGGCGGTGATGGTGGAAGCGATGGTGTGATGGAGAGGCAGCCATTGAAGAGGAAGAAGAAAATGACGATGAGAGGATTCTTGCAGAGATTGGGAAGGAGAGGGGAAGAGTATTACAGAAGGTGGGACCCAACCATGTGTCCATGCTCGCAAAACTTGTGTACGCTAAATTACTTTTCTTTTGGGACTCTGTCCAAAATCCTACGACTACTCCACTGTGTCGCACACCTAGGCTTGAAATTTTATATGGATGTCTATCCTCCGAATTTATATTTTAGTATTAAATTTTTATATACTTTTAAATTTTTATTTTTTTATATGATATCATTTTGTTAAAATTTAATAGTAAATTAAATTGTCGGATACAAAACTTAAAATATTAAATTCTAATTTTATGAAGCGGTTAAGATCGAATCCTAATCCGATCTAATTAGAGATGACATATAAATCTGTTTTGATGAGTATTGTCCGAATTCGTCCTCATTTTGACGGGAAATCTCGTATTGACTGGGTATGGGTATGGGTACGAGAAATGAGGAATCCCCGACTTTTTCAATTAGATATGGGAATGAGTATGGGGATGTACATATCCCCGTCATAATACATGTCCCCGCCATATCTCTATCTCCATTTAAATTATTAAAATATTCACAATTAAATAAATATTATATATATATATATATATATATATATATATATATATATATATATATATACTTTCATTTTTTTATTTCTTCTAATTATTTGGTTTGTCATGAAACTTATTCTCATTTCCAATATATTTTTCATCTTATCATAACCTTTATGTAATTATGTTAAAATGATGTATGTCAATTAAAAAATTTTATGTCTCACATTTGAATATTTCTATTACTTTTTAATATTTTTATTTATTATATATTTTCTTTTCACATAAGAATGTTTAGTACTTTCAATTTAAGTGTTTAATAACATAAACCTTTCATTTATTAGGTAATATAAAAACAAGTATTTACTTAATATTATTCATTTGAAGAACTCTTTTGTTTCGCTAAAATAATTTTCGTTATTTTTCAACTATTGAGTATATATGTTGATATTTGAAAAGTTCTTTTAGATTTCTAAGGTATTTTTCATCTTATCACATTCTTAATTATACATTTATTTTTATTTTTCTTTGTACGATTTATTTCAATAGTCTCTCAAATTGTTTCTAAGACATACATTTGTTAATTTTTTTATATTTTTATTTGTTGTTTATTTTCATCATGTAAAATACTATTTCGATATATTTTATCTAATTATTTTTATTTTCTAATTTATTATCAATCATACTGTAAATTTTTCACTATAATTATATAAATAACTTTTATTTACTACAATATATAAATTTAATGTAATTACCATCCAACATATATTGGAGTTCAAAAGATACAAGATCTATATCAAAATTTTATTATTATGTTTATTATTTATTCTTTGCGTCATCTTGATAAAATTATGTATTATAACTTTTATTAGTGTATAAAAAAGAGATTCATTAAATTTTAAAAAATTGAAATAAACAAACATTTAAAATATATTTTAAGTTGAATATTTGTTTTCCTTTTATATTTGTTTTAAAATATTTTTAAAGTTTATCAACTAGGTTTCATTAATGTTTGCAGATTTAATAAATGTTTTGGTTCTCATGAAATTGTATTTGGTATTCTAATATAAAAGGTAAACAATTATAATTTATTTCAAAGTATTTGATATCGAAGAAACAATCATCCTTCTAATATTGAATATTTGATAAGATTATGTTTCTTAAACCATAATTTTTTATTATTTTATAAAAAAATAATTAAAATTAATATTGAAGTAGTAAGAAAACGGATATGGGTATGGGTACGAGATTATACCCGTTATCCGGTGGGATGAGGATGAGACAAAAGTTCGATACCCGTTGGATTTGGGTATGAGGATGAAGATAAATTTTTTCTATGAAAATAAATATGAGACAGTGAAACTCTTCCCCGTCCCGTTGTCATTCCTAGATCCAATCCTCCGGATATTAACTCCTTGTGGCACCTTCACATGAGACTATCCGCTGCCTTTTATTTTCATTTTTATTTATTAAATTACTTAGTTCATACAAGTATACAGATTTTAAATTTTAAACTTCTGTACCTATAAATCTTCTACATTTACTCGATAACAATAGTCTTCCCTTCTAATATTAAATTAATATTAAATGTATACATTTTTTAAGACTAATATTATTATCCGGATGTATACGTGGAGAAATATGATTTAACAGGAACTAAGTTTTGGAAAGAATAACAGAATTGTGGTCACTCTATGGTTATTCAATATATAGTAAAATTTGTTTAAAACTTGAATAGAGTTATCTATTACATATTCTTGTAAGATTGAATATTATCTTATCTTTATTGTTGAAATTGTTTACTTTTTATCACTCACGTCATATAAAAATCGAAATTTAAAAGGGTTTAAGTATTTTTCTCTCCGTCCATCATTTCACCACATTTTAAAGATAAAACTATGTAAGAATGAATGTACGCTCATTGTTTGAAATCAACCGATATCAGAATCATCCTTCCTTTAAACCCTACATTGGGTCGTGCTCTTTTTCACCACAGTATTTAAAAATCCTCGGTCAAAAGGTACTTTTGACCGAGCACTCTACGTCCTCGATCGAGGTTCAAGTGTTTGGTTGCATCATTGCCAAAGGTATTTACAATATGTTTTATTTGTTATTGTGGAAATTATACTCATATATTCATAAATTAAACCAAGATTTTGCCGAAAGTAAATCATTACATCAAAATGGTGTTTCATTGCCAATATGTGTATTAGAAAATACTGAAGTGATTACGGAAAGCACTAGTACTTTTGATTGGTGAGAATGGCCTCGGCGTTGAAGCGAAATTTAATATATTAGTTTGAATTTCCAATATTCAACGATTTCCTGTCACTGGAAACTTTTCATTTATATCTGTCAACATATACAAATGTTGTTTTGTAACACGAAATGTCAAGGTAACATTTTCACGTTCCGTAGTTTTTCACGTTTTTGTCCCATAAGGTGATGCCGTCAATGGCTGGTGCCAAACAACAGAACATTTGAGGAAAACCTAAACTGCTAAAGCTGTGTCAACTTCGAATTTTGATGGGAAAGAAAGTGTAAAAAGAATGAGCCTTAGTAAGGCAAACTCTTGGAACTTGTGCTGATGATCAAAGACTTCAATTTAGAAGACTCCCCTGCAGCGTTTGCCCTATGAGTTATTATTTCCATATTCCTGTGCAGACTCTGTTTCACCAAACTCTTCATCATTTTCTTCCCTTCTTTTGCTTCTCTTTGATTTACAGGTGACCCCATCGCAAATCTTGGTGTTTGTGGACCAGAATGTGGCCCCATCTTAGTCTGCCTTTCATCCTTAAACCATTGCAATAGTTTCATTGCTCTCTTTTGAGCCAAAGTGCTGCCCAATAAAACCACTTCAAGAAGCACAGGAACAATCCCTGCCTCTGCCATCTTCTTTCTTTGCAACGAACTTTGATGTGCTAGAATCATTAAAATATACACGGATAACTCTTGGCATTTAGGCTTATCTTCCCATGACAAAATATCAATGAAGGTTTCTGGGACCATTGTGCTGTTCTCTATTGCTTTTTTCCCCATCAAAGTCACTGACAAGTTCCCTAGAGTGGCAAGTGCTTTCTCTGAAATTTCTTTTAACGAGGACGCTTCCAAGAGGATAGGGACCACCCCGCTTGAAACCATAGGTGATGCATTCTCTAAAACAGTTGATAGATTATACAAAGCACTCAAACACGATTGTTTGGTGTCAAAACATGTGTCTGTCTCAAAAATGTGTCTAAGTAATGGGAGAAAGTCTAACGAAGCAAGAGGGAACTGAGTGTTTGCAAGAGATGACAGAGACAAAAGCAACTCTGCCAATTTACTTCTTGTTGATTCATCTACAAGGTCAATTGTCTTTGGCAGCTTGCACAATATTCCTGCCTCAACTATCAAAGCCTTGTTCCTGAAGGAAGAAAAACATTTTTCAACTCAGTCAAAGTTAGGTCAGAAACAGATACTACTACCCTACATTTGATAATTGAGTATTAAAGAATAAGAAGGCCAAACCAACTAAATTAAAAACATTATTTATAGCATAGTGAAGTCAATGAGAATCTTGAGTTAATATTTGGGTTGGAAAATGATGTTCAAACAAAGAACATAAAATTGCCTTAAAGATTATAAAGGAATCTGATCAACCACCCTATATTTTATGATAATCTGTAATTTATGAATTTTAGGACAAAAATGTCGCTTCATTATGAACTTTGTCCCCTCTAGCTTATCTAACATCCCAGCAACTCAGTTGATATTTCAGGTTGACTAATTTCTTTCTCATATTAAGTATAGTTAGTTTGTTAACTTTCATCTTCTACAACCTGGTGGAGGATAAATGTAACTCTAAATGGCTACACCCACCCACATGCACATGGTGTCTTTGCCTTTGTTGAAATTATATATTTATCTTTTTAACCCAATGGATATGTACAGAATAATTTGGTTGTGGTTACTGTGGAGTCATGAACCAAACCTTCCAAGACCAATTGCCACTATGTGTACATCAATCTTGTCTTCACCACCAAAAGTCAAAATGAGCGGTTCACAATAACTCCACTCTCACCAGTTTCTTTATAAAATATGATTGCATATTTGTCCATATCAAACAATATGGCAAAAGAGAAGACAACAAAGAGATAAACAATTTTAGTTCTAAGTCCTGCACCTTGACTTCTAGTTAGTGGACCTTAACCAATGCTACAAACCCTGCGTCCTAATTTCTTTATCATTCCTTCTCGCAAAATTTAACTGTTTAACATTTTAGTCATTCATTTTATCTTACTTGTCATTGGATTGACATGTATATACTCAGAGTATATGAATATCTATTTCAGCTACACCCAACAATTTAGACTCTTCGAATTAATCTCATGTAAATTCAATTCAACCAATAAAATCTAAAAAACTTACCAATCAATCACATAGTTTCAGAGTTGAATCAAACACAGAGTTCCACATCAATCTGAATTACACAGATTTTATATTATTGAATTGTTTATTTCTAATCCTTTTGAAATCAAACAAGAAAGTACGACTCTCGAACATTTTTAAACATATTGGTTCATGTGATAATCATTCATAAAAAGAAAGAACATATATGGTGGCAAAACTTACGTGTAAGTTCCATCAGCCAGGTGGACCAACGCCGTCAACGCGGCTCGCCGGCGGCTAGCCACCGGCGACGCCGCCATAGATACCAACACCGGCACCACCCCAAGTTCTGTTATCAACTTTCTGACGTTAACATCTTCCTTGGCTAACTTTTCAATCTCTTTTGCCGCCACTTCCTTCTCTTCCCAGCTTCCAAAGTGAAGCATCTTCACGGTTCTCTGCAACATGATCGCAGAGACTTCTTCTTCCTCCTCCTCTTCAGTCTTCTGCATAACCTGTTCTGTTCCAATATTTTCAGCCTTCTTGTTGTGTTCACCTCTGCTCTTAGCCGCGTCAAAGCGATCGGAGGGATCAAAACGCTTTCTGGTTGCTTTGGATTGGAGAAACCGTCTGATGCGAGCAAAGAACTGAAGCTTTATGTTAGACAACACCCAAATAGAAGAAGATGATGAAGGAGTTGACATGTTTAAGAGGAAGGAGAAAACAAATCAAGATACTGAAGTTTGAAAAAGTGCGCGTATGGGGTTTGGTTCTTATACAACTTAGTTTCTGTTTCTGACTTTGAGACAGAGAGAGAAAAGGAATCTATGAGAGTATTAGAAGAGCTCCACGAACTTAAAAATAAAGGGGAAGCACAGAGCACATGCAGAAAACAGTGCTGTCCCATTTAATGTAATGGTGGATTATGTTATTATGAAACAAGATCTCAAATTATGCATTTATTAAGTAATAGAATTTATGCATCATTTCTTTCATGAAAAAGATTTCCGTACCCGAACTTCACTAGAGACAAGTTGCTAAGTTTATGATTTACGCAGTTGTGACTGTATTCGTGCTAAAATAATACTAACATAAGTGGTTGATAATTTAATTAATTGTAGTTAAATCTGCACAGTTAAAAGTCCATTGTCTATACATTTTGCAGATAAAGAAGTATTTGGTACAATATCACTAACACCAAAGTTGGGTCTTTCTTCAGCAGCGTTTCACAATCTCAACCTAATTAGTGTACAAAGTAGTGGAGATGGCATGTTATATGTTAGTCAAATTCAATTTTGGGGAGCTTGTTGGGTGGAACAATATGGGAACTCTTTGTTCACTGGTCCCAAGTAGCTAGGGTGCATAATATGACTTGGCATTTTATTCATTAAAAAAGACAACAAGTAACTAAATTTAGACTTTGGTTTTTGATGTAAGCCCACGTCCATTGCATGTGAGAATCAGGGAGACCCAGCCTATCTGTTCCTTCATGGAACCATAAAATTTGGGTGCAGTGCACACGCGACAACATTAATGTCACTTAATATATCTCGTCGTGATCCTTCATTGGCTGCACAATCTGATCTGGATCGGTGGCTGTGATATTCTCACATGCATGGATATTAATCATCCCGAGTTTCCCTTCCATGAAGGGTGGAGGAAGAAGAGCAGTGTCATTCATTAATTTTGTGGATTCCTTTCTCAATTATACGATTCTCAAAATGCAATTAACTTGAATAAAACCCCTCATTTTTTATTATTAAAATTCATTTAAAACCATATGCAGTTCATAGATGTATCATAGAGATTTGAGCTGAAAGAATATGTACCTATGCTGGTGGAATTCTCCGAGAAATAGCCAGGTAATCATTCATTAAAGAGCATCTTCATTGACAAGTTCAAAAAATAAAAGAGAAAATACTATTCTTTTAGTTTGATGTCGGCATTAAGGTATTTGAGTGATATACATATAAACTATAGTTTATGTCATATACTTTGTTGTACCATTAGCCTGCAATTAAGTCATCACCAATTTAGACCCACGAAATGATATCAGTGATAAACATTGGTATCATGGTATTGCTTATTTGGGTGGGGAGAAAGAGATATATCTGAGACTTTGATGGCTCTGACATTTCCATGTCGGAGTGCACTACAAATTTGTATCCATATATGTGAATTGCAGGCACTGAAGTTTCCCACGTGTGAAGGAAGCACCCCATTCATCATTACCGGTTACACATTTTCGTTTTGAGTTTGGCTTTGTGACAGTGCTAATATGATGTGTGCCACTCCCACAACTACCGTAGTACCAAAATCATTTGTTTCTTACTGCCACGAACTGTAAATTGATGTCTGTTTGCACACAATTTGGTTACTTTTCCAAATGTATGCAAATGCTCGGAATCTAATGTTACTGTGTGCTTGTGCGCAAATGTGTTTTGTACGCAAGGTAAAATACGCAAATAGCAATGTTATTCATTACATAAGTTGTTTGTTTTTTAGCGCTTTCAGTCAAATTCTTATCAACTCGCCAAGTAAAATTCAAACATCACATAAAAATAATAATATAACAATAAATTAACACAGGTGATTATGTTAAAAATTCAAGTGTTATATTCAAATTCGTGTTCTCAACTCGTAAAATCAGTGTTTCCTGAGGTTATTTAAAACTTGAATTCCAAGTAAAAAAATTTTGCGCCCATAGAGGAATCTCTTGCTGGGAATTGCACGTAAGTTCTTGTGAAGTTCAACAAGATTCCAAAATGTAACGTGTCTGGTTGTAGAGCATGTGAAGACGTATATGTATGGTGACGAAGATGGTGATGCATAATTGCATAGTATTTCTCAATGAAGCTAGTGATTGAATTGAAGGATTGAGGAGATATTTCATCAATAATGACCATTGTCCAAATGATGGAACACAACACTAGTACGAGAGGAACACAAACGTGTCACACACATTAACCTATTTTTATTATTGTTTGATTTAAACCAGACTATGAAGGATTTTCCACTTTTCAGAATCATCTATTTCCACCCGTGACCAAGTAGAGATTAAAACTAACACTGTGTTTAGTACTATTTTTGTAAATAATTGAATGCAGTAATTCACAAAACGATAAAGATAAAAAACAATATTGTATTATTATGATTTTTTATTTATTGAAACTGTTAAACTTAAAAGATGGCTGCATAGGTTTTGGTATACTTCTAGAAATATCAGTCCTCAACTGTATGGCTGTTACTTTTGCAGTAAAATAAGAAACATCATCATATCATACAAATAGTATAAATTCAATGAAGGATGAAAAGTACAATACCCTTAAAAGGATCACGAGTATATAAATATGTGGCTACATTTTTGTTTAACCCAATATTTTGAAACTGTTGACACATGTGAATCTTTGTTCTTTTTCCTAGCTTAAAAACAGAGTGCTGATGTGTTAAATTCCTTTTGTAAGGTAATTTATTGGGCACATCGTTATTGGTTAACGCAACTCCATACCAACACCAGAAGTTAGATCCATGGATAGAGCTTCACGGATTATAAACATGTGACTATGAGACCTTGTTGCATCAATCACAGCACCACATGAGTGAACAGGGATTTTGTGATCAGTCATCACACGTGGGACTCAAGTTGATGATACCGTTTTGGATTTGTCCTCACACGTGTGGATAACTGAGAATTTTTGGGAGTCAAAATGGGCGCCCCACTAATGAAATGTCATTAATTTAAGAAAGTGGGAGGTTTTGCACAAGCTTCACAAGTGCAGTGCCACCAAAGGGATGATAAAGAATTTTATAGGTCGATTACATTTATGGTCAAGTTTATCCAATGATGGCTCTTCAGACCCACAAAGACAAAATATATTAGTTTTCGCACGGCTAGGAGGCATAATGCTTTTTGCATTATTATTATGATTATTAGCTCTTAAATTGATAACCGAGATGCTCTAAATCGTAAAACCCCATCATGTGCCGAATTCACGAAGGTTCTTGTACGCTACTGTTAGTTTGAACTTGTTTATAACAATAGAGCACCACGTATTCCAAGTACCTTTGCAAGAGTTTGCCTAACCAATTCACCAAATTTCTATAAAAATGCAAAAATATATATATACAAAAACAAAAAGTTGCACCAGCCGGGAATCGAACCCGGGTCTGTACCGTGGCAGGGTACTATTCTACCACTAGACCACTGGTGCTTTGTTTAAAATGTGAAATACTTTATTATTTGTCATAGCTTTAGTTTAACCAGAACAACTCCATATGAATTCTATGAATTCTGAGGATAAAGTTTATCTCGCATTTTAAATTCGATCATATGAATAAAATATTACCTGATTATTTACAGATTTACAACTGACTGTTAAAGTTCAATATGTGTATGTCTGTTAAAGATCATGATTGAAAGAATATCTCTACACCAACTAGGTAGGTAATATAATGTATTTTGTGAGTTTGATTAGCCTATACATGAAAATTTGTACTTCAATTATATTTGTAATTTTTAAAAGATTTTTTCTTTATTTACAAGCACCTATAATTTGGAGACAAAAAATGTGATTTGATTAGATTTATAAATACTGATTATGTACGTAAACTATATGATAGAAAACAAGTACTTATTTCAAATCTATGCTTGGAACATGCACATTTCATGGTCTTTTAAAAAGCAACATATAATTACTTGTACTAAAACTAAATTTATTACAACTACAAATTGTGTTTGTCAAGCCATATTAGTTAAGGAAAGATATTGAATGAATACATTTCAAGTAAATAAAGGCTTCTGCAATTTTCAATGACGATAACTTAACAATCAAATTATCAAAAAAATCCAATCTTACTCAGAAGTAAAGCACAGAGAAGAAATTATTGATCTAGTTCATTCCAAAAATTAAGGTCAACTCATCATGACATATTCACCAAGACTTAATTATTCTTGAAGTTTAAAGAGTTGCTAAATGAGGTATTATATATGGTCTTTGATGAGTTAAAAAAATGTGAATGAAGAAAAAATTTCATTTGAAAAATTAATCCTATCATTTTAATATGAATAATTCAAATTAAATTGCATTTCGTGTACGAATACGATATTTTATTATCAAAACAACAAGAAAATATATTATTTATTATACCATTTTATTTACATTTATATTTATTATTATTATTATTATTATCTTTATGTATTCTTTTATTGAAAGCATAATGGATTGTAAACAAATATCTTTTAAATAACTATTTCTTTTATGTTTTCTTATTAAACTGGATACGTATATTAGGTAATGCAACTATTAATTATGTAATTAGCCAATGAGGTATGAATATGTTCATTGCTAATTATACATTTCACTTTTGTGGTTTTGATTTCCTGATTGACCCAGCAACCTCAAACTAGTGAGAGAGTAGCATAATTATTAAAGGCCATAAAAAGAAGAGAGAAAAAACAGGGTCAAAACAACAATAATTTTAACAATGAACCACAACCTCACATTAAACTCACCCCATGGGTATAAAACGCAATCACCTCTTCCTCCTCTTCACCAACATCTTCATCTGAATCTAAATCTGAAATAAAACAATAAGCATTATTCGCAATGGCAAAGTTTTCGATCATCATCCTTGCCTCCGCCCTTTGCTTATTATCGTTGCTGGGGTCGGCTTGTGCCAAAGACCGATTCTTTGTAGAGGGAGTTGTTTACTGTGACACATGTCGTGTTCAGTTCCTGACTAGGATGTCTGAGTTCTTGGAAGGTGCGACTGTGCGTGTGATGTGCTCACAAGTTGACAATGCAAAGAACGTGACATTCGACAAAGAAACAACGACAAATGCATTGGGAGCTTACAAAATGGAGGTGGACGGAGACCACGAGGAAGACACCTGTGAGGTGACCCTTGTGAAGAGCCCAAGAGCAGATTGCAGTGAGGTTGACAAAGAGTCTCACCTTGAACAGGCTGCCAGAATCAGCATCACCAAGAACAGTGGAATGGTCTCCAATCTCCGTCAGCCTAACCCTCTTGGATTCCTCAAGAAGGATCGTCTCCCTGGTTGCGCAGACCTCTTCAAAGAGCTTGGAATCAACGAAGATGGCACCCCCATCCCCTAAACAACTCCTTCTATCCAACCTCTTCAACAATATTCAAACCCTTGTTCCTGGAGCAACAAAATTTTTAATTAAGTCTAAGTTAGGTCAGAAACAAATACTACTATACTCTAGATTTGGTATTTCTCAAAGTCATCATAAGTTATGGCTGCAAATTTACTCTCAACCAGCATTCCACCTTGTTCACTGCACTTTTTCTCCTTTTGATAGGGATTGGTGCAATTTGAGTAATAAAGAATAAGAAGATTTGATAAACTGAGTTAAAAACATTATTTGTAGCATGGTGAAGTCAATGAGAATCTAAGTTAATATTTATGTTGGAAAATGATGGTCAAACAAAAAAACATAAAATTTCCTTAAAGATCGTAAAGGAATTTGATTAATCACCTTATATTTATGATAATCTATAATTTATGAATGTTAGGACAAAAATGTTGCTTCATTGTTAACTTTATCCCCTCTAGCTTATATAACATTCTTGCAACTCAGTTCTCATATACTTAGATTGTTAACTTTAATCTTTTATAGCATATGGGAGGATAAAGGTAACTTTAACCGGCTACACTCACTCACATGATGCCTTTGTTAAAATCAGTTATTTTTTTTTAAAAATTTTTTTTTTTTTTTTTACATTAGATGTATCACTTGACAATTCACTTTTAAGAATATTTTAGTTATTAAAAAATTATTTTTTGTATTTATAAAAAAATAATAACTAAATGGTAAAATAATAAATGTAAATGTGTGTAGAAATTTGTGGGATGTATTTTTTCAACATTATGAAAATGTTGTGAACAATTTGGTTGTGGTTACTATATATTCATAAACCAAACCCGCCGAGGCAAATGGCTTATACATCAATCTTGTCTTCCTCACCCTAAAGCCCAAACGAGCAGTTCAAAATCACTCCACTCTCACCCTTTTTTTATAAAATACTAGTGGACTTTCTTTTATTTTAACAAAATCTAATTAAATTATAAAACAGTTTTTATTATATAAATAATTTTTTACTATAAATAATTATTTGAATTCAAAAAATAGTTATTAAAAAGATAAAATTAAAAAATATTTTTTCATTATAAATAATTATTCGAATTTGAAAAAAAAATAGTTTTTAAATGATACAGATGAATAAGAAAATGTAGACATAAAAAAGATGAATCTCTTTATTTAATAATAGTAAATGTATATAATATGAATGATTTTTTTTTCATACCAAACAATGTGGTAAAAGAGAAGATAACAAAATGATAAATAATTTCTGACTTAAATATTCATTTGATTTCTATTTTTGTTGTTTTTTGTTTAATTTGGTCTTTATTTTGGTTCAGTATTTTATTGGATCATAATTTTCATCAATTTTTACAATTTTTTGTCAATTTGATTTTTTTATTAATAGTGTTTAAATTTAAATGGTTAACGTTTGTGAACAATACATATTATGCGTCAGTATATGATATTTTTTTTTTATTCTTTCTTTACTTTTTTTAATTTAAAATATTTCATGTGTTAAGTCAACATTGTGTCATGTATCACATGTCTGTTAATAATTATCTCATTGTTTTTTGTTTAATTTAGTTCTTATATTCGTTATTTTTGTTTAATTCAATTCTAATTTTAGTTAAAATAACGTAATTTTGTCCCTTCGAATTAAAATCAAATTTTATTTGTGTATAAATTTTATTTTAATATTTTTGTTAAACCTGACATTTGTATTAATTGTTTTTAAAATTCAATAATAAATTATTATATTTAATTATAAACTAAATATAATTTTTAGATTCAATTATTAAATAGAATATAATAATTATAATATTATTAGAATATAATTAACAATTTTTTTCTTCTAATAATTATATTCTTAATATACTGATATTTATAAAATTAATATTTAAAATTATTATAAATGTTATAAATATTTAAAAAATTAAATTTAAGGTTTATTTGTCATTTAAAAATATTGTAAATATTAAATTTATGTTTTACTTGATATTTAAAAATATTAAAAATATTTTAGAAATATTAAATCGGATCTGTACCGTGGCAAAATATTATTTTACCATTGGACCACTGGTGCTTTATTCAAAAGATATAATAATTGTTATTTGTACCGATTAAGTTTAACCAGAACATGAAATCTGAGGATAAACTTTATCATATGATTAAAAGATTACCTGCTATTAACAGATTTACAACTGACTCACATGTCTAATAATATCAATATGAAACGTTTTTGGAATTCAGAACTTTATATTTTGGTGCAGGATTATAACAAATTCAACTATCAACACAATCTAGGACAAACAAGACAACTATCATCTATCGTATCAGTTTTGTCATGCCCAATTATTATAATAATTACTTCAACACAAATACATTTGGAGGAACTAACAAATAAACTTTTGACAAATAAAATAATTTGTTTATATTTGACTTTACAGGAAAAATCGGCAAGTGTAAATAATTTGTTTATATTTAATTTAAAATTTTAAGATAATAAATCTATATTTCTTTTACTTATACATTATTTATTTTACTCATTTTTAACTATTATGTTACTTTCTAACTCATCTTAAAATAAACGTTATTTAAAGCATAATCTCGATATTAGTTATTAAAAATATAAAATTTTATCTTTATATGTTTTTTTCTATTTTTCTATATTTCAATAAAAATTATATAATCTTTTAAAAGATACATTAGAAACTGCTAAGTATTATAGAAGTAATAAGTCCTATTAAGTCTTTTAAACTTCAAAAATAACTTCCATTTAAAAAGCTTTTGTGAACATGTCGATCTTGACTTTTGAAATGAACTAGATCAATAGCTTTTTCTTTGCAAAGATTTCTTAACAAATAAAATTTAATATTAAAATAATTTTCTTCCATGTAGAACCGGATATTTTAACAATTTGATAGTTAAGTTATTGCTAAAAAAAATTGTAGTAGCCTTTATTTACTTAATTCGTAATTATTGAAATTAAATTGCATATCATATTTATATAAGGATACATTAGATCTAGAACTGTCAACATGGGATGGAACCCGCGAGCCAACCCGGTTCACCACGAGTTTGGGTCAGGTTGAGTTGAATTTTTTTTACAAATTTCAATACGGGTTGATTTTTGACTGGGCTCATCCGGGTTGAACCCGTGGTGAGCCGGGTTGACTCACCAACCCGCAGATAAAAGGCTCACACAAGTGTTTTTTTTTTTTTTATTAAATTGGGTTTTACATTTGGGTCATGTTAGGTTGTTTTTTTATCCAACACATAAATAATTTGTATTTTTTTTTATTTTGGTTTGCATTTGGATTGTATTAAAGTTTATTTAGATTTTAATTAGAATTACAATTTAATTTTGACTGAAAAAAATAAAAAAATTGTATTTTCTTTTAATGAAGTGAACCCATGAGCCAACTCGCTTAACCCGCCAACCCGTGGTGGGTCGGGCAGGATTCGAATTTTTTTGACTTGCTAAAAAGTGAGCCGGATTGGGTTGACTCACTAAATCATCAACCGTGGTGAGTCGAGCCAGGTCGGACCGGATTACCCGTTTTGACAGCTCTTTAGATCTAGACAAAAAGAAAATATATATTATTTTATACCTCCCTTTTCATTTTATATACCCACTTTATAATTAAATATATTATTATTATTATTATTATTATTATTATTATTTTATATACCTCCTATTTTATTTATCTATAACTATATATAAAGGGGATTCCCTCTTTTGTGTCCACATTTCATAATTCCAACTTTACCCTTTACAATTTAATTATTTATTAAATTTTTAAAAATTAACAGTTACTTTTACAAGTTTTTATAAACCTATTTACTTATCTCATTCTTCTTTTTTCTCCTACTATTCATCAACAATTATTTTTCTCATATTTTCTCCATACATTTCACTTTAATTTTTACAAATATACTTTTATTTTTTTCATTAACTTAATAACATTATAATATCATCAATTATTAATATAATTCAAAAAATGCGTACATATAGACGCGATAGTGTCTGTGTTTACGCTAGTATTTATTATGTTAATATATTATTTCAATATTGGAACTACATGTAAAAGAAAAATCGATTGTAAACAAACATCTCTTACATCATTATTTCTTTTTCTATTTTTAAATTTAAAAGTGGATATCGTCTTCATTGCTAATAATACATTTCACATTTGTGGTTTTGATTTTCTAGTAGCAACCTCAAACTAGTTCGAGAGTACCATAATTGTAAACAAAGCTTAAAATAAAGGAGCAAAAGTCGGATCAAAACCATGTTTGAAGCGTGGACAAATATAGGATGAAGCGCATGTATAAAAAGCAATCCTCTCTTCTTCCTCTATCATCAACATCTTCATCTGCATCTAATTCTCATCTAAACCAATAAGCAGTATTCGCAATGGCAAAGTCTTCAGTCATCGTCCTTGCCTCCGCCCTCTGCTTCTTATCCTTCCTAGGCTCAACCTGTGCCAAAGATCGGTTCTTTGTAGAGGGAGTTGTTTACTGTGACACATGTCGTGTTCAGTTCCTGACGAAGATGTCTGAGTTTCTAGAAGGTGCGGCTGTGCGTGTGATGTGCTCACAAGTAGACAACGCAAAGAATGTGACATTCAACAAAGAAACGACGACAAATGCAATTGGAGCTTACAAAATGGAGGTGGACGGAGACCACGAGGAAGACACCTGTGAGGTGATCCTTGTGAAGAGCCCAAGAGCAGATTGCAATGAGGTTGACAAAGAGGCTCACCTCCAACAAGCTGCCAGAATCAGCATCACCAAGAACAATGGAATCGTCTCCAACATTCGCCAGGCTAACCCTCTCGGATTCCTCAAGAAGGACCGTCTCCCTGGTTGCGTGGAACTCTTTAAAGAGCTTGGAATCAACGAAGATGGCACTCCCATCCCCAGTGTCTGAACAAACCCTCCAATCCAACCATAACAAAACAAAACCTCATGCGTCGGAAACATCACACGTACCTAGGTATCTATCCCTGTTAGCTTTTGTTCCTGCTGCTATGGCTGAAGAACGGCTCCTCGTGTTTTTTTTTTTCCATCCCTTTTATATATTTATTTAATAATCAAGATGTTTGCTTAATAGTAATAGTAATGTGTTAGTTTGGCCTTCGGATGAGTTTTTCTACACCATCCTTTGCCTTGTAATACTCTCTCATTTTCTAATTCCACTCACTTTATTTCTATAAATTCCCTTTCCTCTGCTGCATGGAATCAACCAACTTCTTTTTATTTCAGCTACATACAGGATTTCTAAAAGATCACCTTTAATGAGGTGTCTCTCTTTTGTCACTGCTGAATTTTATTAAAATAATAAGGAAACTCAGTTCCAGTTTAATTTTAGAAAAATAATTAATAATAAATTACAGCTGAGGAAAATAAAATATAACTGTATAGAGGTAGGGAGAATTGATAGATATTGATGAGATGTTTAAAATAATAGGTGTTGACAAATTGATACTGTGAATTAATTTGGCATTTACATGTTTCTTTGGAGTAAGAAACTAAGTAACGTGTAAAGAGTTCGCTTTGCATGTTTGGGTTTGCCAAGAAAACATCTTTGTTTTGACAAGATGGGCCTTTGTGATTTGATGCACATGTGGTCCGTTTTGTGTTGGGCTATCTTTGTTGGATACGGGGCTTCTTCCTCCATCTCCGTACTTTCTACCTGCAACTCCATACATTTGAAAAAAAATGATTTTTTCGTTTTTTTTATGGTAAGATTATATATATTTTAATTCTACAATTTAAAATATAAAAAAAGTATTTCGGATTATAATATTCGAAATACAAATTTTGTATTTTAGGTTATACAATCTGAAATATATTTTTTATTTATTCTAGATTGTAAATTTTGGAAAGCAAAATAAAAAATACATTTCATATTATAAAAATTGAAATGCAAAATAAAAAAAATATTTTCAATTGTACAATACAAAATAAATTTTAGTAAGAAAAATGGTGAAGAGAAACTGAAAAATCATGCTTTGGAACACTATAAGAAAATTCTTCGATAATAATCAATTTTATTGATCAAAATTTGTTAGTCACTATAGTGACTAATTTAAATATTAATTTAAAAAATAAAAAAAATTATTGGTTATTAAAATATTCACTATTATGAATAAAAGAATTATAATTGATCGCTAAATTGGTCATTAACTAAATCCAAACTAATTTAGGAACTAATTTCTTTGATAGTTAAAACCATGATAGTTAATATTTAGTGACCAATTTATACACTAATTCATTTGGTAGTCAAAATCTTTGTGCCTAAATTTTAAAAACCATTTATAATTTTTTATTTATAATAGTGGCTATTTTAGTAACAAATAATATTTTTTTTATAAATTATTATTTAAATTGGTTACTATAGTGACTAACAATTTTTTATCACTAAAATTATTAGTTAATAGAAGATTTTCTTGTAGTGAAGGCCACTTTAGGGTTTCCATGGATGCTTTCCGTCATGCACATTTAGGTGGAGTGTAAAAAATAAAATAAATTTTAATACAAAGGTAGAGTAGTTTGATATATAAATTATAAAAATATATTTTAACATGTAAATATAAGTTGTAATTAAGGTTAATTGTTAATTTGATCTCAAATCGAAGATGACAAAATTGGATAGTTAAAAAAAAGAAACAGGACTAAATTCAATAAAAAGTTGATAAAGAGATCAAATTGAACCTTTTCAAAATATTGAAGAACTAAATTGAACAAAAAAATAATAAGAGGAGAACCATTGTTTAAAAAAAGTCCATCCTAGCGATATTTTCTATTTCACCCGTTATCAAACCGCTAACGGACTAACCATTAATTTCTAGTTTCACGCACGAGATGTATATATCTCGACGTGAAAGGGTGTGTTGGAAGTCTCACATCAACGAGAGATAAACCAATTTCATAATATATAATATATATATATATATATATATATATATATATATATATATATATATATATATATATATATAACATTCTATTTCACATTACAAACTGGTTAGAGGACTAAATCACTAATTAAATCTTAAAATTAAGTAATTTTTTCTGCTCCTTTTAATTTTTAAAAATTGAATATACATTTTTTTAATATTCAGAAACTAAATTTGTCAATAACATTACTTTCATTGACTGACATTTGATGTATTATTCTAAAATTTCTTTGAAATTTGAAAATTTAGTTAAATAACAAGAAGTGTAACAACCAATTATTTTTTATTTATTTACGGACAAACTTTTTGTGAGAAAATGATTGTCTCATATGGTCACAAATTACAGATTAGTGCATCGGAACCGAAGTTTACGGAATATAAAAATGAGCTATTATTGATCATGTGCCGTGAGCAGAATCAAATCTCATTTTTTTTTTCAAAGGACATTTCATTTACTTTCACAATGATATAATAATTTGAAGCTTTGTTATTCATCTACTGACTAATAGTATATATATGTATATATGACAAGTGGCAAAAGAAAATAAAGTGATATAAAATATGTCTAATAGTGTATTAATTAACAAGGGAACCTATAAATTAACATCAAATCCCATTTCAAACGGTTTATCTTATATGAATAATATGTTTTGTCATCATGGATGAAGGAAGTTGAGGTGTTCTTCCTAAATAATATAAACAGGTAAAAAATAAGAAAATAGCAAAGATTTTAAATATATAATTTCTAAATTCTGACAAAATGTCTTTTTTTATTTTTTTATTGAATAAAGACATTAGATTTAATCCAATTATTTTGCTGTATGTCCAGGAAGATTATTATTACAACAAAAATATGTATAAAATGACGGCGCTAATTTTATAAACCCATGCATCTAATCAGATAAAGCATCAATAATTTGGTTAATTTTTTTTTTTCAAATAAGTTATATTTTGTTTTTATGTTCAATTTAATTTAACAAAACTTAACTAAAATTAGGAAAAAAAAGTATTTTAACCTAATAATTAAACAAATAGTATAAAGTAAGTTTATGGTTTTTGAATAAGTAACGAAGAGCAAAGTAAGACGAAAACACTAAGCTAAACGCAACCTATAATTAATCTCTAAGAAGTCGTTGGTTAAACATATAGCTTGATTATACAAATGTACTTTATTGGTTGCTGATGTTTATTCAAAGAAAAGAAAAGGACAAATTCAACCTCAACTACAACATAATTATAACAGTTTTGTAATATACATGATTAGCACAAGCTGTCAATTAATCATAAAAAAATATTATTTAATATTTGAAATCATGAAAAAAGAAAGATGAAATGCCCTTTTCAATAAAATTTTTCCAATGATAACGTCATAGTTATAAAGCATAAGATTGGAATCTTGGTATTGTTCTGCGAAATTGGAAATTCTTTCTTCAAAATTTTATTGATTTGGTATAAGGTTTATCGGCCGGCCTCTAGAACAACCACAGTCAAGAGAAGCAAAGAGAAAAGTGTGAATAAATTAAAAAGCTGAAACGACAAATTGCACTACAATTAATATATATAATATATATACTTATTTTGATGTAAACTTTTTCAATCCTATCCCTTTGTCCAGTGAGCAATATTTGAAGAATATTATGTGAATATATACATGAATTTCGTGGATGGCAATGGTGTGAAAGATGGTATGAAACCCACTTAGCCAATTATGTGAAGTACATTGATGGCTTAAAAGATAAAACCTTCATATATATATATGGACAATGGAGTTTAGCAAAGAGGAAAAAACTAATGTGAATGTGTCACGTAGCTTAGCATCATCCATTGATTTAATGCCACTGAATATTTTTGAGGTGTTCACATCTTCAAGACACGCTTTGCTCCGTCGTTTTTGAATTCTTCTTCTTGTTCCTATGTAAGTCCACATGTTCCGTGCTTTCAATTCCTAGATCATTTTATTGACCTTCATGCTCAACTGCACAAAAAAACAGTTCCTTTACAATATATTTTGGACCGTTCAAAACACATTTTAAGGGAAATAGATGACAAAAAAATTATAATTAGTCACATTCCTGATATGTGAATAGGTTAACCAATAAATTTTCACCAATTTTACTATTTGAAAGAAATGAAAGAAAAACTATGGTTGAAAAAAAAAATAGAGGTCATTGGTTATACCTATTGGATCTCTGAATATAATTACTTCTCCAAATTTTATCTATATAGGATAAAAGAAAAAAAAAAAGTTATTATACATATCCAACATGCTTATTTAATTTTTCTGAAATAAATAAAAATAAATATTTTTAATCTTTGTAATATTTACTAAATATGGTGAAGTTATTGATTTAGTTGTTGTTGTATTTATTGATTTAGTTTCCAACCTTTAAAAACCTGTATATGTTTAATTATTTTTATAACATGAAAATTTTAGAGTGAAAAAACCAAATTACATATTTTCTAAATTCATGGATAGGAATGCATAAGAATGTTCCGCCGCTTGGCCGCCGGAGAAAAAGTAGAGATAAGATAAGAAGAGCATGAGACGGATAACCACCCACCTGATGGAGTCCTCCGCCGCTTTGCCGCCGGGAAAATTTGCCGGAAATCAGTGTGAACCTCTTCCGAAAGCAACCTATTTCCCATCTCAAATTTGTTCTCATCTTCGGAACTTTCATAGACAGCCCCATCGGGGAACTCAGCGCCACCATGACCAGGCGGCTTGCCCTTCCGACGACCGGCTCCGACGGCGACGTTTCGGAGGGCCCCACCAGCAGTCCAATACCTCTGGCAGCTCTTACAAAAATGCCTCGGCTGATTAACGTTGTAGTTATTGAAGTAACAGAATTTAGTTTCCATGCTCTTGCATCTTGGACACGCTATTATCTTCTCTGTTCTCTTCTCCTCCCTCTTGTTGTATTCCCTTCCCTTTTCTCCCTTCTTTACCTCCTCACTGTTCAGTCTAATCATTGCGCCAAACAGCTTAATCCCTTGAGATTCCTCGGCCATTTCTAACAGAGTTTTCTTTCTTAACTCAGAAGGTTTTTGTTGGCGTTGAGGGAGGAATTATATTATGGAAGTGCTTTTATATGTGCTTAGGCTCATATATAAAGCGAAAAGTGTTTGTTAGTTAGTACAATCATAAAACCACGGCATGAAATCCACGTGGTACGCGCCAAAAACTAAACTTAGGTGGGGTGTAAAGTTCTTTGTCAGAAGAACAACTAAAGAGAAAAAAAGGAGGGTACTATGCAGCAGAAAGCTTAGCACTATCTTTATTTTCCTCCCAACTTACTTGCTTAATTGACATAACAGAGGCTGAAACAGTTGCTTCTATAAAGAAATAAATAAATAACCTCAACTGCTATAAGTAAATAACATGTTATTGCGTAATAGACTTAATTACCACATCTGTTTCAAACAAAAAAATATATATATCCAACCGCAATTTATCAAAAGAAAGTGAGATTCATAAGGAGAGAATTGTGTATTTAACTGAAAAAGAAGGTGTTGAGGTCAAAGTAGTTTTAGGTAAGAAAATGTATCTCAATTTCTCCTTTGAACATAATTAATTATACATGATTACTTAACTCGAAAAGTGTTTATTATTTATCCAGTGCAGTTAGTCTACGATATCATCATGCAGTGCTAAAATGTCCACGAGGTGGGGCCAGTCCAGATAGATCGCTTGCAAAGTGTCAAAAGGCAGTGGAAAGGGGATGCATGTACTCTGCATAATAATATATGCGAAAGAAAGAAGAAAGAAACTTGTTGTGGCCAAATTCTTCAAGTATTCTATTTCAAAAAGTAAGGTAGCTCAAAGATCTTGCTAGCTGAAAAGTATTGCCTTTTCTCTTTCCTATTAGTTTTCCTAAAATAATTCAAGAACAACATTATAAAGGCATGTCCAATACTAAGTTTGCTTTTAGACATCAATGGTTTAATGTTATGGTACCATTCTACTATTTGCGCACAGTGCCACATGTATGTAGAAAAGTTCCAAAAGGAAATGTCTAGGTGAAGCTTTGAACAAACGGATGTTTGCTGGAAAAGGATATTGCTAATTAACAACATGTTCTTAAAACCAATACACAAAATTTTTCTTGGTTACATAATTAAGATACTTAGATATGCCATTCGGATGTGACATTTCGGTTGGTTGGTTCTCCTTGCCCCATCACCCTGTTCTAATCTTAGTAATAACTGATTTTCACTTAATCTTCTAAAGCTTGCTGTCAATGCCAATATTTCCTTTAGGGTTATGAGACACACCAATACGACATCATGTTTATTATCCATTTTGTTTCACATACTATTTGGTTGAAGAATAATGAATTGAAAAGAAAAGAAAAATTAAAAAATTAGCCTCATTTTGTTCTCTTCTCTTCTTTTAAGTTATACAAACTTTTTTCCTAAATATCATCACTCTCATCAACAATGAATTTCTTATCTAAAATCTATTGTATGAACTTTGGAATTTGTTTTCAAAGGTGCTTTAAAAAACATATCAGAAGCAAAGGTCTTTCTTATATTTTTTTTTTTCCTTCTTTGTACATTTCACACTTTCACTTTATGTCTTATACTACCCCTTCACTTTGAAAAAAACATACCAGCTGCTTTAAACTTGGAATTGTTCACTCTCTCCGACCAATTAGTTACGGTCTGACAAACAATCTTTAAAAATAAAAATCAAATACATATAAACTTCTATCCCTCCTTCAATATAGAGATTTTCTTTGTTTTTTTTTTCCTTTCCCTCGTTAGTCGTTCTTTGTATCGAACCGAAAACTGATTTTCAACATCACATATATAAAACTAAATGGAAGAAAATAATTATCGGGAAAAATATAGAAAAAAATAGTACGGAGTTTAAGTAACCACATGATTTCTACTGTTCTATCAATATATATATATATATATATATATATATATATTAAATATATTTTTAATATACTTTTAGTCTTACAATTTTCAGTAAAAATTATAATTAATCTATATGCGAAACAATTGGATCAATTTAATTCTCTATTTTTAAAAATACATAAATTTAATCATTTTAACTAAATTTTATTAACTTTATTTAATGTTTTAAATATGTTTCTAAGTTAATAAAGAAAAAATATATCAAACAATGTAAACAACTCAAATGTTATAAAAAGGATACGTTTGAAATATTAAATAAATTTAAAAAGGTTAATTAAAAAGACTAAATTCATATATTTTTAAAATTTAAAAATTAAATTAGACTAAAATTTTGAAGAAGACTCATTCTAATTTTCACTTAAAATTAAAAATAAAAACCTATTTAATCCTATATATATATAGTAAAATTAATTTTTTACTTAATTATTATTTATTTTTGAAAGGTGTGTTGTAAAGTATACCTTACTTTATATATTCTATTTTTTTTTTCAGTAGAATAGATGAGGATTAGCTATTATCATTCAGAATGACATTGACCTTGACTGCATATTAAATACTAAATTTGAAATTATGGATTAAACTAAAAAACAATCTCACTTCAATTCATAAAAGGTTGATATTGTCCAATATAATATTAAGTAGTAATCAAATCAAGATATTCATATAAAAATAAATTATTTTTGAAAAATTTAAATGAAGTAAAAATAGAGATAAATTGATCGCAATCAGGTTAAAGATACGAAAGTGATTAACATGAAATCTGTAGGAATTGACGTGAGATTCCAGCATTGCATATCTCATACGATTTTCCTGCCTTTCTTAAAAGTTGAAACCACTTCTATCTGTTTGGTCACTAAAATTCTTCATATTTTTCAAACAATAGATAGTGCATCCCTTTAACTATATATTGAAATGGAAGTCTTTAGTAATTTTGTCTTTGTTGAAAATTTTGGTTCATAACTCAAATTTTCTATTTCTAAAGTTAAATCTAAAAAATCTTACTTAAAGGATTAAATTCACTTTCACTCAAACGAGGAGCAAGAGAATGGGTTTATTGCATGCAAAGAGTATGAAAAATAAAATTGTTGGAGAGAAATTAAAATTGAAGAGGATTATTTGGTTATTGGTGAAGCAAAAGGAATTGTACGTAATAAACTAAAAATAAAAAAATAGAAGTTTGATAAGGAGAAAGAAAATGACATTTTACAAGGACAATTCACATGGGTTGGTGTGGTGCAATGGGATAAAGATAATGTGTTTATCTATCTCTCATGTGAGTTGGGAAAATAAGTAATCTAGATAAGACTTTTTGCGGCTTTTGAAAAGGCAGAAAACATCATAAGAATCATGCAATATTTTCAGAGGATATTGATTGAATGAAGATGCATGGTATTTGGTATGTACATATATATTATTATACAGTAACACTGTTACATATCACACCAAACACAACTTTTTCAGGTTCCGACGGGTTTGTTGCTCCCTTTTCCATCAAATACTAAAATTTAGTGTGTGTGGGTCAAGTTCCCTTTTGGTACGCAACACTTTTTTTATAATGATTTCTTATGCCCATTTCTTTACTAAAGGAATCTTTATATTATCAATTCAAAAGCTATCTCGTTTCCAACTCATTAATCTGTTTTCTAATTGCAATGCAGACAAAGAACCACCAAGTTGCTTTATTCTAATTAAAATAATAAAACGTACTTTTTCTTTCCGAATGCTTTCCAAGTCTTTCTGTATTTTTTTAGTCTCCTCGGCAAAAGTCTGCTCACAATTTTAAAATTAATGTATTAAAGTTTGATTGCGTTTTCTTCTTCTTAAATCAGAGAAACTTTCTCCTTTAGAAACCCCAATGCCAAAAACTAAAATTTCAAAAACCAAATCCTTTATCATTTAATCATTGTAGAAGTGGCCTTTTTTGTAAAATAAAAGGAAATTAATTGAGTCAAGATCGATGCTATTTTTGAACCAATATAAAACAATTTGTTCCCTTAATATGTTTTGTTAATTTTTTGAATTATGTGACATCACGGGCAGACTTTTAAACAAAAATTTTAGACAAATCAATTGTTGGGTAGGCCAAACTCTCCTACGTGAATAGTGATAGAACTTGGACAAAACTTTTACAGGTCAAATTAATTTTTTTATATATAAATATTTTTTTTAATTAAAAACATACATATTTCATTTTTTCTCTTCATTTTCTCAACTCAAAACAATCACATATGATAATAGAATAAAAAAAAATATGATTATCATATCATAAAATATTGGTCAACTTTAATTTTGTCCACACCAATTTCAAATTTGTTATCATCGGATTTAATAGAAGACTCTAATAAGATGATCTCATTCATAACTTGCTCGATCTCATATAAAGTTTATTATATAACTTATTGTTGAAAATATTTAATAATATCTTTTTTATTTAAATTAATTTTTAGAAAATATTTATGTTTTTAAAAATATTTTTCAATTTTATAAATTAGTTATTATTTTAGAATTAGGAAATCAAAATTAATATATATATATATATATATATATATATATATATATATATATATATATATATAAATAAGTGAGTTGAAAGATTTATCTTATCTATAATCTCAAATCTTAAATCAAGCTCAAAGTGTGTTCTTCATCTTTCGTCACATCTTACAAAATAGTCAATTAACAATCACACATAAACAAATTGATAATAGTCGTCAAATGATTTTACATGATTTTTTTTCTGAAAATAAAGTAACAAAATTATTGATCAAATAATTTTAATTTTTTAAACACTGATTTAGAGATATATGAATTTAAAAAATATATATATATATATATATATATATATATATATATTAAATTTAAGGGTTCTGGTTACTAATAAAAAAACAAACTGCCTATTTTTTTTAACTTTAATCAATTCATGCAAATTTGTTTCTTTTAAACCTTATAATTAACGACTCTCTCATCACTTGTTTATTTTTCTCGTATTTCTTCATCACTCACTCATTTTCTCTTCCTTATTACACAAAAGACACGACTTTTTTTTCCCTATGCTATCCAAGGTACGATGAGTCATTTTTCCATCATCCTAACTTCCTTTTCTCATCTTCAACATTAGTTGTAATTGCTATGTTTATGCATTTTGTGATTTTCTCTCTTTCACACACACAAAAATGCATATATACGCATGACCACATTAATTAAAATTTTTCATCCGTATTTTAAAGTAGCCAGAACAGTAATGGAAGATACATAAACAATCATGCATTTTTTTTTATCAACAAAAAATAAATTTAATTAAAAAGAACACTTGAGAAGTACTCTAACCCTTATACAAAAAGCATTATTTTACACATTAATATTTTAATTTAGCATCCTAACTCCACCAAAACAAAAGATTCTACCTAAATCAAAATCACATAAACAATCATGCATAATGCAACGTAATGAATTTAGTGGAAGTGACCATGAACTTGGAAAAGGTGTGAAGTAAGAAAAATACAGTTAAAGTTAGATGAATTGTGGTGTGAACGTGGAATGTTTACAAAACATTACTTATTGTCTTCACACGTAATTGTTAGATCTAAACACGTTTCCTACAATTACAACATATACACCAATATGAACTATAAATTTGAATAAGTTTTAATGGTTTGTGCAAATTATTTGGAGAATGGAGATACAATCACAATATTAGGACCACATTGTTTCCCAATCCAAAAATATGAAGAAAAACAAATCTTGGATTATTCTAAATCCAGAAAAACACAAATGAAAAAGGACATAAAAAAACAAGCTGGATCAAAATATTTCTATTATTTTTACACATTTAATCTGACTAAAATAAAATAATCCTAACGACCATTGGGTATCAAGCTGAACCATTTGTAAAAATAAGTATTTTAGGCCTTTCCGGCACTATTTAATCAACTAAATTATTTCTATTTTTTAAACACAAGATTTGAAAATGGTACCTTAAATTCATTAACAATTAAGGTTGAACAAAATACTTCTTAAATGCAAAAAACAAAAGCCAAAAACCGCATGACCAACTAACTAAGCAGCAAGGTGAAAAAAAAAACTATATATATATATTTAAAAAAAAAGATTCAAAGAGACTTTTATAAAATAAAAATACAATTTATTAAATTAATCATCACAACATTTCAACTTTTATTCCATGTGACAATTAATATTATGTTATTTCTACAAATTAAATTTAAAAAATTAAGATTATTTAATACAAAAAATAAAAAATAAAGAAGCATAAATTAAATTTCAACTTAGTATTTTATATACAAATATTAGTAATTTTCTCAGTTAATTAAATTATAAATGATTATATTTTAAAACTAATTAATTAAAATGTAATTACAAATATATATTATTACTTTTATATAAAAGCAATCTTTTAAATGTAATTTTAAAAAAGAAGTCCAAAATTCAGTTATCCCACTTTACGAACTTTAGCTAAACGTTAACGTTATATCTATCTCTAGATTCCCAAAAGACGAAAAGTTGATTGCAAGAAAAATAAAATCCAGTGAGACTCAGAATTTTGTGGCGCATGAGCATCCAAATGGGTGTGAAAATAATAATTTTTTTTTTTCAAATTTAAATTTATGAATTTATTTATGACCAAAATAAGGCAATGAAAAAGAGAAAAGATTTAGAAGGATGCGATTGTGATGAGACGGAGCAAGAACTGATTCCAGGTGTCAACAGGGCCAGGCATGCACCAATGAACGCAATCGTTGATTCTCACATTCCTATCCAAATTTTGTCCATACTTATCAGGATGTCCATCACCTCTCATAACCATCATTCCAGTTATGTTCATCAGACCAAATCGTAACCCTTTCTCGCTCCCTTCCTTTTCCGCAACCTTAAACTCCTCCACTTGGGTCTCGTAAATCTCTTCAAGACCATACGGTTTCACCAACGCACTTTCTTCCTTTGTCATGGGAATCGTTCTGTTACAACCACCACCATTGTTCCACCCGCCATTCTCAAAATGGTTCGGCGAATGAGTCACCAAAATCACCATCCCCTTGAACCCTTCTAGCTTCACCACCGTTCTAAAAGCCGTTCGTAATGCGTTCCTGTAACCGTACAAGTTTAACGGGTCTGTCGTCAGGTTATGGCACTTTTGGCACCCCACAACCCTGCCCTTTTCGTAGAACGTTAGTGGTCGAAAGAACCATTGTCCTCCTGAGAAAATAACGTAGTCGAAATTTGCAATGTGGGTGGTCCAAGCTTCATCTGCTTCGTCCACGTAAAGGTTCTCGGCGTTGACGAAAGAAGTGTCGTTCAGGTATTTTTGACTGGATTTCACCAGAAAAGGGGACCACAGGATTGCAACAGTGAAGTTATAGTGTGCGTAGAACCACCATTTGAAATATTTGTCATCGTTCAATGTGTATCTGTCTGTAATGTCCTCTGGACGAGCCACCTGAATATTTAAATGTTAATTTTTTTCCTCTTTCCAATTAAGCACTGATAATTCATAAAAAAGAGAAATCCACAACTAGTGAACTTTTGCATCGAATTACCAAGTTAGACAACGAAATGTTTCAATCCGTCAAGGTTGATAATTTAAAATGCTTTAAGACAGAAAAGAAAAGTGTAATGGATAAGAAACTTACACTATTTAAGAGACACAACAATGACTCCATCTGGTTCCTCCCAATTGAGTCTCCAACAAAAGCCATGGACTTTCCGCGAACAAGCTTCAGAAACTTTTTGGCATCAAACAGTGGAAGCTCACATTCGTCAGGTTTCCACCTCCATTTGAGGAACTCCCTGTCGGGTCTCCCATGCATGAAGCAGTTTTGCTTGTACGTTATGAAAGGGCAGTTTTCATTGTCATAGTAAGGCCCTCCAGAATAAGCCACCCAGTTTCCTGAAAATACGTTGCAGCTAAAATTTTCTGCGCTTTCCAAACTGCCACCATAATAAAGATTAGAATATGATTCATGCAAGTTTATGATCAGAGGAATGAACAGCACCACCAATAGCAGGGTCAGTGGTAGTGCCAACGCTCCTTTCGGAATAACTTTTTGCTGCATTATTGCTTTTCAATACCTCCAATACCTCATGCTTCTGATAAAAACTATAGGTGGAAAACTAATAAACTTCTCTCAAAATGTTTATGTATATAGTTGTTAGCACAGTGTCGGTCCTCGTTCCTTAAACAATGTTCCTGGTTATTGAAATGGTGCAATTACAATTAATGTATCATAAAAATAAAATTTGTGACAGGTTAGTTAGAACCGTCTTGCTGATTACATGGCCCTCTGTACCAAACTATAAGAGGGAAAATAATAGTAACAATAATAAGATACTTGACACTTGTAAAGGAAGAATATTGAGGATTTTGCTTGTACTTTTTTATTACTGTGCTTTATTTTATTAGATTAGGTTCTCTGTCATGACCATATATTAAACTCTGATAATATACCCAGCCAACAAAGAATTGACAGAATTTTAATTATTGATTATTTTGTTTCTAAACGATCTTTAAAGTAATTTAATTATTTAATCATTGGAGATCCTAAATTGATTAAAGATAAGACAATTTCATAATATATAAGTAAGTGTAAATCTTAGGGTTAGAGTCATCCTACCCAAATTTGATATTTGTTGGATCTATTGTTCTACCCACTATCAAATCATCCATTAATGTATAATCTCCCTCAAGTTGCAAACATAACCTTACAAACCGATTTATAAAATTGAGTTTAACTTAAAGTCTATTTCCAAGTGCTTCAATATATATACAAAAAATTAGCAAAGTAAAAAAATTAAATATAAAATTAATTCACAATATATAAATGAATTAAAATCTCTTACATTTTATTTTTAAATAGAAAACAGTCGCCCTTTTAATCTTTGAAATATTTTATTAATGTTAAGAATTAAATTTAAAAATTATTTCAATGTTTAAAAACTATTTAGTTTGATTTTTATATTTGAATTTGAATATTATGTATATAATCCGTATACTTTAGTCATCATAGAAAACATTAGCAAAATGTGAAGATAAAGATTAACATCGTGAGGAGTTTATTTATAGTTTGGATTAATTTTTTTTTTTCAATTCTGTCTTTAAAGTCAAAATAGCGTAGATATGGTTACTTTTTTTCTATTCAATTTTTTACGGGTGCTTTTGACGCAGAACCATTCGGTTATATAAACACTGTTAATGGTTGAGTGTGCGACTTTAAATAAATTAGAGGTCAGAATCAGCCTAACAGTTCTCGTATTAATGTGATTTAATTTGGATTAATTTGATGTTAAGTCAAATAAAAATGTTTTTGGTAAGAAGTCTATTCGATTTAAGTCATGCTTTCGATTTTCTTTTTTTTTTATCACGGTCCTTTCAAAATTATTTCTTAAGAAATAATCTTATAAGATTTATTTTTTAGTATTAATCTTTGTCATTGTCTAACTACAGTTTGCCTCTGCTAAGGTGGTTATAAACGAGTTCATGGCCCAACTTTATTGTTTGTTTGGATTGAAGATAGAATTTGAGGGAGATCGTGATATGTGTATCCTAATTAATCAAATTGGGTTGGTCCGTTTGTTAAATGGACCACATGTAATGTAACCTACTTTACCCATAATGGAGTATCTAACAATATGTTAAGTTATTGATAAATAACAACGAAACTTTTTATTTTATTTTATCCAAACAAAAATCATTTACAAAATTAAATAAAGACAATAACTCAATCACCCCTTCACACACCTCCTTACATTTCCTCTCTTGAATTCTAATTTTATTTCTTATATTTTTTTACAAACATGTCATACCAGATAGACGAAAGCACAACATGTAATTTTGGTACAGAGTAAGTTTATTTTTATTTTATAACTATGTTATTCCTTATAATTCTAATTAATTAGCGTTCAATTCACTTTTTTTTATTATGTTCGTTAAGAGTGAGAACATATTGAAGACATGTATGAAACTTTCAGAAATATATTAGATATACTTAGATTAAAAAAATAATAATACATATACATATACATTTATAATTTTTAAATATTCCATCAACGTCCATTGTTTTCCTTTATTTATTTTTTCTTCCTATTATATCATGACAGTTATAAAATGTATAGTTCTTTTTTCTCTCTAGCAGTTATTTAGTATTTTGATTTTTATGTATTTTGGTAAAGTATCATTGTGGAATACCACCCCAGTCCCAATCTATGAGTTGCTTTGAATTTGTTGACAATTTGATACTTTGCTATTTGAGATTAAAATTTCTTTGAGTTGAGGTGCAAAATTGGTATGATCTGCATAAAACATATACGGTTTTAAATTATTCTCTTATTCATGGTAAAAGTCAGAACATTTGAAGTAAGTTAATAACTAAAATTCCTAAAGTGCCTATTTTGTTCATTTTAATTTGAAGGATGAAATTAAGATAGAGGTTTTAAATTTGATTATCTTCCAAATAAAAAAAAATTAATTACGATTAATTACTTGCACTCTTTATGAAGAGTTGGAAGGACTGTCCCTGACAAGCTACAAGAAATGAGATGCACACCAAAGAGCTCTATGATAGATGACGACGAATCGGGTGTGAATAATGGTTTTAAAATTTATCAGTGAATTTGATATTTATGAATAGAAATTTAAAATAGTTAATATATTTTTTATATGAAACATAAATCAACTATTAATTTTCTCGTAAACTTTATACTGCTTCCATCCAATTTTAAAACTTCTAAACATAAATTAAGAAAAACAAAAAAAAACATGTTTGTATACAATTATATTAAAATGGTCTCATATTTTTAATAAATTTATTAAATAAAATAGGTGAAGAAATAGAATATTAATTTTATTATAAAATAAAAAATATTTTTTTCGTTTAAGAAAAATTGAAATTTTCTACGATTTCAGTTATTTAGAAAAATTATGATAGACTACCGAATTTTAACCTATTCTTTCTTTCGACAATAATAATAAAAAATAAAATGCTATACATATGGTGTTAATAGTACGTTATTTTGGTAAAAAAAAAAAATTAAACAGTTTTCCGTTCGAAAAGATTTCAGAAACCCTGTGTCGGTATTCATTGCCTTGGTAATTGCGTTGCAACACTCTGTTCTATGCTCTGCTCAAGCAGTGACTCAGTGATCTAACTATTATACCCAATATAATAATAGAGTTAGCACGTGTTCGACGAAGAATATCGAGGATCTTGTGCTTCATAATGATTGATGGACTCATTCTAATTTCTCATTACAACTTGCATCAATCTTTCCTAATTATCGCAAAATGCGCTTATTTGCTTCACGTACTTGTACAAGACAGTAGCACCATTTTTCTACACCCACTCTTTAAACATATTGCCATAGTTGGAACTATACTTGTTTCACCATATATGAGCCTCTTTGTTGGGGCAGTTGAGTTTATTAGGTTATCTGTCACTTACAATTTATTGAACTTTCTTTTAATATATTCAAGGATTAAATTAAGACATCATAGATTTGGTGGACAGGGTCAAGTCCCTGGAAAACTGGAAAATGTTCAAAGTTTTTCTTGGACCAAACAAAAATGTATTTTCTAAAAACAAAACCTGAACATTACACTCTCTCCATTCATAGAAAACACTAATTAAAATATACAAATACCAGAAATCCCAAACAGAGAACATTTTAGACCACTGCAAAAAGAAAATTTTTCGATTAAATGTTGATAAATACACTTCTGGAATATCAAACACAGTCTTGTTAGAAATCGTACGCACCTTGATTTGAGAGCAAAACAAAAATGGTATTAACTAGCCAGGCCAAGCAACTCTGACCAGTTATAACTTACAAGAAGCATCCCTAATAATTAAACTATCCTTGTTCCTGAACCATTTGGTGATCGTTGAAAATCACCCCCAACAATGCAAAACATTGACAAGATCACAACATGGTATTATGTTTTTCACCATCCAATTTCATCAAATACAGCAAAAACTCATTCCAAGTGTCAACGGCACCTGGTAGGCACCAGTGAACACAGTCATTAACCTTCTTATTCCCAGGCTTAAACCTACTGGGGTGTGCATCAGCCCTCACCACCATTGCATCAGTTACATCTATCAAACCAAACCTCAAACCCTTTTCTCTTGCCGCATTAAACTCCTCCACTTGAATCTCATGCAAGGCCTTCACAATGTCTCCACTTTCATACACCCCTTTTTCTTCCAAGCTAAACGGCTTTGTCCTGTTACAACTCCCTCCCTCATTCCACGCCCCGTTCTCAAAGTGCTCCGGAGAGTGGCTCACCAAAAACGCCACCCCTTTGAACCCTTCAATGTTTCTCAGCGTTCTAAAAGCTGTTTGGAACGCCTTCTTGTAGCCGTAGAAGTTCAGCTCTGTGGAGTTCTGACACTTTTGACACCCCACAACTTGCCCTTTTTCGTAGAATGTTAACGGTCGGAAGAACCATTGTCCTGTTGAGAAAACCACATAGTCAAAATTCTTGATTTTGCTGCTCCATGCCTCGTCTGCCTCGTCTAGATAAAGCTTGGTGGCGCTGTAGTAAGCACGACCACTGGGATCGGAGTCATTGAACTTTACTAAAAAGGGCGACCACAGTGTTGTGACAGTGAAATTGTAATCAGCCACGAACCACCATCTGAAAAATATGTCATCATATGATGTATGCTTCGCTGTAATATCCTCAGGATGTGCAACCTGATAGAGTAATCACAGTCCAAAAAATCAATAAAGGGGAAAAATAATCTAATTGTAATTCAAAGGATAGAATTGCTTACTTACAGTATTTATTAGGCACAGTAAAGACTCAAGTTGATTTCTTCCCATTGAGTCTCCGATAAAGGCGATAGACTTTCCTCGTACCAGTTCCAGGAACTGTGTTGCATCAAATAGTGGGAGCTCACAATCATGAGGTTTCCACCTTAATTTGAGAAAATCTGTGTCTGGTCTTCCATTCTTGATGCAATTAAGCTGGTCTAGAATGAAAGGGCAGGTTTGGTTAGAGTAGTAAGGTTGCTGGGGATATGGGACCCAATTTCCGGAAAAAATGTTGCACTTTTTGGTTTGGTTGGTTTCCAAGTTGGTGGTGGGAAAAGTGTTTGAAGATGGTTGCATGAAGTTTCTGAGCAGAGGAAGGAGTAGCACGATGAGAAACAGAGTGAGGGGTAACAAGAACGCACCTTTGGGAATGTTTCCTGAGGCGTACATCTCCGATGTCTCTGTCAAACTTCAGAAGTACTTGGCCAAACTCTTGATTAATGAACAAACGCTTTGCTAAATAGCTTCTAACCCCTTTCTACTTTTTGGAATATAGTGATCTATCTACTCTGAAGCTGTTGGTAGTGGTTAACTGGTTATTTTATTGCAGATATTTGTTCTCTGTATGCGTGTTGATTCGCAGCTGGAACCAACATTGGAAGCTTCACCTTCTTGAAACACTGGATAATTAGCCCTCTCTGTGGTATCAATACTCATTTTTATTTATCAGAAGTAAGTTAGAAGCTATGTTTGTTTTATTTACAACGTTATCTGTTTTCTTCTTTCTAGATTATAAATTTTTAATTACAGAAGAGAAGAGTTGTATTGGTAAAGATTTAAACCAAGTATTGATAATAATGACAGTATTATTACAAATAAATAAATTTAAGACAATAAATCTTTATTTTATAGAAAATTATTCGATTTTTAAACTTTAGGGTTTAAGTAGTTGTAAACAAAAAAAATAAAAAGTCAAAACATTCTATGTGTGGATGTAATTCTTTATATGCACCTAGCGATAAAAATAATTCTTTTAATTAACCTTAATCCGTTAGTGCACTAATTCCATGTGAAATCTTGTTAATCAAATAACTCACCTATTTTCCACTTCTTTTCTTATTTATTTTAGGTTTAAATATCTTTTTGGTCCTCATTTTCGTAGTGTTTGTTGTGGATGATCCTCATTTGGACAGAATGTTTCAACTGGTCCTCATTAGTACCGAATGTTTAAGATGGTCCTCGTTCTCGCAATTCGTGTTTTATTTGGTCCTTTTCTGTAACGCCGTTTAAATCATTAACCGGAGCATTGTACAGGTGGCACGATTTGTATTAGGGTGTATTACGTGTACTGTACATATGGCACGCCGTTTCAACCATTTCTCGTTGAACCACCAACAGTGCACGAAGTGATACAACATGGTTGCCTTCAACAATTACAACTAGAGGTAAAGGAAGATGATTGAGACCGTAACATACCTATATAATAGGATTGCAGGAAGAAGAAGATTGCAGCAACACCAATTGGGAATGGAGGAACAAGATTGTCAAAACTCACCAACTTGCCCAAACATTCCTTACCAAAACCCTAGCTCACTTATTTAACCTCAAATCTCTGATTGCCACACATGTATACTACACGTAACACACCCTAATACAAACTGTGTCACCTGTACAATGCTCTGTTAATCATTTAAACGGCGTTACAAAAAAGGACCAAATAAAACACGAATTGCGAAAATGATGACCATTGTAAATATTCGATAAAAATGATGATCATTTTAAACATTCTGTCAAAATGAGAACCATACACAATAAACACTACGAAAATGATGACATAAAATATTTAAGCCTTTATTTTACATCATTCAACAACTTTCCTTTGACTTTTGGCTCTTTCTTCTCAATTTTTCATATATTTCACTCTTATTAAAATTCATCTTAAAAAATCATCTTTCTTTAAAAATTAAGATCAAAACATTTAATAAAGATATTTTTAGTTCAAATATAGTATTATTTTATACGATCAAATATTCTTTCGTATATGTAAAATTCATCTTAAACCTGCATAGTTATAGTAAATAAGGAATGCAAATACAGATTTTACTATATTCTTTATTATTCGTAGAAAAATTTAAAATGGCAGAATTACGTTGCTTTCATTATTTATTTAATGATTTTATAATTTTTAACAAATTTTAGTTAATAAAAATACGTTACAAAGAGTGTGTTAAAGAGTGTGACACTAACATTTATGAATATTTAATTGAAGTAAATGGCTACATTAAAATTACGTTACAAAGAGTGTGTTAAAGAGTGTGACACTAACATTTATGAATATTTAATTGAAGTAAATGGCTACATTGACACATGAGTTTTTAGGTGTAGTCATGTCAGTTGTTGAATCGGAAAACAAATCTCTAAAAATTATAGATTGGCCATTGCTTTGACTCAAAACTAAAATGAAAAATGTGTAATAAGCCATTTTTTATATATAAAATGAGAATATGTTTAGAAAGGAAATTAAGTGAAAATAAGAATATAATTTTTTCTTGATAACTGATTATTGTCAGGCTCTCTTTCCAAACTGTTATGCAGCGTCAAATAAAAAAAAAATATTAGGAGAGAAATTAGATTTAATAGTATTTATTTGGCACGTGACACAACTTACAAGGTCAAAAATCTCGGATCTTGATCTAGTTGGATTAGGTATTATGTGTGACTTCATTGGCCGATTCCTTGCATCACTGTTCTCAATTTCCTCCTTTATTGTTTTTTTATTCTATATACAAAATAAGAACATATAATAAAATTTTACTTATCTTATTTAAACAGAAACAAAATTTTATTTTTATATGATAAAAAATATACATGTCAATTAATTAAAAATTAGATAGTAAAGTAAGAATATAACAAAGGAAAATAATTAAAAATATCTTAAATTTTAAAAATAGCAGATAAAAAAATAAAGTTTTTCCAAAAAGAATTAAAAATAGAATGAAATAAATGTGGATAAGAATCTCAAGGGTATTATATTATCACTAGTTAAGAAATTAAGAGGATTTTTTATTTGGATGTATGATAATGTATATTATTTTTGTGACTTTTAATGCGGTTTTTTTAAACAATTTTTTTTAAAAAAGTTTTTTTCTTCTAATTCCTTAGTCAAGCACACTTACTCGTAAAACCCTTAATATGTTCACAACATTTTAATTTTTTAGTTAAATTCGACAATTTTTTATCTCTTAACCAAATTAAGTATTTATTTATAAACTATAAAAAATAGTATTTCTTAAAGAAATGTACTGATTTTTGTGAAAATTATTTTTTGATTTAATTAATTTATACATTTTAGTCTTCGAATCACTTTCAAAAACTAACAAATGAGTGGAGTTTTTCTAGAAATTGATTAAATCGTAACAAATAGAGCATTAGCTTATTGAATAATGTGGATATATATATATATA
>Ga0214545_1000650_pt1 | contig 57895 bp, 18 predicted proteins | sample CNSS4metaG_FD_160064 | JGI IMG/M metagenome (GOLD analysis project Ga0214545, IMG submission 160064) | Root nodule microbial communities from cowpea collected in UCLA plant growth center, Los Angeles, California, USA - CNSS4 | ecosystem: Host-associated > Plants > Roots > Nodule | place: USA... | reverse complement strand
TATATATATATAAAATATCCCCTGCTAGCCCTCATTTTGAGTCTAAGCATCTCCTGGCCCACCTGTCACATCATATGTTCCCGAATAACAAGTTATCCGATCATCGCCACACACACACAGAAAGGGTGAGCTATGCACAATATATATAAACCAAACATGAATATAAATATGTTTCCCAACCCAAAATAACATAATTAAAATTCTCATACTTTCCAAATCACCTAACCATGACCTCATAGTCCTTCATGAGTCATATGCATGAAGTAAGTCTTGGGACTTCCTGTGCTCCCATGAAACTAACTCATTCGTGGTCCAACCCTATGAGCCTATCTCGCTCATAGTCCTACCCTACAAACTCCTCGCCTGTAGTAAAAGCATCCAAGCCTCATAACTTGGACCCTGGCACGCACGCAATCACCATACTATGGACTCCTCGCCCAACAGTAGCCGCCGGGAACATCACAGTTCCTTGCCCATCGTGCGCCCGACACATGCAATCACCATACTAAGGACTCCTCGCCCATTAGTAGCTGACGGAAACTCAACCAGTTCCATGCCCATCATGTGTCCAACCACCAAGCACATCCCAGACCCCTATTGGACTTAGTCCTTCAAGCCCAAACACCACACCACATGCATACACATCCTATGCCTAGGATAAAACAACCAAAACACACTCACTGGCACATAACAACATAGTAACTCGCATAAACTCGATTAAGCCAAGGACGTTCGCCCAAGCTAAGCCTTCCGCCTCGCTTAGGCTAGCTCAACTCACCTAAGCGAGCTTAAAACAGTGACCACACCACGTTATCTCGCTTAAGCGAGAGCCTTTCGCCTAGGCGAGATCATCTCTCGCCCAAACACCCATTTCAAACTCGTCTGGGCTAAAATGCAAACAAAGCATCACACATGACCACGACATCTCGCTTAGGCGAGGCCGTCTCGCCTGAGCGAGACCCTGGTTCGCTCAAAACCCACAAAACCCTCGCCTAGACGAGAAGTCGCGCTCAACACGTGCAACTTCGTCACTATCTCGCTTAGGTGAACCTCACTCGCCTGAGCGAGTGTCTATGTCGCTCAAACCCAATTATGTTCGCCTGAGCGAGAACCTCGAGTAGGGTGAGAATATGAGTCCCTACATGTCTCGCCTAGGCGAGTCCCGCCCGCCCGAGCGAGAATTGCAGGTTCTGAAACTGTTTTACGCCATAAGCACTGCACCAGAGAACCCAAATACGCTACCAAAACACACCAATTCAGTTTCACCACCTTACACTCATAGAACAGCAAAGTACAAACACCATAAAGACTCTCACTCCCACTTTTCATACCATAAGAGTATACACAACACGAAATAGCCATCATAAGCATCAATTCACATGAAATTTCCAATAAAATAGTATCCAATTACCCCACCCCGAATTCACCCCACAATCAACTCGAATTCTCTGTCAATAGATCATTAATCTCATACAATCAGACCAAAGACTTAACAACAAGGGTTCAGCTCCTCTAACCTGAAACTTCGAATGAAATTGGGAAGAAAATTTGATTTCCTTGGTTTGCAATGACGTGCCACAGACTCCCTCTCAGTTCAGCCCTTTACACACCCAAAACCTCACCTCTCAGCCTCAATTTCGCGCTTCTCTCTATAGCAGTTCAACAGAAATGCCAAAACCCTTCCCTTTACCTAAATTTTGGCTTTTATAGGTGCCTTTAAGATGGGTTTTAAAAATAAAACGGGATTGGCTTTTGTGTGGGCTTAATGGCTATTCAAGTCCCTTAGTGGGTGATTTTTCAGCACCTAATGGTTACCTTCTGCTAGGTTTTCTTTACCCCTTCACATTCATACCACAACTAATAGTTAGCAAAAATAAAGCTTATTCTATGCACATCAAGGTTTGAACCTGTGACCTTCCACTTACAAGAACAAAGCATAACCACCATGCCAAATCACATTTGGTGATACCCTCCAATCTAAAACAGTTTACATTATCAATTCCCTACTCATACACATAATTTAAATTAATAATAAGACAACAATACATAATTGGCATACATAAGACTCGAACCCAAGTCCTCTCACACAATCAAAGTACTCTCAACCACATGAACTAGCATTTTTCCACGTCTCACCAACCAACAATTAGTGCCATAAAGGCTCTTTCTACTCGCATTTATTAATTAATTAATTATTTAATTAATGAATTTTCCCGGGTCTTACAACTTGTCGACTGACCTCATAAATGAGGGTCTCCACAGAAGCGGAGACAAAGTTCAACTGGAACTGAACACGGGGGGCGTTCAGTCCGGCAGACCGACGAGTAGTCGATTTAGCGAGAGCTGAGACTTCATTCGGAGGATGCGGGGGCATTTGGTTGCGAGCTCCCTTTAAAGTACTCCAGAGAGATTGACATATCAACGTCCAAAGAAAAGGTTCGCATGTAGCGGGCAGCCTACGGTCGCTTGTCCTTGGTCCGCCTGACCGATGGTCCGATGTCCATACAGTACACAAGCCCCCCAAGCCTTGAGCGATGTCAGAGAAAAAGCGAAAAACGTTAAGTAGGGTGTCCGACCGAGGAACAATGAAACGATGGGACTCTTTAACGGTTATGATGCTTCGTAGATCGTGTCTGTCAGAGGGGAGGTGAAACATCTCGTTGCTTGAGTTGTTGATCGTCTTGTGATTGCGTGGATCTGGTGCTGCCACGTGGCGCTTACATTTTCTATAAATAGCCATGTGTGGTCGAACCTTACAGCCCCACAGCAAAATCTGTCAGATGTTGGCCCTTTATGGACCCGCGCGGTTCGTATTTCAAGCCAAACTCAAATAACTCCACCGATCAGGCTATCATTCTTCCGGCCAAGTCATGTTTCCTAAGGATTTTGGTGATAGGATGATCGGTGCGGACCATTACTTGGTGGCTTTGAAAATATTGTCACAATCGTCGGGCGACAGTGAGCAACGCCAACACTATCTTCTCCACCAATTGGTACCTTGTTTATGAGTCCTACAGAACTCAGCTGATGAAATACACTGGTCGTTGTTCCAGATTTTCCTGTACCAAAGTCGCGCTGATAGTTTCCTTCGAGACCGATAGGTATAGTTACAGGGGGAGCTCGTCGACCGGTCGACACATGATAGGTGGGCTGGCGATTATGGCCTTGACTTCTTGAAAGGCATTCTCGCACTGATCGTCCCATTTATCAGTAGTCTGCTTTTTCATCATCTTGAGGATTGGTTTGATCCTCTTTATCAATCGCAGCAAAAAGCGGACTAAAGATGTCAGTCGACTGACCAGCCACTGCACCTCTTTGAGATTCTTTGGGCTTCTCATCTCCACGATGGTCGTACACTTATCGAAGTTTGCTTCTATCCCTCGGGTGGTCAACATAAACCCGAGGAATTTACCCATCGATACGTCGAACACGCACTTCTCCGTATTCAACCGCATATTGTACTTCCGCACCTAATGGAAGATCTCCTTGAGGTCACGGGCATGTTCGTCTGCCGTCTGCAATTTTATCACCATGTCATCAACGTAGACCTACATGCTTCGGCCGATCTGGTCTCAGAAGATATGGTCCATAAGGCGCTGATAGGTGGCTCATGCGTTCTTCAGACCGAAAGGCATTACTTTGTAGCAGTAGTTGGCCTGATTGATGATGAATGTCGTCTTAGATATGTCGGGGTCGTACATCGAGATTTGGATGTACCCGGAGTAGGCATCCAAAAAACTTAGAAAATTGTGCCCAGAGGCTCCATCGACGAGTCGATCGATGCTCGGCAGCGGATAGGCATCCTTTGGGCAGGCCTTGTTGAGATCAGTGAAGTTCGTGCGCATTCTCCATTTTCCACTTGACTTCTTTACCATTACCACATTAGTCAGCCAGGTGGTGTACTTGATCTCCCGAACGAATCCGGCTTCTAGCAGCTTCTTAACTTCTTCCTCGACTACTTGCTTCAGTTCTTCACACATCTTCCACTTCTTTTGTGCGATCGATCGGGCTTCCTTGAAGGTGGCCAGCTTGTGAGACATGACATTAGGATGGATGCCAGGCATGTCGGCGGACGTCCAGGCGAAGAGGTCCTTGTTCTGGTCGATGACTTTGGCTAAGAGTGCCTCCTCCTTTAGAGTTAGCTGTCTTCCCAACTTGATGACTTGTGTTGGCTGTCGACCAATCGGTAGCTCCTTGGTCTCACCTTCGAGCTACATCTGATCCTCTGTGTTGGTTCGAGGATCAAGGTCGATTATTGCGACCTCCGATCGATGTTGTTTCCTCGGACGACGGTAGGGAACCACCTTCAGCCCGGTCGCATAACACTGCCTAGCGATCTGCTGGTCAGCATGCATGGTGCAAATCGTTCCCTTGTCAAATGAGAATTTCATCGCTAGGTGGAAGGTGGAGACGATCGCTTCAAAGGCGTTCAGGCAGGGCCTTCCTAGCAAAACATTGTAAGAGGTGTTAGCTTCGACCAAAATGTATCAAACTCTTACCTCCCGACCGTCTCGCCTTAAGCCGATCCTGATGCGAAGGTCTAGATAACCTCGGGTGTCCACCTGTTCACTTGAGAAACTGACGATCTGCTCGTTGTAGGGGACGATAAGATCCTCAGACAAATTCATTCTTTGGAACGTCTTTCAGTATAGAATGTTGACGGAGCTTCCTTAGTCGATCAGGACTTTGTCAATCCCATACTCCGCCACCTCGATGGAGATTACCATCGGATCGTCATGATTTGGGTCGGGCACTTTGAAGTCGTCGTCGGTGAAGGTGATAGGCGACATGGATCGCACTTTCTTCTCTACCAGGTGCACCGACTTGAGCTCCCAAACGTGCCTTTTTCGGGTGGAGGATCTTGATCCTCCATCGACAAATCCTTTGGAAATGGTGTTGATGTAGCCTCCTAAAGGCTTGTCCCTACTCTTGCTTCGGCTTCGGCTTTTGTGGTGTCTTCTGGACGATTCCTCTCTTTTCCTCTTTGACTCCCTCCTCGGTCAGTCGTTTCACTTGAACTGGGAGCGAGCACGAACCGGACTCCTTTTTCTTTCTAGGCTATGAGCAGGGTGATCCTGCTTGATGTACTTCTTCAACTGCCCTTGTCGAATGAGTTCCTCGATTTTGTCCCTAAGGGTGTGGCTGATCATTCATTGATGGTCAACTTGCTTGGCCTTGGGGTGTTCCTCTCCACCGCTGCATCCTCCTTCTCCCTCTTCTTTACCTGGAAGTCTTGCATATCTTCCATCTGTATGAATTGTGTTGCACGTTCCCTCAATTCTTCCATCGTCTTCGGCCTTTTGCGGCTTATCTTATCCGCAAAGACACCCGATTGTAGGCCGTATGAGAAATGGTGTCGGGCGATCTCATCACTGAGATCCTTGATCTTGAATGAAATTCGGTTGTACCGATCTAAGTAGCTTCTTAAGGATTCGCCATCCACCTGGCGAATGTTGACTAAGGCATCCACTGTGAGAATGGTCGGTCGGAGAGGTGCGAACTGCGTGCTAAATCTGGCCTTCAGCGTGGCGAAGCAATCTATGGTGTTGGCTAGCAGCTCGAAAAACCACTCGAGCGCTTCCCCCGTTAGGAAGACGAGAAAACACAACACCAGATCTGGTCGCTCACAGCATGGAACATCATCTGGTGCGTGAAAAATCACATATGATTATCAGGGTTCGTCGTGCCATCATACTTGTCAAAAGTTGGCACCTTCCACCGGCTGGGTAGTGGGGTCTCTAAAATAAACTGGGTGAAGAGGAAACTTCTCTACATGCACCACCAGGCGGGACGGGTGCCCGGCCCTGCTAGCTCCCGAGCTTTCAACCACCGTGTGAAGGGAAAGCCCCTTAGACGTCAGGTTTCTCTCAACCCGCTGTGGTTGTGATTGTTCCCCTTCCGTCGAGTAAGGTCGACTTGCCAGCTGGTTTGCTTCCGCTCTGGGTTGTGCTCTGCTGGTCTGACCAGGGTTCGGCATGGTCGGCATTGAGGGGATGGGATCATCTTTTTGCCTAAGAACGGTGTTTTCTTCCTGCAGGACATGTATATGTGCTTTGTAGTTCCTCTACATATCGTTCATCCTTTGTTGTAGAGCTCTGGTCATCTCTCTAGTGTCAACCTGATCGTCAGCCATTCCTCCTCCGTATGCGTTGCTTGTCCGGTTTCTTGTGGTCACCATAAGGGTATAAGGTCTATAGATGACTGCTCGACCCCACGGTGGGCGCCAAAATGTTTCGGGTGTAGGGGCCAACCACCTACTTTGAACACTCAAATTACCCTTGTGTCTTTTTATCCAATGTTCTCCTTAGTTAGCCTGTTCGACTCTTTCTCTTGTTCAATGTCTTTTTCTCCTTCCGCTCGTTTGATCGGACGATTGGGGTACCTGTCTAAAAGGCTCTAATGCTTAAGTTAGTTCAAATCCGACCGGTGGTAGCAATAAATGCTGTAATAAATGCGAGTTAAAAGTTCTTACCAATTTACCTTAGGCCTCTATTTATAGTTTTTGGTGTGGGGTTGTGATTAGGGTTCCTTAATCATGGCCCAATTGCTTTTTAAACTTGATTACTAACTTACTTTACTTTAATTAACTTTCAGCTTACTGGTTCAGTTTCGGTTTGGCTGCCTGGCGGGTCGTGCGACCTGTCGGCTGGCCTCATAGATGAGGGTCTCCACAGGAACGGAGATAAAGTTCAACTGAAACTGAACACGGGGTCGTTCAGTCCGGCTGACCGACAAGTAGCCAATTTAGCATGTTCAGAGTTGAGACTTTATTTGAAGAATGCGGGGGCATTTGGTCGCGAGCTCCCTTTAAACTACTCCAAAGGGATTGACACATCAACGTCCCAAGAAAAGGTCCGCCTGTAGCGGGCAGCCTACAACCGCTTGTCCTTGGTCCGCCTGACCGATGGTTCAATGGCCATACAATACACTTACCATAAGACTCTTAAGTGTCACAATGTAATATATCAAATCATGATTAGGACGATTGGAGGATAATTTTCTAAACTTACTTAGAGGACAATGACAATTGAAAGTAGAAAAATTATGTAGAATATTAAAAGAAGTGTCATTGCACAAAATAGCCTAAAGACTTTATTAAAGACATGTCCTAATGTAAACTATCAAACACAAGCATTCTTATAAGAATCGATGTTCTGAAAAACAATATTTATACTGATTTTGCATGAAATAGAATTACAATTACTTTGTAAAAAAACTTGAAAGACCCCATGTGTACAATCATTCAACAAGTTTACTATCTACAATTTTCTTGAAGTGAATCATCTCTTGGATAAAAAAATCTTGTGTTTAAGAAATGTTATTGACAATCACTATGGGTTAGTAAAGCACCAACAGACAACAAAATGAAATTAAATTGAGGTACATAAAAACATTATAAAGCATCAATGCAAGAGAGAGTTAAACAACACCAATAGCTATTATAGGAATAATAAATTGATTAGGTAACACAAAGGTTTTACTAGTGATATATCCATAAGATTGAAAACATGATATGGAACTAACAACTTCAGTATTGACAAATAAATTAGTGATTCATCTTCCTTCAAACAAAGGATCGGTAAAGTAGACCTAATTATACTACTAGAGTAGTTGATCATCAAACGTTAGAGTTTTCATCCATGACATTCATGATAGAACAAAAAATTATTGAAATAAATATAAAAAAACACTTTTAATACCATATTAAGAAAGAGAAAAATAAAATAATGTATTAAATCAAAATGTATTTCATTTGCATAAAAAAAATTATGAATAATAGGAATCATCCTAATAAGTCAAACAAAAAAGGAAAATAAAAAAAAATTATAATATATATATATATAATACTATAATATCTAATCATGTTTTATTATAATAAAAGGTATACATTATACTTGTTAAAAATGTGTATTTATATGACAATCACTTTAAAACTTATATTGAAAGTCATTTATAATTAATAGAAAAATAAAAAAGTGTATAGGAAATAAGAATAAGTGAAAGGCGTCAAGGAGGTGTTAGGGTTTGTTGATTTTTCTCTTCAATTTGCTACCTTTCGCTCTCCGCATTTTAGAATTCCTCCATTCTTCTATTTCTAAAACTCAATATCCTCTCACAAGTGGAGATGCATGGTGCTGATTTGAAGAAACTTTGGTGTCGCTTCTGATGACGTATAATTGTTCATGAAGGTGGTTGGAATCCTGTGTGGTAGGATTTAATCGTGTGGGGTTGGTTGTGGTGGTTCTTGGTAGGTTGCTCCCTAGTGTAGGTATGACCTCGTACTTAGGTTCTCACATTCCTTGGGGTTTTTAAAGGATTAGGGACCTTTGCCCTCATCTAAATCATCTCTAAATATGTGGGCACAAAAGGTACTTTTGCATAAGTTTTTAATAATGTGCATGATATTCCTTTATTACAATTACCTTCTCATTATATAAAAGGATACATGGTTTTTATGTAGATATCTAAGGAATTTTTTCTTGCTGGTCTGGAGGATTGTAAGAATCATTTGTATATAAGTGTTCTATTGACAAAAGGGAATAATCCCCTCACACACTTGCAACTTTGTAAGAACTTGTTGTGACTTGGAAGCATTTGGGTCAATAGAAGAGGATTCCTCTTGGTAAAGGGTTTTATGAATTCGTTTTCTCTTCACTAAAGGATATAAAAAGGGTTTTGGCTTGTTGTGGCTCCATCTTATGTCTCCTATTTCACTCGATCGAACTTTCATTGAGGTATGCACCGTATGATATAAGGCTTGATAGATTTTTTTTGTTGTAATTCTCCTTACCTTGAGAATTGGTCTTCTTGTCGTGTTAATGTTTTGCATCAAAATTGTTCGAATCATCATCCCTTGCTCCTTTCTCTTTCTCGTTCAATTGGGATTTCCAAGCCATCCTCTTTTCAATTTGTGGAGATGTGGATGTCTCATCTAAATTCTCTCTCCTTAATTTATAGCTCTTAGAGTGCTCCTACTTCTGGTTATCCTATGTCGATTTTGCAAAGGAAATTTTAACGACATAAAGTTGTTTTAAAAGACTAGAATAAAAATGTTTTTGGAAATACACATAAGCTATTGGTGGAATCAAGGCCTCCTTTCTTATATTCAACAATGTCTCCCTTTGATTTGGATGCTTTGCTAATTCATTTGGCATAAATTAAAGATGATTTAAATTTTTCTCTAGATTGTGAAGCTATTTATTGGAAGGAAAAAAGGCTAAGATGAAATGGTTTAAAGATGGGGAAAAGAATGTTGCATTTTCTCATGTTGTGATTCGCAAGAAGCATAATGCATGGGGTATTTTTAATTTGCATCATGATGATTAAGTTATTTCTGATTTAACAATGATTGAGGATTTTTTTTTTTGTCTATTTATACCAATTTATATGTTGTTATAGTTGATCATGATGTTTCTTTCACCGATATGTAGAATTTTATTGCTTCTTATTGCTTCTCTAGTGATTGATAATAAAAATATGTTTTTGATTAAATGCCATGATCTATATGGGGTAAAGCATGCAGTTTTTTCTCTTAATGGTGATAGTGCTTTTGGTCCATATGGCTTTGGCAAATTTCTTTTATCACTTTTTGGGTATTGTTGGTGTTGATGTCCAACAATTCTTTTGATAAGGTTGGATCCTCCTTGGTGTGAATTTGAACATTGTTTCTCTTATTCTTAGTTGGCGATGCAGAACATATAATTGATTTTCGTCCTATAACAATAATTAATTATCATTTCAAAATATTTACAAAAAATTTAGGTTATAGGCTTGACGTGATTGCTAGTAGGATTGTTTAACTTAATCAAATTGGTTTCATTAAAGGGAAAAGTGTTAAATATTGTATTTATATTACTTCTGAAATTATAACTTTTCTTTTTGAAAATATCAAGGGCGATAATGTAGTCATCAAGATTCATATAACCAAATTTTTGATACCATTAATATGCATTTCTTAATTCAAGTCTTGTGATTGCTTTGGATTTCATGAAATTTTTTTTACGTGGACTATTCATATATTGCAATTTGCTCATGTTTCTATCCGAGTTAATAGTGGTTTTGTTTGCTATTTCACTTGTGGTTGAGGGTTAAGATAAGGATATTCACTCTCATTTTCCTTTTTGTTTTGACGATGAGATTTTGGCTAGGGGCATTTCATATCTTATTTCTAAGAAATTTATGCTTCCCATAATTAGTTATAGGAGACGTAATTTGTTTTTCATATTTTGCCCAGACTAAAGTCTTAATCTTCGCATTTTCAAGTTGAAAATGGTAAAAAATGAAAACAAAGAATATAAAACAAAATTTATAATATTAAAAAGAAAGAGTTTGTTTTAATATAAATATGTAATTTAAACTTTTGAAATGAACTATTAGGTACATTGTTTTAATTTATTTAGTTACTAATATAATTATTTAAAACCTTATTCCAATAATTTCTATGTCCATATGATTAATGGTGGCTTTTTTATTAAATAATATCATTTTAATTGTTACATACTAAAAATATGAAAAATATTCAACAATAAAAATACTTATATTATAATTTAATATAAAAATGATAAAAGTTTTTTTTGTCCATAATTTTTTGTAAGAAAAAAATATTACATGACGATTTTTTACATGACACTATAAACAATTTGGGTTATCGATAAATTTATAATATTTTTTAAATAATAATATTTTATAAATAAAAGTAAAATATTTCTTTAATTTAATTTTATTAAATTACCTAGTGATTTGATATTATAAAATGATAGAATTAAAATTAAAAAAATAGTGTAGAAAAAAGTGAATACTTTAAATATAAGTTATTTGCATTTAGTGTGTTTTAGTATCTGTCTTTAATATTTGTTATTAGACTTGTTTAATCTAATAACAATATAAAATATGAGATATATTCCTTGATTTATCTAATGACAATATAAATACACTAGTACTATATTTTAAGATAATTAGTTTGTTAGATTTTCCTTTCCGAATCTTATTAAAGTCATACTAACAATTTAAAATTGAAAATAGTAAAACATAAATTCAATAAATATAAAACAAATTTATAATATTAAAAAATGTGTATTTTATTATAAATATAAATTTTAAACCTTTGAAATAAATAATTAATACAACCTTTTAATTTATTTTGTTATAAATATAATTATTTAAATATATATATATATATATATATATATATATATATATATATATATATATAATACATGTTCATTTTGTATTAAATAATATTATTTTAATTATTACATAATAAAAATATGAGGTATATTCAACAATAAAATTATTTATATAATAATTTGATATAGAAATTATAAGTATAATTTTCTATTGACAATTGTTTTACGATAAAACTATTACACGACAATTCTTTTATATGATAGTGTAAATAATTTTTATCATTAATAAATATATATTATTTTTTTAAATAATATTATTTTAAGACATTAAAGTAAAATTTATTTTTCTAAGTTTAATTTATTAAATGAGCAAGTAATCATAAATCATAAAAGGATAAAATAAAAAATAATATAAAAATATTAATACTTTAAATACAAGTTATTTTTAATAATTTAATAAATGATCAAGTAATTAAAATTTATAAGAAAATAAAATTAAGAATGGAAAATAGTATAAAAAAATAAATTAACAATTTGAATATAAGGTATTATATAATATATATATATATATATATATATATATATATATATATATATATATAGTAAGCATTTGTTTAAGTCCACACTCATTTAAGTTTGCAAGCCGCCTAAATTAGAATTTAAAAAATGAAAATTCTTGGATCAATAATTTTATGATTTTATTTTTAAAAAAATCACGTTAAGTTTATTTGACAACTATTTTTAATTTACTCACATGCGGTTGATGATTGACCATTGTGTAAGATGCAAAGAAGGGTGAAGAATACACCCTTAGCTTGATTTATCTGATCTGATAATAAATAAGGAAAATTTTTCAACTCACTCATATGAATAAAATAAAATAACAAGTTCATCTTGTAACATATCTCTTATCTCTCATATTTTCACAATCCCTAGAAATTCCAACACATATAATATTTGATATTGTAATTATATGACCTATAATATTTCATATTGTAATATGATTCATAAAACTTCATAAGTTTGCATCCCAATAAAGTCCGCATCAAACTCCCAATATCAAAATGCGGACTTAAGAGAATATATAATATATATATATATATATATATATATATATATATATTAAAAATATATTGGAAAAAAACTTTTAATTATGGTTTAAGTTTATCTAAGGACACACAATAAAAGATATTTCCATTTTTAGTGCAAATTAGTTTAAAATAAAACACAAGGATAAAAGAGTGAAATAATTTTATGCATATCTGACAGCAAAATAAATATAAATAGAAAAGCAACATAACAATGTTAAATGACTAAAAATTTAATTTTTTGGACATTTGCCAACAAAATATGTGAGAGCTTAGAAAATTGTATTTTTGGAGGTACAATGATTTAAAATAGTGAGTCTCTATTCTTAAAAGATCCTTATTACTTAAAAACACTCTATCTTTCTAGAAACTCTTCTCTAAGAGATCTCTCCCTTCCCTCTAGGCTTGTTCACAATATGTTCGTCCTTTTGAAGATCGGAGACCGTAGGATTGTTCTTTGTGGCAAGTTCATCAAGAAGAGCAACCAATCAATTTCTTCTTTGGGGTAACTTAGTTTTCAACCCCTTTCCTCGTCTTCTTTGTTTCATATGGTTTGCATGCGGGCTTTTCCTGCTCGCATGCGTTCTTGTGTTGCTTTTCTTGAATGTCTATAGATCAATGTCTTTGTTGGCATGGTCAAATCATTTTTTATGTTGTCTCTAGGTGTAGAAAGGGGGTACCTTACGAGTTATGAGGCATTTTGGCTATTTAAATTCTTTGAGTCATTTTGCCAAGGTAAGGGAAACTAATCTTTTTTGTAGTGTTTTTTCCTATTTGATGAATGCATGTTTAATATTGACTTCATGTTGGGAATGAACTTTAGTTATTTTCTATGAAATTGATTTGTGGTGAGCATGGATGATTTGACTTGTATGGTTTGAATGTTTGATTCATGAAAAATTGTTGGTTTGGACTTGGTTTTTGCCTAATTGGAAGAGTTTATAATATGAGCAATTGAGCAAATTGGCATGAGTTTCCATGTTTAAAATTGTTTTGAACCAATGCATTGAGAAAGGAGTACCAATTTGATCAATTAAATAGGTCCAAGTTCCCTCAAAATCACAAAATACAATTGTTGATATCTGATACAACCCTGAGCGATAGCAATGGCATTGAGCACCAACTTCATTGTAGAGGTCTGGGAGCGATTTTAGCTCCAGACTACTGAATGTCGTATTTTACAAACGCTTTGGCGCTAAGTAGCAGTAGAGCACCATTGAGCGCCATCTTCATACTACAAGTCTAGAGCATTTTAGCTCCGGGACGTTGAGCGTCAGAAAGAGCCATTAAGCACTATAAAGTGTTGTTGAGTGAAACCTTTTTATAAGAAGAATCACATTAAGTGCTAGAATTGTCATTGACCACCACTCTTTGCAAGAGGTTTGGTGTTAAGCGCCAATTTGTATGTTGATTATGTTTTCTTCCTTGGTTGTTTGAGATAGATTTATAATGGACCTTATGTATGTTTATGATTGTGATTTTGTTTAATTGAGGTGAAAATGTTGTTGTGAGCATGTATAATGATAATGGTGTTTAAGAAATTTCAAGGAGAAATTCTTTTTGGTGGTAATAGTGTATGCATTTATGTATATCCTGATACTCTAATAATCATTCACACTCTAACATAGTAGAATAAGTTATGTGGTCACAGTTGTAGGAGGTCCTAGTCAATGGCCATGTTTGATCCTAGGTGAGAAGGGGATTAACTTTGAGAGTGGTAGAGTGATAACCCCTTTGTTTATGGCTCTACAAAGCATAGAGACTACTACAAGTGTACGCCTTTAGTGAATTCCAATGTTAAGGACATGTATCCGGATAATTGAATTTATTATCAATTGTTTGTGTGCATATATTTGATTTATTGTATTTTATCCATGCTTAGCTTATATTTGATATGATTTAATTGTCTTAGGATAATTCTTTTTACACTAGCTTACTTTGTTGTTTCTTTTTGTGTTTTGTTTGCCTCTTTTGCGATGATCACTTCATGGTGTGAGCAGATGAGGAGATAGGTGAGGACACTCTCCTTGTAGAGAGTGTTGATGTTGTAAAGTAGCTTTCCTTGGCTAATGGCTTTTGTATAGGAGTGGTTTCTTTTGAAAAACTCTTTGATATCTTTAGTCTGGTCTGTATATATTATATTAGTATAGATATTGTCTTGAATAATTGTTTGTTAGCTATCTCGCATGCATTATAATCTTATAATGTTCTATTTAATTGTTTTATACTATTAGATGAGATGTTACCAAATAAACATAGATAAAGTAAATATTCTAGTATCTTCTTTTACTATATTATAATAGCTTTTTATTATCAATAAATATATATTATTTTTTAAATAATATTATTTTCAAAAATAAAGTACAATAATTTTTCCTAAATTTTATTTTATTTTATTAAATGATCAAGTAATTAGAGATAATAAAAGGATAAAATTAAAAATGAAAAAAATAGTATAGAAAAAACAATTAATACTTTAAATATAAGTTATTTTTATCTAATTTATTTTGTTATAGTCATGTTACACTCATCTAATCAAAATACTAATAATTATATTTATAAACTCATCTAATGACAATAAAAATAGATTAGTAAGTAATATATTTTAAGAGAATTTCTTTGTTAACTTTTACTTTTATATTCCGTCTCATTAAAGTAACAAGCGATGAAAATAGTAAAAAATTAAAGATATAAAATAAATTTTATAATATTAAGAGATATGATTTTTTTCGTAATAAATATATATTTTAGAGCTTTAAAACGAGACATTAAGTATAATGTTTTAATTTATTTTGTTATAAATATAATTATTTAAATTTTTATACAAAGTTCTATGTGTGTATGATTCATACTATTTTTTTATTAAATAATATCAATTAATTTTTACATAATAAAGATATGAACAACAATAAGATTATTTATATGATAATTCAATATAAAAATGATAAATATTTTTTTATTGACAATTTTTGTTAAGATAAAATTATTACATGAATATTTTTTATGTGATAATGTAAATAATTTCTATCATTTAATAAATATATATTATTTTTTAAAATAATAGTATTTTAAGGCGTAAAATTAAAATGTATTTTAAAATTTTATTTTATTAAATGATCAAATAATTAGAAATCATAAAAAAATAAAATTGAAAATAAGAAAAAATGTATAAAAAAAATTAATAGTTAAGTATAAGTTATTCTTTAATAATTTATTAAATGAACAAGTAATTAAAAATTACATAAGAATAAAATTAAGAATGAAAAAATATTGGAGAAAAAAAGAATTAACATTTTAAATAGAAGTCATTCTTTAATAATAAATATACTAAAAATACATTAGAAAAAAAACTTTTAATGATGCTTAAAATATAGGTTAGAATATATATTTCGTTCCAATCTTCTTTGAGTTTTGTCAATTTAGTCCTAGTATTTTTTTTTTGTCCAATTAAGTTCTAATTTTTGATAATTTTGTTTATTTTGGTCATTTTTTGCAATTGTCATTTAAACAATTAACAATAATGAACGGTAACCGTCATGTTTCACTTAGTGATTTTTTTAGTTTTTTTTTTTAACTTTTTAATTATTTTTTACTTTTGAAAGAATTTGCATGTGTAAATCAAAGAATTTGTCACTAGGGATGTCAAAAAAATTAGTATTCGCGATCCGCAGATAAACCCCGCAACAGGTAGAAAATAAATATTAAAAATGGATACTCGTTACCCGCAGGTACAAGTATTTTTGATACCCGCATGTTAATGGGCGGGTACGGGTATCATAGTATTCGTACTCGCTAAACTTTAATTCACAACAATACCCTCATATAATATATATATATATATATATATATATATATATATATATATATATATATTAGTAAAAAAACATTCTGACCTAATTTTTTTTAAGTTGTACATCTTGTCTTGTCTTCTATCTTCATTCTTCCAGCTTCAATTATTGGTACGTTGTCCTCTTCAAGGTACACCCCTTTGACATTCTTCTCTTTTCTTTCTTTGAAATTGGGCATATACATCAAATCTTATATAGAAAATGACGTTTATGGTATGCTTGTTGTCAAATGATGGAATCAAAATAAGAATACTTGGCACGTGATAGTTGAGGTTTATTATTTGTTTATTTTTCAGGAATCAATAAGAGAAAGTGGGATTTTTTTTATCAAAGCACTAATTAAAGAATTTTTATTGTGTTGAACGTCATTTTATATTTACTTTTTAATTATTTGGACTTATATGAACTTGAGTTTATTTAATCTTTATTTAAAATTTATGACAGTGATGTATTTTATTTGAATTTCAAATTAAATATTTATTTTTTAAAATAATTTTGTAAATACTCGCGGGTACCTGTGGATACCCGCGAATATGAAAAAAATAGACAGGTACCTACATAATGGATACCCAATGGATATGGGTACGGGTACAGGGTAGATATTTATCCAGCAGGTAGGGTACGGGAGAGCTATTACCCGTATCCTACCCGCCCCGTTGACATCCCTACCTGTCATGTGTCTCTTGTTGAATTTAGTCCCAATTTTTTTTAAATGGAGCAATTTTGTCCTTCATTTTTTATTTTATTTTCGTTGTAATTTTAAATTGATCGTAAGTCTAAACCAAAATATTTAATAAAAATGTGAATTTTAATAAAAACATCATTATAACATTTATATAAAATTTAAATTTGGTCTCAATTTGGTAAGGGACAAAATTGCTCAATTTTAAAAACAATTGAGACTAAATTGTACAAAATTAATGAATGTAGCGACCAAATTCAATATAAAATATGGACTATGACACGTGACACACGTTGTTGAACTAACACATGGACATTTTTTTTTTCAATTTTTTTTAAATAAAATAAAAAAACATAAAAATTGTGCAGTGATACGTGACTGTCCCTAATCATTACCGTTAATTATTTAAAAGAAGTTAACAAACAATGACCAAATTGAACAAAATTTAACAAAAATTGGGACCTGATTGAAAAAAAAATATTAAGATTAGATTGACAAAACTGAACAAAATAGGGACCAAATATATATTTTAACCTAAAATATATTTAAGGACACACATTAAAACATATTTTTTTATTTTTAGCGCATAACTTGAAAATAAAACAAATGGTTAAAAGAGAAAAATAATTTCTATACACATGTGACAATAAAAATAATTATTATGTCAAACTGACTAAAAATCTAATTTTTGATAAATTTATAAAATAAAATAAACATAGATAATAAAATAAATTTATTAGTATTTTTTTATTATATTATAATAGATAATATGTCTGAGTTTAATTATGATTCTTTGACATTAAATTTTAATGAGATATCGAGTTTTCTTTTTACATTGTTCATCTTTCTGGAAAGAAAAAAAAAACATATCTCTATTATAATTTTATTTTGAGCATATCTTATAGTTACATTTTTTTTTATTTGATATAAACATGGACAAGTATTAATCTTTGACATCATTTACCTCTATATGCTTAAGAAAGAAAGTCTTCTCCATTTGTGTAACAACATCAACATATGAACCTAAATCTATGATTATATTGTTTTTAAATCCAAAAATCATAAGCATTTTAAAACATAAGAATCACAATGGAAACCCTACAAGAAGTGATGTGGTACAAAGTGAAAGAAAGACAATTTTGACTTCTCTTTTTGACAAAGAGTTGTCCCTTGATTTAGTAAATTGAAACTTCTCATAGTTTTATGTTGTCCACCTCATTTATTGTGTGGTGTCCCATTTCAAAAATAAAATGGATAACAAATATTTTTATTTTTATTATGCCCCTTATATTTTAACAAATCATACCATGTTTAGAGACACACAAAAACAAAGAAAGAAAAAATAATTAATGAACAAAATAACATAATGTAAAAAAAAATAAAAAATGTCCTTTATCTAGCTCCCTATGAAGCATATATGATCCTATTTTATATAATATCTTTAATGTAGGCCCATTACTGTGCTAAAATGTTCTGTTTCTAGACAGACCAGAATGCAGATGCACTTATGCACCAAAAACATATATCATATAAAGAGTAACTTGGGCTCACAACAATACCTTTTTCTGTCAAGATACTTCTTATGATGAAACTTCTTGCACATTAATGTTTCTATTTTTTTTTTTTACATAGTTAAAAGATGTTATTCTTGTTTTAATAAAAACATGGTTTAACATAAAAGTGTTTTTCATTAATGTTTAACCATATTATTAGTTTCTAACTGCTTTGTTAGTTACTAATCTCAGTTGATGAACTGAACTTCATTAAACATTTTTAAAGGAGTATCTTCCTATTATTATATTTTTTTTAATTAACAATAATCAAATGTAAAGAACCAAATAAAAAATAATTTCGATTAACATCAATCCTATTAAATTTAAATTAAAGAGACACTATTACGTGATGTGGAGTTAACATTAACATCATTTTTTTGAGTTGCATTACTAAAAAAAACTCTTATTAGTGACTAATTTTAGAGATAAAAAATAATTAGTCATTATAGTGATCAATTTTAAAGATAAAAAATAATTAGTCATTATAATGACCAATTTATATATCAATATATAGATTAAAAATTATTGATAATTAAAATATTTTTTAAATTAGTCTTTAAATTGGTCATTATAGTGAATTGATCTCTAAATTAGTTACTAATATTATCTACCAAAGTTTTAACTACCAATAAAATTAGTTTCTAAATTTGTTCTAGTAGTGATTAATTTAGATACAAATTTAGAGATCATTTCTTTTTGTAGCTAAAACCTAGCTAGCTAATATTACTAATCAGAGACCAATTTATAAATTATTTAAATTATCAATAATTTTAATTTATAAATCGATATATAAATTAGTCCCTAATGATTAATTATTTTTTTTATTAAAATTAGTTTCTAATAATAAGAGATTTAACTATGAAGCTCCGTATGGAGAATTAATCTCTTAATGGACAAAAAGAAAAACTCAAATCTAAAAAAAGGTTTAAAGTCTTCTTTTTTATTCAAATTTAAGTATTATAAATTTGTTGATTTTGATAATATTAGTTATCTTAAACACAAACTAAAACTAACTTTTTTTTTAATTATACTAAATTAAACTAAAACGAATTATTAGCTTAAAATTAATTATACTAAAATGAATTTCACCAAATCTAAACTATAAAAAGAACACTAAATTAACCTATTTCCTATTTGTTCCACAGTAACAGGAACACCTTCCTAGAACACATGAACCAAAGACTATGACAGTTCTTGCTGTGGAGCACTGCTTCACAACAATAATACATTATGAAAGATGAAAGTGAAGTGAAGAAGATGACAGAAATGAAAATAGTGAAACTGAAATTTTGGTTTATTTTTTTAGAAACCCTAGTTGGTAATTTATTGAGTGCATTTTGCATTGGTTGGCACTTGTTCAACTAAAATCATACACATTGCTATGTGGAAATGGATGTGACATATGATATTAATAATTTGGGTGTGATGAAAATAGCACACATGAATGCATGAATGAGATTCTTGTCTTTGTTCATATATATATATATATATATATATATATATATATATATATATATATATATATATATATATATATATATTTATTTGTTTAGTTTATTAATTATTGATAGCTATAATCTGAACTAAGCTTTCCCCTCTTAAGTTTTATAAATTTTATTTCATGTTGCTATCTTTAATTTCCAACCATTTTGATTGTGACAGCTTGGTTCATCTTGGTAGTATTGTTGTGGTTGAATTTACCTTTGTATAAATGATTCTATCAAACCAACACCAACCACATTTGACTTAAAATAAAATAAAATTATTTTCTCCTTTTGTTTTGTCAAATACATTGTATTGTTTAAGGATTTTGTTTATAAACTCAGATACTTGAGAAAAATTTAGTTTCTGTAAAAGAAGTGTATTTTGATTTCGTTTTTTAAAAATTTAAAAGCAATTATTATTTTATTTCTAATAAAATAGCACGTTTTGGTTTTGATACATGTATTCTTTTTTTCTTTTTTTCACTTTAACATATGAAATCAATACATTTGGTTCCAAAAGTTTGTTTACAATAAATACATTATATTTAGTTTGAAGATTTAGAACTGTTTTTTAAGAATATCAAATACTATCTTTATATAATTTATAAGTTAGTGCTATCTAGGATAGATATCTAACATTTCGCTAATTATATAAATTTTTAATTAATATAAATGAATGAAGAAATAAAAATATAAATTTAACTTATTTTTCTAAAAACTAAGATCAAAATTTAATAATTTTTTCATGAATTAAGCACATATTTAAATCTTATTTCTAAAATATTGAAAGGGTTTTATAGGATTGGATGAGCGACATCTGGAACCAATGACATTAATTGTCGTGTTGTTTCGTTGTCGTGAAAGCATTGGTTTTCATATAGCAGAAAATGTTTTTATATTCTATAATTTTATATTTAATATTTTATAATTCATACTTTTATTTTCTATAGTTTTTAATTTTATAATGTCATAATTGTAAAATTTTATTTTTTAATTTTTTTAATATTTAGTTTTATAAATTTATTTATAGAATATAAAAATATTAATTATAAAATTAGATAATTAAAAAATTATGAAATTAAAATTATAAAATATAATTTTATATTTAATTATTTAATTATTTTTTAATTATTTCATTTTATATATTTGTTACCTTTTAATTTTATAATTTTCATTTTTTTTAAATATTTTTTATTAAATATAGTAAACTTTTCAAGAAAATTCTCGTAAGTCTCGTAATATAAATATAAGGACATCAACTTAACCGAAAGATTTTAAAATTTGGAAGACCACAAAAATAATTGAATAAGAACTCAATTTAAAAATTTCAAATTTATCATAAAATATAATTAAGTTGTATTATTAATAATAATAATATTATTATTTTATTATTATTATCATTATTATTTTACAATAAATATTTAATTTACAGAACATGATTAATAGTGAAACTTGTTTCTTACTGCTCTAGAAATGTGCAATATGTGCCTCTCTTATACACACGGGTTAACATCTTAAAACTCAATCTACAAATTAGAGTAATGGAAGAAATTAAGAAAATAAAAACCAAATGGGTATGTTTTTTTTAGTTAATTAAAATGCATCAATTTTAAAAAATTATTTAATAAGTTGAGTTTGAAAGTATGATTTTAAGATAAGTTTTATTCGGATACATAGTTTAGGTTTTATTTTTAGTTAGGCTTAATTACCATTTTAGTCCTCTAATTCGTTGGTTTGGTTCATTTTGATCCTTTTATTATTTTTTTTATTCAATTTGATTCTCTAATTCTTTAAAAAAAAAAGTTCAATTTGGTCTCTGCCGTTAGGTTGACGTTAACACAGTCTACGTACATGTCACATGTCATTTTATGGTTGTGCCACGTGTCAATTTGAGATTTTTTATTTAAAAAAAATAAATAAATTTGCCACGTGGCAGGTCACGATTGTGCCACGTGTCAAGCTAACATTTATTGTTTTCAATTTAGTACCTCTATTTGAACTTTTGATTCAATTTAGTCTCCCAATTTTTTAAAATGATTCAATTTTGTCCTCTCCAATTTGAGACCAAATTAATAATTAAGCTTAATTACAATTTATATATTAATGTTAAAATAATTTTTTATTATTTATACATTAAATTACTCTCTAAATACTCATCAAATCACTCCCTAAATACTCATGTTATTTTATTTCTTACATTTTTTCCTTGTAATTTTTTACACTTAAAATTTGTACAAATGTAAAAAAAATAATTTGAATAGTTAGATGGAGTAATTTGATCTATAAATATAATAAAAATTATTTCAACATGTATATATAAGTTGTAATTAAAATTAATTACTAATTTGGTCTCAAATTAGGGAGGACAAAACTGAATCATTTTAAAAATTTGGGGACTAAATTGAATCAAAATTGTATATAAAGGGACTAAATTGAAAACAACCAATGTTAATTTGACACGTGGCGCAATCGTGACCTGCCACATGGCACTTTTTTTTAATTAAAATAATTAAAAATTTAAAAATTTAATAAGTTGACACGTGGCACAACCATGACGTGACACATGGCAGTTTAATTTAAAAAATAATAATAAAATTAAAAAAAATTTAAAAAAATTAAAATTTTCACAAAATGACACATGGCATGTACAGAGACGGTGTTAACATTAAAGTTATGCTTATCGTAAAGTATTGTGTTTAAAATAAAGGTAATAAAGTATTATAATAATAAAATACTAAAGTACACATAGAAACTTTATAAATGAGTTTCATTACTTTTAAACATTCTATTTCTCTAACAACTTTTTCTATATAGCCTTCTTCCTTCTCTATACAAAGTCTAATTGTGTCGTATATGTTTGAAGATCGGAGACCGCTCGTGTGATCCTCGCGAAAAGATTTTCAAGGCTGATCAATCAATTTCTCTATTTGAGTAAGTTTATTTTCATGTCTTCTTTTTGTTAATTTATGTTCTTCCTTGCATATGTTTGTCTTTGAGGTTGATGTATCATTGTAGTCTCCTTTTTGCTTCTCTATTGATCAATGATAATGAGAATATGATTTGATCGTTTATGTGATATTTCTATGTGTAGATAGAGTACCTTATGGCTTGAGAGAGCTTTTAGCATTTTAGAGTCGGTTGAGCTAGCCTTAAACTTGTGTTTAATTGAATGTTCATGAATTCTGCATTTTCTAGGGTTGATAAAGTTTGAATTTGTATGATTTTGGTTTAAGTGGAAGTGTAATTCTTGTGGTATGTTGTGGATTAATTTGGTGTAATTGAGAAACGTAGTATTTGAGTTATTGATCAAATTGGTACCAACTCTATGATTCAAAAACTGTTTTAAACCAATGCCTAAAGGAAAAGTACATGTAAGACTCGTGAAAATTAATTTATTAAATAATTAATTAATTAATAAATACGTTTTGTGGAAGCCTTTATGGCATTTAATATTGATTGTTATGTTGTACAAAAGTACTAGCTTAAATGGTTGAGAGTACTTCACTGCGTGAAAGGACTTGGGTTTGAGTCTTATGTATGTCATTTGTGTGTTATTTAATTATTATTATTACTTTTAATAATTATGCTTGATCGTGTTGAGTGGTAATATAATTATAGAATTATAAGAGTCATTATGAAATATGATCTGGTTAAATGGTTTTGTAATTGAGTTGGCATTGGTAAGGTAATGGGTTCAAACCTTGGTAGAATTAAATTTAACTTCCTTTTTGCCAAAATTTTCTTTGGCATGAATGTGAAAGGGCATAGAAACCCTAGCTGACTCAAGAGCAACCAAGAGGGCTGGAAAATCACAAATAATGAATGACAATTACGCCTTGTTAATGACTATTTTCGTTTTTGGAGTCATTAAGCAAAATTAAGGCTTGTTAATTAGTCAATTAAGGGGAAAAGAGAAGGTTGAAGGATACCATTGTACTGCACTTTGGGGAGAGAGAATTTAGAGTGGAATTGTGTGGTGGACTGACGCATAGGAGCTGAATTGTGAGAGAAAGCCAAAGGGAGGCCATTGGTGATCAAGGGAACAATCATATTTTCAATTGTTAAGCAAAGGAATCTAGGTTAGGGGAGCTGAACCACGTTCTATTTATATTTTTACGCATATTTGTATGTATTATAACCCGTACATGTATGATCCCCTTTCGCTTACATTGAAATTCGAGTTTTTGGAAATTTTCCAGAAACCGCCTAACGAACGATGAACTGCTGCCAAGCGACTCATCCGTTTTTGTGTGGTTTAATGGGTTCCTACGAGGAACCGCCTGACGACAAGCAATGGGCCGCCATGCGACACATCCCTATTACACCCAATTTCTGGGTATTATCATGAACTGCGTGGCGGTGATGAATAACCGCCAAGTGACGCGAGAGTAATGGCTCGATTGTTGTGGTTTTGAGGGTTCTAGGAGAATGGCAAACGGAAATAGAGAAGGTTTCAACTGTGCATTGGTCATTGGACTCTATAAATTGGGAAATTATACTTCTATTAGAGTCAATTCGAGGAAATTGCTATGATCACTCTATTAGGGTTCGAAAATTTGGGAATAGTGATACCATGAGAATAATGGGTGGTTCAATTGCATTGGAAATTGTTGATCAATGTGATTAGGTTATGAAATATTTTGAATGTGAATGAATTCGTGTGGAAATTGGTAAAGATTGCAAGGAAGGGAGAATTGTGAAAGGTTGGGTTCACGGGTGTTGGGGAAAAATATGGAAATTCCCAGATTGTATGCACCACCTGACGGTATAGAAGAGGATTCTACGTGGTTGTGGGGTGCAGTTTGGGGTTTGGAAGGGTCATTGAGGTTAATTGCGATGTATGTGAAAGTAGAAAGGAATTAGGTGGTTATGGCGTTAAGTGGATGGAGTGGTGTATGACATGAAGGCAAATGTGTTACTCCATGAATGTTGAATAAAATTGGATGTCGTGACACTGGATTTCAGATTGACCAAACCATTGTAAGATTTGACAAACAGGCAAATTGTGATTAAGAAGGTGATATAAACTGAAGTGTCTTAGCTAGAAGTGTGGAGTAAATATGAGTAACTTATAATGGTTATAATTGTTGAGGATTTTAGAGGACAAGTACCATGTGGAAATATTGATAGAGTATAAGTCTATAGAGTAACAATAGCAAAATATGAGTTTGGGCAGCTTGAACTTAAGTAAGACTAAGAATTGTAAGTCTTGAATTTATGAACCTAAAGTGGCATAGGTACTGTGGTGACGAGATAAAATTTAGAATTGATGTAGTTCACTTAGGGAAGTTCAATATGAGCTTGATCACCAGTTTAAGTGTGCGATCTGACCTGGGTGACTAGAAAACAAGTATTTTGCAACTATTGGTATATCGCTTGGCAGGGAGCTATACTCCGCCAGGCGATACCGTCAGAACAAAGAGGATTGGGAACTCGTGGCGCCTGGCGGCAGGGACGGTTCCGCCAGGCGATAGATGCAAAGTCAGATTGTGCAGAGGCGCTTGGTGCCTAGCGGTACACATCCCCCGCCAAGCGATGGTGTTGCAGCAGCTTGGTGTTGTGTTGCTTTGATGTGCATGATCTACAAGGCTTCTAGGATATCTCAAAGGTCGGCTTGTTGATGTTCCTTGAGTTGTGGCTCGGGATAGGGGTTAAGCACGTGGTATTCCTTGAGTCATGGCTCAGAATAACATCCCTTGAGTTATGCTCGGGATGGCGGATGAACACAAGGAACTCTTGAATTGTGGCTCGGGTTGGCGAGTGTTGCCGGGTGAGTGTGTTGGTTGTGGCCAATACGGATGGGTCCAGATAGATTGCCCTCCTCAGTAATTAGCTGACGAGTTTGGTAGTCTTGGGACGTTACGAATTATGTTCGTATTGGGAACTCCACCTGGCGTTACGGTGTGTGATCTGTAGCATGGTTTCCCACACGTGCTCTATCGGTTGTGGCCGATAGGTATGACAACAATACACCTTGGGATACTCACTAGAAGATGTAGAACACGGTTAACATGGTTGTGGCCATGTGGTATGAAATCAAAGGATGAAAATTCCTTTGGTGCGAGTGTGTTATATATGAATGCATTGTATATATATGTTTTATTCTATTAGCTCACCCTATTTGCTTGTGTTTGGCGACGATTGTGTACGCGGTACACGAGAGCAGATGATGTTGCAGGTGGATCTGGTGAGACTTCAAGCCGGAGCAGGGCTAGATTGGGATTCAAAATTTTATTCAGAGTTTTATTATGTTTTGGAATAGTTGTAATAATTTATATTATTAAACTTGAATTTTATTATGGATTTTAAGTTGAGTTATAATAGAGATTATGAGAATATTTATTACTATAATAAAAGTTTTAAATTTCCCGCATTTTTGGGAAATGAGGTTTTAATAAAGGAAGTTGATGTAATAATTCTTTATTTTACTATTTAAATGCTTAATATCCGGTCGGTATGTTACAGTACCAAGTTGAGCTAAAAACAGGTCTAGATTGCCCAAACACCTCAAATTACTTATGCTGATATTTATGCTAAAGAAAAACATATATTTACATTAAAATATATTTTAAATGTATGTTTACTTCAATTTTTTAAATTCTAATGAAATATTTTTTACATTAATAAAAATTATAATACATCATTTGATCGAAATCACACAAAGAACAAATATCAAACTTAATAATAATTGACATTTATCATAGATATTTTATCTTTTGAATTTCATTATATGTTGGATGGTGATAAAAAAGATTCACAACAATTACATTGAATTATTATATTATAGTAAATAACATGTATTTATACAATTATAGTGATAAAATTACACGTATAATAATGGGTTAGAAAATAAAAATATATTATATAAAAAATATCAAAACAAACATTCTACATGATTGTCAACACCCAATTTTGTTTGATGAATAAATTTATTTTCAAAAAGAATAAAAAAATGGTTTTTTGTCAATAAAAGACAATAGGTAATATAGTAATTTTGGTAATATCTTACTTTCTTAATATGTAGATTAGTCAATATAAATTATTTGTTTTTTTCCCTTTATAATTAGTCAGTATCCAATTATTTTTCCAATACCGGATATTTTTTTTCAATAAACAAATTTAACGGTTATTTAGAATAGAGAAATGTATGGCCTATTAGCTCAGTTGGTTAGAGCGTCGTGCTAATAACACGAAGGTCACAGGTTTGAGACTTGTATAGGCCATTTGTTTTTTCGTATCCAATTAGTTTTCCAATAAAAATGTTTATCGTTAAAGCGTCATGCTACCATTGTCTTTTATGTTTTCTTTTTTTTCCTTTTATAATTATTCAATATTTAATCTATGATACACAGATACGATACTAAAGTAAAAAAATATAAATTATTGTCACCATAAAAGTACCATTACAAGAAAACTCTTAAATAATGACAAATTTTAGTAACCAAAAATATGTTAGAGACTAATTTCCTATTTAGATACCAATTATATTGGTGGTCAAACCCTTGGTAGCTAATGTTAGTGACCAATTTAGAAACAAATTATTTTGGTAGTCAAAATCTTGGTAACTAATGTTAGTGACCAATTTAGAAATCAATTCATAATAGAAACTATTTAATTATCAATTTAGAGACCAATTATAATTTTTTAGAATTATTTTAGTTGTCAATAATTTTTAGTTTTTAAATTGGTACCTAAATTGGACACTATATAGTGACTAATTATTTTTTGTCACTAAAATTGGTCATTATTCAAAGATTTTCTTATAGTGTACTATGACTTTATAAATTAGATACTTCATTGATAAGTATCCTAAAGTATCAGACACGTATATGTATCGGACTCAGATACGTGACTCAAGTTAAAGTATTGGTGCATCATAGTTTTTAGTTAATGGTAAATAAAAAAGGGTGAAATAAAATTTTCTTAAATAATGACAAATTTTAGTAACCAAAAATATGTTAGAGACTAATTTCCTATTTAGATACCAATTATATTGGTGGTAAAAACCTTGGTAGCTAATGTTAGTGACCAATTTAGAAACAAATTATTTTGGTAGTCAAAATCTTGGTAACTAATGTTAGTGACCAATTTAGAAATCAATTCATAATAGAAACTATTTAATTATCAATTTAGAGACCAATTATAATTTTTTAGAATTATTTTAGTTGTCAATAATTTTTAATTTTTAAATTGGTACCTAAATTGGACACTATATAGTGACTAATTATTTTTTGTCACTAAAATTGGTCATTATTCAAAGATTTTCTTATAGTGTACTACGACTTTATAAATTAGATACTTCATTGATAAGTATCCTAAAGTATCAGACACGTATATGTATCGGACTCAGATACGTGACTCAAGTTAAAGTATTGGTGCATCATAGTTTTTAGTTAATGTTAAATAAAAAAGGGTGAAATAAAATTTTCTTCCAAGATTCTCAAACTTTAATTTTAGCAAACAAAAGATGAAATAAAAAGTAGAAAAAGAAGGAAGAGTTCAATTTGGTTTTTATTTATCGCATTCCTCCTCATGAGCCAAACAACCCAACCAACGTACTTTCTACCTTTGTTTGTTTCTGATATAGAAAATAGTGAGATGATTCTAATAATTAGAAACAATATCTCTTCTAATGATTAGAATCAATATTATTGATGAAGATTGACATTGTGCTCTGCAATTCTTTTTGTTCATTACAATTAAGACCATTAGTTTGGGATCGAACAAAAAAAGAGATATTCTTTACACTTCCTGTTTCTCTCCCATTACCACCTACATAGACAAATCTCCTTTATACCTTTGTTGGGAAAACGAGATGGTGATATTGATATAGAAAAGAACATATATTATAAAATTTGGAAGCTATGTTACTGTCAGTTTCTATTTCTTTTGATTTATTTTTTTCATTTTACATTATATTTTTTAATCATAAACAAATATTTCTCACATTTCTTTTAGTGTCTATCCAGTCGCTCGCATCGCGTAACACTCATTTTCAATTTTTTTTTCTAATATATATATATATATAAAGAACCAAAAATAAAAAATAATTAAAAATACTAAAAAACATAAAAATGTTTTCAAAATTATAAAAAAATAAAAAATTAAATCAACAATTTCTAGAAGGTTGTTAAAGAACTACGTAACCTAATTCTCCATTGTGAATGAAGATATGTAGGAGTAACGATTAATCCTCGTCAGACCCAAAAAACTAAACAATTATTTTTGTCTCTTTTGAACATTCTTTTATAAATTTTTTTGGGAAAATAAAATATTTTGAAAACTATATAACTTTTGCACATTTAATTAGAGGTACCGTCTTAGGACGAGCTTTGTAGGGTGCTAACCCTACGTATAACCGACTTCCGGACCCAAAATCTAGTTTTCGCAGACATTGTTTTATCTTTTCAGTTTTTTCGAAGTTCTCCAAAATAAATTATATGGTGGTGACTCCACATTCTTTGTATTGTTCAAATTTTATTTTTGGTTCGTTGTCTCGTCACGATTTCGGTTGCGACAATGATAAAAATAAACAACAAATAAAAATATTAAAAAAATGATCAAATAGAAACAATTTGATAAACTGTTAAATGAAATTGCACAAAGGAATACAAATGGATAGTTGTTAAGGATATGGTAAGATAAAAAAATATAGTATAGTTAAGGGTATGATAAGATGAAAAAGAATTTAGAGATCAATAAAATTTTTCAAATATCAACCTAGTGGAACGTGTGAGAGACAATAGAAATTGTTTTAGCAAAACAAAAGAGTTTTTCAAATAAAACAAAAAATAATAATAATAATAATAATAGAATAAAGATGATAAGTTTTTTATATTATCTAATAGATGAAAGGCTTATGTTATTCAACACTTAATTTACACGATTAAACATTCTTATGTTAAAAGAAAATATACAATAAAAAAATATTTAAATAGAGTAGATACATTCACATGTGAGAAACAAAAGATATTTAATTGACATACATAATTTGAACCAAAAGGTATGATCAAAGAAAAAATTTCTAGGAGATGTAAATGAATTTCATAAGTCAAACCAATAGCAAAAATGAAAAAAAGAAAGTGTGTATTATATATATATATATATATATATATATATATATATATATAATGTTACTTAGTAGACTATAAATATTTTAAAAATATAAATATGAATAGGGCGAGAATAAGTATTATGAGAGGTATGTGGACGTGACTGATATGTAATTTGTATCCTCGTCCCCATATATAATTAAAAAAATTGGTCATTCTCCATACTCATACATACTCCATTAATGTAGGAATTTTTCGTACAAAAAAAGTTTGGACAATAACGAATTTATTTATCATTCAACTAATATAAAATATATGAAATATGAAAAACTCTATAATAGTTAAAATCTACATGTAGTAGACGTTGAAATCTATTTCCTATATAAATAATATATTTAATTAATTAGTCGGATGGTACTCACTTTCGTTTAGATGTGTCAGTTTGATACTTACTTTTAAAAGTGTGTCAATTGCGTCCCAACTTTTAAAAAAAATGCTTCAATTAGGTTTCTTTTAGAACAAAATTTAGTGGTAAAAGTCGTGAATAACAAAACATGAGTTAACAATTATAAAAATATAATGTTATAACATCATTTTCAATAAAAAATATCAGTATAACATTTTCAATAATACTTATATTTTTTAATTGGGATCTAATTGAAACATTTTTTTATAAGTTGAGATGTAATTAACATATTTTTAAAAACGAATATCAAACTGACACATCCAAACAAAAATTAATGTCATTCAAACAAAAGTCGATGTCATCCGACTAATTAAAACTAAATAATAAATACATGGATAAGTTAACCAATACAAAATGTTAGAAAATAACCTAAAAAAAGTTGATATTGATTTATAGCATGTTATAGTGGCGGTGGGTGTGGAGTTTGTGTCTGTCCTTGTGTTTCTCTGTATCAAAGACCACTTGAACTTCACAATGGTCTTAATCAACATATGCATCTTCAACCTTTGATTGTTTCCGAGACTTAAATATTTTTATTTCTTAATTTCGTTTATTTAAATTTTTTCCCTGTAATCTTCTAAAATATTTTAGTCCAATATTATATATCAAGAAAAACCTAACATCTTTTCAATGAATAGTAGTGTGGAATTATTTAATATTTTTGAGAAAAACAAAGAACCAAATGTACAATTAATTTTTCATAGGAATTAAAATTTAATAAAATTATGAGGATAACAATGAATTTAAGTCCTTTATTTTTAACTTTTAAAAATGCATATCATGTGTTTTACTTTGTATTAATATTCTGATCCTTTTAGTATAAAATTACATTCAATACACGAGGGATGGTAAATTCTGTCTTGCTCATTTGGGACCAACTTCACATATCAACATTAATTGTTAAAGTACTCACAAAATATTAAGTTTTGTATTGTAATTTGAGTATTTGTTTTTATATTTATGATTTAAAAGAATTTTATTTTGTTAAGTAGTGTACTTTTTATATTTATATATATATATATATATATATATATATATATATATAATGTATTATTAACTATATTTTCTTTTATTTTTAGTTAATGAAGTTTTAAATGTCGACATATAAGGATTATTATACTTGATTTAAAAGATTTTTTTATAATATCATTGATTAGATTAAACTGAAATAATTTTGCATATATGTTTAGTGGTCTTAGAAAAATGATTTTTTTTCCAATACCAATATACATAATCTTGAATTCAAATTTTGAAAATGCATCTTGTTAACTACTCAACGTGTTTGGGTGCTAATAATTCATAGCCATATCTAATTCAACTGTCTTCTCTAAAAAAATGATTTTAATTATTATATTTATTTTCAATTCAATCTTATCGAGTAAAATAAAATATTAAATATTTTCAAAAAGACTTTAATAATACGAAAAATTAATATTACTTAATAATAATATTACTTCTATTTATTATATATTTTATTTGAATATGAAAACATCTTAAATGTGCTATTGCATTAAATTAAATATCTAAACAAAATTGCTTCTTATGAAATGAAGATGCATGTAGTTCCTTCTAGTATATGTATACACACACAACACAAAAAGTAGCTAATTATGATTTGAGTATTTATTAGCATAAGTGAATTCACACGAAGTCACAAAATAATAACTTTAAATATAGTTTTTTTAATCTGTTTACAGGTATATTTAAGTATCAGTCGATGCAACAAAATAAGATTAAGATTAAGTTTAGTTTGAATGAGATGAATGTCTTTCATATGTAAAAAGACAATTATATTTTGATAATTTTTTTAGAGTTAAATATGTTATTGTCCCTTAAATTTCAGTGAAATTTGAAATTAGTCTATTTCGAAATTTTGAACCAATTTAGTTCTTCAACTTTTGAAATACGTGGATTTAGTTATTTTAATCAAATTTTGTTAAGTTTATTCGATGTTTCGTACGCATTTCAAAATTGTATTTGAGTTGTTTATACTATTTGATACATTTTTGTTTTAATGTTAAGTCAAATATTATTATAAAATACGCTTAAAATGTCAACTAAATTTTAAAAAAATTGATTAAAATGATTAAATCCATGTATTTTAAAAGATGAATGACTAAATTGGTCAAAAAATTTTGAAATGAACTAATTCAGAAATTGACTGAAAGTCAAATGATCAAAAATATATTTAACCCATCTTTTATAGTGATATCTTCTAAATAATTTTAAAATATAAAGTAAAAACTTTATATGAAATTGTTAAAATTTAATTATTAGAAAATCATTTTCTTAGAACATAGAAACGGAAGATAGAAGAATAGAGGTATATAATTGATGTTTTAGATTAAAATGAGTAAATTGAAAAATGTATGTATGGATTTGAATGAGTTGAAGACAAAGTAGCTTGATGTTGGGTTTGACCGTGTAATATGTTAGACAAAGCATGTGGCATGCACTGTTTGATAAGAGAGAGAATATGAAAAGTGAAGCAACCTAGGACGTGTGTCAAGGCTTAGAGCTCAATACAAAATCCAATTTCCTCACATGGCTGTCCTACACGTGGAAAAAGTAGGGACACAAACATTGGACTTTGGTTCTTCACTCCTATTGGAATGTACCTTCACTACATACACTACTTATATATTCTATATTTTTTTTTCCTCTTTTATAAATTAAATTGGATTTAGAATGAGCTTTTATCAGTATTTAAAAAAATTAATTAGATTAAAATTCTCCCAAATAATCAAGTCTTTTCACCATAAATAATTAAAATTTTGTTAATGTTTTCTTTGTCTTCTTTAACTCAAGAATAAAAGATTGTGTCCTATCATAATAGAAATTGATTATTCATTTTCACTTAGGTTAAAACTAGGTTCATATATTTTCAAGCATATAGAAAGATAATACTGAGATATATGATCGAACATAGTTGATTCAGTACTTAGTGTCAAAAGTAATCTAAATGTAAGTTTTACGTTGAATAAAAATAATAAAGTTAAATATAATATAAAAAAAATATATATAAAAAATATATATAATATATATATATATATATATATATATAAATAAATAAAGGATGAGAATGTGAATGGTATATATATATATATATATATATATGGAATAAGAATGTGAACTTGTTCTGGTGGATCAATATGTAAGACAACAAAACAAGTGTGAGACGGAGTTGAGATATAATCCGTCGCTTAACCTGTATATAATTTGCAGTTTGCGCGGGTTGACCTGCGACTCACATAAAGAAAAAAAAATGTGCACTTCTTTATATTGATTACTTTCCTTATGATCTTTTGTAGTGGAAAAAACAAGTGTTATGTATTTTTTAACGTGTTAAAATTTGAAAAAAAAAATTCATTGTGCATGTCAAAGTACGAATATGAATATGATGAAAATGTTAAGTTATAAATTTATCATTCAACCCCCTAAAGTCTTTGTTTCATTTTGTGAACTTGTTAGAGTTTCTCAATTTGTTGAACATTGAAAACTTTGTCACAAGAAATTAAAAAAAAATGGATTGTCCTGTGGATCTGTAGATAATCTATGCAGGACAAATCAGACTTTTCAACCCACATTTTCAATGCCGAGCGGACTAGTCCAACCCACATTTCGTGAGCTAAGTGTGGAACGAACTTAAATGTAACGATCGATCCACGTTGTCACTCCTAATATTTTCTTTCTTTAATAAATTTCTCTTTGAATTTTATTTATTTATCAATATCTAAAGTTTGTCCACAAGTAATATGATCAAATTGTCTATTATGGGATCAGGTGGGCTAATGAACTATCTAGTTATATAATAAAACAAAAATGGACTAAAATCTTGATTTAATTAATATTTTGACTAAAATCTTGGTTGTTATATTATTATATTAAAATCTTGACTAAAATCGCCTGATATATATATATATATATATATATATATATATATATATATATATATATATAATTATTTTAATTAAGTTTTATTAATTTTTATTTTATCTTATCAAGTATTCAAAAGTTTATAATTTTTTTTTAATTGATATCCTGTTCTATGATTTTATTCAGATGTGTATTCAACAATCAAAATAATCTGTTATTTTATATTAACTTAAATATTCACGTAACGTAACCTTCTGATTCTTAACACATAAAGATAAATAAATAAAAATATAATAATATAATAATTATATCACTTAATAAATAGAAAATTAAACTATAAAATTCGATTAAAAATGAAAAAAGGAAATTAAATATTTAATTAAAAAATCAGTAAAAAACTAATTAAAATTATCTAAGTCTATTAAAAACTTAAACCTTAATTAAAGTTATTAATCTTTTACAAACATTGAGATTGAGATTTTGTTTATTAATTTCCAGCAAAAAAAAAAAATTCAGCAAACAGTTTGAATTGAACTTGAAGTTTTGGTTTTTGAACCAATTTTTTCTTTTTTGCGAGATTCAATCAATTATAATGATTTGAAAGGAAGCAAAGACATGGATTCTTTATTAAGAAAATCTAATGTTAATGATTGTGTTTGAAATTTCACTGGAAGAAAAGATTAGACAGAGATGCTACACTCGATTAAAAAGACATCAACACACACAAAAAAAAAAGTTATTAATTATGCCAAATTCTTAAGATATCAAAAATCGTTTTTATCACGGCAAATGATTCACTATTTTATATTCAAATGAAATTGATGTACAGCTAATACCACTAACACTTACAATTCAAATTGAATTCTTAATATTATAATTAAGACATGTTAATTTTAGGAACTAACTAGACTTCGAATTTTTTTAGTTTAAAAAATAATAAATCGTGTTTCTTTTTGACAAAAATTAGTCATTGGGAAAATTGATAAATATTTCGTACAAATAAAATAATGTTAAATGAATACTATATTAATAGATAAGACATGTGGTCCTTGTTAAACACGAACACAATTTTTATAATTTAAAGAATTAAATTTAAAATGCTATTAGGGTTTTCTTTGTTCTAAATAATGGAGTGAGTACAAGTGTTATTAAAGATATTTAACTTCAATGTTTGGTCCAAAATAAAAGAAATGTACTTTGGGGTGAATGATTTTTCCCTCAACTTCCAATTTAAAATTTGAATTATTTTTAAGTCTTAAGATTTGTTTGTACCCATATTAAGATTCCTTATTTGAATATTAAAATAATGATGAATGGTGTACGTGATATTATGTTTATTTTGTTTTTAATTTTTTTCTTGTATGTGCATATGCAATTATATAAGAAAGAGTAAACAAAAATTATTGTTAAAAAGTTATTTTTGTGTAAACATTTTGCATTAGGATAAATTATACACACACAAACTTTGAGGTTTCTTGAAGAAAACACTTAACCTATTAAAAATTAAACTGCACTTTATTCCATTTGTGTGTTTTACTTCCACTGAAAGAAATCCTATATAATTTACTGATCAAAAAGTAATTTTGTCTTTTCTAAACTTGATTTTGTTGAGCTTTATTGTAACTTTGTGATATGGATATTTCAATTGTTTAGCTATATTTTGTACTTCATTTCTTAAAATCTTATACCAAAATAATTGGATAACTTAGTATTTTAATATGTTGATAATGACTTGTTATTTCTGTATATGAATGAAATTAAAAAACATTTTTTCATTTAAGATTTTGTACTGAAAATATTAAAACAACAGTTTTTTATTTTCATTATCAGAAAAAAATGAAAATTAATACAATATACATGATATAACTTAAAAAAAAATTGTTTCAAGTTCATGCAACCTTTCTCAAAAAGAAAAAAGCATATGTACAGTAGGACTTGATCACCCTCCATGACTGGACGATCCAAGAAAAAACGATGGAAGATCGTCTGCAACGGTTGGTACAGGCGATCTTATATCACATTGATTTTGTCAATAACTAACTAGAAATCACATTAAGATTCATCTTCATGTAGCCCTTGACAACATCAGCCATGACTTGCTATTCTCATATGGCTGTTAGGGCGCAAAGTCATAACTGATCACGGAGCACACGCACGACCTCGTTAGTCGGGCGGCGAAGCGAAAGAATCAAACATTTGTAGTTAAAGTAAAACAAGTTAGTAATTAAGTTTAAAAACCAATTGAGCCTCAATTAAGAAAATCTTAATCACATGCCCACATAAAAAACTATAAATAGTACCCCAAGGTAAGTTAGTAAAGACTTTTACTTCGCATTTATGACAACATTAATTGTTAATTCCGAACGAACTTGAACTGACTTTGACTTAAGCATCAGAGTCTAATTTACATGTATCCGAATTGTCTGAAAATCCGAACAGAAAGAAATAGAAGAACCGAGTAGTGACGAGAAAAAGAAAAAAGACAAGTGTGTTTGGATAATCACTCGGTCTCTATACCCGAAACACATATAAATACAACTCTCTAACATCATCTTTCAAACATATTATTTATTAGTATCTTAAAATTTATTATAAATTACAACTTTTAAACAATCTTATTTTTTATTTACTGATTTTTTTAATTAATTTAACATTTTTAATAAACTTTAACAAACAATAAAATATGTCTTAGAGAAAATGCACCCCTAACTCATGATAAATTTGGTTTGGTGTGTACAAAGAATTCACATTCTTTAATTTAAAAAAAGAAAGAGAATTTCATATTCTTCTCTGCCCCTCTCCCAGTCAATGAAAAATTGATTATAAAAAAGGGTTGTTAGGATAATAATATTTTGTAAATAAATATAGGTAAAGTGTTGTTTTTTGATAAAGCTTAAGGGACCAGCACGTAATTTCCACCCACCATGATAAGCATTTAACATTGTTTGAAAATTGATCCCACCTAAAACTAAACACCCATCCATAATTGCTCTGTTTTTCGCACTACTTTTTTTTTCCTTTCCTATCTTACTTAAAAAAAATTAGGTTATGGAAATATAATAAGAATTATATTAGAACTTTCATGATAGAATTTTAGTTTAATTAAATTTTAAGTTTCAATAAATATAAAATCTTTTAATTGAATTTCGTTAATTTTTTAATTTATTTTTTATTATTTTTTTATGTTAAGAAATATGAGATTTTGTGATTAATATTAAAATGATACCGTGATTATTTAAATATTTACTGTGAACACTCACAAGAGTTTTACTATATTTTCGATCTTCTAGTAGAAATAATTTCTTAATATCAAGGTATCTGGGAACTATTGCAAATGTCACCACAATTTCAGAGGAAGTGTGTATGCAAAAGACACTCTTCCACTCAAGTGGACGTTACGTGATTATAAAAGTTGTAATAAATATATAATTAATTAATTACCTTGTGAGCAATGTTATTTTATGGACTTTTACCTTATTGAGTTTTGACTACTAGATGATTATTTTTGTTAATCTCTTTCGGATTCTACTAATCAGTTTTACATATTAATCTTTGTAATTACATATGGTCCATGTTGATTTTAGCTGACTATGTTTACCCAGTCTCGACTACATATTCAATTTGTTCGTCTAACATGTCTTCACTAATGAGTGTGAAATGAACTGTCTCTTAATCGCTATAAATGATGATATAGAAGTCATTCGAGAATATGATAAAACTTGTTATCTAGTATGTTTTCAATACAAACAATAAATGTTACTCGTTATTTTATACTAAGTACAATATATTTTTATATTAATAACAAGATTTTACATTTTTTAATACATCCATATAATTAAATAAGATAACAATCCAAAATAACAACGTTATTTAAACAAATCAAATACTGTAGACTTAATTGAAAAATTAATACAAAATTAAAGTACTTACAAGAGAACTTAATTAAAAATATTTAAATTTATATCAAATCTTTATTTTCTAATTATTAATAGAAAAGTATCACACGCACTTAACTAATACACAAAACTTTATCTCATTTTATTCGAATTAAACGAGCATTCTATTTGATTTGTTTTGAATAGTTGGATTGTAACTAATCCTTGAATCTAGATACAATTTGAAAAGGGTTTTTGATTGATAATAATAATAATAATAATAAGATCTAAGTTAGATTAGATTAGATTAGATGAAACGTAACTTTATTAAATTTGTTGATGGAAGGCATGACTTTGTGGGCAAGATATGGTTTTCTTAATTTCTTTTTATATCCAAAAAATAATAATAAATAATAATTTTTTGTTTCCGTCACTAACTCACGGGTAAGGAAAGTGTTTCCTAACTGAGGCAGGTGGCTACCTGCTACAATGACCAATCCCCACTCTCACGTGACTCTCTCACGTGACACTCTCTGCTTTCAGATTCTACCATGTAATCAACAACATCTTCTTTTTCTTTATTACACATTACACATTCCATGCATAAACATTATGTCATCAATGCCAATACATCACACACCATACCCTTTTTATACAACACCAACAAATATCTTCCTTTTTTTTTCTATTAAATTCAATTCACTTTTTTTAATCATATATATATAACAAAATTACTCAATTATCCTTGCTTGGTATAATGATTTTTGCCATAAAATACTTTTTTTTTCTTAAACAAGACTTGATTCTAGCAATTTCAACGATCTAAATAAAAATTATTTTTTAAAAAATATTTTTGTAGTGAAACAGAAGGCTATATAATAAAACCTAATTCAACGTTATGGGGTCTAAGTACGTTTAATTATTATGTTTTTAAATAGTTTAGTATCTTTTTAATGTTATTATTCTCCATCTTTTTAGATAACTATTGTGATCATGGTTTATTTCTATACATAGAATTATGACTTTTTTTTTTCTTTTGATGGGTAATTATAAATGCTAATTCAACATTCAACATGGAATGCATGCAAATAACTTTAATCCTTATATAATTATTATCATCAATTAAATTTGTTTATGTTTTGTTTGATGGACAAAAATTGGCTATCCCAATTTTTCTTTAGTTTAAAATTAACTCCATTGAATTTTTTTTCTTAAATCCTAAATTCTTGAACATTAAATTCACTACTTATATAGAAAAAATAATTACTTTCCTTTCTCCACAATCTCCTCACCAAAACTCACATGAACACCAAACCCTCCAACCACTATGATCTTAGATGAAAAATATTCACAAACACATTGATTTTTTCTACACCTATTTATAGTACATTTATATTTTTTTATTTCTCTTTTATTATTATATACATAACCTATAAATCTACTATTTTTATTATTTTTCTAAGTGTACACTAGATGTTAATACATCTTTATAGTATCCATGAATCATTACTCCTGTTAGATTTTGATTTTGTTAAGGATTTTGAATATTTTAAAGATGTTTGATATTAAAATTTAAGAGGATTGTTATAATCTGATGATAATATTTCAGGTTTGACGAAAAAAAAAATCGTGAAAAAGAATATATGAATAATTAAATTGTTTTAATAAAATAGATGTATGACTAATTACTCATCACAGCACTTGCTGATTTACGGGGAGATTGAATTCTATCCTTAATTATAAACACAACTTGTGTATTATTTTAGAAATATTATTATGGTTCAAATAAAACAAAAAGCAAAAGGGGACATTAAATCGTCTTAAAATTAATTTAATGTTTTTCTTGTTAACTTTTTCTTACTCTGCAAATAATTAAGATGATTGTGAGGTTGATATTTTCAAAGAAGTAATTGGCATTATATATTTTGAAAGTCTGGAATCTTTATTTCTCTGCCTCTTTCTAATCTACAAGCCTTCTTGTTTAAACAATAAATATATTGTTGTTTAATAAAATAATATTATAATAATTGGTGGGTATTTATGAACAAAAATCAACAACTTTTTGTTGGTCACACTTCAATTTTGTCAATGGAAGCAACCCTAATTAACTCCAAACTAAAGACATTCAATGAATTTAACAGATTTTTTTAATAAAAAAGGATAAAAATAAGAAAATTGAAGAAAAAAGAGTTCCACTTCAGTGGCATTAAGGGTAATTAGAAGGAAGATTAAGGGCATAATAAGTGACACAATATTTCATTTTGAGAAAAAAGACAAAAAGGAGGTCAGCGGAAACATAAAGGTTTGGCCGTCCAACACTGTCTTTGCAGCTTTAAATAGGAAAATTAATTAATTTGAGAATAAAAAAAGAAAAAGAGAACACTTTATTTTCTATAAATTTGATTGCTTTACAACAAATTTACCATAATAACCATGGATTCAAATGGGTACACACATTTTGATTTTGATTTTGATTTTCAGAATTTTTAATTGCCCCTCACGGACGCCAAATTCTTCTTAACCAAATTGTATTTATCGGGTTTAGGAATTTATTCAAATCAAATAAAATCTTTAATATATTTTATTTGTTTAATTGAAACACACTTTATTATTACACTTTTTTTTTCTTCCTGAATGATGATAATAATTATTATTATTATCGGTATTGTTATTTAGCTTTTAATTGCTGTAACAGTAGTATTTATTTTGAGCTTTCCATTTTTCTTTCTTTTTCAACTCTCAATTCAAGCAGCTTTGGAAAAACCAACCAGCCAACGAGTATTTTTCACCTTCTGAAATTTGTAAGTGGCTTCAATTTTCCAGAGCAAACAGTGTATTTTTTTCTTCTTTTTTTGTGTATTTTTTTTTCTTCTTTTTGTGTTTTCACTCTCTGGGGTGAGTCCAGTTGAGTTGATGAGTTTCTTGTTGAGCTGAAAAAGAAATCTGAATACAAGTTTTCAGCTTTGGAAGAAGCTTGCTCAAGTGTGGAATCACTGTGACAGGTCATGATCTTTGCATTCTGAAGAATATCCACACCCTGATGTTGATATGCTTTCCATAAGAGAATATATAAGGAGCTTTGTTTCGTAATGTTATTTTGTATTTTTGGTATTTATTACTATTTTTCTCCTTTCTTCCAGCTTTCTGTCTTTTAAAGATTGGAAACAAAAAAATGCTGGGTATGAAGCAGATTTATGGCAAAGGGTGTTGTTTGTTTTTCTGTTTCTGAAAAGCCTATGATGTTTTTCTGTGGCTTCTGCTTTATTTTTGCACTCCAGCTTGAGAAATATTTGAACAAATGGATGATTTTTTTTTATCTTTACCAGGTTTTTCCTAGTTATTTTAGCCAAGTGGGGAATTCTTTTGAAAAACTATAAAATTGTACTATTTTACTGGTTTTTGTTATTTTGCTTTTAGTGGCTAATATTTTCTTTTTCTTTTTTCATCTCTTGCCAAGAGGTAAATTTCCTGTTCCTGTGTTTGAAACCAAGTACCCGTTTTCAGACATGAACAAATACCAAAAATCTTAACTCTGCATTTCTTATTATGATTCCTCTACTAAGAACACGAAGTGTTGATTTTTTTTTTTTAATTTTTTTTTCTCATTGCATATAGCTAAAAATCTCAACAGATCTTGCTGATTAAGTGAAAAATCTTATTGTAAAACTGAAGTTTGCATCTTTTCATTACCTTCTTAGTGGTCAGTGAGATCCTTAGATGGGTTTTCACAGTGTCTTTGTAACATGCTCTAGAAGGTTTGCTTGAAGGCATTGATGTTTCTGGGAAAAGCTATGATTTTTTTTAATGGATTATGCTCTAATATTCCGTTTACTTACTAATTGTTCTTCATTCTATTCTGGGTTTGTAGGTGTTGGTTTGGTGATACAGGGTTGGGGAGTGAAGAATCAAAATTTGCATGGAAGCCAGAGAAGGTATTAGTTCTGGGGTTACAGTGATAGGGGCAGAAGCTCCATCAGCTTATCATGTTGCACCAAGGAGTGAAGCACCAAATCAGGTTCATGTCCCTGATGGTGGTGGTGGCGGCGGCGGCGGTGGTGGCGGCATTGGTGGTGCTCCAGGTATTGGAATCTCACCGGTGAGTGTGGGGTTGGATGGAACAGCAAAGAAGAAACGAGGTAGACCAAGGAAATATGGACCTGATGGGTCTGTCACTATGGCATTGTCACCAATGCCAATCTCGTCATCTGCACCATCTTCTAATGATTTTTCATCTGGCAAGAGGGGGAAAATGCGGGGAATGGAGTATAAACAGTCGAAAAAACTTGGTTTGGATTATCTAGGTAAATCATGCATCCTTGTCTCTTTGATGAGTTCAATGTTGATTGTTCTTGTTGGTAATGAATATGGTTTTTCAAATGACTTTCTTTTTGTTGTACCTTGTTCTGAAGTTTCAAGTGTGTTTGTGTTTCTGATGATGAATTACTTGTTTGTGGTTCTTTGAATCTACTTTCCACAAATGTTTCATTCAGTTCTAAATTTTTCAACAGCCTTTGAAGCCATCTTTTGTTCCAAAACATGATTTGTTTTTTCAGATATTAGTGATTGGTTTCTAAGCTTCAACTCAGATCAGTGATATCTATTTTTGGTGCTTCTGTAGGTGACTTGAATGCATGCTCTGATGGTACAAATTTTATGCCACACATCATCACTGTCAATGCTGGTGAGGTATGCTTCACTGGGACAGGGCAAAGGAAAAGTTTCATTGAATTGAGTTTTTCCCCTTTTTTAGTTTTTGTGTCCATGCTTTATTATGGTGTTTTGGAAAGAAGGGTACTACTCAGATTCAATGATTATAGTAAAGTTCATAATATGATGATGATTATAGTTGATTGATGTTATCTTGCATTACTCATTGGTTGTTGTAGGACATTACAATGAAGGTGATATCCTTCTCTCAACAAGGGCCAAGAGCTATTTGTATTTTATCTGCTAATGGTGTAATTTCTAATGTTACACTTCGACAACCTGATTCTTCTGGGGGCACTTTAACTTATGAGGTGTGACATTAATTTATGTCATTCATTGTTTTATTGTATTTCTTTTTTTGGAGCTTTCTGATATTTTAATGCAATTTTGCACAAGAATCCTCCTTCTGTCTAAGCCTGCATGAACTCATTTGAATGATAGTTGAACAAAAAACTTTGATTAACAAGTGGATGCATTCGTTTTTTTAGTTATCCTAAAACTTTTTTGGTTGTTGCAATTTGTTGAATAATGACATTTAATGTACTTAGGAAACAACATGTTCATGTATTTCATTTTCATGTTGTTTGCTTTGGGTGTAATTGGAGAGGAAGGAGATGGAGAAAAGGGAGAAATGATAGAAATACCAATTTTCTCTTTTTGCTTGATAGGAGAAGAGAAATAGGTTATCTTTTTCATGTTTAGTTTCTTAAATAGTTCAATAACTTTTTATGGCAAAATTGCTAAAGCAAAATAAATAATTTTTATTAAGAAAAAAAATGGTGTTAAAACTTTAATCTTTTTTTGGTAAATGGTCTGAATGGACAAGCTTCTTTAGAAGAGAAAAATAAGAAACAATGTAATGAGTTTTTCTGTCAACTAAAATTAGCTTATACACAAATTGACTTATAAAATCTTGGAGAAGTTATATTTATGTTAAATTTTGTGTAAATTTGCCTCTGCATCAGCTAATTTTAACTAATGAATAAGCTTATTTAACATTTTTCTTATTTCTCTTTCTAAGAAGTACTTATGGAGAATATTATCCGAACATATCCTAAATTTAGTTGTTCTAAAACATTTTGCATTGAAGTTATTTATTTCTTTTGTTTTGACTCTCCTAATCTGAACTAGGATAGAAAAGTTTCTTCAGTTCTGTTCTTTTACTCTTTAGTTCCAATGCTGCATTATTTTTCTTTTACTTCTATCATTCTTATTCCTGTTCTCTTATTTTCTTCCTTTCTCTTCTCTACTTAACCAAATACATCATAACTGTTCATTGGTATTGGTATTAGTATTGAGAAAGTTGAAAGTTGCATCACTTGTCATAATCTTGAGGAATAGTCTCTACTAAATCTATCCGTAGTTGGAAGTTCCATTTTCTGTAAATGTGGAACTGTTTTGATCTCAAATATATTACAACTGTTACAGTTTTTCTGAAAGCATTTTCTCTTGCAGGGTCGTTTTGAGATACTTTCCTTGTCTGGTTCATTCATGCCTACTGACAACCAAGGTACAAGAAGCAGGTCTGGTGGAATGTCTGTCTCTCTGGCTAGCCCCGACGGCCGTGTCGTCGGCGGTGGAGTCGCCGGTCTCCTTGTAGCTGCCAGCCCTGTGCAGGCAAGTGATCTTCCTCCATATAAATCAAAAACCATTTTTGTAATATCAATGTCCAAAACAAAGTTTGCTAATACTCATAATCAGCGACAGATCTACGTGTACAAGAGAGTGTGCACATGCACCCTCTGGTCTTGTTAAATTATTACTAAGTATCTGAACAAATTTGAACCTGTTTGCCACTGTTCTATGATAAACTTGTGTGTAGTTCTTGTCTTTACTGACTTAGGGTTTTAGATCTGTCACTCATACTCGCTCTTTGATGATGACTTATGCATGTGTTCTTTATGTTTAGGTGGTGGTGGGAAGCTTTTTACCAAGCAGCCAGCAAGAGCAGAAACTAAAGAAGCCTAAGTCTACTGATTATGCAGCAGCAGCAGCAGCTGTTTCTCCGGTTATTGCCGTGTCTCCTACACCACCGGTGGCGGCGGCGCCGCCGCCGCCTCCACCGACCAATGCTGAAAAAGAGGATGTGAATGTGAATATTAATGTAATGAGTGGAGCACATGTGCTGCAAAATTCTGGGAGTCTTAACCCTAACCTGAGTCCTCCAAATGCCTTTAGAAGAGAGAGCTGGGTGAACATGCACTCTATGGCAGACTCAAGAAAGTCAGCTACTGATATTAACATATCTTTGCCTGATTGTTAAGGTGAAGAAGATCAACCTGAAGCACTCTTGCTGACAAAGTTCATGACTCGGCTGTTTTATTTAATGTCTCATCTGAAGATTGTTTCAAACATGTCTGATGTTGTCTATTACCGTAGGATGTAGTTTCAGTGTTGTAAGTTGCAGCTAGGTAGAGTATCTGATATATTATTTATCGGCTCATTAGGTAGATGCTGCACTCTGCAGTGTTATGAGTAGGCTAATTCGGATGTAATGAAAACTTGTTTGCATATTTATTTATGACTGAATTTGTTCAACCATTTCTTCTTTTCCTTATGATTGGTGTGTTGAGATTTCTTAGTTCTTTCTATAGTTTAAGGATGTGTTTTGATGATATTTAAAAAAGTTGTAATGTCGTATGTCTGTGTGCACTCTTAATTGCATGCACTATCACATGATTTAGTGAAGCTTAAGCTTCACTTTATTTAAAATCATTACAGAGCAAATAATCTTCATCACTAGTTCTATGTCGAAAGTCCAAACCAATTTCCTTCAATCTTGTTATTTAATTTTCTGCATAATTGAATCAACATTTTCTTGAACACCGAAATTAAGTTAAAAAAAGTAACATTCATTACACAAAATAGCGTCAATATTCTAAGGTACATACTTGAACACAAAATTCATTTCACAGTTTACAAATATAGTACTGTTGCCAAAAAGTCAACAACTCCATAAATTCACTTATGTTGAAAAGTTATTAGCTCCATCATCATTTCAATTATAATAATTGATCTCCCAAGACAATTTTTAATACAAGTAGTTGAAAAACTATTTGAAACTTGAAATGCATGATAAAGGTGAAAAGGTAGTTGATGACTAAAGGTTGAAAATGGTTAAGACACTTACTAAATTAAAATTATTTGATAACATTATTAGTTGAAGTAGCTAATAAACGTGAGACAACAAAAACGAATGCGTCTATGCTACATTTGATATAACATTTTGTTTTTATTTCATGGATAGTGGAATTTTTTGAGTAAATGTAATTTTAGATTTTATTTAATTTTAAGCTCTTATAATTCTACTCAAAGATTATTATTTTTTTCATTTTTTCATATCGTATATTCTATCATGAGTTTATATCATCCTAAAATATTTCAATTACTTATAAAATAAAGTTAAAATAACATAATTTTATGTTAATTTGTGAGTGCCGTACTTTCATGATTTTAATTTTGGATTTTGCAAATTGCATCAAACTGTTCAAATAACAATTGTAATTAGATACCATCTATTTTGGGATTTGCGTAGTAATTTAGTAATATGAAAAATGTAGAATACGAAGATTGAAGTAATGAATGTAAAGAGAACTGCAAAGGTTTAAAGAAAGAAATCTAATTGGAAAGAATTTTGTTGAAGCTAAATGAAAAGATATTTGTTGAAGCTAATTGGAAAGAATTCTGTTGAACACTTTGTACACATTGTTACCATAAAAATGAAAGATCCTACCCATATATATATATATATATATATATATATATATATATATATATATATTAAAGTCATATTGGATATAACTATGTATTATGATATTTCAATTATATATCGATGTATTAAAGCACACTAATTATTTGTTATTACATAAAAAGATATTATTAAAAAGAAAAATAAAAACAAAAAACATTGAGATCAAACCAAATTCATGTACAAAAATATATAAGATTTTATTTTTTAATCTAAAGAGGTCAACTTATTTGTATAATTATTTCTCTCCTTAAACATATGAGAATACTTAAATTCTATTATTTTACATATCTTTAAGCGAATTCTCCATTTCTCTCTAAAAGACCATGGAATAATTTGAGAATCAGAAAAAACTTTGCACAAAATATAAAATCACTTTCCAACCAAATAAGTCTAAAGCCAACCTCCTAAGAATACTCAATAACTAGAATGGCTCACATGATTTCAGCATAAAAAGAATTTTGCACCCAAAAAAAGCATAGAAATTATCAATATATTCACTTATACTACCTCTAAAAAAGTTAGCAGAAGCTACAAGACCAAGACTTCCTCAAGCTGCACCATCAATATTCACCTTAATCTAACCAACATCTGGGGAATTACCAAAGAACTTATATATGAGAAGAAATTCTCCCTGTCTAGTGGTTATATTAAAAGATATTAGAATAAAAAATTCATGCATATATTTTTAAAAGGTTTCTGTGGTGATAGGTTCAACCAGTCGGCCTAATGCCGAATCAGATACGTTATAAGGAGAAATAATAGATCAACTTAGGATACCACACAAGTAATAAAGAATATTAAAGAAGAGATTAAAGACATTGATCAGATAACGTATCATAGGAAGTAAAGGAGTGCATTAACGAGGCATTAAGGAAGTGTTAAGGGGACCAAGAAGTTAAGAAAACTAAGAGAAGGTACGATAAATAAGGGTACATGGCAAGGAAAAAGAGGAGTACACTTTGAATGCTATGGTTGATTGGATTGATCGAACACCAGTCCTTTTGGCCAGAACCATTTGCAAATAATATCTTACAAGAACCAATACCGTAACACTATGCGTTTCCAAAGATGAAGATGTTCACAAGACATCAGGACCCCTTGGAGCACGTAAAAATGTTTCATGCCCAAATGTTGATAAGCAGAGGAAGTGATGTTGTCAAATGCAAATTGTTCGCAAGAACCTTAGCGGAGATAGCCCTGGATTGGTTCAACAGCCTTCCAAAGCATAACATAGTTTCCTTTGACGAATCAAATTGAAAGGTACATAAAGAAGGGATTTTGGAGATGTTTCAGAAGCGTGATCATCAACAAGGAGTAAAACAACCTAGTGTCATACGTGAATGATACAATGGTCAAGTCAGAAAAAAAAATGATCAAATAAAAGACTTTAAAAAGTTCTTCAACATAATAAACAAGAATTTACGTTTTTATTTTAATTAAAAATGTCGTCGTAAATATACTTTTTTTTTTCTCACTAATGATGAAGTTTTTAATAAAGCATGAATAAAAATAAGAAATGTCACAAGATTACATTGGAACTTTCCTTTGTCAAAGTGCTGAATTTCTTTTTTCTTCGGAGTTACGCAAGTCTTGCATGTAATCATCGTGCTAGATTTGTCATCTTTATTAGTTCTATAGTTTACTTTTCCCTTAAAAAACAGAATTGGGTACTTTGATTGCAGTAAAATCCGAGAGACACATATATATTGTTTTTCAAGGTTGCAGTCGTTAAACTGGTGGGGGACACAGTTTGATGAAATTTCTGTGAAAGACAAAGATTCCATAACTTGAAGAACAGCTTCTGAAAAGTTTAGAGATGCATTCTTGAATATACTACTTCATGTCACACTCTTGTTTCTTTAAAAGTAACTTAAGTTCCGTAGAGAAAACAATTCTGCATTCTCCGTTGAAGTTCCTTCAATTTGGACTCAAATTTACATCTTGTTGAATATGGTGTTCACCATGAAATGTTAAAAGATTAGTTTTAGATTAAGAAATGAAGAAAAACAAAAATAAAACAAAAACTGGCGTCGCCCGGACTTGAACCGGAGACCTTCAGTGTGTTAGACGGACGTGATAACCAACTACACCACGACACCTCATGTTCTAAACTTTCGGTTAACAATTTGTGGATAAAACAATGAATAATTTATTCCTGAAAATACATTGTACCCGCAAGTTGGCTTTTAAAAGCAAAAAATCGATAAAAAAAAGTCCCTAAAATTAGAAAAATGTGAGCCACACGTAACATGATATGTGCCTGTGAGAATGATGTATGTTGGATATTAAATGAGATGGTGTTTATAAATTATGAATGTATTAAGAAAGATTAATTACTTTATTCAACACATAAAATCACCTTTCTCTTTTCATGTCCTGATACAACAAAACATGTACGGAGGAAAACCCATGAAGCTTTACGATGATTCTTGTGACAGATTTCGATTAAGACCTTTACCTCGCTGCAAATACTATTATCGAATGATAAATTTTGAGATTCCAGTGAAGTTTCTTCGTTACAACAACTTTTCACTCGACAATTGGGCTCAATAGTAGTAGTTGATGTTAAAGCCCTCAATTGCTTCATTAATGTCTTCATGCACCTCCATTTAGCCATTTCATAGAATTGTGATGTGTTTCATTTACATTTATTTTTTTCTTCTCACTGTAAATTAAATCATAGTTTCCATACGTACTTAATTCGAGACAACTATTTTAGAATATTTAAGAGTTAAGATTCTCACACAATAAAAAATAATAGAATTATAAAGGATATTATGAGAATACGTTTTTTTAATTTGTACGTTGTACAATTTTATTTGTTAATCTATCTTTTTGTTTTTCTTTTTTCTCTCACACATTCTTAATGACTTACCGTAAAAGAACTTTATGACCAGATATATAATTTTAATTCTTTTTATAACCTAATGTTCATTAAATTGATCTTTATTTTATTTTATTATAACTTTTCATAATAACTAATAAATCGTTATATTTTATTAAATCACAATGAGAATCATTATCATATTTCAAATAAGTCACGTAATAAAATAAATTCATCGAATAATTTTAACACTATCTTTTTCCCCTCCACCAGCTTACCTCCTTTCTTCTTCCTACACCTTCATCGATGTCCCCATCTTTTTTCTCTACCTCCATCAGCGTTCCCTCACCTTGACTTGCCTCCCTTCTTCTCATTCCACCTCTACTGGTACCCACTTCTTCCCCCATTTTCAATGTCGCCTCCTTCTTCCTCCATCTTTGAAACCCCTTCCTTCACCAGCACCACCTAGTCATCACCTTCTTCTTCCTCCATTCTTCACCATCTTTTTCCTCCAAAAAAAAGTATCCCGAAATAGAAACAATATGGTCTCTTTTGTGAAATCAACACTAACAACTTTAGGAGGTGACCACGTGTCTCTCGTAAATATTAGAAAAAAACATTTAAGATTTATATTCTTATAATATTTTAAATAATTGTATTTTATTTAACAATTAAATATAATAATTTTATTCAATTTATAATTAAATTTAATAATTTATAATTGAATTTCAAAAATAATTAATAAAAATGTCAATTTTAGAAAAAATATTAGTATAATTTTTATAAAAGATATTAAATTTGGTGTCAATTTGAAAGAAACAAAACTGATTCATTTTAACCAAAATTGGAATGAAAATGAACAAAAATAATGAATATAGACACTAAACTGAACAAAAATAATGAATATAAAGATTAAAATGAACAAAAAAAAAATAACACAACCACAAACTGACACGTGACATTGACATTGACACGTGACACAATTATGACTTGACATTGTAGACAATTTTTTTAAAATTAAAAAAAAATAAATTTTTTTTAAAAAAATTAGAAAAAAAAAGAGCTAACATGTGACATGTACCGTTAAAAGACATTAATTATTTAAAATCATTAGTAAAAAAAATCAAATTAACCAAAATTTGATGAAAATGAGGACCAAACACAAAACAAAAAAGAAGACTAAATTAAATAAAAATAACGAAAATAAGGATAAAATATTTAAGCCAAATACTGGTTAAAGTGTTTATTAAAATATTTTGTGAAGAAAAAAGAAAACTTCACTAAAACATTCATATTTTTGTGAAGAATGCTTCCACTCATATCATTCCATTTAAATCCACAAAGTGTTCATTGAGATTTGAAATATTTGTGTAATCATTCCACCAACCACTCTTGATCAAAGCCTGTCTTTCCTGGTTGGAAGGATGAGTATTTTTTGTTGAAGAAACTACATCAGGTGCATAAAAGAAGAAGGATAATGTAAACATGTGAATAAAAGGGAAAATACAGATTGTAAATCCTTGAAAAAGCTATAGTTTAGATTCAGTAAGAAATGAAAATACCAAACGTATAACTAAATTTGGCGTCGCCCGGACTTGAACCGGAGACCTTCAGTGTGTTAGACTGACGTGATAACCAACTACACCACGATACCACATGCCTTAAATTTTGACTCAGTTTTTCTTCCCATAAATAATGTATAGTTAGTTCCAAAAATGATAATATACTAACAAGTTAGTTCTGTCCTGCTTTTTTCATGTTTATATTCTTGTTGGTTCTCACAGGTATGAGTAACGTGAAAGAGGAAAAAAACAGAAAATTAATCTAAATACATGAAGATTTAGTATGAGAGTTGTTATTACAACTCCATAAATCTCTTTAAGTGTACAAGAAATTTAGACAATTATTTGTGTGTCAGGATAAATCACATTAAATTTGTTATATATTTTAATTTTTTTAGGTGTTTAAAAGCACATATGTCCACTTGCCTTCTTGTTCTTCAGATCAAGATGTGTCCTATACCAGTTGTGTCGATACGACTTCTTTCTATATGACTTGGATGTACTCGGTGGGACAGTCTACAAATATACTCTACGCTAAGTTAGTGTTATCTATAACAATATATAAAGGGGATTCCCCTTTTTGTGTCCACTTTTTAAAATACCGATTTTACCCTTTAAATATAACAATTTTTTAAATTTTTTAAAATTGACCGTTACTTTTACAAAAATTTTATAAAATCAGATGTCTCTACTTCTTCTTTATTTATTAATGGTTATTCTTTTATCTGTTCTGATATATTTCACTTTATTTTTAATAAATATAATTCTAATATATGTATATATATTAACTTAATAACATTATCATATTATCACCTACTAATATAATATCACGTATATTTAAAAAATATATACACAGGCGCGATAGCGCCTGTGTTACGCTAGTGTTATAAATGAGAGTATAATAATAAATGAATTTGCTGACATAAGTGACTATATATAGTACTTAGATGAGCTTTGATTAATGGACTTAGAGTCTTTACCTTGTTTTAAGATTTTATAATTTGTTTAATTATCTTTAATCCTCATTTATTTAATTGTGATCTATCCTGCTGCCTATTTGAACATTCAAGTATTCTATCCCATGTTGTGATACTTTGTCGAAGTGTCTTCGACCCTCTGATTTATTCGGATATGTAGTCCGCCCGAGGTGTCCTTCTCCTTATCCTAGTACAATTTTTATTTAATTTTTTTATTTTATTTATAGACACATTTCACTAAAAGAAATTACTTCCATTATGTGATCTCTAATGATCTTCCGAAGTTAAATTCAAATTTCAGAATCTTATGTCATTAATATGGATAAGATTTAGCGTTGCAAACTTTGGCTTAGGTGGTAAATATTTTTCGCAATTTCCACTAAATTAACAAAAGTAGTTGATAGAAGACTATCTCCTTTTTAACTTTAAGTGATACGAATTTGAGGACAAATTCTCTTCAAGTAGATGACTATCCCTAGATTCTGTATATGAAGAACTTGAAGATGAACCTTTACAATTCAAAGGACTTATGACAAGGGTAAAAAACAAGAGATTGGAAGATGAAATCTATTCAAAGGCTCTTGATGCTACAAGCAACTGGAAATTCAAAGGATATGAAGATTATGGCTTGGAGCACATTTGAAGGATAATTTTTAGAAAAATTAATTAATGTTTTTGGACTTTGGGTTTTTCTTTTAGAAATTAGTTATGTTTCTATGTTTTTGGGCTTTCTTTTATAAATTAGTCTATGTTTTTTATGTTTTTGGGCTCATACCTTTTTGTGGAGTTCTCATGTTTTCTTAAACTTATGGGCCTATATATAAAGGTACAAAAAACTTATATAGAAACTTTTGAGTCATATTATATGCATTTGCATTATTTGAGAGAGAATTCTCTTAGTTCTTGGATTAGAACTCTGATTCTTATCAAAAATTAACATCTTTGTGGCGAATCTTCACTTGATTTGTTAATCTGCTAGATTGTGACATCCTCCATCTCTGTCTTATTCCGTGTTCTTCTCTGATTTATTTTCATTGTGATTTTGGAAGATTCAAATTCAGAAACGATTATACTCTTTTCTGGATAAGATTGTATCAATAATGTTGATTGTAAAACCCTAGAAAATGGTATTTTTAGAGTGGAAGTGGTTTAAAAATAGTAAACTCGATTATTTTAATATTTAAAATGATTACAGTATAAATAAAATTGTTATAAAAGAATTTCATTATTTTAAAACACTACTTCTCTAGAAACCACTTTTCTAGAGTTCTCTGAATTCGCTCTAGGAGTTCTATCTCTCTGGTCATCTGATTGAAGAACTGAGACAGTAGGATTGATCCTCTTGACAAACTCTTCAAGTTAGACCAATCAATTTTTCTGTTCGCGTAAGTTAAGTTTTCGCTCTCTTTTTGGTTTTTTTTTTTGTTGCATGTGAGTCCTCTTCCACTTTCATGTGTCGTTTTAATAATTAGTATGAGTCTTTGTTGATCAATGATTTTTTTACGTGTAGATAAAACATCATGATCGTTCATGTGATGTGTCTATGTGTAGATAAAACATCCTTTGGAGTTAGAGACGTTTGACGTTTATAAAGTTATTTAAGCAAGATAATAGGTAAGGGAAACTAATTACACTGTTTTAAGTTATATACATGTTTAAAATTATTTGTTACATTGTTGTACTGTGATTTGCTAGCATGAATTGAGTTGTATGATGAAATTCTTAAATATTGTAGGATTGTACTGAGAATTTGAGGTTGTATCTAAGTTGTGGTATGACATGACATATGTGAAATTATGGTATATGGTTGAATTCTGTTTGTCTAGATTTGTTGGTGGTTGTGTTGCAAATAAGATCAATTGATATGGATGTTTGTGATAGACTTGAGTTTGATCTATGCTTGCTTGGCATCAGTGAAGGTCTAGGGAAAGTTTATAAATTCCCTTGGGACTACAACATTATGTAGAAGTCTGATTCTGCAGAACTATGTAGACCTGCTGGGTGAGCATTACTCGCTGGGTGAGTTTCAAGTTAGGGGTTCATTGACTTTTAATTCGCTACCCGAGGAAATACTTGCTAGGCAAATTTGTTTGAAAAAATTTCCTTGGAGCTCTAGTGATAAACTCATAACTCACTAGGCGAGCAGTCTATAACTGGGCGAGAATTTACTTTTAGTCCCGCGAGAAGATGTGCAAATGATGATTGATCTATTTTAGAAGCTTTGTAACTTTTATGAATGATTGCTTTAGAAATGATTAGTATATGAGATGTAATATGAGATTATTTATGAGATTAAATTGAGATTGGTTTATGCTAATCTGAGGAGGATTAGCAATGGTTGTAGTAGTGTATGCATTGGTGTAGGGATTGTCTTGACAATTATCTTGATACTCTAATAACCATTCAAATTATCAAGTAGAGAGGAATGAAGTATGTGGTGAGAGGCACCTCTGGAGGATGAGGAGAATCTATTAGGTTGGTGGAAGGTCTCAGTGGGACGCTATTGTAAGTGGTTAGTCTTGTTTAGAACTAGAAATGTTTGGTTTGTATAATTAATATATTTATAGTCCTATCAATTATAATATTGTATTAATATATTTTATACATTGGTTCATCTGTTTTGAACATTAAGGTGAAACTTCCTATTTTATTAGTTTTATGCTGCAAAAATTGGGATGTTATATTGATCATCGGTAAAAGGACATGCTTATAGTAAGAGAACAAGTTGAAACTTTTTTAATTTTTAGGAACAAATTAAAACACAAAATTTAGAGAAGAAAACATAATTTATTTAGAATCTAACATTGGACAGATATGCAACCTTGTTTATAAGATTGAAGTCCATAGAATGCAAACATTAGTCCTTGAATTGAGTTATTCAGAAAACACATTTGGAGTAAGGATGAGTATTGTTTGAAGAAACTACATGAGCTGCATAAAAGAAGAAAGAGCATCTAAACAACATGTGAATAAAAGGGACAGTTTTCATTATTAAGATTAAGATCTATAAAGTTATATCATGCGGGGTTTTATATGAATTATTAAAATTTAAAACATCATGCATATTTATATTTATTATTTTTTGTAAGAATTTAGTAAATGTTCTGAGCCTTTCAATCCATATTAAATTTAAATGATTGGCTGCGGTAAGACTGACGTGATAACCAACTACACCACAACTATGAAAATTTTCAGTCAATATTTCTTCACATACAAAATAATAATTAATTCAAAAAATTGTAGTGTACTAACAAAAGTTGGTTTCTAAAAGTAAAAACTTAATAAAAAAGTCCCTAAAACTAAAAAATGTCAGCCACACCTAATAACATATGTGATTCTGCTGTATGTTCGATTTAAAATATGATGGTGTGTATAAATCTATATCTTAAATCTTGTGAATGTATTGAAACACGAACACCTCTTTTAGTTAAGGATTAAAGAATATTACCATTCTTCATTATCTCAACAAATTAAGTTAATGTTTAACCTTAAGTATTTTTAGATAACATTGTAAAAATTAATTATTACATTTGATATATTGTTTTTAAGGTTTGAAACTTTGATGTTATCTTAAAAATTTGTTTAAATTGGTTTAGGAAGGAAGATGTTTATAACTTCTATTAAGTGTGAGAATTTTATGCATATCCAAAGTTTGTCACCGAAGGACTCAACAGTAAGAGTTGACATAAAACCCTCGATTTTATTTCATAGACAGAGTTCATGTTCCTAAATGTAGATAAATTATAAAATTATAAAACAATTTAACATATTTTGAGTCCCCTAACCGAAATATAGTACTACAACAAAAATTACTTTAAACAACAACACAAAATTGTGAGTTAAATCACAAAAGTTGTAGGTTAAAGTTTAGACAACAATTTTTTAGACCTAGTCTAGGTGAGCGTTGCTGTAGATAATAAGTCACGGTTTTCAGTACGGTAACAATTTTAAAATCGTTGTTTAAAATCTTTATAAAATCTTTATAAAAGGCAATAATTTTAACATACATGTTTTTCAAAACTTCACATTTTAACACTGTGAATTCTTGGCGTTTTCCGTCTAAAATCAAAAGGAGGGAAGAAATTCAAATTTTTGCGTTTTTGGAACTAAGTTTTGCATTTTCAATAAAAAAGGACATAGGGAATATCTACTATATATCTAAGAAAAGGTTAGTATAATGAAGTTACTAAACTGGCCATTCCAATTCGTTGACACGTGTCCCAAATGGAGGGTTTTTTCGTCTTTTCGATGTTTAAGCTTTCCCGCTTCTTCCCTCCTTAATGGCTGACAATTTTTTGAATGATTCCACATTTAATATTTTATTAAAATATTGATATTGATTGAATGTTGATTGACGTGTTGGCTGCAGTTACTATTCTTCTTCTTCTTCTCCAAGAAAAAAAAAACTATTTTCAATCTTCTTCTACAAAAGTTGACAGATCTAGAAAAAAACCCTCCAACCTCAAGGTTGTCTCCTTCTTTTTCTTTTTTGTCTCCTGTTTGTGTCGCCATATCGAGATGAAGGTAAGTTATAATAACTCAACTTTGTTTTCGAATTCTCCTTCTCGGTCTTCATAAAAGGTATTTTTACTTCTTCTCAAAACTTATCCTTCTTCATCTTAACAATGGATCAAACGTTAGACATTGTTAATTTCTATTTACTTTTGTTTTAACCGAACTTTGTTTCTATTTCGTCTCTGTAGGTCTCCTTCATCAAATGGTATTCTTTTGCTTTTTATTTGGTGAAATATATCTAAACATCCTTGCCGCCGTTCTTAGATTTTGAGTCGACTTTCTTTTGGGTCTGCAGAAAGCATTAAAGGATATATTTGTTGGATTTTTTTTATTCATTTCCAATCGGGTTAGTTGGGTATATTTTTATGTTTTTGTTCGATACTTAGGGGTTTGCTAATTTTTTTTTTCGTAAAAAGCTTTGGTTTGTTGCTGAAATCGTTTCTTGCTTTTGTAGACTAGAGGATTTCAGACCCAAATGGCTAAATGGATCGAAGTTTGTTGCTGCATCATAACAAAATCAAGTTATTGCAATTTCATCTTTTATGTCCTTCTTCACATGTTATTGTTTGCAATTAGGCTCATTGTTTGTTTGAAATTTTTAGAATGGATGGGTACAATGACAGAAGGCAATTTTATAGAACCAGAACAAAACCTTTCGGCCTCAAGGTTAGTTCTCCTTCTTGGATTTTTTTTTCTTACTTTTTGAAAGACATTTTCAGATTTGCTCTTACTTTTTCTTCACGAAAGCTTTAATTTTTTTTGAGGATTTTTGTGTTGAAGATGGTGTACCGTGGATTAGTACATTTTAGTAGTTGTTGAAAGTCAATAGCTTGAGTTTTCTTTCTTCTTCTTCATGGTCTTCTTCTATTCTGTTTCGTATACCTATCATTGTGGATTGAAGAAAAGGTTAAACCTTTTGATTTTAGAAGACATATTTACTATTTTTCGTTTTTAATCTCAGTGTTGTGTGTTTAGTTGCTTCTTTGATGTTTATGGTTGTGGATTGAAGAATCAAACATGCTTAACAGAATTAGATTTGTAATGTCTATGCAGGTGTTGGTTGATTTCAAGGAAAATCCCAAGGCTGCACAGGAATATACGAAGAATCCTATGATGATGAATAAGATCCAAAAGGTGGTCAATGTTGGAATTGTCCAGATGAGGTAAATTTGTAGAAGAAAGACAATATTTGTTTGAAATTAAAAAATTAGGAAATTTTGATTTTTTTTTTTGCCGTGTTTTGTTTTAGTGTACTTCTTACTCCTTTTTTATATTTTATTTTGACATGATTTTATTTTAATTCAATCGGGGTGTGTTGTTTAAACTTTATCTTTTGGTTTTAACGAGTTCGTCATAATTTTGGTTATTGTAGTTGCTTGGGTGTACGACAAGTATAGGGCATATGTGAAGCTTGGAGAAGAATCTGAATACATTAAGATGACCTTCCGAGGGGACTACAGAAAGGAACACATTAGTATTATGTGGAAAATTAGTATGGGTACCCTATAT
>Ga0214545_1000644_pt1 | contig 58110 bp, 33 predicted proteins | sample CNSS4metaG_FD_160064 | JGI IMG/M metagenome (GOLD analysis project Ga0214545, IMG submission 160064) | Root nodule microbial communities from cowpea collected in UCLA plant growth center, Los Angeles, California, USA - CNSS4 | ecosystem: Host-associated > Plants > Roots > Nodule | place: USA... | reverse complement strand
TCAAATTGCCACGGCCTACCTAAGAGAATATGGCAAGCTTCCATTGGAATTACATCACATAAAACTTTGTCTTTGTACTTTCCAATAGAGAACTTAACCAACACTTGATGCTTGACTTCGAGATCCCTATCTTCATTAAGCCAATGAAGTTTGTAAGGTTTGGGATGGGGTAACAAACTCAAGTTCAACTTCTCAATCATTCTTATGCTACAACAGTTGCAACAAGACCCGCTATCAATGATCAAAGAACAAGTATTGTTCAAAACGTCACAGCGAGTGTGAAAAATGTTTTCTCTTTAATCATTGAGAGGAAGGGTTGGTTGGTTATTGAGAAACCTCCTAATCATTAAGAGAGACCCTTCTTGAGGGTAAGAATGAAGTTTGTCTTTGGAGGACTTGTCACTGTGGGAGTCACTAGAAGAAGAAGATTCCTCAAGAGACTCCTCTTGACTGCTGCAGAGGTCTTGGCCCTTTAGCACAATGGTGCGCTTGGTAGGACACTATGATGCCACATGACCTCTACCTAAACACTTAAAACACTTGATCTCACTACCTCGCTTGGAGGTTTCACCCTTATCTTGACCTTTTGTTGGGTGTCTATGAGCAGTCTCCTTGACATGAGAAAAATCTTTCTTTTGAAAATCAGATTTTGAAAAAGAGAGGGAAGAATCCTTGCGAATAGGTTTCCTCAAGAGTTGTTACTCCACTTTGATTCACATTTGAACAAGTTCATTTAAATTTTGATATGGGAGCAATTCAACTCTATCTGTCATGTTGTAGTTTAGAGCACTCAAGAACCTAGCAATGGTTAGATCTTCTTCCTCATCTATCCCAGCCCTCAAGATGTACAACTCCATCTTTCGCCTATATTCCTCCACAGACATGGTTCTTTGCTAGAGCCTTTGGAGTTTATCCATAAGCTCTCTTTTGTAGTATGAAGGAACATGGCGAGCATGGAAGGCCTCTTTGAGATCAAACCAATATTCAATCTTGGGAAGGCCTTTTTTTCACTTTTGGAGGACAAGAGCTGTCCACCAATTTAAGGCATGACCTTGGAAGCTGAGGACAGCAAGAGAGACACGTCTCTCTTCCTCAACCACGTGGCTGTCAAAAAGTTGTTCAACTTTTGCCACCCAATCTATATATGCCTCAACATTGTCTTTTCCATGGAAAGGAGGCAAATCTATTCTTGTTTCTTTGGGGTGAGGAGGAACACGCCTTTGTCTCTAGTGTGAGGAGATTGCCTTGGAAAGGGGCGTTGTAAGTCCTTCTCCTCGCCACTAAGATCATGATGATGTCTTGATGGGGGGTGAGAAGATCTAGGAGAAGCACGGTGAGTGTGTGGAGGATTCCTTAATTGCTCAGATATAAAGTGCAAATTGGCTTACATGGCAGCCATTTGAGCCTTGATGTCACTCACCTCTTTGGTGAGTTTGTGAAGCATACGAGGGGAAACATCACCATCATCATCCGCATTGGTGTTATGTTGTGTGCGTTGTGGTGAATTTTGTTGGGTTTGCACCCTTGCACGTGTAGCCCTTCTAGTGCTCATGATTGACATGATCAAGAACTTTAGACAAAGTGTGAATGTAAGTTTGAAGAACACAAGTGAACTTCCAGGTAGGCGAGGTGAGTCGAAAAAGACCACTTAATAACCAAGGCCAATCCTAGCCAAGGCACACTTGGGCAAGTTTGAAAGAAATTCACACAATGGCTAAGTGCTAAATGATGAGAATCACTAAACACTAGTTGTCAACAAAGAACAAAGAACAAAGAAATCTATAAAACACTAAAGACGGACCCCTAATTGGCCAAAAATATGTAGAGACTTTGGTCTCAAAATTTTAAGCCACTAAACAACGTGAAAACTTGAATATAAGCTATGTGGCCTAATGTAAGGTGAGAAAGCACTTAGAACTTTCAACACACTTACAACCAAAAGCGAATTACTAATGGATGATAAAGGTTCTACTTAGGAGATGGTATTGAACACCTTGTGGTTCCCCAAGACACCTAAGTAGGCCAAAATACAAGTTCAAAGAGAGTTAAAATTGGTACACAAAATTTAGGCAAAGAGGAGCAACCCGAGAGCACCAAACTTTTAGAGAACTTTGAGTAGAAAATAAGGCACAAAGGATGCTCCAAATTGACCAAAATAAGTGACCAAATTGTAGAAAAACTAGTAAACTAAAAAGATGCAACAATTACAAGCCACAATGGCCAACAAAAATGCTTGAAATTGGTGTTGGAAGCTACTCCTGAGGCTAACTTGAACACCACAATTTTGGACAACAAAGTGATGCACTCCCAAGAGCACTTTTGGTGCCAAATGAAGCCTTAGTTGATGGCTTTGAAGTATACACCAACTGAATAGCCAAAAACAAGGACAAGCAAGAAATTAAGGCTTGAAATAAAGGAAAGCACAGCAAAAGGAATCCTAGAATGGAACTAGAATGGAGTAAAAACCAAAAATAGAACATGCAGTGCTCATAAAATGCTTATGGTATTCATTGCATGTGTGCCAATGTGAGGGAAGTAATCCACTCCAAATGAAAGCAATTGATGGCAATATGGAATACACACAAACAAGCAAATGTATAAAGCAAGAGCACTGAAATTCTGAAGCAAAACACACAAAAAACGCACTAAACAGTGATTTTCCCGAAAACACAGCACTAGAAAACGCTAACAGATGCCTTAACTTTGCAGATTTATCATATTTTTTGTACTGGACATATGTGAATGATTCTTTTTGCTAATTTTTCGTCCAAATGTTAAGAAAATTAGGCAAAAATTAGAAGGTGATTCGGTGCTATGAATCGTTCCAGTTAAATCACACAAGAAAAGTGTGTGTCAGGACACAAGTGAAAACAACAACAAACTGGCACTGAAAAACGTAGAAAGTTGCTTCTACTTCAAAAATTTGTATAGAATTCAATTCTCAAGATAATGGAATGATTCTTGTTGGAGAATTTTCATTTGTGACTTAGTTTTTCGAAGCAACAATCAGCTGAAATTTGGTGCACTGATTCACTCGTGACACTTCTCAAACAGAAGGTGTGCAGTAAAAAAAAAGGTTGAAAACTAAAGCAAAAGTAGAGTGAAAGTGGAAGATGTTCAATAGACAAATCAATTCGATTTGAAGCTTGATTATGATCTAGAATCAAGCATAGATGAAGATGAACATCTTAGGACACTCTAAGGCACAAACCAATCGGTGAAATGGCATTAAAACAATGAGGAAAGCTGACTCAAACAACCACACACATAGCATGAAGCTTCATTGCGTTTTGGAGTGGAGTTTGACACGGTTTCACTCAAGCAAGTGCAGAAAATGATTGTAAACGCTGGAAAATTGAAGAAACATGTAAAAGAAAGCATGAACAAGACATAAAACACAACTTGAACGGTGGAAATTGAAAAGAAAAAAGAATCACTGAATAAAAATGACAAAAAATACAATGGAAGAGATAAAATGGTGCTGAAATGTAAAGGAAAGCTAGTAAATGATGTGAACCATAGCAAGCAAGGAAATCTACAAGTAGAGTGTAGAACACTCTTGTAGTCTCATAGTTGCATCGAATCAATGGATAAACACAATAGAAACACAAGAAAATGGCAAAGGAATGGTAAACGTGAAAGAGAAAGCAAAATAGAAGGAGAAGGAGATGATAATAAGACGAAAAACTGAAGGAAACACAAGACTAGGAAAGAACCTTACCAAACCATGAGAGACCATGGTTTGATGGCTTTTGATACCATTATGGTGGAGATCCAAAGGTGCGTGAAGAACTCCATGGGCAGCGGAAATTGGATGAAGGAATGGAGGCAAGTTGGAAGGCACTTGCAAGCAATGAAAAGTGAGAGAGGTGATAGGATTTCCTAATCTATGCTAGCCTAAGGAAGGTGGCTAAAGGTAGAGAGAGGAAATCTCTAGAAAGGGGTGACTCTCAAAGGCAATAGAGGGAGGAGTGCTCTCAACTCAAGTTGCATCTATTGCTTAAAATTTCAAGAGTGTCTACAAATGAGTGAAATTTTGGCTTTTATATGAAGCCATTTACACATGAGAAAGGAGAGCCATTGGATGGAGTAGGCCTTGATCTTGGCCCTTAGATCAACCTTGGAAAAGGAGGCAAGATCACGCCCCTTGGATCTTGGCTTGAAGAACAAGAAGGATTCTTAGCCTTTAGATGTGATGACCAACCTTAGTCAAACCATGAAGCAAAGGAGCCTCCTTGTATTGATAATCTCGGCCATGTATGAAGAGAACTGGGCCGAGCCCAATTTGAACCCCATCCTATGTTCCTTTCATGTATTATGTATTATTGGAAAGCAAAGCCCAAACAATAGCCCAATTTAAATCTACACTACTAGATTTATATGCACTTCTTCAAGTCTTTGTGATCTCTTTGGCCCATTTGAATAATGTGTGAAGTCCATTGAATTTGTGATCATCTAATGGGAGGCCCTTTTGAATCTTCTTCATTATTGATCTTGTAATGGGCCTTTTAATGGGCTTGGGCTTTGACTTGGGCTTGAAGGTGCAATATGGCTTGGTGAGGTCACATCAGAGGGTTAAATTTGAATTCTTCCTTAATCGCCTTTCAACACTCAACATCAATTATGGAGTTCAATTAAATCATTCTTTAGATTTTTGTAAATGTACTGCAATTCACCAAAAAATCATTAATTTCATGTTTAACTAATTATCACCATCTCATTCTGTAATTCTAAGCTAAAGAGGGTTGATTCACTTCAAGTTAAGTTAATTTCATGCATTTCAAGTGTCAAATGTAACATCCTGGCCGGATATTACTAAGTTAAATAAAATAGAAATAATATAAGTAATAATATCGCATTATATAAAAATGCTTTCCCAAAATGCAGGAAAGTTTAAACTTTATTTAAAGTGTTATAACTCTAATACATGAGTTCAAAATAGCCATTACAAAATTCAAGGTCTATTTAAACATAAACGTTTTACAAAGCATTAAAAATAGTCTATAAAAGATCCCCAAGCTAGCCCCTCTTCGACTCAAAGTGTCACCTGCTCCACCTAAAACACTAGCTGCTCCCATATAATGAAATCACATGATCATCACCAACCACAAGCAGATAGGGTGAGCTAACAACATAAATAACTCAATAATCAAAATAAAATGCACACACACACACAAACACTCTTTGAGAACCATTATCCTCCAATTCCAAAAAAACATGACCATCATCATGTTTATCCACGTTTTACATCCTTAAATGATGACCTTAAGATATCCTTTGCTGCCACAAGCCACAACTCGTGGTTCCACCATCTATAAGCCATAACTCAGAGATACACGTTCGAGACTATCCTGTTACGAACCATCATTCATAATGCTAAGTGGAGTTCCCAATACGAACCACAACTCATACTCTCAATACAAGATTAGCAACATCATTGGCCGTAACCCGTGATTGCCTAATCAAGTGGAGACCATCCATATGAGTCACAACTCGCATACTCACACTAGTTACCAATATCACCAGGCCATAGCTCGGGATCACCACGTGTTTACCCTTCATTCTGAGTCACAACTCATGGGATACCGTTGTAAGCCACACACATTCAAGCATACAACCATTTTGCCTCTACATTATCGCCTGACGCTGCTCTAGAGCCGCCTGGCAAAACTCAGTTCCAGACCGCCTGACGGAACTTCTCTGTTGCTAGGCACCTCGCACCTCTGAGGCCACTGAATTTATAGACATCACCTAGCGGGACGACCCTCACCACCAGGCGCCACACGTTACCACAATCCCCTAGAATAATAGCTATCGCCTAGCGGTTCCATCCTCATCGCCAGGCCTTACACTAGTACAACGAGTTGTATTGGTTTTTATGCATCCAAGAACGACTCTATTAAATCTATTATCCCCATATACCATATATGTATGAATCATATCCACATCCTTCATAACTCACAATTTACCCCTTCACATGCAATCAACCATCATTCACCACTTTAGAATATGATATCCTTCAAATTCCCTTAAGAATGTAACCCACTTATGTTGAACACAAAACAATGGCTCTCAACCAGTTTAATTGTCATTTCTTTGCACATTGGGAGTGCCTACAGTACCTGCCCACCAACATAATTACCACATCAAGTAATCCCCATTTAAAATCATGTTATTAGTAATCCTTAGCCACACTCAACCTTAAGTTAATAATAGGCTTTCTGCAACTGTTATGAACACAACATCGCACTCAATTAGAATCACTACTGATGCTAATCCAGTCATCATATGGTCCAATTTATCTCAAGAATTTGACCTCTCCCATGGCTTCCCACCCTTATTCCTATAAGTCATAAAATTTTTTCCCATTAGCACACTAATCCTAATGTATATTTCCCCTTACTGTCAAATTCACTTCTCATGACACTTTCACACAACACTTCAACCTGCCCCTACCAAGTCAACCAACATTTGTTGGTCAACACCTATCGCCTAACGGCAAATTACACCCCGCCAAGCGGTGCATCAATTTCTGGGAAAATTCCAGATTCTGTTACACCTACAATGTCTCCAAAAAATTCCATAATGCATTCCTCTATTGATTTCCACAATCCAGCATGCAACAAGTACATCTAACACTATTTAATATCAATTTAAAAGTGTACCTATGAGTTCTTAATGTAATTCGCCCATCAATCATCCCTAAACTCTAAATTCCCAAATTCCAAACCCTAAAATCGATCCATACCAAATTTTATTCCAATTAATTCAATTCACCCTACAATTAGACCATTTATAGTACTTCACAACTACATCATCATGTATAGATTAATCCTCTCCGATCATAATAGCCCAAAACTCCCTAAAACCCAAATTCGAGCCAATTTAGCTCGCATCGCCTGGTGGGTATTCATCACCGCCTGGCCATTCATATAAAACCCAGAAAACTAGGTTATGCATGATGAGTCACCTGGCGGGCCATTTGTGCCACTAGGCGGTTTCTGAGAAAAACCCAGAAAATAGTTAAAATGCATGTGTTGCCTGACGGTTTCTTCCATATCACCAAGTAATTTTTGGAAAAATTCCAGAAACTCAAAAAGGAGTCACGAAATTTCAGAATTTAAACATAACCAATACTCAACATATCATGCAATTCATATCAATTACATCAAAACCAATAACAACTCCCCTAACCTGGATATCCTTGCTCAAAAGACAACGTTAGAGTTCCCTTTTGATGTAAGTAATGTGACTCCAGAAGACTTCTCTCTCTCTCTCTCACTAATTTTACCCTTAATCCCAATTTCAACCTTACTTTTAATTGGTTTAATGGTTAACATTAACACTCACTTAATGATCATTGAATTATTGTTTATGGTGGTTTTCCAGCCCTCTTGGTTGCCCTTTTTTTACGATTAGGGTTTCTGACCTTTCTCATCCATGGCAAAAATAAATTTGACAAAAGGAAAGCTTAATTTGTGTCTACCAAGGTTCGAACACACAACCATGCTACTATCAAGTCAATGCATAACCATTCAATCAATTCATGTTTCATGATAATTACTATAAATCTAGGATTACATTATCACTCATTATGTTCAAGCATATTATTATTAAAATAATAAACAATTAAAATAACATACAAATGGCATACGTAAGACTCAAACCCAAGTCCTCTTAACACAATCAAGTACTCTCAACCACTTGGGTTAGTACTATTCCACGTCATAAAACTAACATTAAGTGTCATAAAGACTCCCATTACCCGTATTTATTAATTAATTATTTAGATAACTAATTAAATTTCTCGGGTCTTACACTTTTCACTCTACAGTCTTAAGTCTCGTCCTTTCAAATTTTGGCAGACTCACCTTACACCACCAATTAGTGAACTCCTACACTTTAACTTGATCCATGTATCTCCTATGTCTACGCATTTATAATTCACTCATACCATTCCCATTTAGAACCATATCTACCTTCAAACTCAATCACTAGTTAAGCCTAAACATAGGAACTATAAATCCAACAACCAATAATGCACATCTCAACCACAATCAAGTCTTACTCACTCAATAATTACAACCACAATCAAGTCGTACCCTTTTCCCACAATCAAAACATCCCAAAAACCACATAACATAAAAAATCGAGCCAATCTTGCTCACATCACCTGACCAGTGTTCATTACCACCAGACGGTTCATGTAAAACCCCAAAATTTGGGTGAGACAGATTGTCTCGCTACGCAGGTCTTCAACAACACCAGACAATTTCTAGAAAATTTCTAGAAACTCAAACAACAAACAGACATGCAACAATAACAGTTGAAGCAATATGTTATTTAACAGAAGTTAAAACAAAATACGGGTTCAGTTCCCCTAACCTGGTATTCCTCGCTGCATTTTTAAAAATGATAGAGTGTTTCTTGCATCATAATTGATCTAACTCCAAGTCCTTCTCTACCCTTGCAGAATTTTCCCTTACGTCTCTTTGATTTAGACTTTTGTTCTCAAAATACTCTCCTCCAGTACTCACAAAATGACAGTCTCAAAAACTCACACTCTCACCCTCCACTTGCTTCTTAACTATGCCTTAATTAGGAGTAATGGCAGGAAAGCAAAAATTAAATAAAAAAGAGATTAATGGCCATTGAAGGACCATTACAATGTGGTTTCTCAAACTTTCTAGTTGCTTGCTATGACGATAGGCTTTTCTGATCATTCTCATTCATGCCAAAAAGAGTTTTAGCAAAAAGGATCATATTTATCGTTGAACAAGGTTTGAACACACAACCACACAATTACCAAGCCAATGCACAACCAATCAACCAAATCCATTGTTTCATGATAATTCTTACACATCTAGGATTATAATATCACGCATCATGGTCAAATATATTATTAAAGTAATAAGAGAATTGAGTTAGCACACTAATGGCATACACAAGATTCAAACCAAAAGCCTTTCATAAAAACCAAGTACTCTTAACCACTTGAACTAGTAATTTCCTTGTCATAACTCCTCGCATTAAATGCCATAAAGATTTCATTCCCACATTTATATTAAATAATTATTTATTTAATTATTTAATTTTCTCGAGTCTTATATATAAAACTTATGTAAAATCAACTAAATTAGACATTTATCACTGACTATTTATTATTAATATCTATATGTATTTGCGTTATCTTACGTTTAGTGGATACCAATTAAGAAAAATAAATTAGTGTTCACTTACCAACACTAAGCTAAAACAAATAATAAAAAGACTTAAATACATTATTGGTTCCAATTTTCGTAAACTTTGTTCACTTTGGTCCTCCTTTTTTGGAATGTTCAAAAAGTTCCTACTTTTGTAATTTGTGGTCAATTTGGTCCTTTTTCTTGACGTCATTTAAATTAATAACAGAGCACTGTACACATTGGAACTGTTTGCATTACGTGTTTGATATTTTATTACGTGGCTTGTTTGTGTACTGTGTGATGTGGATTTCAATGTCTTTTAGTTAGAAAATAATGAAGAAAGTCGTAATTATGGATTGACATCACAGTGGACCTGTTAGGCTTTTGGCTTCTAGAGGAGAAGATAATGATTCGTCAGATTAGGCTTCCGTCAAGCTGGTGTGAAGGACTTTCTACATTTTGATTTTAACTTTGAACGTATTCATCATTGACGAGGTTAGTGATTTAGTTTTGTATGTTTTTATTGTTTTTTTATATGTTTTTGTATTTAGGGTTTTTTTCATTGAGTTTAGGGGTTTGTGGTCCTCAGAATGTGGTGATCTTATGATTAGCATGTTATTAATTGCATCATTTTGTGTTGTTTTTGTTGGTGGGTCATGCATTGGTGACCTATTATTTTAATTGTCGTTTTTGTCGGTTGTCGGTGGTAGGTATGTCCCCCTTACTTTAATTCTTATTGAATGTAGTAGCGGTCCCCCATTAAGTTAAAGTAGAACTATGTTTGACAACCTTTTAACTCTATGTCAATATACTGCTTAGGGTAATGACTGATGGTAGGTTCGAAGTTGATGTCCACCATGGTGGGATTTTTGTACATAATCGAGGTTTCCATTACATCAATGGGGGAAGAATGTAACATCCTAGCCGGATATTACTTATTTAAATAAAATTAATACGAATTAAATAAAAAGATAATATTTATTGAATATATTTCCCAAAACGCGGGAAAATAAAATACGTTCAACTTTTACAAATACATTCAACTTTTACAAATATAAAACGGTTCATAGTACTGATTACAAAAATAATCCATGAAATCCATAAAAATAATTCCCTGTAAAAATTCCCATGCTAGCCCCACTTCGGCTCTAAGTATCCATGTGCCCACCTACATCAACATTTGCTCCCATGTAACGAGTTACATGATCATCGCCAAACACATACAGATAGGGTGAGCTTAAAAATACAATAAAATATCATATATAATAAAAGTAACAAGTTATCCCTTGACCCTTCTAAGAACCCCAATTCTCATACCCAAGCATTCACATCTTCCTTTGGATGCTTCTTAATTCTACACCTTTTGATGATTACTTATATGGATCTTTGTTGCCACGAGTGTCTACTCGCCCCTCCAACTATAGGCCACCATTGATAGTCGACACATGAGAATGATCTTGTCACGGCCACAATCCGCAACATCAAGTGGAGTTTCCCAATACGAATTGTAGTCAGGATTTGTCCCAAGACTACCAAACTTGTCGAATAACACCGAGGATCGCAATCTTCCGAAACCCATCCGTACGAGCCACGATCTCGCACACAACACTGACTTCCAAAACCACCAGGCTACAACCTCGATTGGCCACGTGTTATTCCAATACAGGCTACACTCGTAACTGGCCCCCGACAAAGCATCGCCTCAAGACCTTCATCCAAAGTCGTGTAGAATCCTCCTCGTTGCCCAATTCTACACCTAGAACCGCGTGACGCCTTGCTCGTATCGCCTGGCAAAAACTGGTTCCAGACTGCCTAATAGAACCCACACGTCGCTGGGCGACAAACGCCTTCCAATACCTCTGCCACATCAATTTCGCCTGGTGGGACCACCCCTTCTGTCAGGCACCACGCGAGTCTAGTGGCCACTACCACTATTTTGGGTCTTTATCTCTAAGTGACTTGTCCCACATCATTAGGCGCCATACCAGTAGCGACAATGCTATTGCTTTTTTTTTTGGCAATTGGAGACTGGTTCTAAGAACACCAACACTCCATACGAAATCATTCATCACTAAAATAATTATTCAATTATAATAACATGACTGATATACAATCCACACACCCACATGCATTATGATTTCCTTACACCATTTATTTGACTAAGTAAAACATACCATGTGTATTCCTACCACATCATAACTTATTTATACATACAATACTTAAACAGCGCATTTTACCATACTAATTTTCAATCAATCATCCCAATTTGCAATTCATAGCAGTTCCCAAATCAGACAATATACCACATCACAGTCAAGGTAAACTTACCACTTTTACACTCTTGTAATTCAAATTATCGCATAATCATACTTAATTCCATTATATACATGTGTGTCCTTTCCACCACTTTTGTCCAATTTTCCAATAATATACACAACATTTCCCAAAGAATCCACCCTAGTAGCCTAACTCAAGCAGATTCAAAGGGCCTCTCTACACTTGATGTGTTGCCTGACAGCAGTTCATGTACCATCATGTGGTGGATACACAGTTTGGGTTCTTCCCAGATTTTCCTGCACCAATACAACCTAAACCCCGAAAGCTTCAATCAAACACATGTTTTGGTTCTCTTTTAGTGTGCAATCACATATACAATGCAGGTTTATAAAATATTAGGATCCTTTTCGTGAAACAGAAAACCAATGTTAGACACAAATCATATTTCGTCATACTCAAACCCAACATGAACCCTAACCCCCAATTATGCAACGATTCATACCATTTTCATCCAAAAATTAACTCGCAGGCAATTTTCCACATTCAAATTCACACACGCATACATAAAGGATCAATACAAGTTTCCCAAATATCGTAGACCAAAACAGACCAAGAACTAGAAAGCCCAGTTCATGTCGCCTAGCGAATAGCATGCAACCACCAGGCGATTCATAGGAAAAACCCAGAAAAATGGGTTTTGGAGCATGCTTCACCTGACAGGTATTCAACGCTGTCAGGCGGTTTCTGGAAAATTCCAAAAACGCGAAGAAACTCAAGACGAATTGGCAGGAAAAATGCATCCCAATCCTCAATCATACCAAGCAAACATATAATTAAAATTTAAATAACAGAGTGGAACTCCCCTAACTTGGAAATCCTGCTATAATTGCTCCACCAATGTTCTTCTCCGCTCCAACTTTGATCTCCATCCTAAAAAAAGCTTCTCCCAACCTTCTCACAACTCTGTAATTGAACTCTCTAAGGTCCTAAACTCTCTGGTTTGCAGCCACACGAATTTTTGTTGTTCTCCCTTTCTTTCCAACTCTAAAACTAATTTAATTGAATTAAAATTAAATTAAATTCAAATAAATTCCTTAATTGGTCTGTAATAGCTAATCAACTCCAATTAATCCCTTTATCTTCGTCCAGATTCGTAGAACCTATCTACAACTCTTTATCTACTTAATTTCTTCCCCAAGGCATAAAAAATAAGATGTTATGATTTTACTCTAGCCAAGGTTCCAACCTACAACCTCCTACTTACCAAGTGCATGCATAACCATCAAGTCAATTCGTGTTTCTCAATAATTCATACTTATTTATGATTTCATCTTACTACTCTAGTCTCAATCATACACGCAAAACAATAAAATAATTAAGTTAACAGACAATTGGCATATACAGGACTTTAACCCAAGTCCTGTCAACACAACCAAGTACTCTCAACCATTTGAGTTAGTACTATTCCACACCATAAGTCACAGCATTAAATGCCATAAAGGTTCCCACTACGTTCATTTATTAAATAATTATTTATTTAATTATTTAAATTTCTCGGGTCTTATAAAGAACAATTTTGTCATGCGACCCTGATAGATGGACTTACTTTGAAGTTTTAAATGCAGTTAAGAAAATTGGTTATATTAACATTAAAGGGATGTGGTATGATGTTAAAAAATGTTGCGCCTATTGTCAGATGACAATAGTGAAATTAATATGGTGAATGTAGCTAGGCGTTATGGGCAAGTTCATTTGTTTGTGGTTCATGGTGTGGATGAAGCTGAGATAGTAGATGGTGTGGATGAAGTAGAGTTAGTACATGGTGTAGATGAACTAGAGGTAGTACATGGTGTGGATGAAACAAAGGTAGCACATGGTGTGGATAAAGTGGAGGTTCTTTACATCTGTGATGCACCACATGTTGGGGTTGTAGGGACTGATGCTGAAAGTGGTTGTCAAGAAGAGATGGGAGGTCTAGTTGATGAAGTGGAGGATCAATGTCATGAAGTGGAAGGTACATATGGAGAAGTGGGGGTGTAGGTGAAGAAGTGAAGGCTCAGGTTAATGAAGTGGACGTTCAGGTTAAAGGTGCTAAAGGAGAGGTTCAGGTTGATGAAGTGGAGGTTCAGGTTAAGGGTGCTAAAGTGGAGGCTCAGATTGATGAAGTAGTGGTTCAAGTTGAGGGTGTTGAAGTGGAGGCTCAGCCTGATGAAGTGGAGGTTTAGGTTGAGGGTGCTGAAGTCCAAGTTGGGGTTGATGAAGTGGAGGTTCAGGCTAAGGCTGATGATAATAAGGACAATAGTTTTGTTAGTGTTAGTGTGGGTGCAGGACTTATGGATGTTGGTTTGAATGTGGCCAATGATTTAGAGAACAATGTAGAAGATAATATTAAGGTTGAAATTGGTTTAAATGAAGACGACAATGGTAGTTATGAAGATGACAACAAAGTTGATGCTAAAAATTAGGGATGGCAACAGGTTGGGTCAGGCACAGATAGTGCCTACTCGCAACCCGACCTGCACAGAAAAACTCTACCTGAAACCTGTGTTATTACCCATCAGATAACTGCGTAAAAAAAACCCACGTATTTTTTTAAATTCGTGGGTATCCATAGATACCTGTGAATATTTAAAAAAATATATTTTATTAGTTTTTAAATGAAATCTAAATAAAATTGCAAAAGGAATAAAAAAAATCAAATTGTACTTAAAACATACATCCAAATAGTAGTCTCAAGATAACTAAATATATTTAAAACATAAATCCCAATTGATAGTACTCAAAAAATACATCCAAATTCAAATAAAAGTAATTTATAAAATAATTCTTATAAAAATAACAGTATAAGATTTATCCTCATTATCTTCATCTTGACCACTTAATTCCTGAAACAAATAATACACAAAAAAGTCTTTAATACATCCCTAACAATGACACTATTAGTAAAATTAGAATGAAATATTAAAAAAGAAGTATTAACATCATCATAATTTATCTCCTCTAATATTGTATTAATTTTCATCTTGTCTACTTTCAATTTTAAAGAACCTAAAAAGGGAAATCAATTCAATCATTGTAACAATTAATATGAATATACATAAATATGTAATTTGAAATGTTAATTTAATTACCTTATGTGTCAGTACATAACCAATCTTGAACACACATCAATGCCTCTAAAGTGTTTGGGTGTAATCTATTGCGATGTGGATTGAGAAATCGACCACTAGTACTAAGAGAAGACTTAAAAGCAACAGTTGAGATAGGAATGGCTAGAAAATCTCTTGCAATCATTTGCAATATTGGATATTTTAACCCATTAGCCTTCCACCAAACTAAGATGTCAAATTCTTCATTTGAATAAGGTAGTGTTGGTTCCTCCAAGTAATAATCAAGTTCTAACTTATAATTTGATGGTTCAAATTTCTTTACAATTTGATGTTTTGCAAAATCCTCTCCTCCAAGCATCTTTTCTTCCATCAAGACTTTGGCTTACATTTATGTTTGGATTTTGATGCAAAGAAACTAACTTCTTACCTTTCATGTTCATTTCATACTCTCTTACCAACTCCTTACAAAGAGCCTTCACTTTTTCAATTTCACAATCAAATTCCTCTCTATATATCTTGGGGAAAAAATAATCCAACAAATCAATTTTATACCTAGTGTCTAACACAATACCTATAGCCATGACCCCACTGATAAAACCCCAATACTTGTTAAATTTTAAAACCATGGATGCAGTCATTTGATGAATAATAGAATTTGGAGAGTCAAGCCATTCCATCAAAGCCAACTTAATTTGGCATACCTTTGGAAAGAAAATATTAGATGTTGGATATAAAGTACCAGAGAATAAGAGTGTGACATCATAAAATATTTCCAACTTTTGACAAATTTCACTTGCCATTTGCCAATCATGTGCACTAGGCAAAGCTTTATATTGACTCTCATTGTGACAGTTGATCAAATACATCTTTGTATTTTATGGCTACTTGAAGCATTAAAAATGTAGAATTCCACCTAGTTTTGTAATCAAGAACCAATTTTCTACTTAATGGAATACTCAATTGAGCACATGTCTCTATAAATTTCTCTTCTCTTTTAGGTGTTGTTGTCCAATAATTAGCACTTTCTCTAACCTTTTCAGTGACATTACCAATTATGGACAAATTGTCCTTCATAGCTAAATTCAATATATGTGTGATAGAGGTCGTACCCTACCCAATTAAATCAGATAAAATGCAATATGTGAAAGTTGAACCAAGTCATCTCCCAACGACCAATATTTTCATTCAAAGCTTCAATTCCTAGATTCAAACACAACACCAACAAATGGGGGGTTTGCAGATTCAGAAATTCAACACAACAATAAAACATAATTGCAATTTTTGATTAAACAGCCTCAAAGATAGCAGTGATTCCTTGCTTTGAATGAAATTTCACCCATCACAGATTGCAAATTGAATTGGTTTCGTTATTAACTCGTGAACTCGCTGTTAAACAACTAAGTGGAGGTTAACCATGAATTCAACATGCAATTAAGAAATGCAAGCGTTAATGAATTTGTCAAAGTTCATTAAGCATGAAAAACAACTAAAAACAAGTTTCCCACTCTGAAAATTAAGAAAATTCAGATTGGATTCTTCAATTAAAATACAAACACAAATCCCAAGGTTTCATTTCATTCTTTGGAAGAAATCAATGCATTCGAAAATTAGTTGCCCATAGAATTCGAGTTAGGGTTCAACAGAAATTCAGATTCAACCATTCAAATGAGTTCAAATTGGTGTTGAAATCTTAAAATGGTGCAACAAACGAAAATGAGCAAGGAATAATAGAGGAAGAACAAAAACAACCAACAAAACCTTAAATGCTTCAATATAAATGTTACCCAAGGTGCATAAAACGTGAATACAAGCAATAGGTGTTGTCCATGACTCATAAAATGAAAAAAACGAGTGGAAAACGTGAAAAATCAGCTTGTGCCTCCATGGGTCACCTTCCAAAGCTTGAAAAATCTAAAATGGAGAGTGGAGAAGATGATGGTGCGGCTGCATGAGCTAAGAGACCTCCCATTCGCGTGGTCAAATCAACTTTGCCACTAGTATTTACAAAAATGCCACTCTGCCACTTAGAATTACAAAACTGCCACTACTAGGCCTCAAATTTGGCTTATTCACTTAGATGACGTGCAAATGACGTGGAAATGATGTGGAAATGATGTGGCAACTCTCTTCAACTGAATATTAATGTCCAAGCTCCAAAATTGCTTCATCCAAATACCTAAAAATAATTAAAAACGAAAATTAGGCCAAATAATGTGAAATTAACCCAAATTCAGAACAATGACCCAATAAAGCCCAACAGATGAAAACACACTAAAGATGAACAATTAAGCACTGAACAACTGTCAAATGGGTACACAAAGGCTAGTGGAATGGAGGAAAATGATGACTCATCAAAATCAACCACACTTACCCTTTTGCACTCCTAGGCAAAATTAAAAAGTAAAGCAAAGCAAGGACATCACAGACATAATAAGAGAGACAAAAAGAGACACAAGACAAACAAACTCAAAACAGACAAATGGAGACACATCCGACACAAAAGGATTTAAAGCTGCTAGGTATCCATGAACATCATCCAAGCAATTTAAAACGTGTCAAGTATTCAATTCAGCTCAAAGAGAGAATTGAAAGCAACATAATCTCATAAAATATGCACTGTATCACTCAAATCTCTAGGCTACTGTTTACTCTCAAAGTACCTTTGAAAAACAAACATTAAACTGACTTGGCAAGCCTCTAGAACCAACAACCAGACCAAAACACATGCAAGTCAAGATAGAAGGGCTTCTCAAGGTTGTAATAGGGTTGAGGGCAAGGTGTGGAACATATGGATAAGTAGCTAAGCAACAAAGGAAATAGAGGAGCAATGGGGAATAAGTCTCAATCAAGCATGAAAGTAATCATAAACACCAACACTTCCAAATTCGGTTCTCATACAATGCTCGAATCCAAACTCCTTTTATTTCTTTTCTTTTCTTTTTGTTTTCTCTCTTCTTTTTTTTTTCTATACAAAGAACATGCAGAGAAACAACAATTTTGAAATCCCATCTAGGTATACAAATGAGCAATTCCAAGAACCAATAACAAGTGTGCGCACAACCACACTTATTGTGCGCGACCACACTTAATTGAGCACCCATTCCCAAAACAATCCCAAAGCTCCAAAATTTCCTAAGGTAGGAAGAATCATGGTTTTTCAAGCTAGGGGCTTGTAATGAGCTATAAATCAATGAAAAAGGGTACGTAGGCTCAAAAAGGGGCTATCAACGGAAACAATCCAAGGTAGGCTCATCTAGTTGTAGGCTCATCAGAAAAAAATTGCCTAAATCATATCCAAACATGCATGTGAATCAGAAAAGCATTAGAAAGAGTCAAGTCAAGGCCATTGTGCAAGCATTCAAGAGGCATATATCACACAACAAAGAACAGAGAGTGGCTCAAATCCTCACACAAGGTAAAACAATTCAAAAGCAACTTGACATGCAAGGAGAAAGCAAAGATATCAGTCCACAGAATAACCAACAACTCATCCTCCAAAAGTGAAGTGGGTGTCCCAAACAGAAAACAAAAACATAACACAAATTAACAAAAAGGAAACAATAGTAGACAGACCTGAACAAGTGCAATAAAAGTAAGGAAGGAGAAAGAAAACTCCCTGAATTATGGTGAAATAGAAGTGGGGTCAAGCATGGAAGTCTCCTCCACAACAGTATCCACCAAGGCAGGGTTGTTGAGAAATGGCTTTAGACGATGCTCATTCACTTTGAAGCTCTTATCATTGGATTGGCTCTTGATCTCCACTGCACCATAAGGATAAACATTAGTGACAATGAAAGCACCAATCCACTTTAACCTCAACTTACCACTCATGAGTCCAAGTTTGGAGTTATAAAATAACACTTGTTGATCGACAACAAACTCCTTTCTAGCTATGCAACTATCATGGAATCTCTTGGTCTTCTATTTATAGAACATAAAGTTCTGATATGCCTCCAGACGGATCTCATCTAACTCGTTCAACTGCAACTTCCTTTCCTCCCCAGCTTGATCAAGTGAGAAGTTGCATGACTTGACAGCCCAGTAGGCTCGATGCTCTATCTCCACTGGAAGGTGGTATGGCTTACCAAAGACAACCCAATAAGGAGACATGCTTATAGGTGCCTTGTAAGCAGTCCTGTGAGCCCAAAGAGCGTTCTCAAATATGTTGCTCCAATCATTCCTATTGGGCTGCACAATCTTCTCCAAGATCCGCTTAATCTCCCTGTTTGAGTCTGGGCTTGCCCGTTAGTCTAGGGGTGATACGGTGTAGAAATCTTGTGCACAACCTCATACTTTCAAAGCAAAGCCCCCATGGACCTATTGTAGAAATGGGTGACCTAGTCACTAACGATAGCTCTAGGAATTCCAAACCTGTAGAATATGTGAGACTTGACAAAGTCTATAACAACTCGAGCATCGTTAGTCTTGGAGGCTTTAGCTTCCACCCATTTTGAAAAATAATCCACAACAAGCAATATGTAAGTGAATCCAAAAGAGACAGGGAAAGGGCCCATGAAATCTATACCCCAGACATCGAACACCTCACCAAATAACATGGGTTGTTGAGGCATCTATTGTCTCCAAGAAATGAATCCTCCTGCTCGTTGGCATTACTCACACGTGCCACAAATCCTCCACGCATCCTTGAAGATGGTGCGCCAATAAAATCCGCAATCTAGCACCTTGCGAGTTGTCCTCTATGTGCCAAGTTGACCACCAGATGCAGATGAATGACAAAATTTGAGGATCGAGTCAATCTCATGGTCCAAAATGCATCTCCTGGTAACCTGATTACTGTACATTTTTCACAAATAGGGGTAATCCCAAATATAATACCTAGCATCGCTCTTGAGTTTATCACATTGAGCTCTGGATGCTACGGAAGGAAAAACAGAAGTAGCAAGATAATTCACGATGTTAGCAAACCAAGGAGAGGGAGAAGCAGAGAGTGTCAACAAACTTTCATCGGGAAAGTCATCCCGGATCGGTGAAGCATCATCAGCAGACCTCTTAATCTTGCTTAGGTGGTCTACAACCAAGTTTTGTGCTTCACTCCTATCACGGATCTCCAAATCAAATTCCTGGAGCCATAGCATCTATCTTATCAGCCGAGGCTTGGATTTTGCCTTCTTCAACAGGTAATTAAGAGTTGCATGGTCAGTAAACACAACAACAGGAGAACCAAGCAGATAAGGTCTAAAATTTTCAAGTGCAAAAACAACCGCAAGAAGCTCCTTCTCTGTTGTGGTATAGTTTGCTTGGGCAACATCTAATGTCCTGGAGGCATAGTAGATTACCCTCGGCTGCTTGTCAATCCTTTGAGCTAGAATAGCCCCCAATGCATAATTGGATGCATCGCACATAAGCTCGAACGAGGTTGTCCAATCGGGCGCCTGAATGATCAGAGTGGTGGTTAGGGCCTTCTTGAGGCAATCAAAATCCTATTTGCATTTGTCACTAAAGATGAACTCAACATCTTTTTACAGCAAGTTGGACAGTGGAAGGGCCTTCTTACTGATGTCCTGGATAAAGCGCTTGTAAAACCCTGCATGGCCTAGAAAAGAACAAACCTCTCGCACAGAAGAGGGGTAAGGCAATTGTGAAATAATTGAAATCTTGGCAGAGTCAACTTCAATACCCTTACTCGAAATTATGTGCCCCAATATTATGCCTTATTCTACCATGAATGGCATTTTTCAAAATTGAGAACAAGGTTAGATTGGATGCACCTATTCAAAACTTTGTCCAAACTATCTAAACATGCATCAAAGGTGGATCCATACACAGTAAAATCGTCAATAAACACCTCTATGCATTTTTCAAGAAAATCACTGAAAATGCAAAGCATGCACCGCTGGAATGTGCCAGGGGCATTGTATAGGCCAAACGACATCCTCCTATAGGCAAAAGTGCCAAAGGGGTAGGTGAATGTGGTTTTCTCTTGGTCCTCAGATGCAATATGAATTTGAAAGTAACCAGAAAAACCATCAATAAAGTAATAGTGGGACTTACCTGTCAAGCGCTCAAGCATCTGATTAATAAAAGGCAGGGGAAAGTGGTCTTTCTTGGTTTCTTGATTTAGCCTTCTATAGTCAATGCAAACTCTCCAACTGTTTTGCACTCTTGTTAGAATCAACTCCTCTTTCTCATTCTTTACCACAATGAGGCCTGTCTTTTTAGGAACAACATGGATGGGGCTGACCCACTGACTGTCAGAAATGGGGTAGATGATCCCAGCTTGTAGAAGCTTGGTCACCTCCTTCTTGACAACATCTGATATGACAGGGTTGAGTCGCCTTTGTGGCTGTCTCACTAACTTTGCTCCATCTTCCAACAATATCCTATCCATGCATGTTGATGGGCTAATACCAGGAATGTCAACCAATGTCCATCCAATTGCCTTTTGTGCTTTTTAAGAACATGCAACAACCTCTGCTCTTGTTCAGCAGTGAGGGAGGTGGAAATGATGACGGAAAATTTCTCCTCCTCCTCCAAGTAGGCATACTTGAGGTTATCTGGTAGGGGTTTCAACTTTGGAGTGTTTGATGCTGGCTGAATATCAGGAACTAGAAGGGAGGGAGAAATAGGTTCCATAACTTGTACCTCAACATAACAATCAGATGTATATGTACTTCCTGCAACATGGTTAGTGCAATCTTATTGTATAACATCAAAGTCAATAGGTACAACACCCAAAGAGTCAAACTCAGTAGATTCGACATTATCCACATCATATTCAGTATCAGAATCAAGAACATCAATGCATGCAAACTCAGATAAGTCAGACACAGATGAATATTTTAATGCATGCGAAGAGTGGAAATCATAAATGTGTCCATCAACAGCATGATCAATGATATCAACTTGAAAAACAAAATGATCCTCAGAAGGATGTTTCATGGCATCCAAAATATTAAAATGCACGACAATGTCATCAAACTCCATGGATAAAGTGCCAGCATGGACATCAATCTTGGTTCGGGCTTTCTTTAAAAATGGTCTCCCTAAAATGAGTGGGGCAGAACCACGGGAAAATCCCTCTTCCATATCAAGAATGTAAAAATCAACAAGAAATATCAGTTCACCAACCCGAAGCAAGACATCCTCAATGAAATCGGCAGGGTGGGCAACACTTCTATTTACCAATTGAATGACCACACTCGTCGGTTGCACTGGTCCAAGAGACAGAGAATTGAAAATAGACAGAGGCATGACATTAATCGAAGCACCCATATCAAGCATGGCATTCTCAAACTTATTATTACCAATAATGCAAGGAACATAGAATGTACTTGGGTCTTTACACTTTTCAGGGATTTGAGGAATAAATTTACCTATCAGTGCATATACATTTCTCCACATGTTGATCCTCTCATTGCCCTTCAGCCTCCTCTTGTGCGTGCACAGCTCTTTCAAGAACTTTGCATATATGGGGATCTGTTTAATGTCGTCCAAAAGAGGTATGTTCACCTCCACCTTCCTGAATGTTTCTAGGATCTCCCTATCAACCTCTTCCATCTTCTTGCTTGGAATAGCTCTCAGGGGAAAGGGAAGAGGTGTTGAAGGTGCAGCAAATGTGGAAGAACCGGTTACATGAGCATCATCATGCTTTCTCTGATGTGTAGCAAGATGTTCAACTTCCTTTTGAGGTGTAGGCTCAATAATGGGAACTTCAATGTTCTTCCCAGATCTCAATGTGATGGCACTCACATTTCTCGGATTCTCCACCATTTGTGATGGCAACTTATCAGAATTTTAAGCCTGTGCTTGATTAATTTGCATAGCCATCTGCCCCATTTGATTTGTCAAACTCTGGATTGAGGCTCTAGTCTCCTGCTGGAATTACGTATTCTATAGTGTCATCATTCTGACCAACTCTTCCAATGAAGTAGAAGAAGAAGGTGCAGGTGCAACAGGAGCTGGAACTGGTGTGAGTACAGGTGGAACATGAGCAACTTGTGTAGGTGTAACTCTATATTGAGGAGGTTGTTGCATGTTTTGAAACTGTTGGTTTTGCTGCGGTTGATTGCCCTGGTTTCCCCATCTCAGATTAGGGTGATTCCTGCATCCTGGATTGTATCTATTTGTTGATAAATCATGGTTTTGTTGCTGGTGTTGGGGCTTATTGTTGTTGAAAATATTAGATGCATACACCTGAGGAGTATCAATTGGTGTAGAAGAAGAAGCAGCTTGTTGTTGCAATGTTGGGCAAAAGTCTATAAAATAATCCACAGATGTACAAAGGCCACAAACTCTTGCAGCTGGAGCTCTCTGATTGGAAGCAAGTTGGTTGACCAGTGTGGTAAGAGCATCAATCTTACTCTCCAACTTCTTGGTGTATTCAGCTGCCCCTACATCATGAAATCCTCTAACAACTATGGCATCACTCTTTGTGCCAAATTGTTGAGAATTGGATGCCATGTTCTCGATTAGTTGCCTGGCTGCAGCATGGGTCATGTTACCAAGAGCACCACCACTTGCGACATCAATCATGTTTCTATCCATGTGGTGCAAGACTTCATAAAAATATTGTAGAAGGAGATGTTCAGAGATTTGATGGTGGGGGCAACTTGAACAAAGATTCTTGAACCTCTCCCAGTACTCATAGAGGGTCTCCCTAGATTGTTGCTTGATGCCAGAAATTTCCTTCCTTATCGCTGTTGTCCTTAAAGCAAGGAAGAATTTGGCAAGGAACAATCTCTTTAAGTCATCCCAGCTTGTGATGGACCTGGGTGCAAGGTAGTACAACCAGTCTTTTGCATTGCCCTCCAAGGAATGAGGAAAGGCCTTCAAGTAGACATGGTCTTCTTGAACATCTGCAAGCTTCATGGTGGAACACATGACATGAAACTGCTTCAAGTGTTTGCACGGGTCCTCACCTGCAAAGCCATGAAACTTTGGCAACAAGTGTATTAATCCAATTTTTAACACATACGGAACTTCCTCCTCAGGATATTGAATGCAGAAACTGTCATAAGTGAACTCTAGTGCAGTGAGCTCACTCATTGTCCTCTCATGAGGTGGAAGAGGTTGAGTCATATTATCAGTATTAAAATCAGAATGCTCAGAATAAACAGTATGCTCTGAATGCAAGAAATGAGGAGTGTTAGGAGTATGAGGAGAATCAGAAGAATCAGGAAAAGTCACAGAATAATCAACATGCAAAGATGAATTCCTAAGATGCCTACGTCCTTTGTGGAAGTTCCTATCAATCGCAGGGTCAATGGGTCGTAATTCACTTGGGTTTCCCCTGGTCATGCACCAAAATACATTAATTCTATTGGTATTGGCATAACATAGGGTATAACTACAAATATACTCAAACAAACTCCAAATGACTTGAAAATTGGTAGGATTGTCCATTGAGTTCTCAAAAAGTACCACAAAAAAATTAGCTCAAAACTCAAAGTAAAATTATTTTTAAAATATTTTCAAAAGTGGAAAAAATGAAAAAAATCACAAAAACAATTGCTGAACAATAGAAAATGGCATTTTCTGGAGAATCTGAGTTTGATAACCGGTGCAGTAGGATTAAACAAGGTAGGAAATTAAATTTCACCCCAAATGCATATAAAATAATGTTGATTTTGATAACCAGAGCAAAAGTTATGGTCCTCTAAAGTTTGACTAAAAATCAGTCCAAAATTTTTTTGAATCTCTTAAATCAGATCATACCAACTACTCCAGCCATTTTTCCCATCAAGTTCAATGTCTTAGAAATGGGGGGCAAAATTTCAAGTCAAAACAAGCACCGTAGCTACCAGAACAAAAATCCATAAGTTAAATGCCAGAATCAAGTTAAATGCTAGAATCAGACACTATTAAACTTTATTCACTACTCTAGAATTGACACTATTTATGCGTCGCGACACTATTCACTCTACTACACAAACAACACGCACACTACACGAAAACACACAGAAACACTATCACAATGAACATATACCAACTCAACCACACTTGAACTACAAACACACCAAAACACCAACACACAAACACAAACACAAACACACTAAAAATTTTACTTCGAACAAAACTATTTGTCCCCGACAACAGCGCCAAATTTGATAGAGGTCGTACCCCACCAAATTAAATAAGATAAAATGCAGTATGCGAAAGTTGAACCACGTCGTCTCCCAACGACCAATATTTTTGTTCAAAGCTTCAATTCCCAAATTCAACACAACACCAACAAAGGGGAGGTTGCAGATTCAGAAATTCAACACAACAATAAAACGTAATTGCAATTTTTGATTAAACAGCCTCAAAGATAGTAGTGATTCCTTGCTCGAATGAAATTTCACCCATCACAAATTGAAAATGAATTGTTTTCGTTATTAACTCATGAACTCGGTGTTAAACAACTAATGAGAGGTGAACCACGAATTCAACATGCAATTAAGCAATACAAGCTTTAATGACTCATAAAATGTCAAAAACGAGTGGAAAATGTGAAAAATCAGCTTGTGCCTCCATGGTCACCTTCCAAAGCTTGAAAAACCTAAAATGGAGAGTGGATAAGATGATGGTGCGGCTGCATGAGCTAAGAGACCTCCCATTCGCGTGGTCAAATCAACCTTGCCACTAGTATTTACAAAAATGTCACTCTACCACTCAGAATTACAAAAATGCTCTACTGGGCCTCAAATTTGGCCCATTCACTTAAATGACATGGAAATGACGTGGAAATGATGTGGAAATGATGTGGCAACTCTCTTCAACTGAATATTAATGTCCAAGCTCCAAAATTGCTACACCCAAATACCTAAAAATAATTAAAAACGAAAATTAGGCCAAATAATGTGAAATTAACCCAAATTCGGAATACTGGTCCAATAAAGCCTAACAGATGAAAACACACTAAAGATGAACAATTAAGCACTGAACAACTATCAAATGGGTACACAAAGGCTAGTGGAATGGAGAAAATGATGACTCATCAATGTGTACATCGCATGTGAAACAATTGGCCACCCAAAATAAGAGACCTAGGAGAAATCTTATCTAAAATGTGTTCAATCATAGCATCATTTGTAGTGCAATTATAAACGGTCAAAGTATAAATCTTTCTATCTATATTCCAATCCATTAAACATTAAACCAACACTTCAGCAAGAACCTGACTAGTATGAGGAGCAGGCATATACATAAACCTAATTTGAAAGACCAAATTTTAATAATGTAGTCAAGAAAGCAAAGTTAATGTAATATTAGTATTATAGTGTTATTACCTCACAAGTCAACTTTGTAGCCTCCATAAATCATCAATAAAGTGAGTTGTTATAGTCATGTATCCTTTATTTTGATTACTAGCAGTCCACATGTCAGTTGTAATTACAACTTGACTTTGAATCCTTGACAGTAGTAACTTTATTTTCTCTTTTTCTTCATTATACTCCTTCATAATATCATTTTTTATAGAGTTCCGAGAAACCACCTTGAATAAAGGTTGTAGAGCACAACAAAACTCTTTAAAACCAATGTTATCAACCATTGACATTAGATACTCATGTAGGATTATCATCTTTCGGAGTGCATGCCTAGTTGTTTGTTGATTAAACACATAATTCCCAATAATCACAGTTTCATTCTCTACTTTCCTAGTTTTTAAAAATTCTTGTTTGATGTCTCGTGTTGTTCGAAGCTTACAAGTCTTGAAATGATTTCGCAAATGTGATGTACCTTGCCTTCCATCACCCAAAAGCTTTTTCTTACAATAGTTGCACACAACTTTCCAATTTCCATCTATTTTTTGTCTCTTAAAATGATTCCAAACATCTAATATTAACTTTCTTGAATTCACAGTTGGAGTTGAGCTTTTTGTTTCCCTTGGAGTTGAATTAATAGGAATATCATTTTGCTCATTTAGATTTGATTCGCCCACATTTGGTTCTTCAAATTGTTCTTGTTCTTGTTGATCATCCATATAAATAAAAGTACAAGTTTCTTGAATTGATATTGATGTTGGTCACAATTGAGATGAAGTGAGAATTAGTATAATTAGAAAATCCTACAATTGAGAGACAAAACAATTAAAAACCACATCTTTTTGTAGGCAAAAGGTGAGATAAAACAATTAAAAAACTACAACTTTTTTCTTAAAATATTTTCATGAATTTTTAGAAAATAGAGATAAAGAAATATCAATAAAAATTGGATTGGTGGTGAAAACATGGAAAGCACTTTGTAAGTGAAAAAACCACATTATAAGGAACATGGAACTAAAATTTTTCAAAAACTAATAAAATAATACATAGTTTTATTGAGTGGAACGTAAAAAGCTACAATGTAAAAGGCGTCACTTTTCCTTAAAAACTAATAAAATAATACATGAACCATACATGATATTATATTCATGCAATACTTACCATATTCATTCATCCCACGATTTCAGTAACTGCAAACCCTACTTTTCTATTCATGCAATATTTGTTTTAGTTTTTTAATTTCATTTGGTGTGAAGCAAGCAATGCGTTGAAACAAGCAACGTAGTGAAGCAAGAAAAAAATTACCTTTTTAATGTGAAGCAAACAACGCAAACACAGTAAAGCAACACAGTCACATCACGTGCGTGAAGAGATGCAAACCTAATCACCAACAATTTCAATAGAAAGGTGAATGAATGTAGGATTAAACCAACTTTTCAAATGAGGCGTTAAAGTTATATAAGAAGCAAGCAATTATTTTTTGGAATGAGGTTGCAGTAAACCTCATAGTGGAAAACAAAGAAATATAGACATGGTTTTTAGACTAATTGATTGATGACCTTAGGGGTGGTTAAGTATGTGGGACATTGACATTTATGTTTGATCAACAAAAGGTACATGGATTGTTTTAGGTTTTTTCACTATTTAAATGGTCTTCATTCTTTAAATACTCATTCAAAGAAGATTACCAGGAAGACCCAAAAAAAAAATAAGGTTGGAAGAATGGGAGTTAAGGAGGGATGACAGCCAAAAGAGTAAAGGAGGTCACAAAAAAAAAGTGTAGCATATGTCATATAGTTAGGCATAACACGAATAATTATCCACTTCAACCTTAGAAACTAGATATTGCAGTAAAACTAACTCAGGAACTTAAAGACCCTATTGACCTACCATCATCAACAACGCAACAATCCTCACAAGAAACACAACCACCACTAACAACAACTCAACCACCATTGGATGAAGGTCACCATTTTATAAACAACAAACTCGGGCACTAGATCCACTGGATGAAGTTCATCAATCCAGTCAAACACCAAAACCATTGGATGAAAGTCAAGTAGCAGCACCATACAAACCTCCTCAGAAGTCATAGCCATCAACAACCACGAGGAGGCTGAAATTGTAAATTAGGAGGCCATGTCCATGATTATGTTTATGTTTTGTGATTTTGGCCTATGTGTTGTACTTTTTGACAAACTTAGTTGGTGAAGATTAATGTTTTTTCTTTTGTATTGACCAATTTGTGGTATCTACGTTGTGGTGAAATACACTATTGCCAAACATTTCCTAAATTTAGGATGTTGACTTGGTTTGCATTTGCCAACCATTAATCAAATTGTCGTGTTGTGCAAGTTGTTTGGTCTTATGTAATCATATTACATATAAATACCCAGGTTTTGTGTAAAGCATAAGAACAATGAATTCAATCTCCTGAATTTTATCCAATCTTTGTAAATTTAAATTTTGGTGATGTGGACATTTGTCAAGACTACATTCACAATTTTTTATAGTATTTGGGACTAATATGAGCATAACAAAAACACTCATTCATTTCTTCATTTCGAAACATTACAAAATAGAATTTACACAAATATTATGCAAACCTAAATATAATGCAAACCTAAATATAATGCAAACCTAAATACCTCAACTTTACACAATATTATAGAGAACAACATTATGTTAAATACAATCATAATGCAATTGAATCCTACTACTAATTGCATCCTTTTCTTAGAAACCCTAAGTGAATTATCCATATCATTTATCTTCCTCTTTTGCCTAATGATGATAGCATCTCTTTCATCAACATCTTGTTCACCGCACCATTTGAAGTAGTTACACCAAACGACATCGGAAGAACCACTTGTTAATCACCACACCAAAAATAACACACCAAATTTTTATTATGTAAAAAATATTGATATTCAAAAAATTATAAACATTTGGTAGTATTAATCTAACCTTATAGTTGGGATAATGATAAATGTCAAAAATAAGTAAATTTTCCATTTGAAATTGACACTTATCATGTATAAAATGATTTTATTTATGTATAAAACAAGCCTTTTTAGCTTAAGATACAAAATGATGTAGTGAGAATTAGATTTTTATGAATTCTAATGATATTTTGCTATTTTACAGTAAATATGAAAGAAAATATCAAATATGCAGCTGAGCCATAGTACTAGAGCTGAGCCATGGAAATAGAAAAGACATGACAACATATTTTGACTTTCAGGCCGAGCACAACAAATGGAGTTGAGCCTCGTGAGGAAAACTTTTTTGTAAGGAAACCTTTAGCACAAATCCATGAGGTTGAGCATCCAAGAAAACCCTCGAAAGAGGGAAAGATCACATGTTAAGCACTAGGACAAGGGGTTGAGCTGAGAAGGAAACCCACTTGTGAAGAAACCCTTGTGGTTGAGCACCAAAAGTTGGGTTGAGCGTCGCCCAAAAATTCCTATAAACAAAGGCCTCATGTCTTGATTCTAGGCATTGAGTGGTGTTATAAATGTAGTAGTAGGAGAGAATAAGGTCTTTGAGGAATGAAGGAGATGGTCTTAGTGTAAATCTTATGTGTAGATGTTGTTGGAATTGCATTGTAATATTCTGAGTAGTTGAACTCTCTCGTGTCCATGTTTGATATAATCAATTCTGATTCTATATACTTCTACTTCTTGGGTATTTATCTTTGTTTATGCTCAATGATGACTTGATCACTCATCTATTTAACTAGTTTTGATTGAGTTGGGAAACTAGTTTCAAACTATGGTCCAATCAAATCATCATACCTATATTGGTGCTTATTTAAGTAACCAGAGCGGATGCTGGATGAAAGGGTCTTGCACATGGCAAGGATTCATTCAACAAGTCTTGCACATTAAAGCAAGGATTCATTCTACTAGGAGTTGAGGAATCATATTAAGTTTGAAGTCCTTAAGTTCTGGTGTATCAGGAATGAACCTAGATCTACATAGAAAGAGTACTTCTAGGACATTGAATGATTTACATAGTAAGTAAATAAGATGGTAGTGGTGTAGTAGAGGAAGATGAGATGAAATCAACTCATAGCCCTTACTCCACTCAATCTATCTAACTACTACTATATATTTTTACTTGCACTCTATCAAAGTCAAAAACCCAAAAATCAAACTATCAATATACTTGCTAAATCCTAGTGGATACGACATTTGTTGATACTACTACGTACTAGTATACTTGCTGGAAAATGGATTTTGAGAAACAATCATTAGACAACCCCAAAATTGTCTACCAATGTTTTTAGATGTTCTTGCCAATTTGTAAGTTGTCAACTCTCCGCAATTACAAATGGAAATTACAAATGGGGGTTAAACCCATTCTCCTTGAACCACCTCCATGATAATAAGTCATACAACAATGTTGGCCCCAACTATTACAACCAGAAAAAGAATATTGATAGCGAGACATACCTATCAAATGAAGGCACTAAGGGGGATTGAGGATGAAGGAAGGAGTACTCTCATACTTTCTTCGGGCCATGATAGCCATACTCAAATATGAAAACCCTACTTCCCTATTTATCCCCTAATTTCTCATTTAAACACATGCAAATCCACCTCACAAAGTACACAAACAGGTCAGTAATAAAAAATTAAACAGTGCTTCGTTACTAATTTAAACGTCATCAAGAAAAAGGGACAAATTGACCATAAATTACAAAAATTAAGACCTTTTTGAACATTGTAAAAAAAAAAAAAAAAAAAAGAGGACCAAAGTGAACAAAGTTTACAAAAATTGGGACCAATGATGTATTTAAGCCTAAAAAATAATGTAGTGTAAACCTAGTGGACCCCGAGTAAAATGATTAAGGTTAGTATCAACTTAATGAACAATAACCTTATTTCCAATTTAGCATGTCAGTTAAGAGATGAAAAAGATACTTATCCCTAATTTTTAATACCAATAGAACTTAACATGTACTAATAATAATTTAATTAAATTTTATTCTCAAATATAAACTTATAATTAACTTAATAGAAGTATATTAGTATTAAAAAAATCTTAGACTTTTTTATCTTAAATAAAATTTTATAATTAATTTAATAAAAATATATTAGTACTAAAATAATTTTTTGAAGTATTTTTTCTCAAACATAATTTTATAATTAATTTAATAAAAAAATATTAATATTGAAAATTAATTATTATGAAATAAAAAAATATAACTAAACCGCTATTTAAAGAAATTTTCATTCCTTTATCACAAAAATTTAGTTCGTGGTACTTTTGACTATAAGCTAGAAAATTAAAATTTAACATATACATTTGTGATTTTACGTGAATAGCGAAAACATGAAAAACAATCCATAGTTTTAATCCTTTTATGTCATGGTAAAAAAAATGTCAAAACATTAATAGCAAAGATTAATGTTAATTCAAGTGAAAAGGAACCAAATTTTACAAACAAGATATGACATGATAAGTGATTAAAAGACCATGTCCCATATTGCAACCAAATGAGAACATAAATTATACATATTATTCAAATATATGACATCACGAAATAAAATTAACAAAACAGAAAACTAGAAACAAACTAAGCCAACAAATCATCATCATGTTGAATCTTCTTCTCTGTCTCATCCAAGTCAAGACTCAAACTATCAAAATTCATCCGATTTTCTTCTTGATGTGGCTTCTGCAATTCCGTAAGATCTTCAATCCTATATAGATGTAAAATATACTGTGAATCAGTTCAAATCTTCAATCCAATATCCAATGCTTAGATGAGCTATACTAAATTCTTGTGCCAATCAATTCTTATTCTTAATGCAAATTTCCTTCATTAAAGGTTATAATACAAACTCTTGCACAAAAGATTCCATCAGCCTCTTTTCTTCAATATCTTCTTCATCACCCGAATCCCGGGGTGCATCTGTCGCATACCTGCAAACAAAATCACCACCAATGTTTCAGATTTGTGTTGCTACCAAGTTTCTGCAGCATCAAATCCATTGCAGCAGCTATTTCATAAATTTTTGGAAGCTATTAAACCAAAATGATAGTTATTTATTTCAAATATTGCTATTAACTAACCATAAGCCTTTAGATTTCCAATTTAATATAACTACCATAAGTTCAAGCAAGGGTTGAGTTGGAATAAGTGCTGCATAGAAGATCATTATCTTTCCAGAAGAGGGAAATCAACCTTATATTTCTGCATTTATTACATTTCCTAGAACATGATATTAGCCATAACCAAAAAGGAAAAACAGTTTATTTTAACTACATTCTTTTTTAACTTTCTGCAGCTTTGAACTCTCAGTTTCTCATTCTTGGTCTTTATCACTTTATACAGACTTTTTAAAACAAAACCATATCGAAAGAAGGATCATGATCATACCCTTTTGATTGGGAAATTTGTGTTGCTTTGCTAGAGAAATCTTCACCAGGATGTACACAAGTGGAGTTTATAGCAGATTCATTGACGATAAACGGTGTCAAAAGTGGTTCAGCCCTGGCAGAAAACTTCACCTTAATCACTGCCTCTTCATCTGTGTAATTGAACTCTGAATAATTTCCTGTGTGGTTTTAGTGGTATCTGCATGAGTAAGCTACTCTAGCACAAGAACTAATTTTAAAGATCTAATTTTTCTTTACGTTTGGTATACCCCTAATTAATAAAAAAAAAAAACGAGAAAACGACCAAAAAGTAATAAAAAACTAAAGGGGTTCTGATTTTTCTGTTTTTTTACACATTGAAATCAAAAACATAATTTGAAAAACAAAAAGGAGGACTTTCTCATTAAAGATTTTTCTTTGATTGGTGAAAAAAGAACATAATTTATGATTATAGAATAAATTGTGTAACCTAATGACGATTTCAAAAACAAAAACAAAATCGTGAGAATTCCATATGATTTTTTTATAAATTTCTGGAAAAGCGAAGTTTGACGACTTTACTTTTTAAAAAAAAAAAAATCGTATAAAATTTTCATAAATTTGTTTTTAAAATCGTCGCGAGTTCTAATTATTTTATTGTACATTTTCATAATTTTTAGACAAATTTATGTCATATATGTAAAAAAAAAAAAAAAAACCCCTGAATTTCACCTGAGTAAGACTGAGAACCATTCGCTTCTGTACGGTAAAGAAGTTCCTCTCCAACACCATATCTAGGAAGCCCCCAAGTTCCATTATTTCTCTTCACTCCTTGAATGATGTTTCTCAATTCCAAATGGAGCCTCTGAAGGTTCCTCCTTAAGGCAAGAGATTTAGGTTTTTCCTTTGGCAACTTACTCTCCATGGCCTCTTCAATTGATTCAAAGAAACTTCTTTTCCTATAGCCTTGAATGCTTAGAAAGTGTTACTTAAATACAAAAGGACAAGTGCAGCATATATGGAAAGCTGAGTAGAAAGAAGTCCATGCAGGGTGGTTGTGAAACTTACCATAAAGACAAACCGGAAATCATTACATTATTACAAAAAGTATTTTCATCAAACATCAAAGGCTGACTAAATCTTTGCTGTTCCTCGTATCAACCTTGAATTTGATACACTGCAAACGAAACTGTTACATACAAAAGATGTTCTGTTGGAACGGTCAACGGTCAAAGCCAAAATAAACATTCAACTCAATAAAAATTTTCAAACTTGACCATTTAAAAAATACCAACAAAATTAAAACAGAAGGGGGACTTTCACATTAAAGATTTTTCTTTGAGCCAACCCTGGTCAATCGCAGCAAAAGGGGATATTTGCTTTTCTTCATTTCTTTTTCTAAATTCAAAGGAAACAGACACAGAACAAGACATGCTTTTCTGTCATTTTCAATTTTGTTTACTCATTTATTTCTCTTCTGACTCATACGAGGATTCACCATTCATCACTCACACGTGCCACTTTACTCACTTATCCTCTCACAAAATCTTACCAAATTAAACCACGTTTTCAATAAGCTTTTTGTGTCATCCATTTCCTGATGCCGATGCTGTGTGTTTTCAATTATATTTTTAATTGTTTATTTAACTCCATTTCCTCCGCTTTTATATTAACATCTCAACCCCAAGTGCGTTTTAAAACATATTTTGTATTTGTAAAGCATAGGTAAGACCTTAAATAAATAGATAAAAATCCATTGAATAAAACGCCACATACATAATATCCAGAGAGTAAGAAGATTTTGGATATGAAGTACCCCGTACCCCAACATATGCATAAAACGTAAAAGAGACCCCACACGGCCTAAAACAAAAAAATATACTCGTGAACTAATAGTACTAGGTCTTGTACAGACAAGAAAAACATAGCAAATAAATTCTCCAGCGATGGGCCCCATAGTGGGCCCAATACCCGTCCAGTCCATCAGGTTGTAGCATTCCTATCATCATTACCACTGTCAGGGGTTCTCCCATCTGCTCACATCAATAGAATCGATGATCATCGCAATAGGAGAAGAACCACATACAAGACAACCAAACAAGCAAATAGGGTAAGCTAGTATAAAGAAATCTTATATCACAACAGTCAACATGCAATCTCAAAGTCAAACATGGATAGAAAACATTCACACGTGGATTTCCAAAATCATTTAAGACTCTCAAGACTTGACTATCCGGATACGCATAATGAGACACCACCACGTGGCAGTGGAATTATGTCCTAGCAATGAGGCGTCACCGCGAGGCCTTCGCGGAATTATACCCTTACAAGAGGCACCACCACGTGGCCTTCATGGAATTACGTCTTGGCCTTGAGGCACCACCACAATACTCGCGTGAAATTACATCCTTATGTTGAGGCACCACTAGAGACTCCCTTTCAGAAGGTCCATGGGATAACGTCCAACAGATGAGGCGCCACCAAGAGCTCTCACTACAAGAGTCATGGAATTACGCCCTACCCACACTTTATACATGTTCCACCCACCAATCAGGAAGTTCCCATAACATCAATATCATGTATAAACAACAAATCATACAACTCATGCTTTCCAATTCGTACCCAATAAAGTAACATACCATTTCCATCTCAAACTCATATATTAATCATGGCATCATCCTGCAACCCTCCTAGTAAAACATTTAGATCAGACAAGCAAGCCACACATCAGTGGACCATTCAACAATAGCACCAAAATCTGCTCGCAGTCTCGCTCAGGCGAGACCCTTCTCGCCTAGGCGAGGGCGCGAATAGGGAAATAGTGGCTTCTGTGAGGTCTCGCTCAGGCGAGCCCCTTCTTGCCTAAGCGAGATTGCACATTGCTCAAAAAGAAACCAAGTCGCCTGAGCGACCGTTCGCACAGAAAAGCTTGCGCGAGCCTCTGTTAGTCTCGCCTAGGCGAGGCATGCTCGCTTGGGCGAGAAAACCAGTGCCCGCCACTGTTCATTCACACAACAGACAAGCATTCGACCCAGAACAATGTTTAAACAAATTCCCAAACAATTAACAATAACAACCAAGTCATAAAATCATGGAATGGAAGCAAAGCAAGCAATCATTCGAAAATAAACAGGCAGCCCTAGCTTCCCTTACTTGGAAATGGCTAGAGGAAGGGTTCGACTTCAACAACGGGGACGCGACAGTTCTCGGGACAAACGCACAAGCTGGAACAGAAAAGCAGAGCGAGTTTTCAGAGTGGTTCACCACGAAACCCTAGCTAGGAACACGAGCACGGATGGAAAAGGAATGAGGGAGTTGTAGAATACTTACACGAATCAAGAAGACGAAGCTAGGCTCATTGGATCGAGATTGGGGTTAACCCTAGCAGAGCTCTTGGAGAGAGTAGGGAATGTGACGACTGTGTTTCCTGCAGAGTGAAGGGAAAGAGGTGAGACTAGGACAGATTAGGTCTGAATCTCCTTTCGGGCCAACCTTTAAGCCCAATCGATTGGGGCAGCCCTTAAAATAAAAAGTAGAAAAAAAAATAAATGGGCCTTACAAACTGAAGTGGTGTTGGAAGTTGCATATATAAATTTAAAATAAAACAATTTTATAATATATAAGTAGTACAAATTTTACAATATAAATCAATTTTGTAAAATTAAATTATATTTAAAATTTACTTTCTAACATATAGTTAAAAAACCAATTGACCATCCTAAAAAATCTTGACCGGTGGCTAGTAGCCGGTGGTGATGATGTTAGATAGTTATATATTAGATTAATTATAATTATATATATTTATTTAACTCCATTTCCTCCGCTTTTATGTTAACATCTCAACCCCAAGTGCGTTTTAAAACATATTTTGTATTTGTAAAGCATATCTAAAACCTTAGAAAACGAATGGAGATGGTGTGAAGTTCCACCCGATTTTTATAATATAAGTGTTACAAGTCGATTTTGTAGAGTTGAGTTAGATTTAAAGTTTATTTCGTAATATGGTATCAAAGTCATAGTTAAAGTTTATTCTAGTGAGATTTGTGTTTGTTGGATATATAATTTCATCCGCTATCGAACCACTATTGGACCATCCATTAATATCTAGTCTCACACACGAGATATATATATACCTTGACGTGAGGGGACGTGTGTTGAAAGTCGCACATACATCGACTGGAAATAAGACAATTTTATAGTATATAAATCGGTACAAACCTTACTTTATAAATATATTTTGTAGAATTAAGTTAAGCTTAAAATTCACTTTCTAACATGTGGCTCAAAAAATAATTAACCACCCTAAAAAAAACTTGACTAGTGGCTAGCAATCGGGGGTGATGATGTTATTTATTTATATATTAGATTAATTATATATATTTATAAATATATTATTAATGTAAAAGATTTATGTTTGATATAATATTTGTGAAGAATGGTTTTGTAAAATCTTTATTACAGGTTTACAATCATATGATTCAACTCTAGCTGCTCTATTTTGTAATGACTTTTGATATAATGCTCTTTCATGTGATTCTTGTCATTATTCTTCACTGGATATTTGTTGACGATACGAAGATGTCGTTCAGCTCAAAAGATGCTAACATTAAATATGAAACTCTTTAAGAAAAAGAAATATCCTATATTTTAGTTATGATCTAATTACATATAGTGGATTCAAATAATCACTTCAATATAATAAAAGTGATGAGAAGTTGACTATGCTTATTATAAAATTTCCGGAAGGTATTTGAGTATGACAAATTACACGGTTCATTGAGGTACGATTGAAAATTTTATTCTTTTTAGTTGTAATTTGTCCCAACTGTTATGTCAATAGTATACTATGATAGACATGTGTTATATGTATATATTGTTTAATATTATTTCTTTTTAGATTAGCTCATCAATTCAATTAAAAACTAATTTAAAATCATCCTCATGTAATTTAGTCATTAATTCAATTAAAAACTAGTTTAAAATGTAATTTTAACAAGTAACTAAAATTTAGGTGTAATTTAGTCATTAATTAATTTAATTAGAAAATAATTTAAATATAATTTTAGTAAGCACTAAAATTTATGTAACTTATTGCAAATCAATTTATATTATGATTCACAACAATTAGTTTAGTTGTCTTTATATAGAAATAAATTCATTTATCAATTATATAACAGTGAACATGTTATGCAGAAACTAATCCAATGATCATATCCTGTAAATAGTGCAGTGAATAATTATATTTAAACTAAAGTGACTCAATATAGAAAAAATATTAATCTCTAAATTGGTCTCGATAAGTATTATTAAAATATATATGTCTATTTCTTTATTTACATATTTAATCTTTCACATTTAAAATTAATAAATAATATTAAATAATTAATATTAAAACCAGTCCAAGCATGAAGTATCTCTATTGCATACAAACAATAATATTATCAATTAAAACTAAAAATAAAAATAAAAATACATAATGAATTATTTACAAGGTGATTAACATCAGATTTTGATTATATTAATATTAAGTCATAACATTCTATTTACTATTCAAATTTTTAAATTGACAATTAAAAATAATAATATATTATTTTGTTAATATATTTTTCTAAATTAAATTTTATTCACGTCCTAAATACTATAATAATAATAATAATAATAATAATAATATAATAGTACTATCAGTTTTTTTTTCTTACAAATACTTATTTTTTAAAAAATATTTAATGTTTTATTAAATTAAATTCTTAAATGTGTTACAGGTACATAAGTATTTAAATATGAGTTGAATAATACATGAATACTTGTATCCATTTTTTATTTGTATAAAATTATATTTTAAAATATTCTAGAAAAATAATGATTAATTAAGGATGTAGAAGTTAAAAATATCATTTATACATAATACACAATTTATAATTTGTTATATAGTTATTAAATATATTTTTCAAACAATCAATAATTACAAAAAGGACTTCATTGATATTTATTTACATTATAAATAATGCTTAACGTAAAATAAATTAATAAATCTATATGATTTAATTTCATTCAAATCTTAGAAATTGGTATAAAAGCTATAGCGATAATAGTTACTATTTTCTTAAATAGTTAGATTGAAATAAGACTATATTTCGGATTTAATAATTCATTGTATTCAAAGCTTGACTGCTTTAAAGATATATAAATAATATTATAATAACATTGAATATTAATTGCTTTAAAATATATTCTAAGATAAAGTATATTAAATAGTAATGATATCTTTGGTAAAAATTAAAAATAATTTATAATATTTTATTTCAATTAATAACGATGAATGAAATATTATATATAAGTATAGGCTTGGCTTTTACTTAAATATATTTTGTATAATAGTGGTAATTTAAAATAAGAAATTTAGTGATATTTATCTAAATTTAAATGATGAATTATATAAGTAATATATAAATTTCGTTTAGTTTCAAATTTGGTAAAGAATTAAATCAATTACATTAATTATAACTATTACAAAGTTTTAATAATCATAAACTAATATATATATATATATATATATATATATATATATATATATATTTAAAGCTTTTAAAATTCATACATATGAAAGTCAACTATTACTGTAATTAATTCTTTTAAATTTATTATTTATATTATTATTATTATTTAGGGTTGAATATATATTTTTAGTAAGAGAGTTTTAATTTCAGTTCTTAAGTTTCTATTTATTGTTGGTTTATGTAAAACTAAAAATTACCACTTTTCATCCCTAATAGTATATGATATTAATTATTTATTTGAATATGAATATTAGACACTAAGAATACTTATTTTAAATTGTTTAGGACTAAAAGTCAAATAAAATTATTTTATGCTTCAAAAATAAAATTTATATATTTTAACAATTAACAAAGTAGTAATTTAAATTTTATAAGATATATAACCTCCAGTAGGACCATCTTACTGATTAAAACATTACAAAATTGATAAAAAAAAAGTATAAAAAAAATATAAGTATATAAGATGTATTTAAAGTGCTCTATGAAAAATCTAGGTTAATCTTTTAAAATATAATTAATCCTTCGTCAACTACGATCAACTAGAAGGATATATATATATATATATATATATATATATATATATATATATATATATATATATATATATATATATATATATAAAATACAGAAATATATACCTAAGCAATAATTATTTTTTTTAAGAAAACTATTAACAATGTCATTATTTCACAAATTTCTCGTATAAAATATAATCATAGCAAGTGAACAAACCACAGCAAAGTAAGCTATTGCAATTATAGTATATCATATATGTAAATTTTCAATCTCAACAAAGTTTTTTCTTCTAAATTACTCATCAACTTTTCATATCATCATCATAGCTCATTTACCACATCACTAATCAATTCAATGACCCAACAATACATAACTCAAACAATTAACATTCTAAGGAATCAGCCTAACTGGCAAACAATCTATCAGCATACTAAAGAAGAATGAAATGTACATTGAATAAACTCATATTCTACACCTGTTATGTAAACACTCAGTAGATTTGACAATTACCACTTAGTCGGGCTCTATTCAACCCTAATTATATGAGGACCTATATCCTTATCACCATAACAAAGTTAATTCACTATAACTTCTCAAAATGATTTTCTTTCACACTAAATCTCACTATAGCAACCTCTCTCGACTTTTACAACTAAACCAAACTTTTTCACTTTAGCTTATGAGGGTTAATTATCAATCAACTAGGACCATTTCTTTGTAACCAAACCTTTTTTATTAATGTCATCTGTGCATATAAAATTCTTGATCCAACTCTCAATGTTGTGCAAGAGTTTAATGCATCTGTAGATTTATAGAAGAGAATAACAGCCACCATAGAGTTCACTAGTGACACCAGCCCTATCATACTAAATTATTTTCCTTTCCAAGAGACTAATTTTTTTCTAACTTCATCCACCAAGGGCTGGAAAAATTTGGATTTAGGACAAAAATAGGAACACCAAGATAGTTAAAAGGAATGGAACTCTACTGCATGATAAAATATTTTGAATCCTTCTATTAAAAGGATGGGGATGAATCAGAAGTGAAAAACTGAGTGTTATGAGTATTCATCAAATTTGTCAGGGTTTTTTTTATCTCCTCTGCTGAACACAAAAATGTCGTCAGCATATAAAACATGAAATGAAAATTGAGTTCCTTTGGTACTAGGCTTAGTTTGAATAAGCTGAGTAATGTTACGACTTGAAACCTCTTCTGCAAAACATAAAAGCAAAGGTAAAAGATGGTGAAAATCCAAGAAGTGAATGTGTTATGTTATGGTGAATAATTAGAGTATTATTCTTATCACAGAAAATACATATAAAATACATACGATAGCAGAAATTGATTATTTTATTTTATTCATATATTTTATTTCACGTTTTTTTCTCTCTCTATAGACATATCATGGGGCCTATCCGTTTTCCTTGAAATCTACATATGAGAACTTTATCATAAGTGCCCATGACAAATTCAATGGCAATTATTTCAGTACCTTAATTTTTAGCTCCAACACTGCTATCCTCCATTCATATATCATGCATGGCAAATGTGCACATTCCCCGTAAATACTTTTAAATATACAATTATAATAACGGACACAAAATATACAATTTTTTTAATAACTTGGTTGTTTTGGAATAATTTTCAATATTTAAAATAAAAACAAATCCCATACAAAAATAATATAATTGCAAGGAAAGAATAATACTATTCTATCAAGAGCCGACTTAGAAAATTACATTATTCAATGCGATTCGTTAAATATAGAAACTTTATAAATAATTGAAAATTTATCACCCTATTTTCTTTTAGGTAAATTATTGAATAACCAGACTAAAAGTATGTCATGGATACCTTTTTCAAATAATAATTACAATAAATTGATAATAAATCATTTTGATTATCGAACTACTTAGACTTCTTATTAGAAGAACAAAATAATTACGAATGGCTGGTAATTAATTAAAATAAAACAAAAAATGAAAGTATTTTATTCTCAGAACTTCCTTTTTATTTTTATAATATATTGCAAAAACATATGCAGCGCATTTTATTGCTCTAAAATTTTAAAACTTATCCATAACAATTTAATGAATTACCTTATAGTAACCAACAACACAAAAACACAAATAATTTCATTAATCAAGTGGAAAAAAAATTCGTAGGTTACACTAACACCTTCTTCACATCGATCTCTACATTCTCATCATTATCTTTAAAATTCTTTCTCTTTTCTATAAACACATGAAGTACAAAATTTACAATATATATTGTACTTTTATACAAATCGGGAACGTGAGAAACAAACTATGTATCTTTCTTTTTTGGCATATGATTAAAAAAATCTATAGAATCGTTAATAACAAATGCCAAATCCAGAAACTTCACTCAGTATAAAAAATATGGCATTCAAAGAGCATATTTCATAACAAAGAAACCATAATATATAATACATCAACCATTCATAAAAATAAAAACATAAATTACAACTTATTAATCAAATGACATCACGAAATAACATTAATCTAAACAGAAAACCAGAAACAAACAAACAAACAGAAACATAGAATCCTAAGTCAACTAATCATCATCATGTTGAATCTTCTTCTCTGTTTCATCCAAGCCAAGATTCAAACTAAAAAAATTCATCCGAGTTTCTTCTTGATGTGCCCGCTGCAATTCCACTTCAATCCTGTATATATATGTAAAATATACCAAAAATTAGTTCAAATCTTCAATGCACGATCTACACTGTACCTTTATGATATTCAAAAAGTCCAGAAAATTGAATGCATATAGTATTTCCAGTTTTACTAGAAAACTACATCTAAAACTTGAGATGGAGAAGTTCATGGTATTTTCAGAAAAGCTTATAAAAAAATTGTATTTTCAGAAAAGGGAAACCAACCTCTGCAAAATTAGTTATATTCTTACACTTGTAACATTTCCCAGAACAGAAGATGATCAATGACTATTACCTTATTAAAGAACATACAGTTAGTTCTTAAAAACATTCTTTTAACAAATGTACAGTATCATGTTTGTTTTTCTTCACTTTGTTAATATATGTCTCTACAACAAAACACAAATGGAAAAAATGATCATACCCTATGGAGTTTGGAGCAGACACATTGGAGAAGCATTCAGCTTTGCTTCCTCTTGCAGGAAATTTCATGTCAACCACTGTTTCCTCAACTGTGTAATTGAACACTGAACAATTTTCTGCATGATGAGTAAGCTATTTGTGGCACAAAAACTCCATTCAGAAACCCATAAAAGAAATAGAAAAAAACTCACCTTTATTATCATCTGCTTCGGTTTGTTCATATTCCTCACCAATACCATATCTAAGAAATCCCCAAGTTCCATTATTTCCCTGCACCAGTTCATAAGACTGAACTCCTTGTTTGATGCTGCTCAGTTCCAACTTGAGCCTCTCCAGGTTTCTCCTTGAAGCAAGACCTCGCTGTTGCTTTGCCATATTCCTCTCCATTCACCAAAAAACCTTTCTCTGTGATTGCTTTCAATGCTCAGGGAAATGGAATTTATATGCAAAATGGTATCATACACATATATGGAAAGTTTAGTAGAATCTGGGGTACTTTTTGGAGCTTTCCATAAACAGAACCTGAGAATTATTACATGAGTTATTAAATTGGGAAAATAATTGTGAACATGGTTAAAGACAGACTAAATCTTGACTGTACCAGCTTCAAACCTGAGAATTGCATAAAATCCAAACCAGACAGTTACTTGCAAATGATGTTCCGTTGGAATGCAGTCAATGGTCAATTCCAAAATAAACATTCAAAGCATAAAAAAAGTTCAAACTTGACCATTGACTGGCATTAAACATTGCTCACTCAGCCAACCCAAGTCCATCACAGAAAAAGGGTGTATTGGCTTTTATTCATTCTTTTCTACATTCAAAGGGAAATAAACACAGAAGAGGACGTGTTTTCGCGTCAATTTCAACTTTTCTTGCTCATTTCTTTCCCTTCTTAAACTCTCAAATTTCACTTTTCACACATAAAAACATTGGCTGTTCCTCACTCACACATGCAACTTTAACCCCTTATTCTCTGCCAACACATTTTACCAAATCAAACCAAACCATGTTTACAGTAAAACAGTTTTCTTTGAAATACTTTTGTCTCAATTATATTTTACTCTCTAAAATTTAGTTAAATTCGGTTAAAGTTCTCCAATTTATTATATTTCGTGAACATTTTTTATTTTTATTTTAAGAACATAAACTGATTTTTGTTAAAATTAGTGGGACCAAATAGATTCAAAATATAATTAAGCATTTTTATCTAAAAAGTAACTAGGGTATTCAGTTTAAATTAATGAAAATAATTATTTATCTTATTTTAATCTAATACTTTTTAAAGTGAACTGAATTTCAAATATTAATTATAATTATTATTTTAATTCTTGAAAAATCTAGTTTGTGCTTTATTAATTAAAATTATAAGATTGAGTCTTTAAAAAGAATTACGGAGTAAAACGAAACGGGGGAAATTATGCTGTAAATTATGTGAAATACTTGTTTTTTAGGAGAAAGATGCATAATTTATTTTTTATTTAACATAAGATAGAAATTTAAATTCTATACTTCTGTTTTTCTATAATTTTCCTTCTATGTTTAGTGTTTTTTATCTATTTGTTTTTTTTTATTGTTAATTTCTGATAAATAATATATAGTATAATGAATGAATCAATGCAAATAAGATGTTTTGAACACTTACCTGTGTGGTTCACCATTACGATTTCTTTACAAACTAAAAGTGCAAGAATATATGTTAACTTTTAGAGCTAAAGAAAGAAAGCTGGTTTATATATTAAATTTTGATGTGATCATACCTTAAGAGCGAGAAAATTGTTCCATATAAAATAATATAAAAAATAAGATAACATATTTAAAGAAATTAAACTATGTTCCAGACTATCACTTTTTAGTATCGAAAAAAAAAGTCTATTATATATTAAGAAAAGAAGATACTACCAAAATTATTACAATACTCATTTTTTTTTATTGACAAATGTTATAAAAATTAATTTTTTCGTCTTTTTAAAATTCTGGTACAAAAGGACTCGGATTCAAATCCTACAAAAGTCAATTTATTTCTATTTTCCATTTATTTATGATTTCAACTATAATATTAATTATAAATAATATTATTATTTATAGTATTTTTATAAGTATTAATATTTCTAATTATTAATAATATTATTATTATAAATGTTGTTTATAGTGATAGTAGTAAAATTATAACAAATATTAGTATAATAATAATAATAATTTTTATTATTATTATTATATGTTACTATTACATATTATTACTATTAGTATTATTAACATTATTAATAGTAAAGTCATTACTCTTATTTTTAATATATAATATTATTACTACTATATATTTTTGTTAGTAATTACATCTCAATTTTTATTAGATTATGATAAAAAAATATTTCTTAAACTTAAAATTTCACTTCAATATTTCATTGTTGATGTTTATACGCATTCAAATTTGAAGAATTTGTCGACCATTATTGAATTATGTCAATCTTTGACAAAACCAAACAAATTAAAGATATTTTACTTCATTGATTGTGTAATTCATTTTATTTAACTCTTAATGTTTCATTTTCCACAACAAAGATTATCAAAACAAAATTCGGAATAAGATGAAAGATGAATTTCTTGAACACAATATGGTTATTTATATTCAAAAAGGAATAATTGGAGATTTTATTCCGAATAAATTATTGATGAGTTCAAACTTTTTTACTATAAATTATTTTGGCTCCTCCAAAATTATTGGTCAAGATTCATCATGGGTTATTATTATCAACTATAATTAATAATCATTATTACTATCAACTATTATTATCATTATTATTAATTATAATTATTTCTATTATTATATTACTAATATTATTATATTACTATTATTATTATTAAGAACTATAATTATTATAATAGATATTTTTATTATTATTATTATTATTATTATTATTATTGTTAGATACACATTTTTAGGGATGTCAACGGGGCGGATAGGGTACGGGTAGTAGTTCTCCCATACCCTACCTGCTGGAAAAATATCTACCTCATACTCATATCCTACCCGCTGGAAAAATATTTGCCTCGTACTCATACCCATATCCGTCGGGTATCTATTATACGGGTACCCGCCTATTTTTTTCATATTCGCGAGTATTCACGGGTACCCGCGAATATTTAGTAAATTATTTAAAAAAAATATTTAATCATAAATTTAAATAAATTAAAATAAATACATCACTGTCATAAATTTTAAATAAAGTTCAAATAAACTCAAGTTCATACAAGTACAAATAATTATAAAAAATAAATATAAAATGACATTCAACACAATGAAAATTCTTTAATTAGTGCTTTGATCAATAAGCTCACTTTCACCGATTGATTCCTGAAAAAAATAAACAAATAATAAAACTCAGCTGCCATGTGCCAAATATTCTTATTTTGATTCCATCATTTGACAACAAACATACCATAAACGTCACTGTTTATATAGGGTTTGATGTATATGCCCAATTTCAAAGAAAGGAAAGAGAAGAATGTCAAGGTGTGTACCTAGAAGAAGACAATGTACCAATATTAGAAGTTGGAAGAATGAAGACAAAAGACAAGATGTGCATCTTAGAAAAAATTAGGTCATAATGTTTTTTACAAATATATATATATATATATATATATATATATATATATATATATATATATATATATAAGGATATTTTTGTGAATTAAAGTCTAGCGGGTACGAGTATCCACAGGTACGGATACTATGATATCCGTACCCGCCCGTTAACATGCGAGTATCAAAAATATTTGTACCTGCGGGTAGCGGGTATCCATTTTTAATATTCGTTTCCTACCCATTGCGGGTTTTATCCGCGGATACCTGCGGGTACAGATTTTTTTGACATCCCTACACATTTTACTTTTAGTTACTATGTAGGAATCATGTTTCAATTACTTGTCATTTGTATTTGTTTTGTTGTTCATTTATCTTTCCATTTGAACAATTATTTCAATTTAAAAAAAATAGTTACTAAAATTAGTAAAATAATAAAACTGAAAAATATTTTTTTTATCATAAATAATTATTTAAATTTAAAATATAATAATTAAGAGGATAAAATTGATAAAATAAAAAGGACACTAAAGATGTTTATCTCTTTATATATGTAGTTGTATTAATATTAATATTATTATTAGTAGTAGTAGTATTAGTATTTTTTTTTATCACTACGCGATATTATTATAGTGGTATTATTATTATTATTACTACTACTACTATTACTACACATTTTACTTTTATTTACTATGTAGGAATCATGTTTCAATTACTTGTCATTTGTATTTATTTTGTTGTTCATTTATTTTCCATTTGAACAATTATTTCAATTTAAAAAAATACTTACTAAAATTAGTAAAATAATAAAACTGAAAAATATTTTTTTTATCATAAATAATTATTTAAATTTAAAATATAATAATTAAGAGGATAAAATTGATAAAATAAAAAGGACACTAAAGATGTTTATCTCTTTATATATGTAGTTGTATTAATATTAATATTATTATTAGTAGTAGTAGTATTAGTATTATTATTTTTTTATCACTACGCGATATTATTATAGTGGTATTATTATTATTATTATTACGACTATTATTATTATTACTATTACTACTACTACTATTATTATTATTATTATTGTTATTATTATTATTATTATTATTATCACTACGTGATATTATTATAATGGTATTATTATTACTATGGTATATTATTATTATAATGGTATTATTATTATTATAGTTAGACACACATCTTAATTTTATTTACCAGGAGATCATATTTCAATTAGTTGCCCTTCTTAATTGTTTAGTTGCTGATGTATATATCTTTATATATTATTTTAGATTATTAGTATGTCAACATTAGCCTTATTATTTGCATTTACATTAATATTTATAACATAAACATTATTGTTATTATTATTTGTTTGTTATTATTAGTATCATTATTATTTTTATTATTATTATTATTATTATTATTATTATTATTATTATTATTATTATTATTATTCATAGTGATGTTATTAGTATAAATGCTTTTTTTAATTATAAAAAACGTTATTATACTAAATAATTTTGCTAAATAGATTTTTAATCTTTTAAAAATTTTATAATTTATAATTTATATTAATATTATTATTATTTTTAACGGTTAAATAAATATAATAACAATTATATTATTATTCTAAATATATTTGAAATAAATAAAAAAATGTGCGCACAGGTCATATACTATTATAACTATTTTGTAAAATCAATTAACTACACCATATTGTGATATTAATTTTATTTATTATATTTAAAACTGAATTTACAAGTTCATTTCATTGATAATAACATTTACAACAATATAACCTAATTTTCATGATATTTATTATTTTATTTTTATATTATTGTTATTATTATCAATTAAAACTCTACTTATTATTATTATTATTATTAACTATAATTGTTGTTATCAACTATAATTATTATGCTCAGTGTTACTACCAACTATAAGTATTATTATTATTATTATCATTATTAACTACAATTATTTCTATTATATTATTACTATTATTATTATTACTTCTATTATTATTAATTAGAACTATAATTATTATAATAGTTATTATTATTATTATTATTATTATTATTATTATTATTATTATTATTATTATTATTATTATTATTATTATTATGTTGTTGTTGTTGTTGTTGTTTTTATTATTATTATGGTTACATACACATTTTACTTTTACTTACTATTTATGCATCATGTTTCAGCTACTTCACCCTTTTATTTGTTTTGTTGTTTATTTATCTTGATATTTAAATAATTATTTCAATTCAAAAAAATAATTACTAAAATTAGTAAAATAATAAAACTGAAAAAAAAAAATTATTTTAAATAATTATTTAAGTTTAAAATATAACTATTAAAAGGATAAAATTGAAAAAACAAAAAAAAAACACCAAAGATGTCTATCTCTTTATATATGTAGTTGTATTATTATTATTATTATTATTATTATTATTATTATTATTGTTATTGTTATTATTATTATTATTATTATTATTATTATTATTATTATTATTATTATTATTGTTAGACACACATCTTAAATTAATTTACTGCTGCATCGTATTTCAATTACTTGTCATTTTTATTTGTTTTTTTTGTTAATATATATCTTTATATATAATTATAAATTATTATAGTTGACATTAGCCTCAGTGTCAGCATTAATATTAATATTTATAACATAAATATTATTATTATTATTGGTATCATTATTATTTTTATTATCATTATTACTATTCATATTGGTGCTATTATTATAAGTGTGCTTTTTTTAATTATAAAAAATATTGTTATACTAAATACTTTTGCTAAATAGAGTTTTAATCTTTTAAATTTTTATAATTTATAATTTATATTAATATTATTATAGTATTTTTAATGGTTAAATAAATATAATAACAATTATATTATTATTCTAAAAAAATTTAAATAAAAAAAACAAAAAAAAAAGTTAACACGAATCATAGACTATTATAATCATTTCGTAAATTCAATTAATTGTATTATATTGTGATATCAATTCTATTTATTATATTTAAAACTGAAATTATTATTGCATAACTTAAATTTACTATTTCATCACTTTAATAACAACATTTATAACAATATAACTTAATTTTCATAATATTTTATTACATAATACTTTCACTATTTTATTATTTTAATATATAAAATAAAAAAATACGTCTCATGCGGTCAATATACTAGTTTCTTTTTAAACCATTTGACATTTATAAGAGGATAAAATCGTCAAAAAAGAATAAATTTTTATATTTATAAAGAAAAAAATAAAAATTAGTGATAAGTAATATTAAATGAAAGCAAGGAAATTTTGGATGTAAAAATATCATTGTCCGTAAGTATTAGCTTTCTATATAAAAAAATCTTGTGTTACTTATTGTAAGTGTGTTTAATTTTAATTATCTATATAAATGAGAAGCAATGGAAAACGATGGATGCTTCCAAACAAAATCAATAAACTATTTAAAAGAAAACCAAGATAAAATTAGTTTGTAATAAAAGGATTATACATGTTTAAAATATAGTTAAATTTATACATTTGGTCATTATTTTTGTTTAGTATTCTCAATTCAGTTTTAATATTTTTCTTTTGAATCAGGTTCCAATTTTTGTCAATTTTATTTAATTTAGTCCTTTTGATTAACATCGTTTAAATAATTAACATCTAGTGAATATTATCTATCACGTCTTAATTTGTGGTTTCTAAATTTTTTTTATTTTTTATTATTTTTTTTTAAATTTTGTAATGTTCATATGTCAAGTTAGTATTGTGTCACATGTCAAGGTCAATGCCTTGTGTCAAAATCAATATTTTATATTCAATCTGGTCCCTATATTCATTATTGTTGTTCAATTCAATCCTAATTTTTTTTAAAATTGAGAAATTTTGTCCCTTTCCAAATTGTGATCAAATTTAATTTTTATATAAATTCTATACTAATATTTTATTAAAATTTAATTTTTTTATTAATTTTTTTTAGCGTTACGGTTGATTAAAAATTAGAAAGAAAATTTTAAGAGTGGTGACTAACACCATTGGTTTCAAATTTTAATATGTTAAAAATCACATAAAGTAATATTTAATAAAATATGAATTTTTATAAAAATATCATTATAAAATTTATATAAAAATTAAATTTGGTCTCAATTTGAATAGTGACAAAATTGTTCCATTTTAACAAAAATTGGGACTGAATTGAACAAAAATAACAAATATAGGAATCAAATTAAATATAAAATAGGAAAAAATATATTTTTGGTCCGTGAAGTTTTAACCTTAATTTGGAAATGGTCCTTGGTCGAAACTTGGTCACTATTTGGTCCCTGCACTTTCAAAATCATTGTTTTTGGTCCCTATTTCTAGACGACATTAAAAATAATCATGCGTGCCAAAAGGCGTTCCAAATCATTAGCAAATATTGTGACACATGTGCTGAAACATCTTTGACACATGTTTTATTAATTAATTTTTTTCCAAAATTGATTATCATTTTTATGTTTAGGGTTTTGAACTCTTTTTTTTTTCAAAATGATTTAGTATGAAACACATAGTTTGACCATCACGTTTTTAACTTTGGTGAAATTGAATGGCAGAGATATAGAAGGATTACAAAATCACAACCACTAGCATTGAGCCCCAATTGCAATTGACAAACAGAGGGCTGTATTGAAAGGATGTTAGTTGGTTGAATGCAAAATCTTGGAGGCGTAGGTTGAACTTCGCGAAGGTGGAAGTGAATTTTGGGGATTAAGGTTTTATTCTCTTCTCCCTTTCAAAATATAAGAAAGAGTTGTGGATTGAAGTGTTCAACCTCGTCATCTTCATCTTCAAAATTGGGATGTTCAGAATTGGGAACAAAAATTTGTGGATTTGAAGAAAGATTATTGCTTTTGAAAGCCACCACCTAGAAGGACAATGGAAGGTTTTTTTGGAGATGTAAAAATTGGGCAGTAACTATCACTATTTTATAATTTTGGCATGTATATTAGTACCTATGTTGTAATTGTAATTCATCTTATTGATACATCACAAACGGTGATATTCAACACGCAACATCATAAACAACATATTATATTAACAAGTTCTCTATAAACATAACAAGTGGTCCATAAACATGACAAGTGGTGATAAAGATAAGAAGTGGTCCATACAAGTTGCCCATATTTGTCTCTTAAAGTTGAAACAAAAGATGATTCAAAGCTTGGTACAACAAAATAACACAGCTTCTAAAAATTACAATTCAAAATAAAGTTCTAGTATCATTGACTACTACAAAGCTTGGTACAACAGAATAACACAGTTGCCAAACTAGGTCACATGGGTGTCCAAGGGGGTTGTTGGAACTGGCTTGAGACCCTAAAACTATTGTAGTCGTTGCAACATTCTTAGATCTCCTTCCTCCCCTGCTAGTTGATGCTTGTGATGTGGTGGTTGTGGAAGATCTCAACCTTTTTTTTCTTAACATTCTAGGTGCACTGGTACCTTCACTTGCATCCTTTTTCTTATTTTTCTGGCTTTTCCCCTATCATGAATATGCATTCATTTGGTTGGATGTCTGTAAATAAACTTTAAATTCAATGAAAATGCTTCAAGTCTTTTTACTTGGGTTTTTCTAGCTTTACAACATCTTCTATTGTGTCCATATTGGTTACATTTGCTACACTTCATTTTTAGTGGTTTCTTCCTTGCTTTAGAGTGACTAACGTTCTCATTTGCATCTCTTCTTCTTAATTTCTTGGGCTTCCCAAGAGAAGCCTTAAATGTTGGAGGAGGTAGAAGGGTTACATTTGTTCTTAGCCATTATTCTTGTTCATTGATGGGTGAAATTTTTGGCCCATAGCAAGCTTTGTAGGCCTCTCTCTTAATTACAACAATGGCATGTCTACAAGGTATTCCTACTAATTCCCAAAAATAACATGAACACCTACGGCTTGTAAGGTCAATGACAAATTTCTCCATTATAAATCCTTAGTTGACTTCAACATACCATCCCCAATCCAAACAACAATCCAATTCCCACTTTTTTCAAGTTCCCTATTTAACCTTTTACTTGGGTTAGGCAACACAGGTCCAAAATATGCAACAAATTTTTCTCTTAGATGTGCAAATCTACCCATCAAATAACACCTTATCCACTCGATCATAATAATTATAGGTTTATCCCTAGCTAACAAAATTGTGTTATTAAATGATTCTGACAAGTTATTCATAAGCACATCACACTTAGGATATACACTAAATGCATGCTTGCACCATGATTGGCGTGGAATAGCAACTAACCACTCATATGTCGCGAGATTTACCTTCTTTAATTCCTCCATTATTGATTCTCAAGCTTGGTAGTATATTGCTTTGGCAGTTGCCATCATCAGGTTTCATATAAACACCATTCCTCCAAATTTTTTCTTGTAGTTGTTGTATAAATATCTTAAACAAAATCTATGTTCAACTCCATGAAGGATCTGTAAAGAATCATAAAACAATCATTAATCTCCCAAGAAACACAAACTAGTGCCAAAAAATAATATGCCAAAAAATAAAAAATAGTGTCAGAAATTACTTTGCCAATAAATAAAAAATAGATCCAAAAATTATACCTTTTTCTATTTAGAGATAAACACCCACTGATTGGATTGGACATCCCCAATGTCATTCAATAATAGATTCAGAAACCATCTCCAACTTTCCTTACATTCATTTTCAACCACAGCAAAAGCCAGAGAAACATATTGGTCATTTAGGTTCGTTGCAACTACCACTAACAACTGTCCTTCATAACTGCTTTTCAGGTGGCACCCGTCAACACCAATGAACGGTCTACAATTTATGAAACCTTGCTTACACCCATCCAGAAAATAATATGCCAATAAACAAAAAAATGTCAAAAATTACTTTGCCAATATAGAAAAAATAGATAAAAAAATTATACTTTTTTTTTGTTAGAGATAAACATCCACCGATTGGATTGGACATCCCTAATGCCATCCAAAAAAAAATTCAAAAACCATCTCCAGCTCTTCTTACACTCATTTTCAACCACAACAAAAGCCAAAGAAAAATATTGGTCATTTAGGTCCCTTGCAAGCCACTAACAACTGTCCTCCATAACTGCTTTTCAGGTGCCACTCGTCAACACCAACAAATGGTCTACAACCATTTATGAAACCTTGTTTGCACCCCTCCAAGCATATATAAAAAGCCCCAAAATGTGTTAGTTATGGTTGATTCACTTTAATTTTGCCTGTTGTTCTAGCATAGACTCTTTTCAAATTTGATGCGTAGTCATAAAGCAATGTATATTTCTTCTACCCATCCCCCTCAATAATATCCATGGCCATCTGTTTTCCTTTGACTACCCTCCAAATAGTGATCCCCGCACTATATGTTTTCTTTATGTCATCAGTGATCTCATTTGTAGTCATCTTGTCAACATTTCTAAATTTGTCTACAACCACTTTAGAAACCCAATCCTTATTGGAATTTTGATTCCCAAATACCCTGCCACAACTATGTGTATCAACCAATGTCTTCACCCTAAATGTATGGCTTGCTCCTACTTTACTACATAAAATCAGAAATCCATATTTCTTCTTACAAACAGCCTTGACTTTTATGTCATCATTCTCAACAAACATTATCTCTCCTCCATTTAGTATCAAGTATTCCTTAAAAGCTTGTTTAAACTCTTTTAGCTAACAAAACTCCATCCCCATTTTGAATTTAAATCCTTCACCCTCCACATCACTGTCTAATTCATCAATGTTGTATGTAGCATCTATCTCATGGTTATGACCAACTTGGTGTTCAAATGTGTTGACAATGCTAATGACAACGCAGCGACAGTGGCTCCTGGTCCTACATTGGAAATGGCAGAGGAGGATGGAGATCAAACTGTTTGTGCATTTTTTTTAAAGTTTATTTCTAATGTGTTTGTAAACTAAATAGTGTAGTGTATGTATAGTGATTGTTTTTAATTTTTTAAAATCACTCGGAGAAAATAAGATAAATAGATGTAATAATCTTAATAATGTACATACAAAAATGAATAAAATTATTTTTTTCTTGAAATTCTTAAATAACTTTTTTTTAAACAAAGATGAGTAGAAAGAATAGATAAAATATAATGGACTAGTAATCTGAGTCCATATTCATAATGGGCTTCTAGGCCCATTTACTCACTAAATACATCTTCTAGTTTATTTATTTATTTTTTATATTTCATTTTAAATTTTTTTATTTTTAATATTTGTGAAATATTTTAGTTATTATGTAGTTTTTTATGGTTGTTATGTTGTAATTTTTATTTGTAGTTAATTTTAATTTTAATTAATTTTAATATTAATTAATTTAATTTTAATTAATTAGAATTTTGAATAATTTTAATTTTAATTAATTATAATTTTAATATGTTTTTAAATTTGTTAATTACAGACACAACTAAAATAAGAGGAGCATTTATACCTTATGAAGGCCCAAGTTCTTCACATGCTGACGCTTCTAACTAAGAGCCTAGACATAGACCTACGACATTTGTTCGCAGAAGAGGTAAGGGTCGTCATGGAGATAGTGGTGGGAAGTTGGTTCATCAGCAGGTCATGAAGAAGTTGGTCCATCATCACCAGCTCTAGCTGAGCAGGAAAATGTAATCCAACACGAGGAGGTTGTTGCGGACCAGGACCACGATGTTTTAGGAGGATTTCTTGGAGGGCCCGATGATACTTTTTTGTTGACTAGATTTTCTAATCATGTCGCATGTGTTATTTGGGATGGCAAGGTTAGTATAGTACTTTAATAATTTGTTTGTTGAAATTGGTGGATTAATTTCAAATATTTGTATAATGATTTTTATTAGGACCGAATGGACATGAAGTTACTGTCCCATGGTAAGAAATTAAAATGATTCGAAGTTTTTCATGAAGCTATTGAGCCATTTGTTCAAAATTCTGGGTTGATGCCACTATGTCATATATGTTATGAATATCCTAATAAGGGCCTCATATTGGCTTGTGTTAAGAGGTGGCACAAAGAGACCAGCAGCTTTCATCTTCCTTTTGGAGAGATGAGCGTGACACTAGATGACGTCTTTGTCCTCCTCCATTTGCCTATAGTAGGAGAGCTTTTTAGCAACGAAGCAGTAGACTTCAATGCTACTTTGGAGTGTGTGATTGATCTTTTAGGCATTGAACAGACGATGGCGTCATCTCAGACAATGTCGTGGTCCCCATGTAAGACTTAGTTGATTGAGAGACCTCTAAACTAAGTGTTGTGAGAATTAGCAGTGGTAGTTTGGGCACGGACGTATCTACTGCATCTTGTTGGCTGCACTATTTTTGTGGATAAGAGTGCTACCTTCATCAACGTCTCATACTTGAATATGTTTGCAAATCTACATTCATGTGGAAGGTTTGCATGGGGAGCTGCTGCTCTTGCATATTTTTATGAGCATCTTGGCGATGCGAGCTTTGCACACACCAGACAATTAGTTGGATATCTTACTTTTTTAGTAGTACAAAATTATTTTTTGCTTTGGTCATGTTTATTGCTTCATTGTTGAAAAACATTTGCATTTGTTTGTAAAATTGGATATATGAGCACTTCTTGGGATTAAGAAGGAAGCAATTACAGGACAATTATGATGAGCAGAGACCTCGAGCGACTTATTTTTTGGCACCTAGACTGAATTGTACTCTGCGTGAAGTCAGGGCACAGTTGGATGCACTGATGTACGATGGGGTCGTGTGGAACTTGTATGCATCACATCGGGTTACTTGTCCCCTTATCACCACCGTTCTATTCTTTACCTTCATCTGGGTGGTGAAATCGCTCATTGTTATCTTTCAGAACATGTGTTGCGCCAATTTGGGTTTCTACAGCATATCCCGAGGTCTCCACTTACTGTTGGTGATGTCGACTTAGCATACATTGATGCTCGATGGATATGCTTCGTGGATCATGTTTTGAAAGGTGTGCTTCTAGAATTGTCTCCTCATGCATGTGGGGACAACTACCTACAGTGGTTTAGACAAATATCCCATATGTATATTATTCGGGGTTCTCATGACAATCGACCTAGTCTAGTCCCCCGACTTCGACGACATGTACCAGATGATCTTCCATCGTAGAGAAGATCACTAGGTTCATCATCCATTTTATCTATAAGTATCTCAAAACTATATTTGAATACATATAAAATTTTTAATATACTTCATTTGATGTTGTCATTACAGGGCGATCTTAGACGCATGATGTTTGTCTTACAGAGGACGATAGACTGTCGCAATGTTAGTGAGGGGACAATAGCATGGAAACACACTAATGAGGTGTTGCAGATATGTCGCTAGGCAACCAAAGAATATGGTACCAGTAATAGAGGAGGTCGAAATGTGCAAGGGAGGCGCTCAACTAGTTTTGGATAGGAAACCTTTATATATTGGTATGTGGACATGATTTTATTTTCATCTGATGTATTAGTTAAATAGTCATGAACTTTTGATATTTTGTGTTGTAGAACTTCTTATTTTTTACTCGCATTATGAGTTTTAATGTGTGTTCCTTTACAATTATTGACATTATTGACTTAATGGTGATTGCACTAAGGCTAAAATATATTGGTTAAAATACCTTTTTGGTCCCAATTTTCGTCAAGTTTTTTCAAATAAGTCCTAATTTTGGTTTTGTGTTCAAATAGGTCATAATTTTCGTCAATTTTGTTCAATTGGGTCCTTTTTTGCTAACACCGTTTAAATCATTAACGGCCATGAATAGTGACTGTCACGTGTCACTTCATGGTTTTTTTGAATTTTCTTTTGAATTTTTTTAAAATGTTTTTTAAATGTACATGTGTCAACCCAAGAGCGTGTCATGTGTCACTTCGTGATTTTTTTGAATTTTTTTGAATTTTTTTTAAATTTTTTTAAATTTTTTTAAAATGTCCACTTGTCAACCCAGTAGTGTGCCACGTGTCAAAATCAATGTTCTAAATTCAATTTGGTCCCTACATTTGTTATTTTTGTTCAATTAGGTCCCAATTTTTATTAACATTAACCAATTTGGTCCCTCTCTAAATTAAAACCAAATTTAATTTTTATATTAAAATTCACATTTTTTATTAAATATTTTTATTTAATATATTAAAATTCACATCATTATAACTTTGATATAAAAATTAAATTTGGTCACATCTTCGATAAGGATCAAATTGGTTAATGTTAACAAAAATTGGGACCTAATTGAACAAAAATAACAAATATAGGGACCAAATTGAATATAGAACATTGACTTTGACACACGGCACACTATTGGGTCTACACGTGGACATTTAAAAAAAAATCAAAAAATTCAAGAAAAATAAAATAAAAAATTCAAAAAAACCACGAAGTGACACGTGGCACGCTCCTGGGTTGACACGTGTACATTTGAAAAAAATTTTAAAAAATTTTAAAAAATATTAAAAAAAAATTCAAAAAAACCACGAAGTGACACATGGCAGTCGTTGTTCATGGCCGTTAATAATTTAAACGGTGTTAGCAAAAAAGGACCCAATTGAACAAAATTGACGAAAATTGGGACCTATTTGAACACAACCAAAATTAGGACTTATTTGAAAAAACTTGACGAAAATTTGGACCAAAAAGGTATTTTAACCAAATATAGTCGTCCCTTGGCTAGAGGAGTTATAATTTTATAAATATGCATAATAATTACAAGTAGCTTTTAATGTCTATAACAAATATTGAGTTACAAAAATAACTTACCTTAAAAAAATAAAAGAAAAATACAATTATCAGTCGATGCCCATGTCCACATAACTAGTCTTGACACCTATCAAGTGCATAAGTGTATGCATCTTGTTAGCGTAAAACGCAGACCAAGCTCGAGCCTCAGGATAGCAATGTGTAGATGATATAATATCTACCATCGGTATAGGACAACCATCTTTTAGGTGAACCTATAAGAAATGAATGATGTAATATGTAATACATTGAAATAGTAAATCAAATTAAAAAGAAAATAATTAGTTTACCTGCACAAAATGAGAATGTGAACATGTCCTATATATATATATATATATATATATATATATATATATATATATATATATATATATATATATATATATATATATATATATATATATATATATATATATATATTTTTTTATTTTTATGTA
>Ga0214545_1000642_pt1 | contig 58160 bp, 50 predicted proteins | sample CNSS4metaG_FD_160064 | JGI IMG/M metagenome (GOLD analysis project Ga0214545, IMG submission 160064) | Root nodule microbial communities from cowpea collected in UCLA plant growth center, Los Angeles, California, USA - CNSS4 | ecosystem: Host-associated > Plants > Roots > Nodule | place: USA... | reverse complement strand
ATGGGTTTAGCTCTCCATTGCCATGGAGAGCTCAAGCTTAAAAATGGAAGAGATGGAAGAGAAAGAGATACAAAGAGGAAGATGGAGTTGTTCCCACAAGCCCTAGCACTCCTCCAAGCTCTCCAAATCGCGTTGCTCGAGCTCCAAAATGTCCAAGATGAGTTTCCCTCTGCAAAAACAGAAGAAAAAGGGTCACTTGACACATCAGCGAAAACAGGCGCTTGGCGGAAGGGTCTCACCGCCAGGCGCAAGCCACCAAACAGGGGGCAAGTCTTCCCGCTACCGCCAGGCGCAAGCCACCAAACAGGGGGCAAGTCTTCCCGCTACCGCCCGGTGATGACCAAGTGCCGCCAGGCGGTGACTAACAGTAGCGCCTGTCTGACGCTTGGCTGGCCCGTAGCTGGCGGTCTGTTCTGCCTAGCGCTGGCTTCGCGTTGCCAGGCGCTTCCTGTTGACATTTTTCTTCTCTCTTTGCTATTTCGGGTCACTCATTAGTCTGGATTTTTGGAACAAAGCTTCCCATCTACAAAAAAGACACAAAAATGGGGATTAGTGGTATATTTAGATCAACGTAACCCACAATGTATTTATTTACAAAAGTAAGGTAAAATTGAGGATTAAGTAGGTTAAATGTTTTGGAAGAGATGATTTTGCTAATGAAATATAGCTTGGATAATAGTAAAAATTAACATTATCACCTGGGCGAGATATCGCGCTCAAAAGCGCTCAAGTTTCCTTGCGACCTCGCCTAGGCGAGCTGTCCCTCGCCTGAGCGAGACTAAGTCGCTCAAAACCAAACCAAGGTCGCCTGGGCGAGCAGTGCGACCCAAACCAGACGTTAGCCAATGTCAATCATACACGAAATTACACCTCCAGAAAATTTTGCTCACACTCCCTTGGCTGCCCCATCTGGGTCAATTATTCAATCAAATGATATTGAGCATGTTTCGCATCTCTTCTTGAGAAACAAGCGGGCTATTTCTTTGCAAAATTGTGCTCAATTTCATATGTGGCAATTCCGTCAAGATAGCAAAAATAAAGCTTATTCTTTGCCCACCAAGGTTTGAACCCATGACCTTCCACTGATAAGGCCAAAGCACAACCACTATGCCAATTCACATTTTATGATATACACAACCAACATAAGTTTACATTTCAAATTCCACACTTTTACATATTATTAAAATAAATCATAAAACAACAACACATAATTGGCTTACATAGGACTCGAACCCAAGCCCTCTCACGCAAACCAAGTACTCTCAACCACATGAGCTAGCACTTTTCCACGTCACATTACACAACAATTAATGTCATAAAGACGCCTTCTTCCTGCATTTATTAATTAATTAATTAATTTTCCTGGGTCTTACAATAGTGATCAGAGACTTGATGATGGGAGCAGCAAAGGCAACGTACTATGCAGGATGGGAAAAAAGATGGGTGAGTTAAGAAACATCAACCCTGATGCTTTTAATTGGTTAGTTGCCATTCTTAGGGAGTCTTGGTGTAAACATGCATTCAGCATGTATCCAAGATGTGATGTCTTGATGAATAATCTGTCAAAGTCATTTAATAGTACTATTTTACTGGCTAGGGATAAACCTATAATTAGTATGATGGAATGGATTAGATCATATATAATGAGTAGGTTTTGTAACCCTCAGAGAGAAAGTGAATGCATATTCAGGAACTATGATGCCTAAACCACATAAAAGGTTGGATAGGGAAATAGAAAAAAATGGGAATTGGCTTCCTGTATGGGCAGGGGATTCTAAGTTTGAAGTGACGCAGGGGTTCACTATGGAAAAATTTGTTGTTGATTTAAGTAACCATAGTTGTAGTTGTTATTTTTGGGATTTAGTAGGTATACCTTGTAGGCATGCTAGGTATACCTTGTAGGCATGCTGTGGCAGCCATTAATTACAAGGTTGAAACCCCAGAGGATTATGTTCATGCTTATTACAACAGGGATGCCTACCAAGCTTCGTATGGCCCTCAAATTACCCCAATCAATGGACAACAACTTTGGCCAAAAACTAATCAACCTGAACTACTACCACCCATTTACAAGACTCCACCCGGGAGACCAAAAAAGCTAAGAAGAAGGGAAGCTGATGAACATGTCAACCATTCCAAACTATCAAAGAAGAATACCATCATCAAATGTAGCAAGTGTAACCAGTTAGGCCATAACACAAAAAGTTGTAGAAGGGGAATCAGAAACAAAAAGGTAAACGCACATTTGTACTATTTACAATTTCTTTCCTTCCTAAATACAACTTCTGAATCTTTAATTCATACCAAATTGGCAGGGACAGATGCATACAACTTGTAGTGCAGCAAGCAACACTGTAGGAACATCAAACCTTAGCTCCACCAGTAGAACCAGATTCACATCACGGGTTGCAGCAGCCACCAACCAAGGAGAAAGACCTCAAACCACCATAAGGAGAAGAAGAATGGGAACACGGGTTTTAGGGTCTCAAGCAAGTACTGCAACCTCAGCACAACCCACGTGAATGTGAAAGAATCAAGTTTTTTTGTTGCCTTTTTTGTATGGTGGACCACTTTTCTGGAATACAATGCATTATAATAGTGGACCACTGTTTTAGAATATTGGGCATAGTGAAAGTTAACCACTTTTTTGATTGCAGAACTATTGGATTATTGTATTCACAATTAGGGACCACTTATCTGCTACACTTAATTGACAGCTAGTGTTGGATTAAGTTTTATTGTTTATGAATGAAAACAATTTAGACCACTTTGTTTTATTAGTAAATCATGATGTAATTATTTCATTGTCGTGAGTTTTGTTTCAATATGCTGAATGTGGTATTAAGCAAAATTTCCAGAATCTGAGATTAATGATAACAGTAAACGCATAATAATCACAGCTACAAGTTCCATTTTCATAGCAAATACTAAGACATAACAGTAACCAAAAGGTTGAAATTCCATTACAATTCCAATAATATCATTATCACAACTACAAAATACTTCCCACTACAGTAATCTCAAACATTACAATTAACTTTGAACAACAACATGAACACCATTACAATTGTTGAGACCCACAATATCACAAATAAAAAAAACAGGAATGTCCTAATTTTTTTCTCTTGTTGCAATTTCATCTTCAACTTCTCATTTTTCTTCATCAAATCCAGCATAATTTTCTCCCTTTTCAAAGAAACTTCATCTTCTTCACCTTTTTTCCCACCATCAACTCTTTTTCCACCACTGGCTTCACTTTCAGTTTCTTTCCCTTGAAAATCAGATTCCTCGTCATCAACCCATTCAAAGTAATTACAATGTGAATTGGTCTGCGAAAGAAAAAGATGAAACCATACCACAAATACAAAAGCAACATCCAATAAAAGTCAGGAGATTTGAAACTTACAGCCCAATTTCGACATCTCCAAAATAATCTCCCTTTGTTTTGCACAGTAGATGCCTTTAAGATCAACAATCTTTCCCCACACCCACAGACTTTGGATGACATTTCTGAAGATGACGCACAACTTTGCGACATTTTCGAACCCGTATTTCGCGGCGTACATGGAAACCCTTTCCTACCACTCTTCATCAGTGAAGAACGCAATAACTATGCCAAACTTTGCCTGCCCAGTGACGATATGCACCAATTCCTCACTATCTCGAAGCCCCAATTCTCAAATTTCAATTTTAGGGTTTCAAACTCTCCCAACCCCTCTTTTATTTGGATGTCATTCTCTTTAATTAGCACGTGCAAAAACACAGTCCACTTACACAGCTTAAAACATGATCCATATGTGGCAGTCCGTTTGGCAGGTGTCAAACAAAACTAACGGCGTCCAAAAAGGAGGACTATTTCCAATCGTTTCAAAACAAGAGGGACCGAATTAGAGCAAACGTTAGTTGGGGGACTAAAAACAAAATCACATAATACTTGAAGGACGAAAAACATAATTAACCTTTTTTATATTATGATGGTTGTAATTGTCATCGTCATAAAAAAATCTAAGTTGAAGTTCATCATTGTAAAGTGTCGTAATTGAAATATTAAGAATCATTAAAGATTTTCAATGTAAAGTGTTGTACATTACAATAGACGATAAAAAACTCTACTGCACTAAGTATCAAACAATATAAAACCCAACAAACAAATGATACAAAATAGTATTATTCACTAGACAATATACAAAACATAAACTGTGTAAAGCTAAATTTTATATATATCACAAAATGAACATGATTGATTCAGTATGTTTATATAGAATAAATAAAACATAACCGATGAAAAACAGAAACATAAAAAACTATAAAAAAAAACATAAAAACCTAAAAGAACTGAAATTTTTTTAGACACTTCCAAGTGCATGAATCTACGATGGTGGTTCGGAAACGTCAAATATTACCCTTATTCAAATTAATATTTTTTTAGTGAATTTATAAACATTCACTAATTTAATTATTATTATTATTATTATTATTATAAATTTATAATTAAATATTTTTATATCTCTTACCCTAGTAATTTAATTTTTTTCATATTATCATATTCTTCATTTGAGTATTATGTACATAATTATACATAATTACAATATTTAAATATAATTATGTAAATAAATGATTTTTTGTGTGTATTGTCTCAAACTAGTGTCTTTTATAAAAATAAACAAGAGGAAAACTTTTTGAATTATTTTATAGTATGAGACAGAATGCATGCAATGTAAGGGGGGTGTTTTCTATTGGTCAAGAATCAGAATGTAACATTTGAATTCAATTCAAAATTTATCATAATTAATCAAATAATACTATTAATAATAAAAAATATAAATTAATATAATAATAAGGGTTAATTATGTTTTTAGTCCCTTTACTATTATCATTTTTTGGAAATGGTCCCTCCCGCAAATGTTAAACCATTTTGGTCCTCATGAATTTGAAACTACTGATTTTAGTCCCTAATTTGTGAACGGCGTTAAGTCTGTGAGTGTGTGGCAAACGGTGTTCTAGGTAGACTCCTCATGTTGCGACACGTGGTTATTCAGATTGAGACACGTGTTGACACGTGTTAAATGACAATTTTTTTCTTTATTAAATTAATTAAATTAATATTATATAATATATTAGATGTAAAATTTTAACATGTGCGTTTCATTTTTGAGGGTCGAAAGGGAAGGTTTGTCCAAGCATCGAAGAGAAAGATTGTGGAAGAGAGACCCTGAGGTTCTAATGTGAAGAAACATAATTGAAATCAACATAAGGTAGGTTGATTTGAGTATTTGGGATTTTTTTGTGCACCACGCCATATTTGAGATTTTTTGTGTTTTAGGGTTTATAAATGAAGAGGAATGGTGGGTCGAAGGGTGTTCCGTCGTCATCTTCTGCTTCTGCGTATGTGGGATCTTCTCAATTTGGAAGAAAAGTTTGTGGTTGTGGCGACCAATTACTGCTTCTTAAAGCAACTACTGCAAAGAATAATGGCAGATTTTTCTTCCGGTGTCGAAATTGGGCAGTGCGTCTTTTTTTTTTTGGTTTTCAGATTCGTTAATTTTTTTGTGGGGTTGTGGCAATCATCAACAAATTTGATACTTTGTATTGTAGAGTGAATCACATTGTAACTACTTTCGATGGGCTGATACGATGGAAACTGAATTGGAATGGAAGCCTGAGATTGAAGAAGGAGAGAATGAAAATTTAAGTTACAGTGACACAATGATACTACAATTGGTGCAAAAGAATGCGAAACTAAAGAAGTTATTGGTAGAGAGAAAATTGGGAGAAATAAAGCTGTTTTTTTATCTTGTCTTGGGGTTTTACTGTCATACTTTGTGTTTTATTTCTGTTGGAGTCAAATTGTAAGGATTAAGTTTTTAAGCAGTTGGTGATTTCTTAACTGTTATGAACTGCAGAATGTTGAATTTAAGTTTGTGTTATGAAGTGCAGAATCTTGAATTTTGAATTTAAGTTTGTTAATGAAATGTAAGTTTATTCCCTGCTACCACCAGTAAATAGTTAATGGCATTGTGAATTGGTAGTAATGAATTTTGTTCATTTGGACTGAATTGGTGATTTGGTATTAATGTAAGTTTATATATGCACTAATATCCTGGGCATGAAAATTTATAACATGGACATGTAAATTTATGATAGAATCAATCAATGGCAGTAAACGAATAATGAAAATTAATATCCTGGCCATGAAAATTTATAACCTGGACATGAAAATTTATGATGGAATCAATCAAAATTCTATAAATATCAAACATCAACATGGCCATGACAATTTCAATCAAGCATGATGAAGGAAGTTTTAATCAATCATCAACAAATGTAATGAAGCATAAGGACCCAAAACTGTGGGCCAAATGTGATATATAACAACACATCAAAATAAGTAGCATCTTCTACAATATTTAAAAGAGTGGTGCAAGTGGTCCAAATGATCAGTTTCGGTCTCCTAAAGCTAAAACAACAACAACTGGAAAGGTCATCACAGCTAACAACAAAAAATACTTTTAAATCAAAATGTCCATGTGACCACCACTACATAACACCACTCCCAATATTGTTCACATGGGTTGTCCAGTTGGTGGGTTGCTTGAACTTGCTTGTGAACCTAAATTAAGTGCGCCGCTCGGGGCCTTGGATGACCTTCCTCCCTTCCTATTAGTTGTTCTTCTTGTGATGGTAACAGATCTTAAGGTCGTCTTTCTCCTGGATGAATTTGCGGTGGCAGTTGCAGTGGCAACTGTTGCAAACTTCTTCTTCTTCTGTTTTCCCTGTCAATAACATCAGTAATTAGCTCCAAGTTTGTAAATATATGACATATGATTTCATTATAATAAACAATATTCACCTTGTTGGTTTTTCCCTGCTTGCAGCTTCTGATGTTGTGATCAAATTGGTCGCAGTTACTACACTTCATTCTAAGATGCTTCTTCCCCAACCTAGAGTGACTGACATCCTCATCAGGTTCTCTCCTTCTTAATTTTCGTGGCCTTCTAGGAGGAGTCTTAAATATTGGGGGTAGGATTTGTGGTGCATCCGTTTTAGGCCATAGTTGTTGGCCATTAATGGGTGAAATTTGTGACCTCATCACCATTCACTTCTTCAACAAGTTCAATAACTTGAGCAGAACTTACCAGATGATCCACATAGATCTCAACCTCCTCGTTTCTGTTCTCTGCGTATTCGGCCAACTCCAAAGCATGCCTATCTTCACATAATGGCCTTAGATCTCTATCCATTCTCCCTTTCTTAGGCTTCCACCACATATAAAGTTCTCCATCGTACTTAAAATCCTTCCTCAGAATACCCAACGCTTCGAAGTAGGACCACATGTCTGGATCCAATCCACGCACTACATGTTCCTCTCCACCTTCGTAACGCAACATCCTTGCCCTAAACCTTTCAAACTTCCCCATGTGATGGAAGACGACTGAAAAACCCATCTGTGCAACAACAAAATACAGAACCCTAAACCCATCAGAATGAAAACCAGAAACTACAATGACACACATGGACGAAACTGGAAACACCCAAAAAATTTTCCCCCAAATCAAAACCAGCAAAACCCTAAATGAAGAATAAGAAACGAAAGCAAAAACACTTACCTCTATTTCCAGCCGATGATGGTTGAACAACGTCGCCGACAAACTCAATGACGCACCACGCGCACACCCTCGACAATTACTCGCACACCCTCCACAATTACTCGCACACCTTTCGTATTCCACTTTCACCGCGATAAAACTATGAACTTCCACCGAATTCACTTAACACTTTTGACCTATGAAGAAACATTTTACTGCTAATGGAAGACATAACGCACATGTTAAAATTTTTCATCTAATATATTATATAATATTAATTTAATAAAGAAAAAAATTGTCATTTAACACGTGTCAACACGTGTCTCAATCTGAATAACCACGTGTCGCAACATGAGGAGTCTACCTGGAACACCGTTTGCCACACACTCACAGACTTAACGTCGTTCACAAATTAGGGACTAAAATCAGTAGTTTCAAATTCATGAGGACCAAAATGGTTTAACGTTTGCGGGAGGGACCATTTCCAAAAAATGATAATAGTAGAGGGACTAAAAACATAATTAACCCTAATAATAATTACTAGAGTAATAATAATATTAAGACATTATGGATCAAGGAATATTAATTAGAGAGATTCAATCATTCTTATAACAATGAGAGATAAAAGTAGATTAGTGAAGGAATAGAAATAGTCTAGGTTAAGACAGACATAATGTTATCCTTTGAAAAAACGTCCCTATTGCACAAGGTAAAATAAAATCATATGCACTTCTCTCCCAAGATACAACCAGTCATTAGATCGATCGAGGGCAACGAAAGATCTCTGAACCTTATGAACACCATTGTTCTAAGATATAGTATAAAGAAGAAATAAAGAACCTTATGAGGGAACTCTAGTGTTTGTTGTTTCTTTCCCCATGCACCTAGGTGATATATTTGTAGATAGAAAATGGAGACAAAAGAGTAAATTGTAATAAGAATATAGTCATTAATCATAAATAACATTAACCAATAAAATTAAAAGTTCATGAAAACTTGAGTAACAATAGGAAATTTATTTTAAATATTTTATTTTTTAAATTATATTAAAATATTTCTAACAATCTCCCACATAATTTTAAAAAATAAAATAAAACAAAATGTATTATTTTTTAAAACAAAATATTGTAGTTCAACATAAAGAATCTTCCGGATTTGAGCCTTACACCTAATGCTTATAAACTTCCACCCGAGAAAATGTAGAGATTTATTTGTCTTGAGCTACATCTCCTATGACCGGGTTTTAGTAAATAACACATACAATATCATTGTTTATTTTAGGTTATAATCAGTGTGTGCACACGGCCTTGTGCACACGACCCCACCATCACACTCACTAGGTAAACCCTCAAGGGTGGTTTGTGACTCACACCCGTACAATAATAATGCATACACATCAACATAATTATTGTCACAATTTATAGTACACCTCGTCATAGGAATAAGACATAAAAGCTATTCAAATTAGTTGGTGTACTTTAGTAACAACAACTTCGTTATTCTACCCATTGAACTCCATTCCATGGAATCATCATTCATGTGGAGTTGGGTATCCATTGTTGCAACTAATTTATATAGTCTCATTTCCCTCAACGACTCAAGTACTTATTGATGCATCAATCCTTTGGTAGGCGGATCCACAATTTATTGTCACAATTTATAGTACACCTCGTCATAGGAATAAGACATAAAAATTATTCAAATTAGTTGGTGTACTTTAGTAACAACAACTTCGTTATTGTTACCCATTGAACTCCATTCCATGGAATCGTCATTCATGTGGAGTTGGGTATCCATTGTTGCAACTAATTTATATAGTCTCATTTCCCTCGACGACTCAAGTACTTATTGATGCATCAATCCTTTGGTAGGCGGATCCACAATTTTTTCTGACCTGACAAAGTCAAGAAAATTAATACATGAGTGATAACTTTCTAATAAATTTATGTCTCACTCTGTAAAACCCTCTTTTTATTTCTGCCCTAATTTAAAAAGGGCTGCCCCAAATTAGTTGGGCCTAGGGCTGGCCCATAGGGTGTCCAAAGCTCCTAAGGCAGCCTAACCCCTCTCATTCTACCACACTTTGCAAGACAGTGCTCTTACCCTTTTTCCCTTCTAACAGAAGCGCTGCTAGGGTCTGCACATTTCCCTCTTCGAGGTCACGCAACTCCATTGTTTCTGCTCACATAAGTAATTTTCCCCCGTGTCTTCTTTGTTTTCAGCTTTGTAGTCTTGAGTCTAACTAGGGTTCACCTTGGTAACCCATTTTGAATGGTTCCACTGTTTTCCAGCTTCCTAAATTGTTCTTAGAGCTGCTGTACTCATTATTGTGGTGTCAGAATCCTCTGCTAAACCCTTTCCAAGTAAGGGAAGCTAGGGTTTCACGTTATTTCTATTTTATATGAATAATGTTTTGTGAAATATGAGAATAGATTGGAGAAATGTTAGTTTTTGGTATATTTCTGAGTTAGGGGTTCAAATATTCATGAAACTGTGATATTTGACGTTATTTCTCATATTTTGGATGCGTCGCACAGTCGCTGGGCAAGTGACTTTGGTCGTTGGGTGACTATGTTTTTTTCTGATATGCGCAGTTTTAGTAAAATTGATTTTCCCAACTCATTAACCGTTGGATTGAGCTCAAATTTTGACATTTGGTTCATAACATGCTATTTTATGGTTTGACCAGTTGGACCGTCGATTAGATGTTTGTAGCTTGAGAAATGTGTCACGCATTACTGCAATGATTTTGGTTTTGTGATAATAAATTTTCTTAGGAATTTTGGTGTAAGAATTATGGTTGTGGGTTGTGCTTTATTATATGGAATTGCAGGTACTTAAATGTTGGCACTCATTTATTTGGGATGAATACTATTTTGTGATATATGTATGTCTTGGTATGCATTTATAAAGTATGAGATGAATGAATTTGCATGAGTGATGTGATTCATGGATTGTGAATGATGAACTTGGATAAATATTGGCATGCGATTTCAATGAAATGGGTGGTTATATATGTGGTCATGAATTCGATATGAACAATAATGTTACATTGATGGCACAGTATTGGTATGAGGTGAAGTTTTATATCCCCGAATTGGGAAGAATGGGATGGTATGAAGTCAATATGGAATATAAATGAGGATGGGTTACAAAGGATGGCGTGAGGTGTTAAATGCATGATCAATATTATTTGTTTGCTTGGAATGTGATTGGTATGTTGTCAGTACGTAAATCCACGAGTCTCTAGGTGAGACTTCCTGGTAGTGCTTTAGTGGTCGGGACGTAATTTCATGGCCCTTGTTAGTGGGAGTCCATGGTGGTGCCCCATCTATATAATTTAGTTGTATCCTGACATTCTAAGGAGTCAGTTAGTCTCACTTAGAACGGACTGACTCTCGTGGTGATAGTAACAGGAGGCCTGAAACTCATTAAGGGCTAACCTTGTGTGTGGGGGATTGAAACAAATTAATCCACCAAAAGTGCAAGCATCCGCTGAATCCGACCTGATTATATGTAATTCAGATGAGTCGAGTCTGAGTCGAGTCTGAGTCTAGTGTATTGCTTGAGAAGTTATAACATGATTGGTTGATGAATATTGTTTTGGATTGTGTAATAGCATGTGACTGCTTGATAAACTATTTCTACTCTAGCTTACCTTGTTTGCTTGTTTGGTTGTCTCGTATGGGGTTCTTCTCCTTTTGCGATGATCATCAATTTATTGATGTGAGCAGATGTGAGAACTCCTCGTGGTCAACAAGGAAATGGTGATTCCACTGCATAGTCTATCTGGGTTGGATCTCGCTTATTTGAGCTTTCTTTTAGGGCTAAGGCCCGTGTGTTGTATTGCCCCTAGGACTTTATTTCGAATATTGTCTATCTTTTACTCCTTTTAGGCTATAGGCATTGTAGTGAGCCTTAGTACTTCCTTTTAAGTATCTTGGATAACTGTAAGGGGTGAATTTATACTCAGGAACTTGGCTCTTTATATTATCCAGTATAAGATTTCATTTAATTATATTATTATTTAAATGGGATGTTACACACTCTCTATGGATTTTTTCAATAAAATTTGTGCTATAAGCTTTATATATATAACAACTTGAGTGTTAAAATGCAATGTAATAGGTGGTATATTTTTATTTAATAATGATAAATCATATAGATAATAAATATATGTGTGAGCAACACTAGTATTATAACAACAATCTTTACTTCCATGGTATATCATGAAACAACATTTTGTTTAGATTTTCATGACATTGCACCTCCACTTTATGTCACCCAAAATGAAAATCCAATTTGCATTAATATACCATTCAATAATCTCAATAAATTGCACATATTGAATGTCATGACTAGAAGAAACATAAATAATATTATCACTAGATGTCAAAACACTAGAGGTATCACAAACAAATTTAGTCAATTTATCATTTGAAGGAAACATCTCTAGAAATTCATCAGTATAACTAACCAAAGATTATTTTTCTCTCATTAAGAGGTATATTAACCTTTACAAGACAACCACACACTTTAAAATATTTTAAATGTAATTCTTTTTTCTTTCATAACTCATAAAAATTTTTATCACAACCTTTTATGTTCAAAATATGACAAGCAAAATATAAAGTTTTACCCTATATAATTTTAGGCAAGCTAGAACTTGTAGAATAACATTTACCATATCAAAGCATTTTTGTTATTTTCGTTGCACCATTAGATTATCACTATATAAAGATGTTACTTAATGAATAATATCATGAGTTTCAAAAAAAAAAAAAAGCACTCATTTATAAAGACATGTATAATCACTTCTCTATTTAGTTAATTTTGCATCTTAAAATTTTATAATTTGAATGGTCTCTAACCAAACTTCTCAACTATTATAATAATAGCATGTCTTATATCACAACTTAATATTTTGTAATAATCAAAGAAAAACTATTAAATATTTTATTACAAGATAAAGATACTTAATTCAAACAAATCATCACAAATATATTATTTACCAACCAAAACACATGTCTAGAATTAATAATCCTACTGCACTCAAAAACCACATCATAAACAAGGCAATTTCTAAATAAGAAAACATTAAAAGAACTCCTTTTTAAAAAAAAACAAAAAAAAAACTCTAGAAGACAATTTAATTTTACTTGATCATCTCGTCAATTTTTAATATGAATATTTTTTTTATCAGCATACACAAAATTATAAGCATGATATCAAATAAAATAATTATTTTAATTTTATGTCATAAACAATATTTTTAAATTCATAAATCTGATAAAAAAATAGGTTGATTATCAATAAGCTTTTTTTTCATATAAATATCAAGATAAACTTTTTTTCCTTGCAAATGCTTAATTAATTTTAGTGTGACAAATTATGTTATAATTTTTTTTCGTACAAAACACTTAACATAAATACATGATATAGACATCTTTATCAATTGTAAGAGTAGAAGATATTAAAGCATAAAATAATATAATAGAAAAAACATCAGCTTTAGACATCACAAAAAACAAATTATTTGGTAAGCCAAAATTTCATTTATCTATAATTTTATTTATTGTTACCAATAGAAATAATAACAATTATACACATAATTTTATTTATTAATTTTTTCTAACATATATTTATTTTAAATTGTTATAAAATTGTTATAAAATTGTTTTAAAATTTTATATTTAAATTTATAAATTTTTTATTTTTAAATCAACTCTAACATTTATCTATAAATTATAGATATATAATTATTTAAAACAAAATTTAAATAAAATTCAATGCAAAATATACATTTAAATAAACTTAATTTTGTTAAAAATATCAATTATAATAAAAATATCATTGTAAAATTTATATAAAAATTAAATTTTATATAAGGATGAAATTTATTCAATTTAAAAAAAATTAGACCAAATTGAGACAAAATAACAAATACAGGACTACATTGAGACTTTTCACATCCAACAGTGACACATGGCGCCGCCACTGCCACATCACATTGTCTCTGCCACATGGCATAATGTCATATTGACACGTGACAATTTTTGTATTTTTTTAAAAAAATTTCAAAAAATTAAAAAAAACATGTGTTGACACGTGTCACATAATTAACACTATTATTGTACTACTTGAAATTTCGCTACAAAAATGGGGACCTCTGGAATGATTTAACTTAAAACCTAATATCTAATCTTCTAGTTATAAAAAAAACTTTATAAAATTTTCACAGGCCTTTGACAAATACAAAACACAAACCCCTCAGAAATCCACATAACCTATTTCCAATTATCTAATTAATCCTCAAATGTTATAATTTGGCAATAACCAAACTTAACCATAACCTATCATGCAAATACTTCAACTTGGATCACGTATCTGTGTCCGACACATATCCGTATATGATATTTTAGGATAGTGATAGAGGACTATCCCAAGATTCCATACAAGAAGAACTTAAAGATGAACCTTTACAATTTAAATGACCTATGACAAGGGCAAGGAGTAAGAGATTGAAAGATCAAAATTATTTAAGGCTCATAATGCTACAAGCAATCTGAAATTCAAAGAATATGAAGATCATGGCTTGAAGCACATTTGAAGGATAACTTTTAGGAAGATTAATTTATATTTTTAGACTTTGGGTTTCCTCTTAGAAATTAGTTATGTTATATGTTTTTGGGCTTTGGGCTTTTATAAATTAGTTTATGTTATTATGTTTTGGGTTTAGGCCTTCTTGTAGGGTTCTCATGTTTTCTTAAACTTGTGTGTCTATATATAGAGGTACCAAAAATAATGTAGACACTTTTAGTCATATATTGAATTTGATTTTCGTTAAAGAGAAAGTTCTCTTTGTTCTTGGCTTAGGCCTCTGGTTCTTATCAAAGATTAACATCTTTGTGGTGAATCTTCACTTTATCAATCTGCTAGATTGTGGCATCCTCCATCTTTGTCTTATTCCGTGTTCTTCTCTGATTTATTCGTGTTGTGCCTCTTGAGGATTAAAATTCAAAAACGATCATACTCTTTCCTGGATAGGATCTTCGTACCAGATAGTTTATCAATACTTATTAGTGAAGTATCTAATTTACAAAGTTGTAGTATAGTATAAGAAAATCTTTGAATAATGAACAATTTTAGTAACAAAAATAATTAGTCACTATATAGTGACCAATTTAAGTATCAAATTTAAAACTAAAAATTATTGGTAACTAAAATAGTTCCAAAAAATTATAATTAGTCTCTAAATTGATAATTAAAATAATTTTTATTATGAAATTTATTTCTAAATTGGTCGGTAACATTATCTACCAAGATTTTGACTACCAAAATAATTGGTTTCTAAATTGGTCACTAACATTAGCTACTAAGATTTTGGCCTGCAAAATAATTAGGCTATAAATTGGTCTTTAATTTTGGTTACTAAAATTAGTCATTATTTAAGAGTTTTCTTATAGTGGTAATTTTATGATGACAATAATTTATATTTTTTATGTTGATAACTTTAGTACATATAGTTTTAATTTTGATTAACACAATAACAATCACATATTTATTATATTTTTAAAAATTATTATACCTATTTTTCAATATTCATATATCACGTATCGTGTCCTATTATTTTCAGAATAAACATATCGACGTGGATATAGTGCATCATAAACCATAACTAATAATTATTACATATTTTTATACATTTAAAATTGAAGTAGAATAATTTACAAAATCACTACGTTAGCTAATTTCCATACTAAATTATCCGAATCCGAAACCAACCCGACCCAATAAAAATGGATGTCCGAGACCAACACGACTTTAGATAACAAGATAAACCTCCAATCCAACTCTGTCACTGCAAAATCAAAACCTCAATTTTGTTGTTCAGTTATAATATCCTCTTCGGTCTCAGATAACACAAACACAAACCACAACAACAATGGCTTCTCTTCACTCTTCTCTTCTATTGCCTCCGAATCTCCTTTCCCTTACTACTCCTTCAAGTTCCCCTACCCACATTCTCTTCAACCTGAGATCCTCCACCACCCACTTGCGACCCCTTTTCACCACACGGCGCCGTTTCCGGAGACCCTTTGCGGTGGCTGAACAGGCCACGGTGACGGAGGCCGCCAGAAGGCTCTACGTTGGAAACATTCCCCGCACTGTCAACAACGATGAGCTCGCCAAGATTGTTCAAGAACATGGCGTTGTTGAGAAAGCTGAGGTTTTTAAACTTTCATCCTTTCACCAATTTTAAAGTTTTTGGTTTCCTAGGTTATGAGTTAGAGCTTTTCCTGTGTGGGAATGTGCTGAATTAAGATAATGTTAGGACAAACTTCTTGTAAGGTGTTCTTAATAAGAAAAATACGAAGAAAGAAAAAAGGAATTTACTTCTGCAGCTAAAGTTAGCTCGTGCAAGTCTTCTTTACAATAGTTTATGGATGAATCCTATGGGTGTGGTTTGTGGTGAGGAACTGAATAAATTCATGTGGGTCCAATAGACTGAAACTTATAGGAATACCTCAATATGCAAGTAAACACAAACAACTGTTATTGAAGTAGTGCATTTGTTTTTGCTTATTAAATAAACATAGAAATGGGGTGTTCTTTTTGGTTTTATCATTATTTGGTATTTAGAGGAGTGATATGATTTACTAGGTAGTTTGTATCAACTTTACAGTAAAGCATGGTTTGTGTGTATGTGAAAAACAGTGCCAGCTGGGGATTCACTGATGTAGAGCCTAAGGTGAGTTTGAGAGTTGGATTTTGGAAAACCTCTCTGATAAGGATAGTGGAAAGGCATTATGAAAACACGAGCAAGTATATTTTATAGTAGTTCCCTGCACCCTTTTGAGAAGTAAACGGAAGTTAGAGTACAGTAGCAGTTGAAGAGTAAATCTTACTAAAGTAAGAAATGTGTACACTAAAAATTGGTATCACCTTTTATGTATTATTATAGATTTTTTTTGTATGCTAAACTGCTCAATGGAATAGTTGTAGATGTATTGACATGAATTGAACAATTTAGTGAAGGACCTAATACGCCAATATCCCCGGGATTCAAAAATACACTAAATACTACTATAGTATATTGATTAGTGCATTTTATATATCCAAAAGTGATAACTTTATTTGTATGTTCTGTCAGAATATATGGGAATCCTTCATCTGGATACCAAATAATGTAGTATGATTATGGGTACTGTTAACATTTCTTAATTCATGGCTCATAGGTTATGTATGATAAATATTCTGGAAGGAGCCGTCGCTTTGCGTTTGTTACAATGAAAACTGTTGAGGACGCAAATGCTGTGATTGAGAAACTTAACGGCACTGTAAGTATCATTGCAGAATATGCAGGAACCTTTATAAAGATTGTTAATGTTCATTCAGCAGTTTACACTTTATATCACTTCAAGGACTTGTGAAATTCATGTTTTCTATGGCAGGAAATTGGAGGGCGTGAGATCAAAGTAAATGTTACCGAAAAACCTTTATCAGGATCAGATTTGCCTTCATTCCAAGCTGAGGAATCTCAATTTATTGACAGTCCCCACAAGGTGTATGTGGGAAATCTAGCCAAGACAGTAACAACTGATACTCTTAAAAAGTTTTTTTCTGAGAAGGGAAAAGTTCTGAGTGCCAAGGTTTCACGGGTTCCTGGTACCTCAAAATCCAGTGGGTATGGTTTTGTTACCTTTTCATCAGAAGAGGATGTAGAAGCTGCAATCTCGTCTCTCAACAATTCTGTAAGTTGTTTACTTCTCATTTATTTTCAAGTTGAGGTATCCAAATAAACTTCAAGTACATGGCACCTTAAATATAGCACCTAGAAAATGCATTCCCTTGTCAGACCCCCAATTTTGGGAACATACATCAGAAGAAAGAACATGGAGATCATTGGACCACTTGTGCTCATATTGGGATCCACTTCTGATGTATAGTTAGTTATGAATCTGACACTTACCTCAGATTATATCAATTTTAGTATTGACTGGTCTAAAAAGGGGAGAGAGAAAGATGTTAACAGATTGAGTGTATAGAAAGTAATGTTTGAGAATGGGGTTTTGTGAGAAAGAGAAGGGATTTTTTTTTTTCATTTAATAAATATTAATTAGTCCATAGCTTTTTAAAATAGAAGAAAACGTGACAGATTAGCGCAGAATTAATGTCCTATTCTTTTTACAAATATCTCTATTAATTTAAAAATACAAAGTCTATCCTCCCTTCGATTTCCTTCTAAAATTCCACACCCAAACTTACTCTTAGGGGAGGGAGAGCTAGGAGTCTTGACAATTTCTAGGCAAGAGAGACCTATTACATTCTGCTGGTCATCTTTGTATTGTGGTTTCTGTGAACTTTGCTTCAAGAAAGAATCTAGTTCAGTAAAAATTCCATTATTTGATTCCAGCTTTGTTTATCTTCTTTATAATCTGAACTAGTTCTTACCACTCTTTTTTGCAATCATGCTTATGGATAATAGTGGTGCAGGTCTTGTATACTTGTTGTCATCAATGTTACACATGTTGTAATGTTGCATACAATCCACCAAGTGAATCAAACATAATCTCATATTTTAATTAATTCCCACATAATACATCCTTGGGAAGGGGTGAAGAGCTCTAATTATGACTAATTTTTTGATCTATCATTAGTTTCATAATCAGCCCAAATCATTAGAACTTGTGAAGATACATTAGGCTCTCACTGAAAAACTATCCTGCTTAGTTATGGTGATTTATAAAGTAAAATAGCCTGCTTAATTTCCATTATCTAGTTTGCTTATAAACATAGAAGTGCACATCCATATTGCTAAAATAGTGATGTAATAGCTGGTCTGGTCTCATCTCATCTCATATGTCTCCCTTTTTGTTATGTTTATCCATGTTGTCTTTTAATGATTTTTTGGTCTGGTTTTTTAATAGCACTGAATGTTGTAGATTGAAAACGAGACTTTGAACTAGTAATTAGTTTTTCTCTAAATGTTACTCTGAAAGTGATTTGTTATTTGTCTGATGTCTTGTTGAATGCAGTCATTAGAAGGGCAAAAAATCCGAGTGAACAAGGCATAGAGAATTAGCAATGTTGCTGAGCATTTATTTGACCATGTACTGTCTAGCCAGAACAAAACATACTTTGGGTGAGGCTGAAACCACTAACAAATTTCCTTGTCTCTTTGTATAGCATAAACCTAATCATTTTCAGTTGACAAGGTTCTACAAAAAATAGTGGTTAATGCTTCTGTTGCAGACATTGCACCTTGCTATTTCTTCATCTTATGTTGTAGCTCCCTTCTAACTCTGCTCTGGTGTCGTAACTCTTGTTTATATGTATGCATGTATTCAATTCCATTTTTGTCTGAATTTGAGTTACCATGAACACTGCACCAAACATGTTTCCAATTTTAACAGAGTATTGCTCTTTCTTAAATAATATCAAGCTACCATATATTCAGTATTCTGACAATGTTCAGTTTGGATATGATTTTCTTGAGTTTGTGAATATTTGTACTTACCATTAGTGTTGGCAATGATATGAATGGCAAAACAATCCATTTGTTATCATTTGTGTGGTTCATCTATAAAGAAATCTATTTAATCCATCCACTAAAGAAATATAAAAAAAAATGATATTTTGATAAAATTTACTTTTCAACACACACTAACCCTTTTTTTTTCTCTTTCTAAATCATATCAAACTTTTCTCTTATCTATTGTGATTTGACCACACGTGCATTGTTTGTTAACAAAACTTTGTCAAAAAGTTTTTTTCCAAAAACAAGATGCATCAGATCAATGCATTTAACATTATGGATGAATTCTCTCATCAATGCTTAATGTATCAAAATATATTAACCAATTCTTCATATGTTTTTTTTTAATTTACCTTTTCGATAAGTTTTCAAAAATATATTTCCAAATTATAACTAAGTTTACATTTTAAAATTATTTAGTTATTTTTAAATATTATTTTTATGCATGGTTTGTATATGTAACGTCCCATTAAATCAAAAAATATAATTAACGGAAACGTCGCACAAGGTAGCATAATAGCGCAGTTCTGGAGTTTTAAACCCAACTCTTTACAACACAAGACACACCACAGTACCACAGAAAAACAAGTTATATAAAGTTTAAGAGAAGCATAAAGGAATCAAAAGTCAAACTAATACATGGGTTGTAACCTTAAAGAAAAGCCCAACAAGAATACATCAAGTCCAGCCCAAGTGGACTATGCAGCGGAATCCTCTCTCCCTGTTGGCCACGAGTACCTCTCACATCTGCTCCCATAAATAAATTGATGATCATCACAAAAGTAGAAGGATAACATACAAGACATTCAAACAAGAAAGGGTAAGCTAGAGCCAAAGCTATTTCATCAATGCAATCAGGTACATATTCATAGTCCATTATACATACATCACACAAGCATGTTAAGACCTTCCAAACAATACACTAAGACTCAACTCATCCGGATGCATATAACCTGGTCGGATTTAGCGGATGCTTGCACTTGTGGTGATACCTCTGCTCACTCCCGAGCTGCTCACCCCGAGCTATGTGTTACAAGTGTTACAATGAATCAATTCCCTCACACACAAGATTAACCCTTAATGAGTTTCAGGACTCCTGTTACTCTCACCACAAGAGTCAGTCCGCTCTAAGTGAGACTAACTGACTCCTTAGAGCGTCAGGATGCAATCCTTACCAAGTTATACAGATGGGGCACCACCATGGACACCCACTAATAGGGGCCATGGAATTACGTCCTGACCACTGAAGTGCGACCCTGAAAGTCTCACCTAGAGACTCCAAGGAATTACGCACTGTCACGGACCAAACATAATCATACAGTCAAGTAATACACATCATGCAAGTATATATTCATTAGGCTAACCTTTAAAGCCAATACCTTTCATGTGTCAGGTCAACTCATTCCAACTCATCATACTCCATCCATGAATATAGAATTTCAACTCATCATGTTACCATGCCGCTTTAATACCAACCATTTCATTAATATCCCATGCAAAACTCATGCCAAACCCATTGTCTATAAATCATGAATCACACCCCTCACGCATACTCATTTGCCTCATACTTTTAACGCAATACTTAAATCCAAGCAAACATTAACCATTCAAAGTCAAGGAAACGATCAAACATCACACTGCCTCGCCCAGCTCCTCGCTCAGGGTCTCGCTCAGGCGAGAGACTCTCGCTCAGGTGAGCCCCCTTCGCCTAGGCGAGGGCTCGAAAAGGGGAATAGTAGTCTCACGCGGGATCTCGCTTAGGCGAGACCCCTCTCGCTCGGGCGAGATGCTCGCTTGCTCAGGAACCACGTGGGTCGCCTGAGCGACCGCTCGTATGAAGCAGCTTGGGCGAGCCTTTGTTGATCTCGCCTAAGCGAGACATGCTCGCTTGGGCGAGAAAACCAGAGTTCACCATTGTTCTTGCGTATACAAACACACAATTGTCCACACATGGTTCAACAAGGTCGCTCACACATTCCTATTAGCACAACAAGCATATTATAACGATAAAACAGTAGCATAAACTGAATACACACAACGACAGGGCGAACCCTAGCTTCCCTTACCTGGAAAAGGGCTAACAGCTAGGTTCCTGGGTGCGAACACAGAAACGCAGTAGCTCCTAGGGCGGTTTAGCGAACTGGAAACACAAGAAAAAAGAGGCACAAAGCTACTTAGTACGACTGTAGTGGGAACTCAAAGCAATTGTGCTAAACAAGAAAGGTATGGGATGGGATGCAACTTACGTGGAACGAAACTAGCTTGAACAAGTGCGACGGAGTTCCAAGACTGAACCCTAGCGGTGTGACGGTTGCGGCTCTAAGCACCAAGGGAGCAGGTTCTGAAAAGGCACAATGAATCAATTAGGGCATACTTTGGGGTGGTTTTATCACTTGGGCCAGTCCTTAGGCCCAATAACTTAAGACAACCCTTGAAACTTTAGGGCAGAAAACTAGACCTTACAGTATATGTATCTGTTAAATTATTTTCAATTAATTGATTTATTGATGTTTTTATTAAATACATTAAGAGGGATTAAGTTTTTACATTATTCTTTAATAGATCCAAATGAATTCATGGAGTCCAAAATAGTTTATAGTGATTTTTTTTTTTAATTTGAAATCATTTTCAAGGTTTAAATTCTAAATTGAAATTATTTTCAAATTTAAGATTTAAATTGAAGGTTATGTTTTTAAGGACGAAATTATATTGGTGCTCAACTTTGTAGGTAAGGCAATATTGATTTAATATTTTGAAAAGATACACTAAAATTATTTAATTTAGTTTAATTGAATTTTTTTATTATCAGCGAATGAATTTGATAAAAGAATAAGTTGATTTAATCTTATATTATAAAAGAAAGGAAGTTCGAGTTATTTTTATCCAGTAAATGAAGGTTATATATATATATATATATATATATATATATATATATATATATATATATATATATATATATATATATATATATATATATATATTCAATTAAATAAAAAAAGTAAAAGTAAAAAATTAAACACAATTTAATATCGATAGTTAATTAATAATTTTAAAATCAAATTTGACATAAAAAAATTAGTAATTAGCATCAGTCACTACAACTTATTTTCAAAATTTCAATGAGATAAAATTTATTTTAGTGTTAACATTCACTATATGATTAAATTGATTTAATTTTTATATAAGAATATATTTAAAGTATTTAATTGTTTACTTTAATTCTTTTAATTGTAATTAAATCATTTTGACAACAAATAAAGAATTAAGAACAAAATTTGACATTCAATTTTTGTATCAACTCTTATAAATAAGATTTAGAAATGATTTAAGGAAAATTGCTTGACATATGAGAATTACACAACAATTAGTAAATTTTAAAAATTCATTTTATCTAAAAAAAGTGAAAATCGATGTTAGAAAATATTGAACCTTATAATATTCATATTTCTTCTGTTTTTATACATTTTTTAAATGATTTTTTTATTCTCTTAAGATTTAATGAGTTGGTACAAAATATTGAACCTTATAATATTCTCTTAAGTTATTCATAATTTAATACACTTTTAGTTCATACCGGTATAAAAATAAAAATAAAAAATATTACTAAATTTCAGATTAAAATCTTAAAATTACATGCCTAATACATAATTATAAAATAATTTATTATAATATTTAATAAAGTATTATAATATTTTGTAATATTACATGCTTGATATTTTAAAAATATTTTATAATATTACATGCTTAATATTTTATAAAGTATTATAATATTATAATACTATACTATAATACTTTGTAATATTATAATATAAAATTATATTTTAAAATACTTTTTACTAAAATGTACAATTTTCCCCCTTTCACCGATTTTAAAGTTTTTTTATTTTCTAGGTTGAGTTAAAGCTTTTTTCTGTGTAGGATTGCATTGAATCAAGAATATGTTGGGACAAACTTACTGTAAGGAATTATTAAAAAGAAAAATATTAAGAAAAACAATTTATTTACTTCTGCATCCAAAATTAGCTTATGCAAGTGTTTTTGGGTTAAATATATTTTTGGTGAAATTTGGAATTAGTTCATCTTCAAAACTTTTAATCAATCTTTTATTTTTAGAAATATGTAAATTTAGTTTTTTTTAATTAGATTTTGTTAAGTTTATTTGACGTTTCAAATGCATTTTACGATAATATTTGAGTAAACATTATAGAGAAAATGTGTCAAACATGGTAAACAATTCAAATACTATCATGATATGTGTTTGAAACGTCAGATAAACTTAACAACAGTTTGTTAAAATGACTAAATTCACGTATTTATAAAGATGAATGACTAAATTGGTCAAAAAATTTGAAGAGAGACTAATTTCAAATTCCAGTAAAACTTGAGGGACCAAATACATTTTCAAACCAATGTTTTTTACATTAGCTTATACCCAACTTCAAAAAAATTTATATTTATGATGTTTTTCTTTGCTATAGGAATCTTCATGTCTAGAGATATTAACATCTCTACAATTTTCATCTTATGTTATATTTATATATATATATATATATATATATATATATATATATATATATATATATATATATATATATATTCAATTAAATAAATAAGTACATAAATAAGAAAAAGTAAAAAAAAAACATTGCGTAGGAGTGTCAAAACGGCGCAGCCCAGCCTGTTTCAACCCGGCCTGATTTGGGCACACTCAAAATGGATAGTGTCGAGCTAGCCCGATAAAGCAAAATGAGTTGAATTGTTTAGCTCGACCCGCGAGCTGGCGGGCTGACTTGTCAACTTTACCCTTTTTTTGTTCAAACTTTTTACTAAGGCCCAAGTTTCATAGTGAAAACCCAGATAACTTGTAACATATTTTTTTTTTCAGCATACTCCTGAATGAGCTACTTTAGTTCAATAATCGATATATAATGTAATCATGGTATTAAAAAATTGAAATTACAACCAACAATTTCAAGCTTTGATGCCAAAAACACATATTCAACAAAAATCTAATCATGGTTTTCATCTCACTAATCTATTCAGGCTTCAATGCCAAAAACACAATAAAGCAGCAAATTTAATGATAAAAGAAATTGAGAATGACGTTAAAGACTACACATTTGCTTCCAATCAAGAAAAAAAAATCTCCACAACCTCACCACCACACCAGTAGGCTTTTTCATCTTTTTTGTCAAATAATTCAGAGTATGTACAGTATGCCATGTAAGACCCTGAAAATTAATTAATTAATTAATGCGGGTAGTGGAGCCTTTATGACATTTAATTCGAACATGTAGAACGTGAAAAAGTACTAGTTCAAATGGTTGAGAGTTGTGTTATTTAATTTATTATTATTTTTAATAATAATATGCTTGATCATGTTGGGTGACAATATAATCGTAGAATTATATGAATTATCATGAAACATATTTTGACAAAGATGAGAAGGGCTGGAACCCAGCCACGTGAAGGCAACTAAAGGGGCTGGAAAACAACTAATGATGGACCTTGAATGGCAATTACAGCCCTTTTAATGCCATTTTCGTTTTAGAGTAATTAAGCTTAATTAACACACAATTAAGTGACCATTTAAGAAAGAAGGGGAAAGTTTTGAGTTTGTCATTGTTCTACACATTAGAGAGAGTGAGTTCAAAGTGAATTGGTATTATGAGAGAGAGCATAGAAGTCAATTTGGAGAGAGAACTAAGGCAAACCATTGGGGGCAAGGAAGAATCAAAAGTTAAGCAAGGATTTTGCAGGTTAGGGGTGTTGTAGTCGCGTTTATTTATGTTAAATTATTGCATGAATTATTGTAATGCATCTAAATTGATCATGTGCCCTTTATTTTCCTAGATTTCGTGAGTTTTTAGAAATTTCCAAAAACTGCTTGGCAGATGATGAACACCTACTAGGCGACGCATCTTTTTTTGCATAATTCAGGGTTCCTAAAGAGTAACCGCTTGGCGACACGACCCTGACCGCCAGGCGACACAGGTGCTTCAACCCAAATTATGGGTTTTGTCTGAAGGGCTTGGCGGTGATGAACACCCGTCAGGCGACGCGAGCCAGTTTGGCTCGATTTTGATGTTTTATGGGTTTTGGGCTATTCTTGATCAGTGGAAAGGGTGTTAAAATCATTAACCAAGAAAATGGAAGTAAATAATTGTGAAATTATGAGGTAATAAGAGGAAAGTTGATGATTTTGGTATATTCTCGAATTAGAGTTCAAATAATTGAGGAATCTTAGGTTTTGGAATCAATTGCAGCGTAAATTGGATTGGTAGTAAAATGTTTTATGTTAATTTAATGTTAGACCACAGTTAATTGTAGTAAGCTTGAATGAATTGGTAAAAATGGTAACGAAGATGAATTTAGAGTTCGTTAAGTGTAGGGAGGAATTCTAGTTTCCTGGAATTTGGTTGCACCGCCTGGCGGCAAGCTATGTGCCATTAAGAGCCATTGCAGAATTTTGAGAATTTGCGTGGTTGTTGGGTGCAGTGAGGAATTGGGCTTTGTTTCAGTCTTGAGTAGAACAGGAAGAAAGGTTTTGAGTGATACTTTTGAGTAGGCAATGATAAACTAACTAATGCATTAATTAAGGTCTTGGAATTTAACTTATGTTTGGGTTGGTTTGGAGACAAGGAAATGCAAAGAAGGTATAGAGGAGATTGGTCGAATCCGTATTTGAAATAATTGATGCACAACCTGAGGTAGTAATTGTCAGTTTGAGATGTTGCTTAAGCTTAGAGTGGAATTAAGGGATATGGGACAAAGGGCATAACTTATAATTTGATATTAAGAACTAATAAGCTGGTACTTGGTGATTTGTAACTAATGGTGTAGTCGACTTGGACTATATGAAATTGAACCCTTGTGGTGTTTTGGATTAGGCTATAGTTCATAATTAGGTCGTGGTAAGGTGAAGGTGAATTATGGGTTGTAATGCATGATGGGAATACTTAATTTGGCGAGCTAAGTTGAGGGAGAAAGGGTTAGAAAGTGGAAAATGACACTGAGACATTTTAAACCAATAATCACGCTGTTATGGTATAGCGCCTTGCGGTAGGGTACGAATCTGCCAAGCGACAGTGAGGAAATCAGAGAAGACTGGGTAGTGTGGCGCCTAGCGGCCGAGTTAGTTGCGATAGGCGATAGGTGCAAAGTCAGTGTCTGTAGAGGCACTTGGCGCCTGGCGGTACACGTCCCCCGCCAGGCGGTCTGGAAGCTTGTTGTGCTTGACGACTCGTGTGTTGTGCCAAGCGATACTGTGAGGCAAATGTGCTTTGTTTGTTTTGATGGTGTGTGATCTACAAGGCTTTGGTGATATCTCGAAGGTTGGCTTGCTGGTATTCCTTAAGTAGTGGCTCGAAACGTATCCCTTGAATTGTGGCTCGGGATAGGAGTTAAGTGTAACATTCCAGCCGAATATTACTAATTTAAATAATTAGAATAGGGATATAAGTATAAAATCGCATTTATGATAATTCCTTTTCCCAAAACGCGGGAAAATTTAAAACTTTATTTCAACGCGCCAATTATAAAATTCATACGGCATTTAATTATTACAAAGATTAAGTGTTCATAATATTCATCACAAAATAGTTCATGAAGAAAACTAGTAAAAACTCCCATAGCTGGCCCCACTCTGAATCTAAGCATCCACGTGCTCACCTGCATTCACATATGCTCCCATGTAACAAGTTACATGATCATCGTCAAAAACACAGATAGGATGAGCTCAAATACAACAAAGATAAATACAACATAAGTAATAAAGCAATTCAAACTATGACCCAGGTTAGCACCCCAATCCTCAATCCTTAACTCCCAAACCTTATGTTGGACGCATCTTGATTCTACACCCTTTGATGAGTACATTGGTCGATCTTTGTTGCATGAGTGTCTACTCGCCCTTCCGACTACAGGCCACCACCTAATAGTCCACACGTGGGAGTAACTTGCCACGGCCACAATCCGTGACACCAAGTGGAGTTCCCCAAAATGAACTACAGTCCATAGTTGTCCCCAAACTATCAAACTCAATTAGTTACACTGAAGAGGGCAATCTTCTGAAACCTCGCCGTATGAGCCACGATCTCGCACACTCCACTGGACTTCCAAAACCACCAGGCTACAACCTCGAGTGGCCACGTGTTACCCCAATACAAGTTACACTCGTAATTGGGTCCCCAACAAAGCATTGTATCATGACCTTCATTCAAAGCGGTGTAGGAATCCTCCTCGCGATCCAACTCTACACCCAAAACTGCCTGGCGCACCTCTCACGTCACTAGGCGGAACTTGGATCGAAACCGCCTGGCAAACACCTCACGCCGCTATACGCTTTCGAGAGCCTCTACCATATCTTTTCCGCTTGGCGGGATCACATTTTCCACCAGGCGCCATACGTTCCAAGCTTCTCTGGTTTTTCCTTATCACTTGGCAACACACCCCAAGCAGCTAGGCACCACACCATTAGCGTCACTGCTACTGGTTTTTGGCACTTTGAAGCAAGTTCCAAAGAACCCCAAACACTATACATACAATCCATAACATGAAATATGCTTATCTAATCATAATCACATGATTGGATCATATTCCAACACAATCCTAAACAACCAAACAATATACAAAAATAGGAAGAATACATAACCATTGCCTCTAAATATCACACGAGCAATAAAATAGTAATAATGATAATAATTAAAAACAACAACAATAACAACAACAACAATAATAATAATAACACGAAACAATACAAATAATAATGAAAATAATAACAAAATAAAATAAAACAATAATAGTAAAACAATAATACCAATAAGATAAATAATAAAAATAAAATAAAACAATAATAATAAACAATAATGATAATAAAATCATAAATAAAATAAAACAACAACAATAATAATAAAAATAATAAACAAATAATAGTAAAATAAAATAATAATAATAATAATAAAGATAAAGATAATTATAAAATAAAATAAAATAATAAAAATAAAAATATTAATATTAATAATAAAAATAATAATAAAATAATAACAAAATAATAATAATAATAATAATATAAATAATAACAATTATAATAATAATAATAATAATAGTAATAAAGTGAAATTTTAAAAATAAAAATAAAAATAATATAAAATGAAACAATAATAATAATACAGTAATATTAATAAAATAATAATAATAATAAAATAATAATAATAATAAAATAATGATAATAAAATCATATATAAAACAAAATAATGATAATAATAACAATAATAATAAAATAATAGTAAAATAAAATAAATAATAATAATAAGAAAAATAGTAATACAAATAATAATAATAATAATAATATAAATAATAATTATTATAATAATAATAATAAAACGAAATTTTTAAAATAAAAATAATAATAAAATAAAATGAAGCAATAATAATAAAACAATAATATTAATAAAATAAAATAATAGTAATAATAATAAAATAATCAATTAAACAAAACAATGATAATAAAAATAATATAATAAAATAAAATAAAATAATAATACTAATAAAAATAATTATAAAATAAAATAAAATAAAATTAATAATGATAATAATAATAATAATAATAATCAAAATAATAATAAAAAAAAATAAAAATGATAGTAATTGTAATAATAATAGTAAAATAAAATAATAATAATAATAAGGATAATAATAATAATGGTAAAATAAAATAAAATTAATAATAAGATTAATATTAAGTGTTTTGTATTTAAAAGAAAAACTCTAAACATCTCGTTAAGCCAAAAAAGAGAAATCATGATAATCATAGCAATGATTGAGTCACAAAAGTCAAAAATAAGAATCATGATAATCATAGCAACGATTGAGTCACAAAGAGAACTCAGTACAACGGAAACCACAAACACACACATACTCTCTCTAAAACCACATACGACAGACATCAAGAAGTTAAACGATATAAGAATTTGATTCAGGAGAAAGCATCCTCAAAAACACACTTTATCCCTCTTAGTTTTCCCCTTAGCTATCTCTTAATTATGGTTTATTGCAAGAAAACGAAAATGCATTGAAATGAGGTTTAATTGTCATTCAACAACCATTATGAGATTGTCTGATCCCCTCGTTCATGCCAAAAATAATTTTAGCAAAAAGAAAATTTAATCCATGTCTACCAAGGTTCAAACCCACAACCATGTCAAAGCCAATTCGATGCACCACCATCAAGCAAATTCATGTTTCTTGACATTTCATTGGAACCATGCCTTATAACCTCTTATCCCACAACCATACTTGTATGCAAAATAATTAAATAATAAAAATAATCCACAAATGGCATTCACATGACTCAAACCCAGATCCTTCCCACATCATCAACATGCTCTACTATTTGAGCTACCATTGTTCCTTGTCTCCTCTCTCCACATTAAATAACTTAGGGATTCCCGTTGTCGCATTTATTAAATAAATACTTATTAATTTATTTATTTTTCCCGGGTTTTACATTAAGCATGTGGCATTCCTTGAGTTGTGGCTCAAAATGACATCTTTTGAGTTGTGGCTCGAGATGGCAGATAAACACGAAGAACTCTTGAGTTGTGGCTCGGGTTGACAAGTGTTGTCGGTGTGAGTGTGCACGTTGTGGCATGTACGGATGGATCCAGTTAGACTGCCCTCCTCAACGTTAAGCTGACGATTTTGGTAGTCTTGGGACGTTATGAATATGATTCGTATTGGGAACTCCGCCTGACGTTACGATGTGTGATCCGTAGCAAGGTTTTCCGCACGTGTTCTACCAATTGTGGCTGGTAGGTGTGGCAGCAAGAAATCTTGAGATACATACCAGAAGACGTAGAACACAGTAGACATGGTAGTGGCCATGTGTTAAGGAATCAAAGGATGGATTTCCTTTGGTGTGTTGTTATGATATGTATATGCTTGTATATATGTTTATTTTATTGTTAGCTCACCCTATCTGCTTGTGTTTGGTGATGATCGTGTACGCGGTACTAGATTGGGATAAAGAATTTTCATCAGATCTTTTATATTTTATGATTTTAAATGATTTGTAATCGTTTATGTTACTCGACTTTTGATAATTATGATAGTGTTTTTAATTTTGGATTTTGGATTATTGTTGATGTAATAAAAGTTTTAAATTTCCTACGTTTTCTTGGAAAATAAGGTTTCAATAATTGACTCATAATTATTATTTTCTTTATTTTATTATTTAAATCAGTAATATCCGGTCGGGATGTTTCATGCCACACATAAACTAAAATTACAACCATAACAACAATTCATATTGGTTGCGTTAAATAACAATAACAACAACCAACAATTACAATAGCACCAAACTTAAGGCAAATGTGCACCAATATATCCAAATGATGAAATAACAAAAAATATGCATCAATGTTGGCTAATAGCTTAGAAATGATCCACGTCAACCAGACCTATAATAAAATAGTAGAATTGAATGTTAGATAATTTATCAATGCACCACAATCTATCAAGTATAGATGAAGTGCTTCAGAATCACACCACAATCTATCAATGGACCACCAACATTCAGAGGCAACAAAACTTACTTATATATGCTTCAGAAAGACTGCAACTCTTCTTAAAAGAATTCAAAATGACTCTTCAGTTTAGGAGTTCCACTCCATCTCAACATAATTAATTGAAAGAATGAAAAAAAAAATAGAAACTACTGCAGGCAATATGTTTCCAATATAATTTATGGCTACATATGTAAAGAAAAACAATACAGTTACACAAAGCATGAGTCAAATAAAAGCAACTCACCTTCAATCTTCATTAATTTCCTTTTCAGAGTTATTAGATCCACCCTTAGAACAATTGTCCTTTACTCTTCCATCTTGCTCAACATCATCATCTTAAAATAACACATGGAATGGAATTGTAAAAAACAAGTTAAAATATCAAAGATTGTTTATGGAAATATTATAGAATTTAAATTAAAGAAGTTACCATATTCATGAAACCCATGCTTCCAGCTTCAAGTACAAATTATTGCTTCAACATGTTTTGACAATAGACAACTTATATACTTATTCAAAATCCTTGAACCAATGTTGAAAGCATATTCAGATGCAATTGTGGTAATTGGGATACTTAGCAAGTCTCGGGCCATTATTGACAAATATAAGAAATGTTGACTATTACTTTTCCACCATTCAAGAGCATCCATAGGTTTAGTAAATGAAATTGCCAATGTTGGCTCATCCAAGTATATGTCAAGTTGGTTCTTTCTCATATTAATAGAAGCCTCAAGCTTGCGTTGTGTTAATTCTTAACATAAAACCAAAATCAAAATTTTATTTATATGTTAATTAATAATGATTAAATTAGTAGAAATTAATATGATTATATGACTTACATGAAGAGCATTTGACATGATCGAATCAATAAAGGATGACATTGTTGTTGATAAATCATTATGTTTACGCTTTAGGAGATGGGATTGGGAAGTGTCCTTATTGGAAAAGTATTTAGAAAAAAGCTTGTACATTTTTTCTTTCATGTTCTTTGACTTTACTTCCCAAGTAAGAGGGTCCATCTTCTCATATCAATATCCCAATGTTTCCAACTTCATTCTTGGGTCTAGGATTGCTCTAAATGCAATGGCAATGCTATATTCATCCCAATATTTATCAAACTTTACCATTATCCTTTCAGCCATATATTTGATAACTTTTTCTTCATCTTCTAAACTTTCCATGAAAAAGGTTTGGATGTTTCAAACTTGTAAAAAATACAAGTTTGATGTAGGATAACTTGAGACAAAAATAAAATTTGTAATCTCATAAAAGGGTAACAAGAAAACAATTGATTTTAACTCTTTTCCATTTCTCCTCAGACAGGCAACACTTATAATTCTCATCAACTAAGTGCAAACTTGCAAACACACATTGATATTTAAGAGCAGTTTAAAGTATCAAATATGTAGAGTTCCATCTTGTAGTAACATATATACACAAAGTTGTCTTGGCATCAATGTCCTATTTTGTCAATACATTGTTTAAACTTCATCATCTTACTTTTAGAACCCCCAAAATACTTTATGTTCTCCCTAATATCATGTAAAATATCACTAAGAGCTTTCAATCCTTCTTGAACAATTAAGTTTAAAATGTGAGCAAAACAATACACATGCAAAAATTCACAATCACAAATCAGAGCATTTTGCAAAAGAAGCTAAATTTTTAAAGTTTTTATCAGAACATCATTAGTAGATGCATTATCCAAAGTCAAAGGAAATATTCTTTTCTCAATTCCCCAATCATGCAAAAATCAATTTATTGTCTTTGACAACTCAAAGCTAGTGTAAGGTGGATGGAAGTGGCCAAAGTTTAGAATTTTACTACAAATTTACAATTTATGTCAACATAATGTGTTGTTAAAGCAATATAACCCTCATCAGTTATAGAAGTCAACATATCGAATGTCAAACAATTCATATTTCTTATTTTCCTGAACTCTTCCTTTAACATGTTTTTTTGTTTCCTATGTATTTTCAAAAATCACTTTTTATCGTATTTATAGAAATTAGACATGCGTAAGGATTCAGATAACTTATTCAAGTTCTAAGCGCTTCATACTCAACAAAGATGAAAGGTAAACTATGCCGGATAATTAAATTGGCACACAACTCATGGGAAATCATATGCTATATTTTTCTTTCATTTAGCTTTCCTTCCCCATCCACTATCATTTGCCTCACATATTCACATTTAAGTTTACTACATTTCTCAATGTGACGCTTCAAATGAGAAGTTCCATAATTTTTACTACCAATAATGTATTTTTGGTTGCAGGCATTACACCTTGCCTTCTCTTTTCCATCATCACTAACCAGACTGTGTCTTTTATCTAGTCTTACAAATAAGATTTGGAAACACTTTGACATATGATAATTACAGAACAATTAGTAAACTTTAAAAAGTCATTTTATCAACAAAATTGGAAAACTATAAAATTAGTTGTAACATCCCATTTTAATAGTTTAATATTATCAAAATAAAACATTTCATTATGGATATTCAAAAGACAGATAAACCAATATATATTTTAAATTAGTGCAACCTTACAAGATAAGACTATAGTAATATCATTTATATACATTCTCAAGCTATTATATTATGATCCTATTACAATACTATACCTAGTATGATCTAAAGTCGTTCATCACCTAAAAGTTGGACTCCTCAACATCAAAAGGTGTCTTTACACCTGTATCTCCATATGCTCACACAAATGAGGTGATTATTGCAAAAGAAGAACACAACACATACCAACAACAACAAAAGAGGGTAAGCTAGTTTATAAAAGAAATAATCATATAACAATTAAACTTATTACATCATAAAATAACATATCTCAAACATTCATAAAAAAGAAATACCAATCATATAATTATAGAATATCTAAACTCAATTATCCTAATTTAGAAAATAAGTGTCACACGGTGCGAGCGACTAGACAGACACAATAAAGTGAAAGAGAACATTTTTATTTTTTTGATTTTTTCTATTTTTTTTGCAATTTTTCGGTAATTTTCAAATATTTTTGTTTTTTTTAGAAATAAAAAAAAAGATAAATAAAAAATAATAAAACAAAATAAAAAAGGAGACAATTTAATTAAGAAGGATGAAAGTGAAAAACAAATATTGGGTGCATGAGCAATTAGCGGGAGATACATGAAGTAAATGAGGTGTGTTTATTAAAGGATGGGGTGCAACAAGTAAAGTATAAAACAAACCCAAAATAGGAGTAAAAAGTGTGTGCATGGGTGCGGGATTAGTAATTATGGAGGTGCGCGAGGAAGTGAAAATTGGGAGGTGTATGCGTAGTGAAACAAGGGCTGCAATAAATGAGCAAGTAACACAAATTGTGAAGTTGCAGAAATCAAAAACAGGGGGTGCGCAGGGATAAAGAGAATGTGTGAAACTGCAGAAATTAAAAATAGGGGGTGCGCAGGAATAAAGAGAATGGAGGTGCGGGAAGGAAACAAACATAAAATAAATATAACACATAGAGATACGAAGGTGTATGAGACAAAAACGGGGGTGCACATTGTAAGGGTCAAATCCAATCCCATTAACAAAAAGAAAAAAAAAACCCTAATATTTGGAACACACCCTACTGTTCAAAGAAACGAGAGGCAAGTCTCTCTCTCGCTTTCTCTCTCGACTAGGGATGTCAAAAAAATCCGTACACGTGGGTATCCACGGATAAAACCCGCAACAAGTAGAAAACAGATACTAAAAATGGATACCCGCTACCCGCGGGTACGAGTATTTTTGATACCCGCATGTTAACGGGGCGGGTAAGGGTATCATAGTATCCGCACCCGTGGATACCCGTACCCGCTAAACTTACATCTTTTGACATTTTTCTCTTTCCTTTCTTTGAAATTGGGCATATACATCAAATCTTATATCGACAATGACGTTTATAGTATGTTCGTTGTCAAATGATGAAATCAAAATAAGAATACTTGGCATGTGGCAATTGAGGTTTATTATTTGCTTATTTTGTTTATTTTTCAAGAACCAATCGGAGAAAGTGAGTTTGTTGATCAAAACACTAATTAAAGAATTTTCATTGTGTTAAACGTCGTTTTATATTTACTTTTACAATTATTTGGACTTGTATCAACTTGAATTTATTTGAACTTTATTTAAAATTTATGACAGTGGTGTATTTTATTTTATTTTATTTGAATTTATGATTAAATATTTATTTTTTAAATAATTTTGCAAATACCCGTGGGTACCCGTGGATATCCGTGGATATCTGTGGATATGAAATAAATGGGCGGATACCCGCACAATGGACACCCGACGGATATGGATACGGGTACGGGGCAAATACTTATCTAGTGGGTAGGGTACGGGGGAGCTACTACCCGTACCCTACCCGCCCCGTTGACATCTTTACTCTTGACACCAAGACCCACGTCGACGCCTACTCACAACCACCAATGACATTCGCTGGAGTCTTCACCGGCGACATTGTCACCCTTGATTCTACCTCGCGTGAAACGTTCCTCCACCGGCATCTCCTCATTCGCTTCTCCAACGCGTTCCAGATAGGGGTTGCACCGATCCCCTTCATGGTCGCGAGGTCCCGCCTGCTGGAGACCGTCGTCAGCGATTCCAGCCGCCGCCGGTGTCCACGCCAGCGACCACTCGCCACCCATCCTCTTCCGCATGAAAGAAAGGTGCGCGCGGACTCTGCAGCTCGTCACTGTCGTTGCAACCATCACGCGACCACACTCCTCCGTTCAGAGCTCTGAATCGCTGGTGAGGGTTTCTACCCACTTGTTCATATATGCGCTATGATTGGATGTGGCTGATTGGGGAAAATGAGATTTGAGTGTTTGGCAATGAAATGGGGTTCCGGTTCTCTGTTCTTGTGGTTGGGTGTGAAAATGACAATGGAGGAATTTGGTGTTTATGTGTATTTGTGCAAGCGGAACGCGCAGGCGAAGGTGATGATGCCCGTTGGTGATCATATGGGATGGGTTGTTTTGGGTGAGTGAAGTGGAGAAAAACCGAGAACGAAAATGGCAGCTACGTGTGGGTTGCAGATAAGTGAACGAAGAAGATGATGATGGTGAGCGAGTAAGCGAAGATGAAGGTGTCACTGAAGACGTGTTCCATAAAACATAATTGTTTATGGTGTACTGTGTGTTTGGATTCTGGTTTCGCAGTATCTTGCAGGTGAAAGGTGATGATGAGGGTCGAAGGGTTCAGTCGAGGGAGATAACGAAGGATTCAAACAATGATAATGTAGTAATGTATGTAGATTCAATGAGCCAAATAAATGACACGCAAAATTCAATATACACAACACATTTTATTGATTCTCAAGCACAACACAACAACATCAGTTTCGTCTCAAACATTCAAGTATTCAGATGGAAAACTTACCTCTTGCAGTCCCTATTGTCAAACGAAAGTTCCCTAATCAAAATGGCACCTCTTTGTTGTTTTTACGCTCTGTAAAGAAATCTATTCGAGCTCTCTCAGCATATGAATCTCCTTTTTTTATTATGTAACTATCTCAGCTTCCAATCTCGAAATTTGGGATAAGGCTGAGAGCAGATGTTGCTTCCGGCTCCTTCAGCCATCATGACCATGTTACAGGTCATTCCCAATACAAAACCATGATAGCATAGCAGACATGGGTCTGATAACAGAGAGACCTTACGTTACCTCTACCTTTCTTTCCCTTTTTCCTTTTTTTTGTTGTTTTTTTCTTTTTTTTCCTTTTTTATTCAACTAGAATGAGAGACGTAAAAGAGAAATGGAGTTGTAAAAATAGAAAGAAAATAATGTAATAATAAAAATAATAAGCCCAAATAAATAAATAAAACAAAATTAAATTAAAAGAAATAAAAAATAATAATAATAATAATAATAAAATAAACATAGATATTTTTTTCTCAAACTAAAATATATATTTTTCTTTCATTAATTATTTATTTATTTATTCTTCTCAATTGAACTTAAATTAATTAATTTTTTTGTTTATTATTTTTATCATTATTACCCGGACGAAATTGGGTGTTGTCACAACCGTTGAAATTTTGGGTTTAATTTTTTGGGAACTTTTGGTTTTGAATTTTTCAGGTTTGGGACTTCTGTTTTTTCCCAGATTCAACTGTTTAAATTTTTGTGTTAATTTTTTGGAAACTTTTGGTTTTGAATTTTTCAGGTTTGGAGAAACAAGGCTTGGAGGTAAGGATTTAAGGTGGTTTGTAAAAGGGAATTAAAAAATATTCAATTTTTAGTCTTTTTTTTTCTTTTTATGCTTCAAATGCTTCTCATTTTTTCCTTTTTCTAAACTTTTGTAGTGACCGTTGATAGAGGGGATTGTTGAAGTATTTTTCAGGTTTGGGACTTTTGTTTTTTCTCATATTCAACATTTGAAATTTTTGTGTTAATTTTTTTGTTTTGAATTTTTCAGGTTTAGAGGAACAAGGCTTAGAGGTAAGGATTTAAGGTAGTTTGTAAAAGGGAATTAAAAAAGATTTGATTTGTAGTCTTTTTTCTCTTTTTATGCTTCAAATGCTTCTCATTTTTTCCTTTTTCTAAACTTTTGTAGTTTCCGTTGACAGAGGGGATTGTTGAAGTATTTTTCAGGTTTGGGACTTTTGTTTTTTCCCAAACTCAACCCTTGAAATTTTTGTGTTAATTTTTTGGGAACTTTTGGTTTTTAATTTTTCAGGTTTGGAGAAACAAGACTTGGAGGTAAGGATTTAAGGCGGTTTGTAAAAGGGAATTAAAAAATATTCGATTTTTAGTTTTTTTTTTCTTTTTATGCTTCAAATGCTTCTCATTTTTTCCTTTTTCTAAACTTTTGTAGTCGCCGTTGACAGAGGGGATTGTTGAAGTAAATATTTTTTCTGTTGATGGGAATTTTTGTAAGGTGATTTTTTTTTTGGTAAAATGTTGTTGGTGATTTCAAGGAAATGTTGCAGCAATTCAAATAACACTTGTACACAAAGGTTTTGTTCTTCCTGGTAAGCTTGATTTTATTTTTAGGTTTTCTAGGTTTTATTGCCTTATTTGATTTTATTTCATGGTTCATTGGGTTTTTTTTTGGAGAAGTTCTACATATCAAGCAAAGTTGTGATATTCGAGGACAAAGACAAGAACAGGCGCTGACTCCAATCTTGGTGGTGCTCGGGATCCTGCTTCCTTTTCTGTTTATGAGGATTGCGATTTTGATGCAGGAATCTGTTAGGGCATGTTTCTAGGTAATATATCTTCTCCAATTACTTTCCTTGCACAACATGTCCATTTTTCAATTATTTTATTTGAAGAAATAATTTTTTCATCCCATGTACATATTATAGGAGTGATTCATCCCATCTTCATTTATTGTGGTTATGATGTTCTAGGTTTCATCATCTAAGATCCAATGTCATCTGGCTACTTTAATATTGAACTAGCTTTGATTTTTTTTTTTTGTATTGGAATTTAAGTAAAGACCTTTTCTATTTGTTATTGAACTTCATTTTTTTTATTGTAATTGATACGGATAATTATAAATTTGCAATTTTCATTCTTTGCTTTTCTAAAATTTGGCTTTTTAATTTTTTTCATTGTTGGCATGATTTTAACTTTGCTTTTTTCATATGTTGAAGGCATGATTCATTTAGATAGTTTGCTATGCAATGAGTATGGTTAACTTAATCTTTATAAATTAATGTTTCAATTATTAATTGATCCTTATTGTTATCTTATAAAAGCTTGATCCTTATTGCATCAGGTGAATCTTTCTGAATTTGAAAGCAAGGTCTATTGCAATTAAGAATGCGTATGACAAATTTCAGACTCTTAGGTTATTTTTCTACTTGCTTCCAATGTAATGAGGAAAAAAATTTAAAATTGATGCAATATAATAAATTGCCCCAGAGGAAATGCATGTTATTCAGTACTTTGAACTAAAGATGTGCGAAGGCTCTAGGTGATTACTTAGCTGAAAGAAATATCATGAGAATTTGTGAGTAGTTTATGTAGAAATATGTTTTGCAAATAATGGTGTTCTCTACAATCTGCATAGTTTTATGTTTTGATTTCTAATTTTGATGTTCCTTTGTAATGCAACAGATGATGTTTATACGCATATTGCAACAAGATGGAAGTCTTATTGGTGTTTTCAACATAGAGAATTCCAAAATCGATGAGCAACTGCTTCAGATGTCTAAGTTATGGGAAAATGTAGGTAAGCCATGGTATTGAAATATACTTTACATTTGGAATTGATTGTGACGATGAGTTGATGGTTATTACTTATTTGTATATCTTTGAATTATATGATTTTTTTCATTATCATTTTGACATGCAAATTTTGGTTGGATTTTAGTTAATAAATATGCAACTCATAGCCAATGTGTAAGATGTACTTGTGTTGGGATTGAGTCCCGCAATGGAAAGATAGAATTATAGTGAGGTTTACAAAACTTTGGCCTTGAGTCATTTTGGAAGGAGGTGCCATTTGTCTTGCTTTACTTTGTTATTTTTACATACAGTAAAGAGTTTGAATGTAGTAAAATTACTGTATTATAGTTTATTCTAGACGATGTTGATCTTGAATGGTGTTGGTGAATCTGACTCGGGAAACCGATAATATAAGATATGATCCTAAATTTTTTTAAAGTTATGAGGAAATTCTAAATTTGCTTATAAATGATAAAAGTTAAGGAAGTAGAGGAGAAAACTAAAGGTGGGATTTTGCTTCACTGAACCGCTCAAGGAGGTGAGGTGGTTGTTGTATCACTTATTTCTTAAATGAGCTTAATGAAATCGTTGTATCTTAAATTCATTATAATTAAGTATCCATCAATGATTGGATTTATTATTTAAATGGTGTTAGCCATCTCATGCATTGTTGGTCCGCCAAATTAGTTTTAATATTTTCAAAGATTTTGAATGGGTAAACTAAAGATGATAAATTTTTATATCTCACTTTGAATTTCTTTATGGAAGAAACCAATTTGATTGTGTTTTTGTTTTGATCATCAGTTGGATAGATTCATACCAAATCGATCAGCAATGGACTATGATTATGCTCACTATATGCTTACAAAGGGGAATAAAGGTAAGGAAAATCCAGTTGGGAGTTCTCCATCTCGAGAAGCCTACAGGAAGCAGCTTGCAGAATCCTTAAACATGAATCGGACGCGAATTCTCGCCTTCAAGAACAAGCCACCTGCACCAGTTGACTTAATTCCCCACGAGCTATCTATTCTTGTACAGGATAATAATAGATCAATCAAACCTGGGAGATTTATTCCTCAGGTGCACTACTAAATTCCTCAATTTATAATTTTATTTCTTCCTCAGTTTGTAAAAGCAAGGATTTTGATCCAAGTGGAGTTGTAATCTCAAGTTGTGGTCCCTTATTTACTAACTATATGCAAACCCTTTAATTAACTAGATCCATGTGAGATTTTATTTCAAAATTTGTGTTAATTATAAAATTTGTTGATATTCATCAAACTTCTGAGAGAACTTTGGATGCTCCGGATCTTGTGGATGACTATTATCTCAATTTGCTGGACTGGGGTAGCGGCAATGTGCTTGCCATAACACTAGAAGCACAATGTACTTGTGGGATGCAATAAATGGTTCCTCTTTGGAACTTGTAACAATTGAAGACAAAGGCAACCCTATAACATCTGTTAATTGGGCTCCTGATGGGCAACATATTACAGTTGGTTTGAACAATTCTTAAGTGCAACTATGGGATACAACTTCAAATAGACAAGTATATCTTTGGCTTATAAGAGCTCTATAATAAACTATTCATTTATACTTTACTAATAGTGTTATTCACTTTTTGCAGTTGAGAACTTTGAGAGGTGGACACACACAAAGAGTTGGATGGAATAACCACATACTCACAATTGGAGGGATGGATGGTAGAATTATCAACAATGATAATTCTGCAACTCACAGCCAATGTGTAAGATGTACTTGTGCTGGGATTGAGTCCCACAATGGAAAGATAAAATTATAATGAGGTTTACAAAACTTTGGCCTTAAGTCATTTTGAAAGGAGGTGCCATTTGTCTTGCTTTACTTTGTTATTTTTACATATCAGTGAAGAGTTTGAATGTAGTAAAATTATTGTATTATAATTTATTCTAGACGATGTTGATCTTGAATGGTGTTGGTGAATCTGACTCATTGGGACAACCGATAATATAAGATAGGATAGTGGTAGTTTGACATCGTTACTCCCATTTGACACTCATATAAATTAATATTTTATTTAAATAATAATATTTTATTAAGAAAAATTGGTGTCAAGTGAGAGTTATTTGTAAATAGGGGTGTCAAAATAACTTTTTCCTATAAGATATGATCCTAAATTTTTTTAAAGTCACGAGGAAATTCTAAATTTGCTTATAAATGATAAAAGTTAAGGAAGTAGAGGAGAGATCTAAAGGTGGGATTTTGCTTCACTGAACAACTCAAGGGGGTGAGGTGGTTGTTACATCACTTATTTCTTAAATATGAGCTTAATGAAATTGTTGTATCTTAAATTCATATCCATCAATGACTGGATTTATTGTTTAAATGGTGTTAGGCATCTCATGCATCACATCTATTTATAAATTTTAACATTAATTTCATGTTATTTTTATTTTCTACGGGACCATATTTCGATCATGTGCATATTTTTTACATGATCATATTATTATTTGAATTAATATAGTAGTAGTATTGTAACATTATTATTATTATTGAGATTATTATTATTATTAGTAATGTTAGTACTATTAGCTGTGGTTTAATATATCACTGTATTTTAATATCTTTGTATGTGTTTGTCGATATCTACATATGTTTCTATTTATAAATTTTAACATTAATTTCATGTTATTTTTATTTTTTATAGGACCATATTTCGATTTTGTGCATATTTTCTACATGATTATATTATTATTTGAATTAATATGAGCAGTAGTATTAGTAACATTATTATTGTTATTGAGATTATTATTAGTAGTAGTAATGTTAATACTATTATGTTTGATTTTATATATCAATATATGTTAATATCTTTGTATGTGTTTGTCGATATCTACATGTGTTTCTATTTATAAATTTTAACATTAATTTCATGTTATTTTTATTTTCTACGGGACTATATTTCGATTATATGCATATTTTCTATATAATCATTTTATTATTTGAATTAATATGAATAATAGTATTAGTAACATTATTATTATTATTATTATTATTATTATTATTATTATTATTATTATTATTATTATTATTATTATTATTATTATTATTATTATTATTATTAATAGTACTGTTAGTACTATTATTATTATTATTATTAACATTACATTATTATTATTATTATTATTATTATTATTATTATTATTATTAACATTACATTATTATTATTATTATTATTAGCATTAGCATTGATATTAACATTATTATTATTATTAGTTTAAATATTTTTATAAGTTGTCACTTTTTGAATTGATATGAGAGTTCAACTTTTAACTTAAACTTTGTATTCCGCGATTACTTTTTTAATATTAATTTCATGTTGGATTTATGTTGTACATGATCATATTATATAATATGCCTACATTTTACTTTAACAACAATATGTGCATACACATTCTATTTTAATAAAACATACAAACATCTATATATTTACATGTGTTCCTATTTAAAAATAACATTAATTCTATGTTGTATTTATTTTGTACGAGATCATATTACCCACTATGCCTACATTTTACCTTAACAACAACATGTGTATATGCATTTCATTTTAATATAATATACATGTATTTATTTCTACATGTATTTTTATTTAAAAATTTTAACATTAATTTCATGTTATATTTATTTTATACAGGAGCATATTACACAATATACTTACATTTTATTTTAACAACAACCGTACATACACATTTTATTTTAATATAATATATAACTGAAAAGTATAATTTAAATTTTAATCATGTAACTTTATTACGCATTACTAATTAATTAGTGTCAATTTTATGATTTAAAAGAAATAAAATCATATTTAATTATTATTTTTTTAATTTTATTATTATTAATATAACAATAATTATATTAATTATATAATATTAAAATATAATTACATAAATAAATAATTGATTCAAATATAATAATTATTATATTAAATTTTTTATCCAAATTAAAAAATATATATATGACTCGTGCGTAGACACTGTAAGCCCCATTTTCAGCCTTATGTGTTTGGGCCTGGCCTTTTCATAGGCCCAACGCCAGTCCCCTGTAGGACCCCAATACCCTGCCAAGCCTTCACACTTTTCATTTGTCTCATTTTTCCAGTGTAAGGGCTCTAGTTCTGTTTTGGGGTCCCCTAGTACCTTTTTCTCAACTTTGTGTATGTTGGTTTTAAGCTCCGTAGCTTGCTCCAGTGCCCTATTACTTTAGTGGGTTATTATTCCTTATGCTAGCGTCTAAAAAGGTAAGGTAAGCTAGATTTTAACAGTTCAAAGTTATTTTTGTATGCTTTTGGTTTGTTCCATGTTTAGATGCTTGAATAATATGTTAAATCAGATGAAACTGGTTTGTATGCGTTATTGGATGTTGGTTTGAGTTGTTTCCCTGTTGCATGTACGTTAACAGTGGTGAGAACCGTCATTCTCGCCCAACCGAGCTCGTCTCGCCTAGGCGAGAGTATCAGAAGCTCACCCTGGTTCTACTCGAGCATCTCGCTCAGGGGGAGAGTTCTTGTTTTGAGCAACGCATTGTCTCGCTCAGGCGAGAATGGCTCGCCCAAGCGAGCCCTCGAGGAAACCAATTGTGCTATCTGCTCGCGTCCTCGTCCAGGCGAGGGACTTTGGTTTTGGGTGAGTGGTGGTCTCACCCAAGCGAGATGGTCTCACCCAAGCGAGAGCTTGCAAAGTGCCACCGTTGCAGGACTCGCTCAGGCGACAACACCTAGCTTAAGCGAGACGGTTGTTGTAGCTTAAGCGAAGGCTTTTAGCCTGAGCGAGAATGGGGCAAATTTGATTCTATTTTCTTAAATTATCCATGGTTTGGATGTATGTATTGAATATGCATGGTTGTTTGATCTATATGCATTGGAATTGGTATGTTTTGTATGAGTTATGGCATGGAATTGTTAAATGGTGGTTTGGTGAAATGAAAATTGGATGTATGAGATGAAAGTGGTGGTTATGGTATGAGAAACATGAAATTGGTGTGAGATAAGCGTAATTCCATGAGTCTCGTGGAGAGATCTCATGGTGGTGTGTAGTGTATATATTAAGATAATGATTCAAATAAGGATTGCATCCCGAAACTCTAAAGGGTCAGTGAGTCTCATGTAGAGCAAACTGAGCCAAGTGGTGAGAGTATCGAGAGGCCCTAGTCTCTGGCAAGATAATGGCCTTAGACGCTTAAAGGCTAACCTTATGTGTGGTAGGGTGAAACCCATTGGCAATGGCTCTGCAGGGCAATAGAGGTCACCACAAGTGCAAGCGTTCGGTGAATCCGATCTTAATATATTTATCCGGATAATTGAGTCATAGTGTCCTGCTTCTTTGCTATAACATGATTCTTTGTGCCTATTGTGTTGCATGCTTGGAACTGTTTTAAGTACTTGCCTGCTGTAATATATTAAAATTATCTTTTTCACTAGCTTACCCTTTCATTTTCGTGTTTGTGCTTGTCTTTCTTTTTCTTTTGCGATGATCACCTTTTGGTGGGAGCATATGAGAGAAATGTTCAAGATGGATCTGATGGTCGCAGCGGTGCAGCTTGAGCTATTCTGTTAGTGATGGCTCTTAAAAGCGATTTTATGGCCATGGTGCCTTTTTGTAATAGTTGTTCTAGGAGCAACCCTTTTTCAAACTGTTAAACTGTCAGTTTTTATGTTTAGTTCCTGACATTATCTTGGTATGCCTTAGTATTTCAAGTACTTTTATGGATGACTGTAATAATGTGTTTATGATGTTCATCTGATTCCTCTTTTAGACATGGTCTCATACTAATTAGTTATAGAATATTGTACCACATAATATTCATATTTCTTTTGTTTATATAAAATTCTAAATGATTTTTTATTCTCTTAAGATCTAATGAGTTGTTTTACAATTTTTCAAAAAAGACAACACTAACTATTTCTTGATAGTTTTAATTGAAACCGACAATGATAGTTGTAATTATGTTTTTTTCTTCCAAAAATATAATTACAAGTTGCATTATTTTAGGGTTATTTTATACCGCGGTTTAAAAATAGTAACAGTAATCAAATACAAAAGAAAAGCTGAATGCAACTCCAAATATCACTTCTACTTTTATTTTTCAGGATTTAAATCAATCAAATCACAATTTATTACATTTTCAGTTGATGCCAGTATAACAACAAAAAATAAATTTAAAATATTACTAAATTTCATACTAAAGTCTTAAAATAGCATGCCTAGAAAATAATTACAAGAGGTATTTTTTATAATATTATAATTACATAACAAAAACACTTCTAAATTTTCATCAAAATAAAAATAAAATCGTAACTAAAATATACATAAAAATAAAGTATTTATTTTAAAAGTAATAACAATTATAATTATTTTTTCTGGATAGTTCTTTTAGAAAACAGAAACTAAGAGAACTGATTAATAAATATTAAGAAATACAAAGTAAAAGAAATGAAAAAACATTTATCAAATCTAACGTCCATTTTTATGTCTATGTTTATATATAGATATTATAGATTATTTCAGATTTTCATTATATTTATAAAATTTACATTTATCTCTGTAGTTTGATGTGGTCAGATTTTCATTATATTTATAATAATTTACATTTAACCTAATATACAAGTAGTGTAAGGTTATGAAATCCCATGGCAGATATTGTAAATAAGGGGAGAAAATGAGGTATTTTCAACAGAACTGGAAACTGTCCATCACAGCAATTATCTGGCAAGATCCGCGCCACTACACAGTTCCAAACGTTGTTTCCCGCCATTTTTTACTTTTGCATTCAATCACTTCACAAACCCTAACCAAACTCAAAAATCCCTTCCTCCATCTCCCCGAATCCTAGTCCCATCAAACATCCCAAGAACACCATCATGTTCTATTCCCAAACCTTTTTGGCGCGAAAGGGCCCACTTTCCACCGTGTGGATCGCCGCTCACCTCCAGCACCGCCTCAAGAAATCGCACTACACCACCACCGACATTCCCTCCACAGTCCGTAAGTAAACGCTGTCGTTTTTTTTTTCTTCTCAAATCATCTTCATCCCACCCTTTTGTTCTCAGTCATTCTTTTTCTTGTGTTCTTTCAGTGCGCATCATGGACCCTGGTGTTCCCATCGCTCTCAGAATGTCTGGGTACCTTCTTCTTGGCGTGGTTCGGATATACTCCAAGAAAGTTGAGTATCTTCACCAAGACTGCAAGGACGCGTTGACGGGTCTCCACAAGGCCTTTGCTTCTATCCAGTTTGCTCAGACGGAGGAGGTGGGGCCAGCACCGTTTCAATCGGTGACTCTGCCTGGGACTTTTGACCTCGATGCGCAGAACATTGACGACCAAATAGATTACACAGGGTAATTTCTTCTTGAGTTTTCACCTTTTTTTTAGTCGAGTTTTCGTGGACTTATTTGTGTTATCACATTGGGGATGATTTTTGGACGTCTCTCTCAGGACTGAGGATCGGAACTCCAGGAATCCGGAAGACATTACACTAACAGGTTATATATAATTGGTTGAGTTTCGTAGAATAAACAATTGAATTTGTTCCTTAGGATTTTGAATTGTGTGTAGACAAATGCAGTCATGATTGAATGCACTTTTTGGTCATGGACATTTTGAAGCCTTGATGTTACAGTTGAGATTATAGCTATGTATTGTGCTTTTTGAAACCCATAAGGGGTTGGTTTTTAATTTGTGTCGAGGGGAATGCATGCTAATTTGGTTGGGATAGTTTCTGAAAGTCGATGAAATAGTTGTTTTTCTATTTCAAAAGTTAAAAGTAAATTCCTCCTGGGAAAATGCTAAATTTATGGATGTTTTACGAAAACAGTTATTTTTTTTTTCTTTTAGGGACTGAGTGATGCCAAATTTGTTATTGGCCAGTTCCTATGTGTATTTTTCTGATCAATGAAAAGTTGGTGATGTGAGGACCCCTCTAACAAAAGAAATACACTTTTGGGAACCCTGAGTATTGTTTCCATTTTTCAGGGATTAGCATGACACCCTTTATCTTTTAAAACTAATTTGATTATGAACTCATTGCATTCTTTTTGAAAGCTTGTGAGCAGATGGACGTTAATATTTAATAATTCTCAATGTGCAGATCGAATACCTGTGACAACAGATTATTACGTGACTGTATCTTTTGATGAGGTGCAGTCTTCCCTTCAGACAACTGTGTAACTCTGTGATATTGTATTTGTCTTTTCAAACTGTTAATTTTTCTTTACTGTTTAGGATGTAATAATGGATTCTTCTCATACAGAAGTGCTGCATGACTCTGGCCCTATTCCAATGGAGGAGGAGTAAGCCCATGCTGTATTTTAAGTTTTTCTTTTTCATTCAATTTTTTTGGGACTGTGAACCAATGATACTTGTTTTGTTCTTACAGCATTGTTCCCCAGTCTCCATCATCATTGAAAGGCGTGGGTGCTGCAGATGATGGTCCAAGCACCCAAAGAGAATCATCAACTATCCAGCCGGATCCTACCATACATAGTCCTCCACAAGCAACCACCCAAGTTGACCCCATTGAGGTTCGTAGGGGGTTGGGCCCTAGTCCTCCACTACCAACCCAAGTCGAGGCACTTGAAGTTGGTCTTGATGCCACCAATGACGATCTCAACCTTGAAAACCCTCCACTATTTTCAAATCTCGAGGACAATGACCCTGAGCCAAACAGAGTTCATGACTCTATGATTCATGATTTTGATCCTGAAAGGATGTCTGTACCATCTCAGCAACGATTTAATCCTCCAACTCCACCTACATCTCAAGGGGGCACCACTTCAGATGTGCCGGTTCTTGTCGGTCAGTGCATGCCTATCTATGTGTCTTGTGTTGCATATTGATCCCAGAAATATAAAAATTTTACTTTTGTTTACCTATTTCAGATAACACTCCCAATTTTGTGCTTCCTGAAAGTCCACCAATACAGCAGCCACAAGGGAGAGGAAGAAAAAGAAAACAGTTGTTTGATGAAAACATTGTGTTAAAGAATAAGTAATAATTTAAGATTTGTTTTTTGTCAAATAGCTTCCTTCTCATGCAACTTGTACATCATACCTTAAAAGGTTTTAGGTTCCTGTTCTTTCTCTGCTTGTGTTACGCATATTTGATGTGTCTTTGTAGATTCATGCGGAGTGCACTTAATAACCCACGTGATATAATGAGGAAAAGAAGGGAAGCTCCTTCCTCTAGCTTGGGTATATGGAAGTTGAACAATAGTCGAAGAAAAGAGCACATTTTTTACCAGCCCTTGTTAACTGGTAGGCTGATTTCTGTGTCTTATTTTGCTGATTGTGTGGTACCTTGTACTCTTTTTCAACACGTGATCTGAAAATGTGTTGCTGTGTTCAGGGGTTGACAAGAATCTTTTGGACATATGCACTGGTGAATATATACGTTCAAGACCTCATTTGGTCATCTCTGAGGAAGATCATGCTGATGTTGGAATGGCTGAAACTCTTTCTCCAACCAACCAAGTCTCTGAAGAGCCAACAGCTCCTACTAACCAGCCCCCTACAGATTCTGTAGCTCCTACTAACCAACCCCAAGTGGAGCAAGTAGCGGCTACAAGCCAAATCTCTGAAGAACCAATAGCAGCTACTAACCAAGTTACTGAAGAGCCAATAACTGCTACATCGCCTGTTGCTGCGTTTGATGTAGAAGTTGAACATGCTCGTAATGTTGCTGTCACTCCCCCTCCCACCTTCCAAGCACACAGTGTGGTTGAGGATGACTACACGAGCCTTGATAGAAGAGATGACTTGACTATGACTTCACTTCGTGACCTATCAGTTGCTTCTTTGGGAACAAATATTGCATCTGAGAGAATGCCGACACTAGATTTAGGGGCATCACCTAGTGCTTATGGATCAGAAACAATGCAATCTCCAGATTCACATATGCAGCACTTGATCAATTCTGCTGCAACAGATGTAAGATTTCAGGTTTTATTTTGTAGGCTTTAATATAATCAGTCTTAGTTAATCACGTCCAATTTCCTTTCAGTTCAAAGCATGTATTCTGTTTTTCCTTTAGTAGAAGGAATATGTGAATAAGATATAAAACTGTAACTTCTAACTCGCTTGAAACAGATATTGTTGTATGTGTGATATAGTGTTGAATCTTCGTGATATTTAATTGTCAATCATCAGTTTTTACATATTTTAGGACTTGATGCTCTTTTTAATTAAAACACTTGCTTGACGAGTTGTCTTCTGATCATATTTTTGAACTAGTAGCAATAGCAATAGTACACGACTTCGCTAATTTACGCCTATTTGCAACAACTTTTTTTATGTACTTGCCTGTTCTCTCTGTCTAGTCTTTTTCACCATCTGTGGATTCCATTCTTGTTGTGGAGTGTGAAAATTGCTTCTAGTAATCTTACTATTAATGCTCTTAATGTGGTTTAATTGAAGCATTGAATCTAATAGTTTGTCAAACTTGTTTTTGTAGGAGTTTTGGTTTCTGAATCTGGGCAACAACACACCAGCCAGTAGGTTCTACTTAAATGCCATATCAAATTTGATTTTTCTGTAAATACCCTTTTATTGCTCATTTATTGTTGGCATTGCTTGTATTATATGATGCTGAGGTGATACTGGATAGCCAATTTCTATTATATCATCAGAATCAGATTTATGGTTAACAACACTGGTTATTTTGCAGGTTCACAAGGTACAAGTGGAAGTAACATGACATTGTCTGAAAGGACCAAGTACGTATCCATTTCTCTATACACTTTCGTGGAATATGCATGCTTTTGTTCAAGCTGTTCATAACATGCAATGTAATTTTTTATGAGACAGTTGATAATATTTTTTATGTTAGCTTATAGAGAGCTGTTATCCATATTCCCTCAACTCTTGACGTCAAGTACAACTATTTTAATTGTTTCTAATCAACAATTAAAGTTAATGAAATTATAGTTAATAGTAATGCACTAATAAAATTGGTTTATTGGATAGTCTTTTAAAGTATAACTATTGTGAAATTTTTTGCTGAAGCATGCTATTGTGCTATGTTTAGGTTGTGCTTTTCCAAATTTAATATATTTCTGGGTATTTTTAATTGTTTATATTTATGCATATAACCTAGGGACTTGCACATTGTGAATTTGTTCAGTACTCTATCCACAAGGACTGTTACCTCACTTTCTTCCTCTTCCTTGGGCCCAAATGTTTGTTCATCCAATACGTCATTAGATACAATAGAGTGAAATATTAAGCATCAGATATAGTGTGGTGATATGTGAGGAAATCCTTAAAGAAATCTTAGTAATTAAAGTCATATTCTTAATGTGTGTGGGTGTTTTTTTTTTTTCTGGAAGTTAGAATGTGCATATATACCATTTATAAGTTGTTTATGCCCTTTTGCTTTTCATACTATTTTCTTCATTTTAGTTCTGTAGCGTCTGAACTTAGCCAGTATTATTCACATATGTTATTCCAGGTATACAGCTGAATATTTGAAAAGACTTAATCCAATCACCCCAATTTTGGAGGACCCTGCAATCACCCCTATTTCGGAGGGCTCTGCTGGAGATCTCTCTGATCTCAGCTTGAACAAGATTTTGGAAGGGAAAACACGCCATATTGCTGCTCGTATGTTCTTTGAAGTATTGGTGAGTTGAAACATTTCCATTCAAAGAAACTTCGATTATGTCCAAAGAATGTGAATATTTGGTGTTTGCATGTATGTTTTTAATGATTACAATGTGAATTATGTGTGTTTGAAAAGACTTAATTCAATCACCCCAATTTTGGAGAACCTTCCCCTTCCCCTCAAAATTGTCCCTAAACTACTTAAATAGTTCAGATACAGCTTGCACACAACTTGTTTATTCCTTCTCTTGTATACAATACCAAACCTATTAGAACCCTACTAGAGATCTATCTTCTCTGCTTGAAAAGGATCTTTGAAGGGAAAACTCGTCATATTGCTGCTTGTATGTTGTTTTAATGATTATAAGGTGATATACACACGTGTGTGGGTGTAAATGTGTGTTATTCTTGATGTTATTTATCCCTCTCCTTTAAATATTGCTTTCTCATTGGATAAAATACCTATACTTAAGTTTGGACTATTCATTTCCTAGTGATCAACATAGTTATATATTTGAATTCTACTTAGTGCTTACGGATATAGTTCTGTTAATATATGATAGAAAAATGTGTAGTCAATTTGATTGTAAAATTAAGGGATATATATTTGTATATCATAGATTAATTCAAGTCCTACAGATAATGCTTTTTCTTTTTTTTCAAAAGCAAGCATGCCTTGTGAAAAGCATTGTTCCCCTCCCCACCTTTTATTCTTGTGCCTGAGATGAAAGTGGAATTACAGGTTTTACAGACTAATAGACTTCTTGAAGTAAAACAAGATGAACCTTATGGTGATATCAGCTTGAAGTTGGCCACAACGCCTTCAAATGTTCAAAGTTGATAGCAGGTCATTGTGTATATAGGTAAGAGTTTTGTACTTCTTTAAGACTTCTTTAACTTAAGGTGATAGAAATTGAGTGGAAGCAGTGATAGTTCGGGTTCTAATAAATTGTAATGCTGGCTTATTGACATATATTTAATTATTCAAGATACCAGTAATATTTTTTCTTTATAAAAATAGTATTTGATAGCATAAATAAATTTGTTCTTTTAGTCATAACTATGTGATGACAATAACATTACTTCATTCTGAGTTGTACTCTGCACTAGTAAAAATTATTTAAGAAGGGTATGTGCATGCAGATTGAGCAATGGCTAGTATGTCTTGGGTGCTAGTTAGATCCCCCACTCAATTTTTATTTTTCTTAGTTTTTTGGTTAAAATTAGATATGAGGAATACTTTCTTTTATGATAGTTGTTTTCACAACAATGTACCTATTTTTTCTATTAAATATTTATCATAAAATGTATACTTGAATGAAAATAATAAATTATTTAATTGATCGCAATCACCAATTACATTTTTCTAATCTCTATTTGTAATAATAAAATCTATTATTAAAGAAAGGAAGTAAAAATATGTTGAAATGAATAGGAAAATTTTGAATTTTTCTTAATTATTATGGTGATGTTGAGAATATTTTTAATCCTAACAATTTGCTATTTACAATAATTTGTATTTTTCAAAGTATAGGTTGATATATGTATACCAACAAACAGAAAGAGGGAAGATAAAGTGAAAACTATTCTATGAAAACCATACATCTGACTTGTACACATGGACATGGATGATTAAGATTAAAAGTTAGTGGTGTGTAGTACTGTTCTCGTCTTTTACTACAAGAAAAGTTCTCATTTGATATGTTCTCTCCCTATATATATATATATATATATATATATATATAAACATACAAAAAAGGGTGACTACTAAATTGTAGTACTATATTTGAAAGAGAAAGTTGTGGTAAGCGTATGACCTAAATTTAATCGGTTATAATATTCTACATCATGCACTTGAGGAGCCTTGCCCTGCTCCCTCCCGAATGACATGTTCACTTTATCCAATATTGTTGATACTTTTGTACCTTATTCTGATTCTGTGAGAAAAAATAAAGTATGTAGGCAAAAGTTGTGGAGAATTTTTTAATGTTAACCATCTTGTGCAGCCTAACATTTCCTAAAATTTTTCTTTCATCTGTTTGAAATATTGGTTTGGTGATCCACATGTCTTAAGGCAGTTCTCTAACTTTTTCTTTGTTGATTTGCAGTTGGATTTCTTGTCTAGAATGGAAATGCAGTTGGTTATGTATAATAGCAGACATAAGGCGAAATGACCAGTTTGAAGAGAGGATTTTTGTCACTTATGTATATTTGTATCTGGTTAGTTCATATTAAACTGCAATGATTAACTTATTTTTATTTAGTTTTGTATATTAAAGATAAACATTAATTTAGGATTCAAATTGTCCACCTAGTAATTTGGTCTGAATTTTTGTCAACAAGCATGGCATTTAAAATTAGGCTTTTCGGTCATTTTAACAAAGTGAGGATTCTTATACCTTGACATGTAATATATGTTAGTTAATTATAAATGAAGGCTGAAACAGAAAGAGCGGTATAACAGTCAATCAGTGCTATTTATTCCCTCTGTACAAAGTAAGAAAAGACAGATATATGTATAGTTGTCTCTAACATACGGACTTCACTCAATTTATTATATGCTTTAGCAGCAAACTTATAAAGTATGAGGGGATAAATTGCTGATATGAGTACACAGCACACATGGTTTAAACTATATGCAATATACCAACTTAAACCATGCACCGGGAATCGTTTGTCACTTTTCAACAAGAGTTTCAATTTTGTTTTCTAGATGAGCTTCGTGATCTTCTAGGCGACCTTTGACCGTGTCATTTTCCCAACGGATCAATGTTGGCACCCCAGTGAGCTTGAACCTAGGTTCCACCTTCCATGGATGCTTGGGGTTCCTCCATGTTGGTCTATCTCCAACATAAGCTTTCAAAAGTGCAATGTCATCATATGACGCCTCCAGCTTCTTGTAGATCATAGGTTCTGCTCTCACACAATCTGAGAAGGAAAAGGTGTAGATCCCATTTCTGATTAACTAGTCATGCTTCTCTAACAATATGATAATAAAATTGTAAGTTATCCAGAGATATGCTAATAGCTACAAATATAATTCTACAGAAGAACAATCTGTGAGAAGCTCTTCTCACAAGTTAACCAATATTTTAGCAGTTTTCTCCAATATTGACAGAAAAAAAAATCTCCAATGAAATCCAAGGCTATGTTTTGTGCTAGGGGTGGCCTGTTTGGATCATCGGGCTTGCTTGACCCATTCAATTTTTTGGACCCACCTGACTCATTTGGGTCTTTGGGCCCACCTGGCCCATTTAGATCATCGGGTCTGTCTGGCTTGTTCGAGTCATTGGGTTTGCCTGACGTGTTCAGGTTTTTGGGCCTGCCTGACCTGTTCGGGTCAGGTCCACCTGACCCATTCTAGTCTTTAAGCCCGCTTGACTCGTTTAGGTCATCGAGCTCGCCTGGCCTGTTTGGGTCTTTGGGCCCGCCTGACCCATTTAGATCTTTGGGCTCGCTTGGCCCGTTTGGGTCTTTGGGTTCGCCTAGCCCATTTTGGTCATCATGCTTGCTTGGCTAGTTCGGGTCTTCGGGCCCACCTGACTCGTTCAGGTCATCGGGCTCACCCGAATTTTTTGGGGCATTGGGCTCAATCAACTTGTCTAGTTTGTCGGCTTGTCTAGTCCATTCATGTCTTAAGCCCGTGAAGCTTGTTCTGGTTGTCGGGTATGTTCAACTCTTCAGGGTCGTCGGTCTTGCCTTGTCCGTATAGGTCATAAAGCAACGCTTTTACTAGTCTGAATTTAGTTTAGTCCATCTTAACCTTTAATCTAACTCAACTAAAAATTTATAATAAAATGGATTAGATCGGAGTAAAAGTGGATTAGATAAAAAAAATAGATTTTTTGTCCGTCCTTATTTTGTGCTATATATGTTGGCAAAAAATTCACACTGATATTGTCAAATGCTCCATGAAACAAAATGCATTTAGTGCAGCCAGTCACCAAAATCAAAAGCTGATATGGCTATTAAATTATAAGTTTTGGAGTAAAAAGAATCAGATTTGAACATGCAAGAGAAAGAAGAAAAAGAGCATGCATGGATAGCATGATAGGTATATAGATACCAGGGCACCAGCTGAGAGAAGTAACAGGGTCTTTGTCAGCCAAGAAAAGGATGAGATTTGCCTTGTTTTCTGCAGCCTCTGATCGGAACTTCTCAAAAACACCATCAAAACTCGACACTGTTGCCTCCAACAACTTCAACGGCATTTTTTTTCCTCTCTGCAAACAACAAAACCACACCACAAAGTTGTCAGATTATTTTCCAAGACAAAGTTTGATACTTTTCCTCTAAGTGTATATGACAGACCAATACCCCATAGGCTCTCTTATATTTATTCTCATTGTTGTTTAATATTTTTTTCAGAGATTTTAGTTTTTGATACAAATTTTGTAGTTCATTAGTTTTTTTGTTTTCTGATAACATTTTTGTTCAGCCATCTCATCAGATAACAGGCAGCCAACGCTGTCATCAAACATACGTCATTGCTTTTTTAAATCTTGTCCTTCGATGATAACAAAAATGCTGTCTTTCTCTACATTGATGCTCATTAAATATTATTTTTTGAGGAGACTAAATATTAACGAAGTTTTGTGTTAAAAAAATATTTCTTTCAGTAAAATAAAAAATGAATAGTTTAATTCTGTATATATGTATTTGTATTATAATTCTACATTAATGCTCAACGACTATTCTTATTCAGGAGACAAAATGTTAATGATGTTTACTCTTAAAATGATAGTTGCATTCTATAGTTTTTCTAAAATTCAGAGTTCTTTTAATCTTTAAAAAAATGACCCTAATTGTTTTAAAACAGATGCAGTACTACTAAATGTGAATTTAATGATACGGGAAAGCAAATATTTTTGTCATATTTTTCAAAACAAAATTAAAAGGACAAAAGTATTATAGAATAAGTTGGTTATAATGGCCCCATTAATTGATGTGAAAATGACACCTTTTAGGGTCAAATTAAATATTTAAGCTCCTGAGAAAGAAAAAATAAAGAAAATAGAATGAGTGTAGACATTGTTATCTTTGTATCTATCTATATCGGCCAAGTCTAAACGAATTCAGACATTTTAAAGTCCAAATACATTCCATAATTTAAGCATATGAACGAGAGAAAAAAAAAGAAAGAAAAGGAAACATCGTAATTGGTTCAACAATAAAGCAAGTCCAATAATGATTACGTACTCAATTTTAAAATATTTTAGATATAAGCCACTTTTTCCGAGAAAGTTAAATAAAATTTAAAATATTTTTTTCAAAAATAGTTTAGAATCTCCGAAAATAATCGTTTTAATGTTACAATATGCTTTAAACAGAATTTCACAAATAATTTATAAAAATAAGTGAAATAGACAATACAATACAGTATTTAGATAAAATTGTACTAATTAATAATTTATCACGTAGGTTTTATTTTTGTTAGAATTATTTAACGTGGTAATTTGATTTTTTGTGTTCTCAATTTAATCTTCATTCTAAATAAATTAGAGTTAATATGATCTTCTTTGTTAAATTTATTTATTTGATGTAATTAAGAGATGACGATTTAACTGATCTACATAAACACATAATATATGATTTAAAATAATAGTATTGTAGGCGATGCCCCTCTTATATAACTAAGTTATCTTCTTTCCCTCTTCTCTTTCCAATCTTAAACCATATCTCATTTTATTTGATCAAATTTCCAATCTTAAGCAAAGTTATTGATGAGTAGGTCTTGATGGGTTGCTCCCGTGGAAGCAAACAATATTAAGGTAATGGAAAAAGTTGATTAAGAGCTTGAGCAGCAACAATTGCAATAACAAACCCTCAAGTGCTCCATTGTGACTCATCAAACACTACGTTTTGTTGCTACAATTACTTCAATTCTGAGAAGTTGGATAGACTTGAGAACTCCGATAAATCTAGTTCAAAATCCTTCACAAAGCATAGTTTTAATAAAATTTAAGTATGTGGAAAAACATTCCTTTTCCAAAACAAAGAACATATTTTATCATAACAACAATGAACATAGGATAAATATATGGGGAGTGGGATCCTTTCTTTTTTTTTAGTGTAAATCAATCTACTCAAAAATTATATTCAGTGTTGTTCTCTAGTCAAAAATTACTTTGAGTGTCGTCCTCAACCTGCGTTTATTCCCAAACTCAAACCTAATACTATTATTAATGGTGCTTTAGCCGCTTTTCCATCTAATGTCAATTGTAAGAGTAACAAATAAACTTGTCTTTATGAGTATTATTCGAACTCGTCCCTTATGATAAAAAATTTATGCATTAACTAAGTATGAGTATAAGTACTTTATTTTTTAAATAGGGTATATGGACATGGATGGGTATGAATTTGTACATATTAATCCCATCCAATGTTCCCATATTGCGTTGATACATATCTTGTCTTCATACCATCATCCTTATACCTACCATTTAAATTACTAAAGTACTCGGTGGTGGATCTTGACTAATGATTTTGGAGAAATAAAAAATATACACTTAAACTTTATAAAGTTGAAGTTGATAGGAACACTATTTTAAATAAGTTGTCCTAATTTTATCTTTTTTTATTTATTGGATAGTCTTATATTTGAGGACATTTTCTTGTATTCCATTCGAAAGAATTAATATTAAATTCATCACTCTTAATTCTCTAGGCATTAAGAAAGTGTTAATTGGATCATTTATATTATGTTTCAGATTGTGTAAAGAAGTGAATTTGATTGTTTTCATATTCACGAGTAGCTTCTCTTCTATTACATTTTAAAAAAATAAATCTATTCTTATATTATTCATCCATCAGCTTATTTATTATTTTGAAGTTTAAAATTTAGAAATAATTTATCATAATTTAATCAAAAATTCAAAGACATAATTACTAAAAAAAACTTTATAATAATCAAGTCACAATTAAAAATTGGTTACATACAATACATTATTTTTCTTCTTTACTCATAAAAAAATGAGCATAGAAAGACCCATGAGATAAAAAAGAATAGCATTAAACTATTAAACCAATATTTTACTATAAAGTGAAATAAAAAAGATTTCTTTTCTACAAGAATAGAAAAGAAAGAAACGTGAGCAAAAATAATAAATGGGTTAACTATGTTTTACGTCCTCAAACTATTGAGCGTTTTTGGTTTTGGTCCCTCCTTCAAACTTTAATCTATTTTGGTCCCCCATCTTCTGAAACTCGTGGAATTGGTCCCTATTTTAGCACGTCGTTAGTTTTTTTTTTGAGCTAGCAAACGGAGTTCCATGTCACCCGTTATTTTAAGGGTCAACTAAGCTACAGTGAAACGTGGCAAAATAGAAGTTAATTACTTTATTTTACTCATAAGCTTCTTATACATGATTTGAACCCTAATATTGCGATTGGAGGATTGGAACGGGATTGGAACAATGGTAATGTGGTAAAGAGTGTGACTGAAGAGGAAGATTGGTTCGTGTTGGGGAAACTGAGGCAACAACAATCGTCTGGAGTCAGTTATGAAGAGTGGTAGCAAAGGTTTCAATTTTACGCAAAGGAAGATTGGTTCGAAAATGTCGCAGAGTTGTGGCTCGTCTTCGGAAATAGCATCAAAAGTATGTGGGTGTGGGGAAAGATTGTTGCTCCTAAAGGCA